>CERC01066464.1_pt1 | contig 110586 bp, 104 predicted proteins | sample 530921 | NCBI WGS metagenome assembly CERC01 (sample SAMEA2621099, study PRJEB7988) | marine metagenome | isolation source: saline water (ENVO:00002010), including
GAACCATGATGATCAATTCTTTATCCCCACTCTAATAGGGCAGTTACGTGGGACCGAGAAGATGATGAAATAAGGGATTAGCATGGGCCTTACCATTACGGTTTGCTCTAACTTGATCTTTAAATTTTTCTAAATCTCGAACTCTAATTTTTTCCAATCTCTTTTTAAGATCCGCTAATGAATAAATGGCATGAGGATCTTCTTTGAAAAGGTCTTTCATCATTTTCTTATAAATAATTCCCGAAACCTTATCCATAGTCATAACACTAGAGAGAGTACGTCTAGACATATTCAATGGAAGCTTATCTTCAATTAAATTGCCAAGCAAAGGAATTCTTCTCGTTCCATAGACTAGAGATCCTAAAATATTTCCTCTAAAGCTCCATTTAAAATTATATTGATAGTCATCCATCCAGCGATAAATTTCGGAATGGATAACATCCTTTAATTGATTAGCTCTTGAGTAATTAAAGTTTCTCCATTCTGCGATCATAGTAAAGTCGGGGCTTAATTCAATATCTCCAGGCTGGAATCCTACTTTAGCATCGGTACCGATAGCATTGAGAAAAGTTCTATTTTTCATATCAAAGTGAGTCTTATAAAGAGGTATATCTACCTCACCTTTACTTGCCTCTTTAAAGGCCCAGTTCACAATTTCGGAACAGAATACTTTCTTGTGATCATTTAAATCGAAACCAAAATCATAGTAGAGGTGATCTTTGGTCCCCATCGTTCGGGAAGCGACCTCGTAAGCAAACTTGGCGGCCTTCTTTGCCAATTGTGCGTCTTTATGTCTGAGAACAACAATACGGGCAGAACCGGGGTGAAGAGGAGAATGGGTAAAATCTTCAACAATGAGTCCGGTTTCAATGAGTGACTCCATGTGAAAGAGCTTTCCTGTTTTTTCATCTCTATAAACCATGGAAAGGTGACTGAAGTTAGTTTCGGTATCCCCTAGCCTAGCGATAGAGGCCGAAATAGAAGTTTTTCCACGCCAAAGTAGGAGGTCTCCTGATTTAAGATCTTCTCTAAATTTAAAATCCTCTTTATCACTTAGAACCCAAGGAAAGGGCTTACTGAAGTTTGCAGAGGAGTCGGTATTTTCAAATCCCGTAAGTTTCTTGTGGTTATTCTTAATTTGAAATTGATTCACATAAATTAAGGAAACATAATCTTCAATATAACGAGAAGCTCTGAGGGCGGCTTTAATAGAACCCGCACATTGACGAGTCATAACTCCTGCGCTTTCCCAATTTCCAACATGTCGTCTTAGATTCTTCTTGATTAGCCAAATATCTTTAATGATTTGTTCATATTCACCTGCCGAATATTCTGTTTTAAAGTGATCCGAAGGAAGCTCGGATAAATAATGAAAACCTTCAGCGATTTCTTGATTACACACATCAATTGAGAGTTCCTCAGTCGCTAGCTGAGATAGAATATCTGAAGTAGACAGGAGCAGATCTCGTTGAATAAAAGAAGAGCTCTGGGCTGGAATACGAAGATTTTGGGAACAGCTTTGAATTAAAAAGAAGGAAAAGAAAAGAATCAAAAAATGAGATCTCTTCTTAACTGAATGGGTTCTCTGTTGCTTCATACTCTATCCTCTTCTTATTAATAAGTGTGAGTTTATTGGCCTTAGAAATAAGGCTTAAGATGCAACAATGAGACCAAGAGGCGATCGTAAATTCAGCCACTTACTGTCTTGATCGGATTCAATATTGGATAAAAAAGAAGTCAATAGTCTAGAAATAAGACGATCCCAAAAGAAGACTTAAAGGTGACGAATCTCTAGGGAGCTCAACTGTTCTGAGCACTGCTTGAAGTCCTTGCAAAGTCCTAGAATAAAACCTCCTCCTCCAGCTCCGCAAAGCTTGAGAAAGAAATTCTTCTCTTGCAGTCCTTGCTCCCATAGGTCGTGATAGAGTTTAGGGATCATAGGTCTGAAATGCTCAAATTGGAAACGGGATAGTTCAAACATAGACTCCCACAAAGACTTTTGATCCCCTCCCAAAAAGCTTTCAATGCATTGATTGGTAATGGGAGTGAGTTCTGATTCACAAAGAAAAGAAAATTCTTCTGATTTACATTTTTCGAGAAAGAGATTCACAAGGGGCTCTGTTTTTCGACTACGTCCCGTGTTGACCAAAAAGAAGGATGCCTCTTCCTTACTAGATGTTTCAGGAATTTCAACAGAGCGAATTCCTTGAATTCTATCGCGGAGGATGGGCTTATTCATATAACTCACTAAGGGATCAAATCCACTTGAACTTCCATGAAAATGAGATTCTAAGAGAGCAAAATTTCTTTTGAGCACTTCAATATCTTCTGTATTCTTTTCTCTTTCCACGACATAGCGGTCGTATAAAGAAGCGACGAGTGCACCGGAGCTTCCCACTCCGAAGCCTTGAGGAATTGTGCTATTGAAAAAGAGCCCTTGCCCTACGTCAAATTCATAGGTGCTAAGGTCAAAATCAAAGTTGAGAAGTCCTTCTTTTTGTAAACTCTTAACATAGCTTCCAAAGGCCCTTAGTTCTGGATCTCGCGCGCCTTCATTTTGAGCTTTAAATTTAAGTTGGCCATCGAAAAGGCCATAGGGAATAAGAAGAGCATTCGACTCTTGAATGACACTATATTCTCCGAAGAGAAGGATTTTTGAAGAAAAGGACTTACTATTCATGGGGAATCTTACCTTTCGCGAGATTTAGAGCGCCACTACCCATTTGATCATCTAATAGGCTTGCTCCCTCTAATTGGGATAAGAGCGTATTTTGGATAAAGTTGAATGCTTTGTCACGGGCTGATTTTGGATAAAGAATATGAAGATTAGGACCTGCATCGAGAGTGAAATAGAGGGGCACTCCAGTTTCATGGCGATATTGCCTAAGCAGTTCTATGGCCTTTATAGTCTGAGGGGCCATTAAGAGATAACCCGGCCTTGATGTCATCATCATAGCGTGAAGGGCCAATGCCTCTTCTTCAATAACCGCACCAAGATAATCCCACTGACCTTCCTTAAGCCATTGATAGACATAATTCCAATTTTGATTGGCCTGAATAAAACGTGAATGAGCATAGGGATGATCTTTCATCAGTCCATGTCCAGCGCGAGAACTTACTTTCTTTTCTCCTGAATCAACTATAACAATCGTATCATAGAGATTTTCCAAGTCAGGGTGCACTTCAACAGGACTCGCAAATAAATCATGGGGAGTTAGATCTCTATTCTCCTCTTCGCCCATAGAAGAATCAACACTGCCCCAGCTTGCGGCTTTTGGAAAGAGACTGCGACAAGCACTCCCACTTCCTAAACGAGCGTAGAAACTTGAACGATATAAAAAGAAATCGGGATCGTACTCAGTATCGAGAAGCCACTGTTCAAACTCGACAAGGCAACAGGCGATGGCCGCCATAGAGGAGGCGGAACTTGCGATGCCTGCACTGTGAGGAAAGCTATTTGAAGTATTTAATTGAAAAGAGAAATCTTTTAGATAGGGATTATAAGCTTTTACATAATTAAAGAACTTTTCAATCTTAGGAAGAAAGGATGGCATTTCCTGTCCTTCAAAAATCAACTGGATCCAATCTGATCCAGTGTCCTTAGATGAGGCTACGGCCTTTAATTCAACCTCAGTTCGAGCTTGATCTAAAGTAACACTCAGGGAAGGATTAGCGGGTATTTGAATTCCCTCTTTCTTTCCCCAATATTTGACGAGAGCAATATTAGAAGGAGCGCTCCAATGAGAATAGAAACTCTCCTCTTTATTATTTAGATCTCTCTTTATGCCATCTATAATATAATCAATATTCATCTTACTCAAAATCCATAATTTATTGAATCATGTCACTTATAGACTGATTGGCCATGACTTGTGGGTTAGGAAGAATAAATTCCTTAAAAGGAATGACTGTCTTTAGTCCATGAGAGCTAAAGTAATTTTGAACCTCTTCAAAATTCATCTCTTCACTTCCAGCAAGAATAAAGTCTCCTCCCCAGGCTCCAAGGGATTTGAGACTTCCTTTAAAATCAGAAAATTTCTTGGCGATAGGATCGACACCAATGGCGCCAGAAACCAATTGTTCATGCTCACCAATAAGGTTACAGAAATGATTGAAGTCTACACAATTAACCAGTTCTGAAGTAATTTGGTTAATTCTTTCAATTTCGGATTCTTTCACCTGATATTTCTTACGATACTCATTAATAGAGTCTCTTGTGTTTTGCTTAGATCCTAAATACACGAAGTAAAGATTTTCATGAAATTCGGGAAAGAAACTTACTGTTGACCAGTGGGGAGAACCTTCTTCAAGATGATAGATAATAGGTCCATCACTTCCTGCACAGGCAATATCATAACCCGAGCCACCAAATGTTTCTTTGGCCAATTCAAAGGGAGATGTATAGGCCCATTGGGCTGTGTTATAGAGAAGAGTTGAGCTTGAACCTAAACCCCATTCTCTAGGAAAGCCCAATTGAGTTTGAACATAGACATCTTGAGAATCACGCAGGAAATGCTTATTTTGAATTCTCGCTTGCTTTAGAATTTTTTGAAGTTGAATGACTTCTTCACTGGGGTTTTCATCAAGAATATTAAAATGCCAGAATTCAAAATTGGCCTCTAACCATAAATTGCCATGCACATCATAGGACTTCCAATTTAACTTGGGGCTATAGCTTTGTTCGTAACGAATCCCCATTGATTGCCCTACACATGTAGGCAAGGCCAAACCTTGTGCTCCATCTAAAATGAAGTACTCACCGGTAAGAAGAAGCTTTCCATGACCATAGTAGTATTGATCAAATTTCTCTGCAGCTGTCATTCTTAAGTTATCTTTATTCATCAACTCGGCCATTACATTCTTTAGAATTATGCTATTTTCTGCGTTTTCTATTTTTACGGAATCCATCTTCCTTCCTAATTTTTAAGTTTACTGATACTGCCTCAACTGAGTAATGAAATCACTCACGCCTTTGAAAGAAATCACCTCTTCCGAGAACTTAACTTTAGCCTTTTCTCTTTCTTCCTCATTGGCCTGGAGATGATTCAAAATATTCATAAGGTGCATTTTCATATGACCTTTTTGAATACCTGTGGTTGTTAGACTTCTTAGAGCAGCAAAATTTTGAGCAAGCCCAATGACTGCAGTGATCTCCATGAGTTCTTTTGCATTTGGGCGACCTAAGATGTCTAAACTTAATTTGGCCATTGGATGAAGAGAAGTCAGACCTCCTACAGTTCCTAAACTTAAGGGGATCGTAATCTCAAAGAGAAAAGTATCGTCCTCGATTGAACATCGAGTTAAGCTACGATACTGACCATCACGAGCAGCATAAGCATGGGCACAGGCTTCTACCGCTCTAAAATCATTGCCTGTTGCAAGGACGACAGAATCAATCCCATTCATAATTCCTTTATTATGAGTAGTTGCTCTATGAACGTCCAAAGTAGCAATATCCACACTATTTTTAAATTTTTGAGCGAATTCAACGGGATCAATTCCCTTTTCTGCAAGATCTTCTATAGGGCATTCTACCCACGCCCTAACCAAGCAATCGGAAGTATAATTGGAGAGAATTGCCATGATGATTTGAATATCACCTTCTTTTAAATCTCTATTAACAATCGCTTCCCATTCCTTACCGAGAGCTTCTAAAACGGTGTTGATGAAGTTAGCCCCCATCGCATCACAAGTCTCGAAGTCAGCCCATATTTGGTAGTAGCCTTCAAGAATATCTGTTTTATCGACAAGACTAATCTCTTTAACTCCTCCCCCTCTTTTTTTCATATTAACTTCTATGGGTGCAAGGGATTCGAATAATTCTTCTTTCGCACTTTCAAAAAGATTAAGAAATTCTTCTTTTGGGCCATTCCACTTCAAATGAACTTGACCAGACTTAACTGTCGAAATAACTTCGGCCTTAAAACCACCACGCTCCAGCCAAAATTTTGCAGCCTTTGATGCTGCAGCCACTACACTTGATTCTTCAATAACCATGGGAACGCAATAGAGATGGTCATTGATCAAAACATTAGGTGCGACACCAAAGGGAAAGGCAAAATTTGAAACTGTATTTTCAGAAAACTCATCTAATGTTTTCTGGAGATCATCATCACTATGCCAAAAGCTTTGGAGAAGCTTCTTGGCCTCTTCTTCTGATACTGATGCCTCGTCATTTAAATACGTCTTGATAATATAATTTATTTTTTCTTCTTTTGAGAGGCGAGAAAATCCTTTAATAGGAGCTTGAATGGGATGTAAGGGGGGTTTTACCATATCCATAACCTATCCTTTAAGACCTTTAGGTCTTAGAAATTGTTTAGCCATTTTAAGACCGTTCAATTCGGAAGAAATATATTCACAAAGAGCATCTCGCCCTTTTGCAGCGTGAGTAAGAAAGGGCAGGGCCATACCATATACACAGGGAGCTTGTAGAGCTTCCATCAAATAGTGCCCTTGTAGATAAGAACGAATCCCGCCGGAAATAATAAAATCAGGACAGCTTGATTGCTTATCTTGCTTCTTTTCTAAGATTTGATTGATGAGTCTAACCATCTCTTGAGCATCGTGACCAACAAAACGAAGATCAACACTTGAGCTATCCTCATTCTTAGAAAGACCAACGGATCTCATTTTTTCTAAAAAACTAAAATTAGTACCGCCTAAGGCTCCAAACTCAAAAATATCAATAGGACGTTTTAAAACTTCGGCCAGAGATTCAGGACCCATCCCTTGACCAACTTCCTTGATCCCTAATTTGAGATCACTCTTCTCTAATCTCTCGAGTACTTCATCAATGATTTCCAATGGACTTCTCTTCCATTGATCACCTTCTGCTTGAAAAAACTCTTGAAGTGGATTGATATGAATGAAAAGGCCGTCTACTTCAAGTCTCTTACAAACCTCTTCTAACTTATCCCAATGACCTTGTAAGAGAAGTTGGTCAACTTGGGCCAATCCAAAATTGGCCATGAGACAAATATCATGCCCTACAATGGGACGTAGATTAAAGTCTTCAAAGAATTCATCACTTGTTAAAAGTTGGCGACACGAACCAAGTCCAATGCCTAAACCAAATTCTTTAGCTGCATGAGCTAAGTTTTGGTTGATATGCCGGGCTTCCCCAGTCCCTCCAGTCATAGAAGAAATCCATAATGGGGCACCTAGAGTTTTTCCAGCAAATGGCGCTTCCAAAAGATGAGAATCATTGAAATCGGGAAAGCCATTTAACAGAGGCTCGTAATTGAAAAACTTTAGAATATCCATTTGAGAATAGGAGTCTTGCAATGGGGTCTGGGCCCTTTGTGCTAACTCCAGATGATGAGTTTTCCGTGCAGATGCACTAGGATCCTCATCCCTAAGAACGGATTTTTGTGAATGGTCATGATTCTGTGTTTTTGACACAGTATGCCTCTCATTTTAATAAAGTCTTTTTTTGGATGCTTCTTATACACTTTTTAACGCTTCTTGGGAAACGTAAGCTCTTATTAATTATAGGAAATACACGGAAAAATACCCTAAAATAACGCTAGGCAAAGCCCCTGTCTAAAAAACGTATAATATTAGTCAATTACACAGACAAATTCTCTCTTACCAGGAGGGCTCTTATGTAAAAAGGACTGAAGTTGATCCAAATTACCCCAAAAGCTCTCAAAATTGTCACGATTAATATCCATGGCCAAATAAATAAGCTGGGAGCGCCCTTTCTTCCATTGGACTTCTAGCAACTCTTGGCAAACTCGTTCTAGCCGATAGGGAGTATCCATAAAGGCCAGCGCCTTTTCATCTTTAGTCATTTGGGCCAAGGATTGAAAGAATTGAGCTCTCTCTTGTTTTTCTCGGGGAGGAAACGAAAGGAATTCAAAGGCTCCTTCCGTAAATCCACTCATGGCGACCGCAGGAATCAATGAATTATAAAAAGGAGTGGTCGAAACTTTGTAGCCCCTAGATTGAGCCTCATAGATAAGATCTCTCCCTGGGTCACAAAAGCCCGGCATACCGCCATCACTTTGTAGATAAATATCTCTGCCTTCTTTAAGAATATTCAAAAGCTTCGGTAAATTTTCAGAGCGAGCATGTTCATTATAGAGAATAAAATCATCAATGGCTTCACGAGGAAGATCCCAACTCCTCCATCTTCTGCGGGCCGGTTTTTCATCTTCTACAACGATGGCGGCGCGAGACTGCCAAGCATGGAGAAGAATTTCTCTTAAGTCACTTCTATGCCCACCTAATTCTGCAATAGGAGTTGGGACTAATATAAGTTCACCATTTTTTGCCATAAAGGATTCCCTAAGATATGAGTTTTCAAAGACGGTACTCATGACTCTATCTATGATAAAATAATATAAATCTCCCCTATCGTTACAGGAATATTTCCCCAATGACAAAAGAAACCTTCTTCATTCAAGTTCCCCCTGGACTAGAAGACTTGGCCTTAAAAGAGTTTCATTTAAAATATATAAATATAGAACTCCAAGTACCTGAACCCACTGTTGAAAAAGGGGGATTACTCGTAAAACTTCCCCTAGAAAAAGGGGTGGCCTTAAATTCTTGGTTAAAAATCCCCAACCGCATACTCTTAAGAATTGATCACTTCAAGTGTAGAGATTTGCCTAAGCTCTTTAATCGAGTGAGTAAATTACCTTTGGGTCATTACTTTGCTGGACAAGATTTCAGCTTTCATATTAGTTCGAGTGCATCTCGTCTTTTTGACTCTAGGAAAATAGAAGCTACCTTAAAAGATGCCTTAGACCGAAATTTCCAAAGACAAGAGCCTAAGAAGAAGGCCAAGGAAAGGGTTTCACAATGGGATCAATGGCGTTTCTATTGTAGATTTCAAGATGATTGGTGTGAACTCAGTATAGATACAACAGGAGAAAGACTCGGAAAAAGAGGAGATAAATCAAAGGTTGGAAGAGCTCCTCTAAGAGAAAACCTAGCTTCAGCACTATACTTTGCAGCTCTTCAACAAAATGGGCTCCTCAACGAAATGGTACAAGCCGAACAAAGGATCACTCTTGTCGATCCTTTCGCTGGTAGTGGAACTCTACTGAGTGAAGCCGCCAACTTTTTTAAACCTTCTCAAAGTAGAGAATTTACCTTTTCATACTTTCCCGTATTTAATGTTAATAAAAACTCAACTCAAAATTGCGACCCTAAATTTCAAACTCCCCTTACTCTTATAGCTGGAGAAAAATCAGAACAGCAATATCAAGCACTCGAAGAAAATTTAAAAGAGTTTCTACCCGAATGTGCCCATCTCTACCTTGGTGATAGTTTTGACGGAAAACTTCATCACTTAATTAATGAAATTTCTATAAAAGAATCCTCCCCAATACATCTGTGTTTAACCAATCCCCCCTATGGCCAAAGGATTAAAGATTCAAAGAAGATGATCGATCTCTTAAATCAAATCTTTCATTTATATCCATTTGATAGGGTTGGGATTCTCATGCCCAAGGATGCGAAACTTCCTCAAGGAAATAGAGTCCCTTATTTGCATCTTAAAAGCTATAGTTTTTCCCACGGGGGTATCCCAGTAGTTTTTAGTCTGTGGTCTAAGAAAGAGACTCTTTAGAATGATACTTTAGTGATTAAGAAAAGGCGCGATTTCGAGCTGGTTACCTTCATCTCTTGTAATCGAAGGGCTTAAACCGCTAGGGACTTCTTCAGGATGTGAGAGATCATTTCCAAGATCCCCCTCTACTACCGCCTCCTTATCCCAGAGACCATAGGCTACGAAATCAACTAATCCATTTAAGTTCTCTTCACTTAAGTTAACAGGAAAGTAAGACATGGTTTTCATATCTCCTCTCATTCCCGGTCCCCAAAAGTTAAGGCGATAAAAAGGGATTAGAGGATCGAGTTGTAAGAGATCATCAAAATAGGGCTTCAACACATTTCCTCTATTTTTTTGAGTAATATTAATGGGCCCTCTTAAATGATAGTGAATAACATTCTTTAAAGAAGCTATGGCCTGATCTTCTAAATGATCAAACTTGTGCCCCTTAGCTCTCTCAGTTCCATGGTGAAAATACGGAAAAGTTTCAATCACATTTCTTAAAGGAGGAACGCGCATTTTAAAACAATCTTCCGTATCTGAACTTTGATTGGCCTTTCCTATATCTGGAGCCAGTCCATTTGAAGAAACTGTAACGTTACTCACATGGCACTCAGGAGCAAGGCCTCTTTGTAAACGAGGGCGATTAAAAAATCCGGTACGACTATCTTGGATAACTGTAGCCCTAGATAATGGACTTCTGTAGTCACTTCTTATTCCAAGACTATGAAACTGAGTGCCCCCAAAGGTTCCTCCATCATGGCAATTAAAGCACCCCGCACCTTTAATGACGAGGTCTTTATATTGGTATTCTTTTCCAAGAGGAGTAAAGAAGGAAACCATACCGATTAATTGAGAACGCGTCAGAGACTCTTCTCCTTTTAACCAAGAATCATAAGGAGTTTCATCTGCAATATGAGTGCTAATAAAGCTCATTAGGGCTGCAGAGAGATGACGATCTCCAATGACATCAATTTTGTAGACGTCTTTAAATTTATCTCGATACCATTTAATACGATTAAGCTTGGCCAAGGTTATAGCTAAACATTCATTTCTAGTGGGAATGGAAATTGTATTATTAGGACGTTTATAGGGAATATGGTCAATGATAACAGGCTGACCATTGAATTTACCTGTATCTCTTCCTGTATAAGCATCAGCACTATTGGTGTGATAAATTTTAACGGGCTCTTTAAAAATGGGCCCTCCCTTACGAAAAGGATTATTTCCCTCAGAATCCAAAGCAATAGGATTGGCTCCACAAAGCTCTTCTTTAGTATGAATGGGTAGTAGAGTTTGAAACCCGAGATCACCAAAGCGGCCATCCCAAAAAAGGCCCACATTCTTTGTTTTATCGATTCGATAAATCGTATTCACTGTACTGAGGCTATTTCTGAACATAAAGCTTTCTGCATAATATCCAAGAGAATCATCCCCTATCGTTCGATCTGTACTTAAAACACCTTTAGCAAACGTTGATCCGACATTTCCTCCATGAGGTCCGCCTTTTCCCATCGCTCCTACATTTAAGGCATTACCATCGGCAAAGCCATGGTTGGTTAGATGGCAAGTGGCACAGCTAATATCATTATTACGAGATAAAACGGGATCATTAAAGAGCATGCGTCCCAACTCCAATTCATTTGCACTTGGTACACGACCAAGGGCTTCATTGTAATTGGGCTTAGGGAGAATAGGTAGACGATCTTTAAAATCAGATCTCACCTGATTAGAAAACGCCTTATCCTTTATCTCTGACCAACGATGATTGTCACAACTAAAGAGAGATGAGAAAAGAATCATAGAAAATATAATCTGAATTCTTTTAAACACTAAGAATCCTTAATTATTGAATGATCATAAAACCACTATCATGCACACCAGTCTCTTGAATAGGTCCAGATAAATTCCTCAATTGAACAATGGGCAGACGATTACAGTTCTTTTCTTTTGAATAGCGATAACAAGGATCATCTAAGATAAAATTATAAGCAATAAAACTATCTGGATTCTTATTTCTATTCATAAAGATCATATACCCTGCTCCCAATAGGTACTTTCTTTCTGAAAAGGAAGGAATCTGCTTCCAAGTATTATTCTTGTAATAGAAGCTGACAACACGGTAATCACTACGTCTTCCAGAAATTCTTGTGGAACTACTCTGCGACCCACTCGCATTTTTGGTTGAGCAGTGGATTTGGATTTTTTCATTTTTCTTAACAATATAGGGCCTACGCGGTAAATCTAGGGCCTCCTGTAGGGTAAAGTCTCGATCTTTATAATCTGTAGCAGATACACACCTGGTGAAGTAAAGTCCGTTCGTCCCTCCCTTTTCTTTCACAAGAGTAAAAGAGTCGACATAGAAATTCACATTACCGAAACGACCAGCATCAATGGTTTGTTCGAGATCACCTCGGGAAGAAATACTATCTATATCAGAGTGATTCCAGTTTACGAGATTTAGATTTCTCATATTATTGCCCTGAAAATAGGTATTTTCGTAATCAAAGCTCTTCCAACTCAAACCATTAGAGTGAGCCGTTGTGTACTTTAATCCTAAATTGAGTAAGGACTGAATCGAAAGTTTAGTTGAAGTATTCTTCTTTTGTTTATTGAGAACTTCAATCCCATAATTCATTCCTAAACTTAAAATACCCAGAAGTCCTGCAGCTACGAGAACTTCTGAAAGTGAAAATCCTTTTTCACACTTTAAATGCGTCATAATTCCTTCTTTATTGAGGTAGATCAATTAAATCAAAAGCACTGAGACCAATAATATTAAGTAGGGCCCTACCTGACTTTGAACCAATCATCTGGTCTTTCTTAATTATATGTCCTGAACATGTTGAGTAGTAGGAAATTCTACTGACCTTTCCATCACCACCAGTCAAACATAAGTGACTTCCCTCAGGGGACTTGGCCGATTTTGAATTATACTTAAAACCAAATTTTCGAGAAGTACTTCCCAGAGTGACATTAACATAATTCCCAGGACCTGGTTTCTTTCCAGATAAGACCAATTTCTTTTTCGATCCATAAGCATCTTTGATATCTATATCGACTCCAGAAAGTGCACTATCTATAATCCCCTTCCACTCAGGAAGATCTTTTTCCACATCTGATGTCGTGGTATTTAGATTCTTGGATTGGCTTAAGTGGCTAGATGTCGTAATTTGAAAACTACTATTTGGGGCCAACTCTATATCGTCAGGATCAATTGGATTCCCCGTTAACTCGGCACGTGGATTAATATACTCTCCGTCACCATTAATAACCGTGTAACCATTATCAGCACCAGTTGGAGTGTATTTGGTCGTAAGTCCAACTTGCTTTAAGTCTGTCGAAGCATAGAACCAATTCTTATCATAATTTAAAGGACTCCCATTGGCCTTCATACCAACCCAGGCAAAGGGTATAGAGTCTACAGTTGTTTGATCTGGATTTGGAAAACCATAGCGAGGAGAAAAGGAGTTTAAGGCATTCATAGCAGAAACCCATCCTACAGGAGTGGTCGGAGGAATGAATAGACCTCCTTCTAGCTTACAAATACTATCGCCCTTATCTTGGTCCGTACTCTTATTCTTACTGATAAAAAAGTTTCCATCAATTCTCTTTCTACGACAAAGAAAAGGGATCCTTCTAGCACCAAATGGTTTCTCCAAAGCTGAAGGAAATAATCCCTTAAACTTAACGTGATGAGATAAAATAAAACCTTTAGCACCTGCACTTTGTGCAATTCCTAAATTCTGAGGATAGGTTTTTGATTCAAGTGCCCCTCCAACAGAGAAATATAGAGCGTACTTATCTTGAGGGGTGTAATTGGGAGCAATAGGCGCTCTGGCCATGATATTGTCTTTACCATCTCTAACCATCGCTACCCAAAACTTTTTATTATTGCTGATACCGTTTGTTGTAAACCATGATCCTAAATCAACAATATCTTGCTTAAATTGAGGGGCAAGAAAAATACCCTGTTGAGATAGGTTGATGAAGTCATAGTTTCCATCAGCATTCTTAGGAGCGCTAAAAGACTTTCCTAAGTACTGGTCTAATTCGGAAACTCTAGCGACTTCTCTCCCCATTGAAAAACAACGCCTTGGCGCTTCATTATATGTCACATAAGAGAGGGCCTCTTTATCGGCTGAGATATCCTTGGCCAATCTATAACCACCAAAATTGTAACAAAGGACTGGAAGTTTTTGATCACAATCTTCTGCAGAATATTCTAGTTGATTAGTCGCTTTATTAAGCTTTGCAGAAATACATTTTGAAGAAGATGCCCCCCAAGGAGTTCCTACTTTCTTCGTGCCAAATAAAACAGCGGGGGAATTAACTAGAGTTCGATCTTCTTTAAGACTACATTCAGGTAATGATGAATCAAGAGGATGAGTTGGCATCTTGGCCATGGGACCAAAAGTTCCAATCCCAAACTGACTACAGTTTTTCATATAACAGGCCGTACATCCGAGTTCTTGTCCTGAACTATAAGAAAAAGTATCTCCATTTTTACCCGATACAAAATTAACTTTTAAAAAGGGAGTATAACGATCTTCCCAACTGGCATCATTAGTATTGTAATTTGTACTTTCCGTACAAACCTTCTTACATATTCCTGTGGCATTATCACGATTTTTATCATTGATGGTGAAGGCCAAAGTATGGGAGCTGTTAATTACTGAGGGAGTCCCTATTTCTTTTTCTTTGTTATCAAAATTATAAGATTGGGCCTCGTAATTAACTAAATCCCCCCCCTCGGCTTTCTTTAATTGAATACGAGGATTAATTCTCATCGACTTAGAATAATTACCATTATTAATTTTATTGTATTCGTTATATTGAATATTCGTAAAAAGATTAATTGGACCATAAACTCGACTTTTCGAATTCACTTGTGGACAGCGATATCTTGTTTCATTACATGATCCGAAGATATTTTGTGAGCTATCTGTAGTAATGAAATTTCCATTATTGGTAATTAAACCGGCTTGAGCTTGTGTTTTTTTCCAATTGATATCAATGGGCTCTTTCAAGTTTCCTGTAAAACCAGAGCGGTTATATATCGTTAGTCCCGAAGGGTCAGAAGCTCCTGCACCATTTAGTGAAAGCTTAACTTTCCTATCATTTGGTAGCGTATAATCACAAAGTCCTACGTTAGGAGCCCAGAAAAAATCAGACATCACTTTCTTTACACGATTGCCATGCTCATTATTAAAATAAACTGTAGCATTGATTTCAAAGCCAATGTCTTTGGCATCAAAACGCCCAGCTTCATTTATGCTTAGTTTTTTAAAGACCTCATTTCCCCCATTCGTATTGGGGTTCATATTTACAGGATAAATAGCAACTGTAGCATTAATATCCTGTTCTTCAATTTGAGACTTTGAAAACGAAGAGGCCAATTTATCGTGATTGATTTTATAACATTTACCCCAAGCCCCTTTGATATCACATTCTTTATGTTGGCTTTCATTCCATGAAGTCAAAAAGTTATCCCAATTAGAATCTTTGAAGACTTTGGAAGAGTTCTTAAAATCAATAAATATTGCCCCTACTCCCGGACTATTTGCCGTAGTCGATACAAGAGGACAAATACCTCGTACTTTATTTCCCTGCTTATCTTCACTCTTGGCCAAAAGATTCGTTGAACCTTTAATGAGATCGTCTACAAGAAGAGAAATATTGGATGTGGTCTCTGCTTTTTTAGTCGTCAGGTGAGTAATGGCTCCCGTCTTAAAGAGAACGACTCCCCCAATCGCGACAATACCAGTCGAAACCAGTATTTCGGCCAAACTAAATCCTTTATTATTTCTTAATAATTTCTTCATAAAATTCCCTATTATGATTAGCTTTTCTTAATGTGGAGGTTCAACATAAATCGTTGTGATATTTTGTTCGAGTTTTCCCTTGAAGGATCCTTCTTCTTTAATCACTTCATTATTTAGTCTGAAGGGCTCGATTCTTGATAATTTACTATTAACTTTAATATTGTAATTTAGACTCCCTGCAGGTTCGGAGTGCTGAGAAATATTCTGTTCCGTTGTAGTAGGTCCCGAACCTGTTACAGTTTTCGTAATATTTTGAACGAATGTCCCACATTCAACTTGATCAACCCATTCTACTTTATTTCCAGCCTCTAAGAAGTCATTAAGAGGCACATCGACAGTTGAAGCTGCTGGTGCTCTCACTCCTTCGACTTCTCTTCTAAAGACAACATTTCTTTCGTAGTCAATATCGTAGAGAACCCCAGGGCCTAAGTTTTCGGTTAAAGCCACAACATCTGTTTTGGTATTCACATCAATGGTGAAAGGTCCTCTACAAGCAGGAAAGGGATGTTCTCCTTTAGAGGCATTACAAAGACTAATACAAGTAGAATCTAAAACGGTGAGTTTTGGAATTGCGATGGGTCTTTTAAAAACAGCCCCAGCAGAAATCTTTTGATTTTCTTCGTTCTTACTTAGCATGAGATTTAAATCAACTTTTACTACATAGTGATCATCATCAATGGCCTTAACTTCCTCTGACTTCACCCCTACAACCTTCTCGAGAGCCTTATCTTTATTTGTATCAACAAGTTTAAGAGATACAGTTCCTGGGAAAAGGCTGAGAACTTTATTACTTTTAAGCTTTCCATGCATTTGATGATTTAAAATATCAAAGGTTAAATGATTTCCATCAAAACGGAGATTCGTAAATCCAAAATCTTCTGGCTTATAGGTTTTTTCGGCTTTTGTTCCTGACCATTGACACTGCATGGGGGTATTTCCAGCTCCCCAAGGCTTACTCTTACAAAGGATTAAATTATTACTAATTAAAAAGCCTGCCATTGAGAAAATCTTCTTGGCTTCAGCTCGTGCCCTAATATCCTTAATCTCTTTGGCCGAGATATCACTCGATTGCTGAGACGACTTAATCATATAAAAGCTTCCTACCCCTACGGCCACCATAAAGACTAGGGCTGCTCCTAAAGCGACTCCTCTCTCATTTCTTAGCATGATCAATCCTTGCGTTCCTTATCTCAATTTCCTACTTAGTAAGAATTAAGAAAAGTTAGTATTTTTTATTTAATAGTTGAAAGTATAATACAAGTTTGTAAATCATGGTAAAAATTAGAGATTTAACACTTTTTACCTACTTTAACCGGCAAGAATTGTGGTCAGTAGAAGTCTTATCTAAGCTGAAATTATGGATTAAAATTAAAGGAAATGGGGCTGAAACTTCGATAATTGCTGTTTAATGACTAGCGGGTCTGCACGATGAGACTTGTTGAAAAACCAAATATTCTTATCGGCTATTTTTCGATCAAAATAAAGTTTCCCACTTTCAGGTTCCTTCACTCGTCCTAGAAGCCAGACAATTGTGTCCGATCCTTCTTCTGCACTTCTTAGGTTAGGTCCAACAAAATCAGAAAATTTACCTAAAGCACCGCTGAGTCCTGGTGTGTTGACCCAACCAGGATGCATGGCCGTAATGTTGAATTCAGCAAATTCTTCTGCGCATTTAGGTAAGAATTCAACCATGGCCCTTTTGACATTGGCATAGGCTTCAACCTTGTCGTAGCGAGAACCTAGGAAGAATTGATCCAAGTTAAAGGACTTTAAATACATTCCACCAGAAGTCACCCATACGATGCGGGCCTTATCTTTGAGAAGTCTTTTTCTTTTGAGAAGCTGAATCAGATAAAAGTGTCCAAATAATTGAGATGCTGCTTGTATCTCAATACCTGAATCATTGGTGGAGAAGCGATCAGGCATTCCACCTGCATTTAAAACAATATAATCAAATTTAGGCATATCAAGAATGGCAGAGGGAAAGCTACTCCATTCTGCAAGATCAAAAGGAACAAAATGTAGCTTGTCATCTTTTGAAGTATAGGCTTCGCCCTTTTCCCTATTTCTTCCTGTGACCCAGCAATTAAGATCAAATTGTTTGAGTTGCTCTGCAACCGATTGTCCTATTCCTGAAGTTCCTCCAGTGATCAGAACATTTTCTTGAGGTTTGAATTTATAGATCTCTTTTTTAAAATACTCTTTTTGATGACGTTTAAATCCACGTTTATCAAAACTAAAATAAATACTCTTATCTAATAACTTATTCAACATAGAATCAAAAAACCCTTTGTGACTTTATACTTTTAATTTTCGACAAAAATAACGATATATTCTCCCAACAATAGGAAGTTTACTTAATACTTCTTCTCCTACATCCCAATAGTCTCGATGATAATAGATGAGATCATTTTCATCAAGTTTCAGAAAAGAACTTCCATGGATGAGAAATTCTTTATCTTTGATCAAGAAAATAAAGTCCCATGTAACAAAGAGACTTGAATCTTCTTGGACAGACTCTTTTATGACAAAACGTGGGTTATCCAAGGATTCAAACATATGAGAAAAGATCTTCTTTATATCTTCAATAGAATGAATTTCATTAAAGGGATCTTTAAAAAAGGCTTTTTGGGAATAAACGGATCCCATATTCTCAAGACTATCAGGAGTCATATGGGTGTAAAAATCTATAATTTTATTTTTTACTTCTTTATTCACCATCAACCTTTTTCATAATAAGAGTAATTTCACCAACGTCGAATCCCCATTTTGACATTCTAGACTTGGCCATAAGAGTATTCTCGTCAATCAAATGCATCCAATCATCTACATAAATTTCATATTCTGACTCATCGACATTTATTTTTAAATCATATGTAAAATGAAAGGTATTGCCAGCGAACTCACCTTGTGCGGTACCTACAATATCTGATGCCCGCCCTGTTAAACTTTGAGTTTTAGGATCATAAGAAAGTTTCCAAATACGGCGCTGCTTGCTTCCATCTGCATAGGTGAAACGCTCATCGAGTTCACCTTCATCACCATTCCAAGTTCCGACAATATCACAATTGAAGCGTTTAATCACTTCACCACTTCGATTCGTAACCATTCCTTGGGCGATCATTTTGCCTGAAAAGAATTTCTTAGGATGAAAAACAGGGTTTTCGTCTTTATAGATATCAAGACTATTTTGAGAACAAGATACTAAAAATAAAAATAGAAAACCTAAAATACTCAAACGATTTAACATACATTACCTACTTTAAATATTTAAAAGACTCTTTCTTAATTCAGGACCAGAGGTCTCTTTACCTAACCATATATCTAAGAATCTTTTGGAATCTTCAATATTTGTCATTTCTCCAATCATCTTTTCTTCATTAAGATAGAAGCGTATCCCTTTTTCCTTATCAAATTGGGCAGAAATACGATCTCCTTTCTCAACATCGGGAAAAATAGATTCAAATAACTTCATAAACTCTTCTTTTTTTTGAGCACTCAAGCTTGACTGAGCATTCATCTCTTTCACACTTTGTTTCGCAATATCCTTGCCATTTAGAGACATTTTATACTCCAGTTCTAAAATTAATTTCTTACTATATAGTTCGTCTTTACTCTGACCTTTTGGAAGAAAGAGCTTAGCGGTATAGACATCAAGCCACATCCACTCATACATTCCTTCTCCACTAAGTTCTAATTTATCTTTGTTAACCATCATTTCACTGGAATAAATAGTGCTTATATGGCCTAGGATTAATAATAAAAAAAGTAACTTCTTCATTAATTTACCTTTGTATAAAGTTTATTTTTCTAAAACATAGTGAGACACATCAATCTTTCCTGCTCTAAAGCCACCTTCACAATATTTTAAGTAAAAGTGCCAAAGACGGTGGAATTTTTCATCAAATCCTAATAAAGAAATCTTTTCTTTTTGTGCCGTATAATTCTTATCCCAATTCCTTAGAGTTTCAGCATATGATTGTCCAAATCTAAAACGGCTTTTAAATCGTAATCCCGACTCTTTCGCCTTTTCTTTAAATAATTTAGGACAAGGTAACATTCCACCAGGAAAGATCATCTGCTGAATAAAATCTGAACCTTTACTATAGGATTTGAAGTCTTCATCATTCATTTCAATCGTTTGAATGACGGCCCTTCCCCCTGGAACGAGAATTTCTCTAATTTTTTCAAAGTAACGACTCCAATATTCCTTCCCTAAAGCTTCAAACATTTCTATCGAAACGACATAGTCAAACTGACCTTTCACATCACGGTAATCGCAAAACTTGATTTCTACCAATGGATTATTTTTAAACTTCTCTTTACAGTACTCGAATTGTTCCTTTGAAATAGTAATTCCCGTTACATGAAGACCAGCATCGGCAGCTTCTTGTAAAAAACCACCCCAACCACACCCAATTTCGAGAATGCTTCTTCCCCCATAGGCATCGAGTTTTCTTAAAATTCTTTGATATTTATTTTTCTGGGCCTGTTGTAAATCATCTGATTTCTCAAGAAATAATGCACTTGAGTAGGTCATCGTACCATCAAGCCAAGATTCGTAGAAATCGTTTCCAAGATCATAGTGAGCGTGTATATTCTTCTTGCTTCCTTCCTTATTATTTCGATTGAGGAAGTGTTTGAATCTATAATAGAGAATATTGACAAAACTACCTGATACAATTTTTTCAAGGTATTTTTGGTTTTCAATTCCAAAAACAATTAAATCATCGATATCAGCACAGCTCCACATTCCCTGTCTATAACTCTCACCTAAGCCAATATCTCCACTTCCAAGGATCATATCTAAAGCGTCCCAGTCATGAATATTAAGAGTTACATCGATTCCCTTTAACTCACCTTTAAATTCAGAAAATTCACCGGAAGGATAGATGATTTTTATACTTCCTTTTCGAACCTTCTTTAATAAACTGAAAAAAGCTCGTGCTCGATAGGGAAGCCTCGCTTTCTTCGTATTAGATGCTGATATTGTAGTCGCCATATGTGTCTTCCTTCCCATAGGGGATTGGTTTTTTGTAGAATTTAACTTTTTTCATAAAAAGCTTTAAAGCCTGCCAATGAATTAGAAATGTCACTTGGAAGGTAAATAGTGGAAGCTTAAAGAAGAGTCTTCTTAACTCTCTAGGGCTTAATTCTCTTTCTTCAAGAGCATCCATAGTTGCAATAAACTTAAGTTCATTTTGATTAAAATATTTAATGCTAATTTTATTAGTAAAAGAAAATTCATATTGCCCCTCTCTTGGATAGAACGGGGAGACATGAAATTCTTTGGGTAATGTCATTGATTCTTGTTCATCTATTTTAAGAATATAATTATGAGATTCTCCAAAAGTGTTATTTACCTCACAGATAATGGCCTTCAATTGATTATCTGATGCAGGACCTTGATAACAATACCAAAAACTAACCGGATTAAAGGTATATCCTAGGATTCTTGGAATCGATTGCAAAAGGATATCCCCTTCCACTTGAAGGGAAGCTTGCTGGAGTTTCTCTTGTGCCCAAGTACGATAAACCACTGAGAGCTCTTCCTCTTTATCCTCGCGATAAGCGTGATCTCTTGTATAAATAGAGAAAAGACCCATACGATTAATATTCAGGCCAAATCTCTTTCCTTTAATTACGGAGAAATCATTCAAGTTGATTCGAACTTGAAATCCTTTATAGCGAAAGGCATTCACGACCGGTGAAAATCTTTTATGATAAATGGAGCTATAAAGAATTTTATTCATAGATTTCCAAGTCTCTGTGCTTAGCACCTGTATGTTTGAAGAATTGATTCAATACTTTCTTAGCTGACAAAATTCCATCTTCATGAAAACCATAACGCATCCACGCTCCGCAAAAGTAGAGCTGGTCTATTCCTTGAAGACTCTCCATCTTCTCTTGCGCACTGATTGTATTTTCATCAAATACAGGATGTTCATATTCAAGTTTTTTCCAAATTTTATCAGGGTTAATTTTAGAGACGGGATTCAGTGTGACAAGGATTGGGTCTTTAATAGGTAAAGGTTGTAATTTATTAATTAAATACGTTACAGAAACCCCTTGTTTTTTTGCGGTATCACTTTCTGAAGATTCGGAGGAGCGATAATTCCATGCTGACCAAAACCTCTTTTCGGGCAAGATCTGCTTATCCCAATGAAGAACGGCCGTATTCTTTGTATAGTGAAAATGAGAAAGATTCTCTCTCACTCGCAAATTGATATCTTTTACAATTTTTAAAGATTGTGGCGGATGACAACAAAAGATAATGGCATCAAATTGCTCTTCTCGATGAATGGTTTTCAATCTCACTTTCGATCCCACCTTCATGACCGATATAACGGGCTCATTTAGGTATTTATTTTCGATACTATTTAAGGCCTTTTCTACATAAGTAGCACAACCTCCTACTAAGGTCTTCCACTGAGGTCTATCAGTCACTTGTAAAAGACCGTGATTAATACAGAAACGAATAAAGGAATAGGCTGGAAAAGAGAGCATCTTATCTACAGGTGTAGACCAAATACATCCTCCCATGGGAAGTAAGTACCATTTTTTGAAGTCTTCCGAATAATTAAATCTAACGAGTAAATCACCTAAACTCAATTCGGGAGAAACTGTCGCAATTTCTAAATAGTGTTGACTATTTTTATTAAAGCGTAAGATTTCTGAGACAAAACGATAGAAGCGCGGACTTAAAATATTCTTATACTGTCCAAATAAAGTGAGCAAATTGGTCCCCGCCCAAGAAATATTGTCGTTGGGCTCAATAACACTAAAACTCATATCGCTTTCATGAGTTTCTATACCTAATTCATCAAAGAAATGAATTAAATTTGGATAGGTGCGATTATTGTGAACAAGAAAGCCCGTATCAACTTTTAAGCTATGTCCCTTCCACTCAATATCATGGGTATGAGTGTGCCCTCCAAAGTGATCATCACTTTCAAAAAGAGAGACTTCATAGCCTAACTTATTTAAGTAATAAGCACTCGAAGTACCCGCAATTCCTGAACCTACAATAGCTATTCTCTTCATTACAACCTTTCATGCTTACTAAATAATTATCTAAGATTTATTCTTAAATAAGGGTATTCAAATTTAAAGTATGGATTGCATTAACTTCTTATCAAAGAGTTCAAAACTCTCTAAAAAATGCACTTTTTTAATTCTTCTCATTTTTGGAAAATTGAGGTTCCAACCTCCTCCAATAATGACTTCGACATCAATCCCAAGGCCTTCGTCCATTTTTTTCAAATAGGGAATCATCTCTTTTTCATAATCCCAAAGTTCTGAATGTACGGTACCTAAAACAATGCGGTCACACTTAAGGGCAGTAACCGCCATAGCAAGAGACTTGGCCGGATGAGCCGCGCCAAGATAGGTCGTGTGTCTCCTATTTATTCCACAAATCAAGTCAGCGATCACTATAGAGAGCTCGTGATGATTTCCTTCTGGAGTAGCAAGGGCATATCGATGAAATGATCCTTTTGATTTAACAAAGAGATCAACAGGAGACTTCAACTCGTTTAACTGCCCACGAATAATAGAAGACACTATATGTTCTTGGGTAATAGAAAAGCGATTGTCGACCACCCTTTGTCCAACCTCTCTCATGATAGGTATAGAGAGATCAAAAATAAAATCTTTGATACTCATTAAGGTTCTCAACCGATTGAACTCTTCAACAAATTCATCAAATTTGAATTCTGATATCAATTCAAGAATTCTATTTCTTTCACTCTCTTCCCCACCAAGTTTGAGAAAGGGATTTTCGTCGACGATCACTTGAGTTTCATCGAGTAGTCTTTGAAGCTCTTCTAAAGACTTGCAAGCAATTTGAGAAATCGTAAAACCTCTTTTTATAAGAGAGGCTATAGCCATAGATCTCTTTAAGTCCTCATGCCCATAAATTCTTTGTCCAGAGTGATCCCTCTTGGGATTGAACGCACCGTAGCGCTTCTCCCAAGCTCTAAGCGTTTGAGGAAGAACTCCACAAGCATCAGAAATCACCTTAATTGTTATGGACTGGGCCACTATTACCTACTTGTCTCACTTTTATAACTAAACATTATGCGCCATTTTGTATAACATATAATATATACAAGCTATATACAAGCATTTACTTCATTAAATTTTATTTGTATAAGCTAAAATAGAGGAAATATTCCATCTAAAAGAGGTAAGGCCATGAAAATATTAATTACAGGTGCAACAGGATTAGTAGGAACTCGTTTGGTAGAGAAGCTTCTCGACAGAGGCTATACAGATATTAGGGCCTTAACTCGAAATGTTGAAAGAGCTCAAAAATCAAGCCCCCTCCCCATCCAATTCTATGAATGGAATATCAAAAAATCATATATCGATTCAGAGGCTTTGGAAGATATCGATATCATCTTTAATCTTGCAGGAGAAAATATAGCCGACGGTCGATGGACAGAGGCCAAGAAGAAGAGAATCTTGCAATCCAGAACAAAAGCTCCAAAACTCATTTGGGATAAGTTAAAGATTGCTGATCGCTCTCCTCAAAAGTTTATTTCTTCAAGCGCCGTTGGAATATATGGCAATCGAAAAGATGAAGTTCTTGATATCCACTCTTCATTTGGAAATGACTTTCTCAGCCACGTTTGCCAAGAGTGGGAAAAGGCCGTTCAAGAAAATAAAATGGAAGGCACGAAAACTCATTGCCTGCGAACAGGTGTTGTCCTTAGCGATAGAGGGGGGGCTCTTATGAAGATGCTACCTGCCTTCAAAGCAGGTATCGCTGGAAAATTAGGCAATGGATTACAGTATATGAGCTGGATCCATCTAGATGATCTCGTCGATCAATTTATTTTTATCATGGAGAATGATCTCAAAGAGTCAGCCTATAATGGGGCTTCTCCAAATCCTGTTAATAATATCGAGTTTACTAAAGTGCTGGGAGATGTCATTAATCGACCAACTTTTCTTCCGGTACCTTCTTTGGCCCTAAAAGTAATATTTGGAGAAATGTCTACCGTACTTCTTGATGGACAAAGAGTTCAACCGTCACAACTCCAAGCTGCTGGGTTTAAATTTACATATCCCCAATTAAGTAGCGCTTTAGAAGATCTTCTAAAAAAAAAGAATGAAAAAGAACTTCTTCGTTACCAAATAGTTCCTAGACCAGTAGAAGAGATTTTTAATTACTTTAGTCAAGGTAAGAACTTAGAAGAACTTACCCCATCAGAGATGCAATTTAAAATGGTGGGCATGAATACTGCATTCATTCAGAAGGGATCTATCATTGATTATTCTCTAAAAGTTCACGGTATTCCTCTTTCTTGGCAAGCAAAAATTAGCGACTATCGTGAAAACTCATACTTTATTGATGAACAACTCAAAGGCCCCTATTCAAAGTGGGTTCATGTCCATGGGTTTATTCAAGGAGATAATGGAGGCACCATTGTCAAAGATCACGTTCGCTATAAAATCCCTGGTGGCTTCTTAGGAGCTCTTATTGCAGGACCTTTCATAAGAAAAGATATTAAGAATATTTTTAAATATCGATTTAAAACTTTAGAAAAAAAGTTTTCACGTTTATAAATTTAAGGAGATGGAAGTGAAAAAGTTAAGTTATGTTACTCTGTTGTTTATTCTATCCTTTCAAGCATGGGCAAAGATACCCAACTTGGATACCGTAGATTTTGTAGATCTCGATCAATACCTGGGAAAATGGTATGAGATCGCTCGATTCGAACAAAGATTTCAAAAAGGTTGTACAGCAGTTACCGCTGAATACACGTTGAGAAAAGATGGGGATATCAAAGTTCTCAACTCTTGTCGCCAAGATCATCCAAATGGGGAACTTAAGCAATCAGATGCACGCGCATGGGTAGTTGATCCAACGACCAATGCAAAGCTAAAGGTACAATTCTTCCTTACAGGTATTCGTATTCCACTATTTGCAGGAAATTACTGGATTCTAGATTTAGGTGATGAGCAAAATGGTCCCTACACCCACTCAATCGTCGGGGATGACTCTGGAGACTATCTTTGGATTCTTGCGAGAACGCCTAATATTTCTGAAGAAAAATATAATGAACTCGTAAGCAAGGCCCGTGAATTAGGTTTTGATACTTCGAAATTATTAAGAACTCAGCACTAAGAATAACGAGCTCTTATTGCAATCAATGAGAGCTCACTTCTGTTTTAAAAACCATGGTTCGAACAGATATGCCTCCAACATGAGGAATAAAGAATATCTGCCCAGTTTTTGCACTCTCTCTATTTTCTTTATCTGCACTCCAAATCGTTTTAAGAGTAACAAACTTCTCTCTTCCCTCTGGGCTTAAAAGTCTAATTTCATCACCCTTTCTTAGCGCGAGATTCTTTCCTTTGATTAGGATTCCCACATGTTCTTTCTTCTTTACATCAACGACATCACCAACATAGTGATGATCCCTATCTTGCAATCGATGATTCTTAAGCTTTTTGAAGAGAACATCTGTTTTATTTGTTCTAAAGAAACCTTTGGTATGTCCCATAGAACGAGAATTTTGAAATGACTCATGCTCCTTTCTAAAAAGAAGATTCCACTGCTCACAAGTTAAGCTTTCTATAGGAAAATCAATACGAAAAATGAAGTGAGGCAATTCATCGAGTTTTTCTTTCTCCGAAAAGATATAGAGCTCTTTGGTATTAAACATAAAGGTTCCATGACCATTCTCAATAATCGGAAAACCTTTATGAGGACTCTCTTCTGAAGTACCAAAAACTTTGTATTCACCTAATTTGTTATTTTCATTTTCATTTTCATAAAGAGGAGAGATAAGATGTCTTGGCGTATAAAACAGAAGAATATTTCCTGCCCCAAGAACTTCAAGCTGACAACTCAGTTGACCTTGAAGCTCATTTAATTTTTGTGCGGGAAATTCTGCCGAGAGAACAAGCCTTGAAATATTTTCTGGCCAAAAGTTATACCATGACTTTAAACCCTCTAGATTATGATTTCCGTTCTCACAAATGAGATGGATCTCTTGGATAAGCTCTTCGCGAAAGATATCCTTATGCTCCTTTAACCAAAAGAGGGCACCTGTATCCTGAACTCTAATTCCATCAAAATATTCATTTATATCAGATGCATATTGAGAAATTTGAGCACAGACAGCTTTAAAATTAGATTGAGTCATCAGGATATCCCATTGGAGGAATACCTTATTTCCCGTACTTTCTTTGAGCTCTTTTGCCCACTTCTTCGTTTCTTCCCAAGAGAGAGAACTGACGCGACTGAGAGCACGAGGTCCCAGAATATATTCCTGATTTCCCAAGAGATGGTGATCCTTCTTCGTTTGCTGATAAAAGCTTAGAAAGTTTTCTACGGCTTCATTTTCATGAAAGGAGATGATTCTCATCTTGCCTCCCTTTGGCCTAGAGATGAAGGAAGGGCCCGTACTATATTTAGAGCTTCAGCTTCACGCACATAAGGAAGACGAACGAGCATTCCAGGTCTCGCCTTTGAAAAAGTCTCTCCAGTGGCATCTTGAATTTCCTTTAATTGGAAAGAATGAGTTTTACCTTTGAAGAAAATATATTCAAGGGTATCTCCCGCTTGAAAAGGACCACGGGCCTCTGCCAGTATATACTTATCTTCGATAGACTCAAGAACCATGGCCGCAACCTTCGTTTCCACAACGGCATGCTGACGCTCAGGAAAAATACTTTCCTTACCCGCAGGGGCCATGAGATTACCCAGGTGATAATCTCTATGACTCACTTTTTCGAGTTCTACTTCCCAACGGTAGAGATCTTCCGATAAGAGATTTCCATTTTCTTTATAATATTGAAGAGCTTCGGAATAAACTTTCGAAATCGTTCCTGCATAGTGATGGGATTTCATTCTTCCCTCTACTTTTAAAGAATCAATTCCGGCATCAATAAAGTCTTGTAAGACTCTTAATCCCATTAAGTCTTTTGAACTCATGAAATGAGCAAATTTCTTCTGACTATCCTCTACGCTATTGTCATTAGAAATAGAATATTCAAATCGACAACTATGAGCACATCCCCCTCTATTGGAGTCACGCCCTTGAGTGTAATTTGAAATTACGCAATTACCAGAATAGGCCATGCACATAGAACCATGAATGAACATTTCAAGCTCTATATCAACCTCTTCTTTAATCTTCTTGGCCTCTTCGATGGTAACTTCTCGTCCCAGAACAATACGAGTAACGCCTTTATTCTTCCAAAATTGAGCAGCTGCACTATTGAGACAACTTGCTTGTGTGGATAAGTGGATTTCAAGAGCACTCTTTTTGGCCACGGTCTCTACGACCCCCAAGTCACTAACAATAACCGCATCAACTTTGACTTCTTCTAATATCTTAAGAAAGTCTGGCAGATCATCGAGTTCTTTATCGTAAAGAAATGAATTGAGAACGACGTATACCTGTGCACCATGCTCATGTGCAAATTCTACACCCTCTTTAAGCTCAGTTTCAGTGAAATTATCCGCGGCTGAACGAAGACCAAAATTTTGCCCACCGAGATAAACGGCATCGGCTCCATAGGAAACCGCAACCTTTAGTTTTTCCAATGATCCAGCGGGAGATAGTAGTTCTGGTACCCAGTGCGTCATAGTTATCCTATTCATAGTCCATTTAAAGATTTCAAAGCTTTGTAGTAGCAGAAAACTTGAATAGAATAAAGAGGACTTTAGTCTATACCCTCAAAATCTGGTAAAATTACAGGATATTAGGTTTAATTGATGACTCTCACAAGGATGTGGCAGGAAAATGCGAATATTTATCAAAATCATTTATTTATCTCTCATCCTCCTTATAGGTTTACCCTCCGTATTCTTTGGGTACCGCTATATGGTGAACGAAACCCAAACCTACCCCTATCCCTATAAAGTGCCCTCTCCAAGTGTTGAAGAAATTCAGCAGGCCGAAAATGCAGATATTATTTTAATTGGAGACTCATCGACTTCCCTCCTAAAAGACGCGCTACAAGATCTCCCCTCAAAAGTATCCGTGCATCTCAAGAATCCTCCCATAATCTATGACTGGGGACGTCCAGGAGAAACGGGCGCTCAGACTTTAAAGAAACTGTCCGCATTGAAAAGCTTTCCCAGTCTCTTCATCTACCATGGAGGAAGAGATCCCTTTGAGAAGCTTAAATTTAACTTAATCGAGTTCAATCATTTAAAAAAGAATTTAGATAAGACGAAAGATGAAACGCTCATGACCCTTATCATGGCCTATCCACCCCTTTCTCGTTTGATCTATGCTCCGGTAAAGAAGATATCCATTCAAAGTGAAAATAATACGGGCTATCCTGACTCTCTTCCTCCAGAGGCGGTCCTCCAGATTATGGAAATCTCCTATCAATTATATAAAATGGAGACGGCCGAACTTTTCACATTCCTAAAAGAGAAAGATGCTTCTTTGTGGGTCATTCCTCAAGCATTGAATCTCACTCTAAAGCCAAAAAGAGTCTGTGAGAATACACGGGATTCGGAATCAGAAAAGATTTTAAAAAAGGTTCAAGAACTCGCAGAACAAAGAAGATCTAAAGAGGCCTTTAATATGGCCAATGATTTGATTAAAACTTCCAAAGGAAATGCTAGAGCGTACTACATCATTGGAGAACTTCTGTTGTCCATGGGGAATAACTCCGAAGCAAAGAAAGCATTCTATCAAAGCATGATCTATGATTGCGGACTAGAACGCTCGAACCCCATTTTCCTCAAAATCCTTATGGAAGAAGCGGAGAAAAGACAATTTAAAGTTATAGACTTTAATCGTCTTGTCACCAATCAGCTTGGGCATAATATTCTATTTATCAATGAGCGAGATCCCCAGCCCCTTTATTATCAACAACTAAGTGATATAATTAAGAAAGAATTTCTAAAGTTCATTAAATTATAGGACTTCAAAGGGCCTAGGATAGACGATATGAAAAAAAAGAAAGACATTTCTGGTCCCCTGACCCGACAAATGATGAAAGGAGACATTGTTTGTGCGGCCGGTGAACACGATAGTAGTCTCTATATTATTCACTCCGGTAGACTTCTCGTCTTTGTAACAGATGGAACTAAAGTTACCCCCCTGGCCTATTTAGGAGAGGGAGAATATATCGGAGAGCTAAGCTTCTTTGATGGTGAGCCCCGTAGTGCTCATGTTATTTGTGTGGAAGACTCCACCCTCATTGAAATTCCAGTTTCTGAAATTCAAAAACAATTTCCTGATTGGCTCGTTACCATGGCCAAATCTATCACTCAAAAGCTGAGAAACTCTTCCGAGCTTATTCGTCAAAAAGGAATTCGTAAGCAAAATGTAGAAACAATAAAGCCTTTAACGATAGAAGAGCAAAGAGATTATTATCGCTTTCTTCAAGGTTATCTTCAGGACAATCCTCTCTCTCCTCATGAATAATTCCGACTAAAAAAATCGGTGGCAAAATGCGGACGAGCTGACCCCATTTGGCAATCTTTTCCCTATTTTTCAGAAGTTAGGGACTTAATTGGCCCCAAAATATCTCAAAATCATGGCATGAGCTTCGCAATAAGAAATATTAGGGAGCAAGAGAAGCAGATTCTATTCTCCTTATATTAGAGGTCATTGAAGCAAGGAGGTTGATATGACCATGTTCTTACGAGGAGGAATCCTTTTTGGGATCTTAAGTACTCTCATATTTCCCAGTCCTCTTGAAGAAGTTGATATCTATGTATCCAAGAAGGATTCAGTAGATAAGAAAGAGATTATTCTTGAGAAGGCCCCTAAAGATGACAATCAATGGGTTAAGAAATGGCTTGAAAGTTCAAGCTAAGCTAAAATTTCTTTTGGGGAAACTTCACGCCATTGACCAATGGGAAGATCCCCAAGTTTATAGTGACCAACCTCTGCCCTAATTAAGCGTAAACAGGGAAATCCAATCGCGGCACACATCTTTCTCACCTGCCTATTCTTCCCCTCATGAATCGTAACTTCAATCCAAGTGGTAGGAATATTCTTTCTCTCCCTTATTGGAGGGTTTCGAGGCGGAAACTCAAAGTCTTTAAGAATTCTGACTTTGGCAGGTAGTGTTTTATAATCTTTTATAAGAAGACCAGTGCGAAACTCTTTAAAGTCACTATCTGAAGGAGCCCCTTCAACTTGTACCCAGTAGACTTTATTCTTCTCAAATTGTGGTCGAGTTAAGTTCTTATTAAACTGTCCATCATCGGTGAGAACAAGTAGGCCCTCACTATCTTTATCCAATCTACCCGCGGCATAGACCCCCTTAGGAAAGGAGAACTCAGCAAGCGTACGCTGACCGGGAACTTCTTGAGTAAACTGACTAAGGACCCCAAAGGGTTTATTAAAAACGATATATTTCATAAACAAAAAAAAAGGCCATCCCCATGCTTTAAGCATCAGGGATGGCCTCACTCATTTTTATTAGAATAATTCTAGATCAAAAGGCATAGATACAGTGAAGAGTAACTCACCAAGATTTACATCGGTATTACTTGTAGCACCTGAAGCCGTTTCTGACTCGCTATACTCCATATTTCTGTATTCAAAATTTAAAGCAACAAGAGGAAGTCCAGTATAACTGGCACCAAATGCATAACCATTTCCAGAAGTATATTTACTATCATTATCAAATTTTACACTACCCATAAGATAGTAAGTCGCCCAAACTCTCATAGGCATAGGAAGGTTATATCCAACAAAGATACCTGCTTGTGACTTATCTACATCTTGATCACCAAGATCTGTAATATTGCTTCCAATTCTTCTTTCAAGTTGAAGCTCTGTTTTTTGGTAACTTGCATCGATTCCAACCATGGCTCCCCACATGGAGTACCCAGCTCTAAAACCAGCAGTTGGAGCAAATTTATACTCGAGATCTGTACGTGTAGAACTCACGCTTGGCTTTACTTTACCATCACCCATAGTAGCGATACCAAGGTAAGGCTCAACAAGTACTCCAGCTTGAGCACTAAGACCAATAAGTGCAGTCATTAGAACGACTAGTCTTTTAAGTGTTTTGTTAGTTGTGTTCATCTATCCTCTCCTTTACTTCATTCTTTTGAATGAACCCTTTTTTTGCGAAGCTTAGCGGAGAATCCATCTCCGCAAAGCCTGTAAATTTATCTTAAATTAAACCTAATTCCTTAACGGCTTGTCTCTCTTCTTTAAGCTCATTAAGAGTTGTATTAAATTTCTCTGTTCCAAATTCATTATGAGAGATACCTTCAACAACTTTAACCACTCCATTTTCAGTACGACATGGGTAAGAGAAGATAAGACCTTCATCTACACCATATTGTCCACTTGAAGCGAGACAAACTGAGTATGTTTCACCAGCAGGTGTGTCGTGAGTAAGGTTATAAATCCCTTGAACAGCGGCATTTGCTGCTGAAGCTGCAGAAGAGGCTCCACGAGCTTGAATAATTGCTGCTCCACGCTTTTGTACCGTCTCAATGAATTCACCCTTAAGCCATGCTTCATCCGTAATCACTTCATGAGCAGCTTTACCACCAATGGTTGTGTTGTAGAAGTCTGGATACTGAGTTGCAGAGTGATTACCCCAAATCGTAAGATTTTTTACCGTTGTAACGTCTACGCCAGCTTTTTGAGCAAGTTGAGTTTTTGCTCTATTCTCATCAAGAGTCGTCATCGCAAAAAAGTTTGACTTCGATAATCTTGGAGCTGCATTCATAGCGATAAGAGCATTGGTGTTACAAGGATTTCCTACTACGAAAACCTTTGCATCGTCGGCTGCATTATCATTGATGGCCTTCCCCTGACCTGTGAAGATTCCCCCGTTAATGTTGAGAAGATCTTTTCTCTCCATTCCTGCCTTACGAGGAACAGCACCAACAAGTACTGACCAATTTGCATCTTTAAAACCTTTATTAAGGTCAGAAGTACAAGTAATATTTTTAAGAAGAGGGAAAGCACAATCGTCTAATTCCATCGCCACACCATTGAGGGCGCCAAGAGCTTGTTCAAGTTCGATAAGTTGTAGCTCCACTTCAGTATCCGCACCAAACATTTGTCCAGAAGCAATTCTGAAAAGAAGGGCATATCCAATTTGACCTGCAGCACCAGTAATGGCCACTTTAACTCTTTTATTTGTCATGTGATCTCCTTATAGAGGTATATAATTAAAAAATTTTAAAAATTACGCACAATTAAACACAAAGAATCTTTCTTTGGCGAGTCGCAACCCGTCTTTTTTGCTCAATTTTCTTTTCATTTACGGACATCGCAGACTATCATAGGGTGAGAGGGAGAGAGAATAAGTCTGCTGTCGTTTAATGCTTTGAGCTATAACTTACCCATTAAGCTAGACAAAAAGAGGTTGAACTCGCAAATAGAGCGATTCTCTCTATTTCACCTTCGACGAGATGAGATAAAAGAAAAAGAATAAAGGTTGAGCAATACTATGAGCAACACAGAGCAAGGTAATTCCAGCGCCCCCAATGGTTCAAATGGTCAAGGCGGCCCCAAGAAAAAAAGTAGAAGACCCCGTAATAATAAGAACCGTAATCGCAACCGAAATAAGAATACAAAAAGAAAAAGTCATGCAAAAGGAAGTACAAAGAATCTTTCAGGTTTTGAAAAGATTGAAAGGGCCTATCTCAATTTATTAGAAAAGCATCTTGAATCGAGAAAGAAGTATTATGATCTCTTTCATCGGGCAGATCCCAGGCAGCTGGCCAAATTAGAAAAATCTTTCTATCGCACCTTAAGTGAATTAAGGGAATATGAAGACAATATCAAAGACGAATATAAAGAGCGCTTTGATAAGAAGTATAATGGACTCGATCTAGACCATACCTATTCTAGTAACCATGAAATTTCCCCAGACCACGTTCCTGTTCCTACTGAAGGGGAATTCGATGATCCTCATTTACTTCCGACACAAGCCGAATCCTCTTATGCTGAAGATACTGAAGAGTCTGTGGGGTCAATCGAAGATTACAATCAGTACAAAGGTCTCTAGTCTCCTGAGTTTTTAACGAGGAGGCAAGGCCCTAATGAGTTGATCTAAATATTGCCTCTCACTCTTAAGCTCTTCCATCAAAGATTGTTTGTGAATTTCTAAGTCACGAGTTTCTTCTTTTGAGTGAAAAGATGTGGAAAGTTCATAAGTAACATCTTTCAAATTCTGATTGAGTTCAGCTATCAATTCATTTTGACGATAAATTAATCTTCCCTTTTCCAAACCAACTTTAAAGGACTTTAGGCTCTTTTGTTTGAATTCATCACACTGTCCAATATAGAGAGCTCCAGATAGTCCATAATCGATTCCCCCTTCAAGGGTACAAAAGTCGATAAGTCCTTCTTTTCTCCCATTGTGATACTCTTTGGACTCAGGAAGCTTAGAACATTTTAAAGAATGCTGAAGAAACATAGTCGATCTTCTCCCAACAGATCCATCTTTCTTTCCCAGTTCAAACCAATCAATTTGACTACAGTCTTTCTTGTCCAACTGAGAACAAGAATTCAGGCCAAGAAAAAATAAAATTGATGTCAGCAAAAGCTTCATAACATTTCCCATTCTTTTAAGATTCTTTAAGAAGATGATCGGTATTATAACATCAAAAAAAAAAGGCTTTCCTAAGAAAGCCTTTTTTTGGGGTCTTTTTAAAGATTGTAAAACTTAAATCTATCTAGCTTAAACTTGTGTTAAGAAGAGGCTCACTTACATCTTCCTTAACTGTATTAGGAGAGTTTACAACTCCTCCACCAGAGCTTAGGAAGTTCTCTAGAGTCTTCTCGTGATCGGATAAAATAGCATTCTTAAGCTCATCATGAGAGATATCAAGGATCTCTGAAACACGACCAAGCATTTTTAGAGGTACGTTACAAAGAGCACGCTCAACATTAGAAATAAATTGACCATTCTTATAACCTAAGAGCTGGCTTAGTTCTGATTGAGAGTAACCTTTTGGGTGATTCATTCTTTTGTCTCTGATTAATTTTGCGATTGCTTCAAAACTTCTCATGGTTTGTTCCTTTGTTCTGTCTGGGTTAATTCGTTTTTTTATGTTTACAAATATTAACTTTTCTTAAACTAGCTAATGTCATTAGAGACTATATAGGGTGATGAAAATCATCTAATTTCCTATATGTCTCTAAACTCAGTTTATATGAGATCGGTTAAAATCCCTAATAAAATAAGGTAAAATTATTTATTTGCGTTTAACTTATCATAAATTACAGTAACTTGTTCAGCGAACGAGTGCACGTTTTGAGTTTGAATGGGGAATAATTTTTATTGCTCAATTGATCGATTATTTCGTTCTGGCAAAAAGGCCTAAATTTATTTACATTTTCTTAATCTATTAGGAATTCTAGAGGTTTAAAAATGAATTTTATTCACAAAGTTATTTACTTTTCCCTGCTTGTCTTTGTTTTTTCAATAAAAATTACTTATGCAAGTTCCACGAACTTGGAAACCCAAGACTCGAAAAAGCTAGCGGAAAATCAAGTGGACTCTCCCCTTTCTTCCCCTCATTTGAAAATTGATAGAATCCACGTGGCCTATATTAATGGAACAATTAATCCCGCTGCCTTTCACTATTTGAAAAGAATAGATGAAAAAACAAAAGATGATCATCATTCTCTTATTCTCATTGAATTAGATACTCCAGGTGGACTCGTTACAACGACTAAGGATATCCTCACTCTCTTTGGAAGATCTAATCGTCCCTATATTATTTGGGTACGTCCAGAAGGTGCATCAGCAACAAGTGCGGGCGCTTTAATATCAGCAGGAGCCCACTTCATTTTTATGAGTGAAGGAACCAATATGGGCGCTGCTACCCCAATACAAATGGGGGGAAATATTCCAGGTAAGAAAGGAGAAAACCCTATATTACCCAAGAATAAAAAAGGAGAAAAAGAAGAAAACGATGATCCTAATAATTCGTCTGAATCTTCTAGTGATCTAAGAGCAAAGGCCATCAACGATTTAGTGGCTTTAGTGAGAAGTCTCAGTGATATCAGAGATCGCAACGGAGAAGGCTTTTCTGAAATGATAACAAAGGCCTCAAGCTTTACGGCCCGTGAGGCCTTAGAAAAAAATCTAATCAATGGTATCGCCAATACAAGAGAGCAAGTTATAGACCAGCTGAGATCAAGCTCGATTACGATTCTTGGTCAAAAGAGACAATTGGCCATTTCACCTCATGTAGAAATGAAAGAACATCCCATGGACCCGGGGCAGAAACTCTTAAATATTTTTGCTCATCCCTCTATGGCCTATATTCTCTTTCTCATAGGTGCTGCTCTACTCTATTTAGAATTACAAGCACCGGGAGGATTTATTGCTGGCTCCATTGGAGCGATTTGTTTAGTCTTATCGGCCATAGGCTTGCAGGTTCTTCCTCTCAATTTTGGTGCTCTTGGACTTATTATTCTCTCTTTCATTCTCTTTATTTTAGAAATTTTTATTACAAGCTTTGGCCTTCTCTCACTGGCCGGCTTTGCCTCTCTTATTTTTGGCTCCCTCTTCTTATATAGAACAGAAGACTCTTATATAACTTTCTCTACCTCCCTCATTGTGGCCAGTGTTGCGGCCATAGGAAGTTTTTTAGCGATCTGCCTCTACCTCATTCTTAAGGATCAAAAATTTGTAGGAAAGACTAAATTTAATTCTCAGGAACAAAAGAGAGGTAAAGTGATTCAGCCACTCGAATCTCACACTTCATCAGAAGGACGTTACTTATATCAAATCAAAGTTGGCGGTGAGTTTTGGCGCGCTTACAGTCAAGAAGAACTCGAAGTTAACGATTCTGTCCTTGTTGTAGAGGGCTCAGATGCATCAAGTTCTTCATATGAGAAGACAGACAATAAAAATAATGAAATGATCTTAGAAATAAAGAAAGCATAGTCTTTTTCAAACTTACTGAGGAGTTACCATGGTTTTTAACCCCACTTTTCTTTTTATCATCATCCTATTTGTTTTACTTTTTAACTCGATCAAGATTCTTCGTGAGTATGAAAGAGCTGTTATCTTTAGACTAGGTCGTTTTACAGCACTAAGAGGACCAGGACTTATTCTTCTTATCCCAGGCCTTGAGAAAATGGTTCGAGTAGATTTAAGAACTGTCACTATGGATATTCCAAGCCAGGATATTATCTCTAAAGATAATGTGACTCTTAAAGTTAATGGAGTCGTTTATTTTAGAGTTAATGATCCCAATAAAGCAGTGATCGCGGTTGAAGATTATTACTCAGCTACGGCCCAAATTTCTCAAACAACTTTGCGAACGGTAATTGGCCAGTATGAACTCGATGAGATTCTCCAACATCGTGATAAAATCAATGCTTCTTTACAAGAGATCTTAGATGAACAAACAGAACCATGGGGAATCAAAGTAAGTACAGTGGAAGTTAAGGCCATTGACCTCCCTCTCGATATGCAAAAGGCCATGGCAAGACAAGCTCAGGCAGAACGAGATAAGAGGGCCAAAATTATTTCTGCGGAAGCAGAATATGAAGCGGCAAAGAAACTTGCTGAGGCAGCTCAAATCCTTGATGCTCAAGATAATGCAATCACTCTTCGCTATTTAGAAACCATGCAAAATATTTCAAGTGGTGAAGGAAAGACCACAACATTCTTCCCCATTCCAATCAATCTCATAAAAGACTTATTAGGAAAGGAAAGAAGCTAATCGGTTCCAAAAGGAAGTTATGAAATTCACTCTCCTCCCTTTTAATGGGTTGCCTGAGACCAATATTAATAAGCAGGAGATTCCTTCTGAAATGAAAGTAGAGGCCACAATGAGTTGGCCTCAGCTTCATTTGGATTTTCAACTTCCTTCTTCTCATCTCTCCCCTACCGCTGATCTAAGTTTAAAAGAACGAAGAGATGAACTTTGGAAAGATACTTGCTTTGAGTGTTTTATTCTTTCTCGCAAGGGAAATTACGATGAGTGGAACTTCAATTTAGAGGGAGATTGGCAGTGTTATCAATTCGAATCTTATCGCAGCCCGCAGCCCCCTCGAGAAAGAAAGCTTCATACTCTTCCTGAAATAAAAAGAGAAAAGAAAGGGAATCAGCTTTTCTTAAAACTTATCCTGCCGATAGAGCAGTTTCAGCGTTCAGAGATTATTTCGGTACACCCCTGCGTTGTATGGAAAGGTTCCCACTTCTATGCAGCTGCTCATCCACCAGAAAAAGCAGATTTTCATTTAGATAAATTTTATCTTAATTGGAGAGACGCTTAAAATCGATCACTTCAGAAGAATAAGAAGAGATTGGAGTTTCAGATACTCTGTTCACACAAGAAAAAGTCTCATATGTCACTTCTCCCCACTCAGACTTCTTCTCAACATAGGCCCCTACTTGAAGAAGACAATCTGGCCGCCCCTCAAGAATTTTAAGATCCCAAATCGAGTCAAAATCTATAGCAAAGAATCTCGCTAATTCTTCTCTAACAACAAGGTCAATCTTTGAAAATTCACCTGCAGCAGAGGAAAAAGATGAAAAGAATAGACTCGCTAAAATGATTCCTTTTATAGATTTCACAACAAGGCTCCTGACCCAAAGATTTAAAGATTTGCAGGCAACATACATGACTCGATGCCGGCCATCAATAGGGAAAGGAAAAAAGATAGTGACACGCACAGTCATCGCCTGACAAGTAATCAAATATCCTTTATATTTAAGGAGATAGAACAATTTTCAAGACAGTAGGACAATATAATGAAAAGACTTCCTCTCCCCATTCCAATGGCCTTATCCGCTATGAGACTCTTCAAGCTTTGCCCTACTCTACTCGCTCTACTTCTTTTAACTGGCTGCTCTCTTCTTAATCAGATGAATCAGAGTCATTCTCCGAATACCTTAAGAGTTTTGCACTATAATATCTTCGAACTCGATTCAGAGAAAATAGAGGACTTAAAACTTAAAGATCGACCTTCTTTACAACTTAAAAGTGTAAAAGAGCTCCTCGCTCCCTTTGACTTTCATCTCTTATCTGTAAATGAGATTCAATACGATCAACCGGGAGTCCCCTATCCCTCTTTCCAATCTGATGGAGAAAATCTTGCGAAATTAACTCATTGGCTACGCCCTAATAAGGGTTGGGACTTTCACTTTGTTCCGGCCAATACCGGAGCAGAGGCCAAGAAGATTGCTCCTCAGTCCTATGCAACTTCTGAAGATGAAGGCGCTCGCTTCTATGCCGATCCCAATAACTATGGCCTCTTTCCTGGTCAGTACTCAACTGGACTCTCCTCACGCTATCCTATTAAAAAGAAGATCTCAATTAAGTCTCTTCCTTGGAAGAGCTTCCATCCAGAAATTAATTTAAACCGCTTTAGAAATGGTCAAAGAGAAAAGCTCCCCAAGGATCTTGCCCTCTTTGATAAAGCTTTTATGGACACAGTCATTGAAGTCAATCACAAAGAAGTTCATGTGATTACCCTGCACACAGTTCCGGCCTATCACTTCGGAAATAAGCAAAGCCCTAATTATCAGAGAAACCTCGACCAATTGAGGTTTCTGGAGTGGTATCTCACAGGGAAGACAGATATCAAAACTCAGCAGCAATACGAGGGAATATCACCTCTTAAAGAAGGAAGCTATTTTATCGCCATGGGCGATTGGAATACTGATATCAATCAAAAGAATCCGGGTAGTGCAGTTCTTAAACGTCTGGCCAAGTCAGAGCGCCTCTTTCCTGCCCATTCAAAAACTTGGGAGGCCAAAGGCTTTCTCCCAGGGCGCATGAATATGAGACTGGACTATATCTACTACTCCGATAATATCCAGCTCATGAAAGCTCAAGTTGTTATCCCCGATGAAAAGAGAGTCCTTCTAGGTTGTGAGAAAGAGTCTCTTCCCGTGCAAGAGGATGAAAAGCGTGAAGTTGTCAGCTACACCAATAAAGCGGGCAAAGAATGCTTTGTCTCTCTGAATCAAGAATTCAAAGTTGCTAAAGACGCATCAGATCATTTTCCTATTTGGGCCGAATTTAAATTGAGATAAATCAAGGAATCTTAATCCTCGGCCTTTCCTATTGTTTCTAAATAAAAATCAGGGTTTAAGCACCCTTTTTACTTTGACAGGACTGGATATCTCAAATATTTTATTTTTGTAATATTTAAAATATGGCCTATGGAAAGGACTAGTTCCCAAAGATGAGCTCATCTCTATCAAATTCATCTATTCAAAATATACCTGCCAAGGAGCTTCTCGCTGAAATACCAGCATTTGAAGACTTCCTCCATGATATTGGCTTTAAGAGAAATGAGGGAGCTATTTTTGGACTTCTTGTTCTCAGTGCAGGACCTATGAGTAGTGAGGAAATCGAGCAAACCTTGAATTTATCTCAGTCTGCTGTTTCCCAAGGGTTAAAGAAACTCTCCCTCTACGGTGCTATTGAAACGAGAGAGTCTCGTTCGCAAGAAAGCTCAAAACGAATGAAATATCATCAGGCCAAAGAAGATAGCCTCAGTATTGTGGCCACTCTTTTCAGAAAGCGAGAACAAGAAACGATTGAAAAATTCAAGAAGATGGCCCAAAGAGTTCAAGGCCAACTTGAGTCCGATCGTCATCAAGAAAATGAGATCGTTCAAACCCGAATGAAGAGTATCATTTCCACTTGTGAACTCGCAGAGTCCGTCATCCACTTTGTCATGGGTGTGGCTTCGCAAGCTGACAATCCCCTTTATCAAGAACTCACTCACCAGCTTCCAAAGCTCTTAGAAAAGAATCTAAAACGATTAAATGAATTTACCTCAGAAAATAAAGATAACCTCCATAAGATCTCTCAATTTATAAGTGAAGGAATAGCTCCGGGACTTAAAGAGCGAATCCCAGAGCAAATATCTGACAAATTTCCGGAAAAGTGGAAAGAGAGCTTATTTAAAATTACAGGAGCGCCCCATGGCAACAAGTAAATCTCTCAATGATGATCAACGTATCGTAATCACCGGTATTGGACTCACCTCTCCCAATGGAAACCATATTCAAGAATATAGAAAGAATCTTCTTGAAGGAGTCAGTGGTATTGAACATATGGAAATTCGACATATGGGTAAAGTGGCGGCAGGAAATTGCAATTTTGATGAATATAAATATCTTAAGAAGAAAATGAGAAAGAGAGGTACCAGAGCCGGATCCATTGCGGTTTACTGCGCGAATGAAGCGATTGTGGATAGTGGAATCTCTATGGAAGACCAAGATAAGGATCTTATTGGAATCTATCTAGGGATTACCGAACATGGAAATGTTGAAACTGAGAATGAAATTCATCAACTCTATCAAAATGATCTTAACACCGACTTTTGGTCTCACCATCACAATCCAAGAACAGTTGCCAATGCACCTGCCGGAGAAGTTTCCCTCAATCTAGGAATCACTGGACCGAGTTATACCATTGGAGCTGCTTGTGCTGCTGGAAACTTAGGACTTATTCACGGTGCTCAAATGATTCGTGCTGGTGAGGTGGAATGGGCCTTAGCTGGTGGCGTAAGTGAATCAACCCATACTTTTGGAATTTTTGCCGCGTTCAACTCTCAAGGGGCACTTGGATCACATGAAGACCCAACCCTTGCGACTAAGCCTTTAGATAAGGATAGAAATGGTATCGTCGTTTCCGAAGGAGGATGTATTTACGTTCTTGAATCGATGGCCAGAGCTAAGCAAAGAGGGGCAAAGATTTACGGAGAAATTATTGGTTATCATGTGAACTCTGACTCCACTGACTTTGTTCTCCCTAACTCTGAAAGACAGATTGAATGTATGCAAAAGGCCATGAAAAAAGCAGGTCTCGGACCAGATGAAATCGATATCGTAAATATGCATGCGACAGGTACAGGTCAAGGTGATATTCAAGAATGTAAGGCCGTAAGAGAAGTATTTGGACCTGTCCAAAATACTCTCATTAATGCAACAAAGGGCCATATCGGTCACTGCATGGGTGCAGCTGGCTCTCTCGAATTGGCCGGGAACCTACCTTCCTTCGAAGATGGTATGGTTCACTCTTGCCGAAATATAGATAACCTCGATCCTGAATGTGCAATTGACGGACTCGTTATCGGTGAACCCGTAAAAAAAGAAGTTAAAACCATATTAAATAATAGCTTTGGGATGTTGGGTATCAACTCGGCCCTCATTATTGCCAAAGTATAAAAGGAGTAAGAAATGGAACAAGCAGAAGTAAGACAAAAAGTACTTGATATCATCGAAGATGTTGCCCTTGATGAAGATCTTTCCAACCTAGATGATAGTGTGGCCCTGAGAGATCAACTTGACCTCGATAGTATGGACTTTCTTGATATCGTTATGGAATTGAAGAAGAGACATAAGATTGAAGTTCCTCAAGAGGACTACCCTCAACTGGCAACAATGGACAGCTGTGTAACTTATCTTACACCTAAGTTTAACCAATAATGCCCATTCCTAATATTCCTGTGGAGAGAAGCTTCGATCCACAGGACACTCAATATGATGCCATTGTAATAGGCGCGGGAATGTCAGGCATGGCCGCGGCTATTCGACTCGGTATGTTCGATAAGAAAGTTCTCCTTCTCGAAAAGCATATCATTTCTGGAGGATTGAATTCTTATTACTCAAGATCAAAGATACCCTTTGATGTTGGTCTTCATGCCCTGACTAATTTTGCTCAGAAAAAAGAAAGAAGAAGACCACTGACTAAACTCTTGAAGCAACTTAGAATTCCCTACGAAGAGTTTAAACTCACAGAACAATTTAAATCTCAAATTCATTTTCCAGAGGTCAAGCTTGGATTCACCAATGATATTGATTATTTTATCCAAGAAATAGAAAATCATTTTCCTCACGAAAAGGATAATTTTCTTAAACTCTTAGAAGATATTAAGGGCTTCAATGAAGTGGCCCTAGATAATCCCTATCAATCTGCTAAAGAAAAATTGGCCCAATTTATCAGAGATCCTCTTTTACAAGAGATGATTCTATGTCCCCTTCTCATTTATGGATCCGCATGGGAGATGGATATGGATTACTCCCAATTTGTCATTATGTTCAAATCAATTTACCTAGAGGGATTTGGACGACCTGAAGGTGGAGTAAGGACAATTATTCAGGCGCTTATCAATAAAATGAAAGAGGCCAATGTAGAAGTCTGCTATCGCAATGGTGTCTCAGAGATTATTGTCGATAATAACCAAGTTAAAGGAGTTATTACTTCTCGAGGACAGACGATCACAGCTCCTCTGATTTTATCCAGTGCAGGACTTCCTGAAACATTAGGACTCATCCCTACAGAGACGAAGACTTCGACTTCACCCACACCAAAAACCGGAAAAATGAGCTTCACTGAAGCGATCTATATTACTAAAAAGAAACCCCAGCTCTATGGCAATGATCAGACGATTGTTTTCTATAATAATAGTGAGAAGTATAACTATCGTTGTCCCGATCAGTTCATTGATCCTCAAAGTGCCGTTCTGTGCTTCCCTAATAATTTCAAATATCAAAATAATCATCAGGGACCGTTTGCAGATGACTTTGATCAAGGGGTTCTAAGAATTACAATGATGGCCAATTACGATAAATGGAATGAAGCCAAGAGTATCGGAAGAGAATTCTATCTTTCAGAAAAAGAAAAAGTTAATCAAAAGTCTTTAGAATTACTTTCTCGACATCTTCCTCATTTTGATCCGTCAGAAATTACATTCAAAGATATTTTTACTCCCACTACAGTAGAGCGATATACCGGTCACTTTGGTGGTTGCGTCTATGGTAGTCCTGATAAGACAAGAGATGGAAGCACGGCCTACAAGGGTCTCGTCATTTGTGGAACAGATCAAGGATTCTTAGGCATTATCGGAAGTATGCTCTCAGGTATCTCTATGGCGAATCTCTATGGACTAATGGGACAGCAATAAGGATTTTATGAATTTTGAAAATGTAGTGATTGCAGGTATTGAATGTCATCTATCGGACGACATCTTGAGTTCTTCTCAAATTGAAGAGCAACTCGCCCCACTCTATAAGGGCCTAAAACTTCCCGAAGGCCGACTTGAGTTGATGACAGGAATAAAAGAAAGAAGAATATGGCCGCGAGGAACTCGCCCTAGTTCACTTTCCATTGCTGCCGCTAACCAACTCTTTAGTCGCTATCCCCATCTCGATCGCAAGAAAATGGATCTTTTAATTCATAGTTCGGTATGCCGAGATTTTCTTGAGCCAAGTACCGCAAGTGTTGTTCATGCTGGACTTGAACTCTCCAGTGATGCCATGATCTTTGATCTCTCTAATGCCTGCTTAGGTATGGTCAATTCAGTGGTCGTAGCCGCTCACATGATATCAAGAAAACAAATTCAGCATGCCCTTATCGTAAGTGGAGAAAACGGTGGCCCCCTCCTGGAAGAGACGATTTCCACTTTGAATCGCCTTTATTCAGAGGGAAGTATCAATCGAAAAAGTGTTAAGAAATACTTTGCGAACTTAACCATTGGAAGTGCAGCTACCGCAATGGTGATATCACATCGCGACCTCTATCCTGAAGCTCCTAGAATCTTGGGTGGAGTTGTCCAAACAGACTCTTCTGCAAATATTCTATGTCAGGGGGATGGAAATCCTAATCAACTTATGATGGAAACCGATAGTGAAGCACTCATGCACAAGGGTGTAGAACTTGCCAAGAAGAACTGGTCATTGGCCAAGGAAAATCTAAATTGGAGTGAAAGTGACGTGGACTGGGTACTTACTCACCAAGTGGGCAAGGCCCATGAAGAGCTCACTTTAAACACTCTTAATCTTTCTCAGGCAAAAACCCATCGAACCTATCCATTCTTAGGTAATACGGGCTCAAGTGCCCTTCCCATTACATTAAATTCTTTAGTTAGAGAAAACTTAATGCAACCTCAGGAAAGAGTCGCTCTTATGGGTATAGGCTCCGGACTCACCAGTATAATCCTAGGACTTGAATGGGGTAAATTATAATGAATCCCCACAAATTAGAGGCCAATAATATGACAACAACAGTACCTCAGCACTTAAGAGCAGAATACCCTTTCATCCCTCAACTATTCCCACTCAAAAGTGGACATAAGCAGAATATCCTTGATCTTGGTGATCACGCGACCAAGCCCATCATGATGGTACATGGGAATCCGACTTGGTCATTCTTTTATCGAAATTTGATTAAAGAATTTCAAAATCACCGACGTGTTATTGTCCCAGATCATTTAGGATGTGGACTTTCTGATAAACCCCAAGACTATGATTATAGCTTAAAAAATCACGTGAATAATATCTGTGAATATTTCGAAGAAAAGATCGTTCCTGCCTTAAAATTGAATCAACAGAAAATGGACCTCATTGTTCACGACTGGGGTGGTGCCATTGGAATGGGTTTGGCCACTCGTTATCCGGAAATGATTGATAAGATCGTGATTATGAATACGGCTGCATTCACGGATATTCATATTCCTAAGAGGATTGGAATATGTAAGCTCCCTGTTATTGGCGAAAAGCTTGTTCGTCACTTTAATGCCTTTGCTTGGCCTGCAACCTTTATGGCCGTTGAGAAGCCTCTGAATAAAATGATTAAGGAAGGCTTTCTTCTTCCCTACGGAAACTACCGAGATCGGATTGCTACGGCACGTTTTGTAAAAGATATCCCAATGGATGAGAGTCATCCCACTTGGGAGACTTTAAAGTCTATAGAAACTAAACTCACTCATCTAAAGGGTGAGAAGCTTCTTCTTTGGGGCGCGAAAGATTTCTGTTTCACGACTCATTTTTATAGAAGATGGAGTGAATTCTATCCTGATGCTAAGAAGTGCTTGCTCGAAGAGGCGGGACACTATCTTTTAGAAGATGAAAGAGAAAGAACAACTCAAGAAATCACACAATTTCTAAGCTTATAAAGGTTCACCAAATGAATCATAATATTGCCGCCAATCTACCAATTCTTGCAGAGAAAATGGGAACGAAGCCGGCCGTAATCTTTGGCGGGATGAAACCCGATGCAAATGGAAATTTTAAGTATGAAAAGCTTAGTTTCAGTGAACTTGAAGAGCGCTCCCTTCTTTTGGCCAATCGATTAAGTGAAATAGGTCTCAAGGTTGGAGATAAAGTTCTCGTCTTTGTAAAACCAAGTCTAAACTTCTCAGCGATAACCTTCGCTCTTTTTCGCTTGGGACTGATACCTATTTTTATAGATCCGGGCATGGGCAAAAAGAACTTACTTCGAGCAGTAGAACAGATTAAACCTGATGCTCTCATCGCTGAAAAACAAGTCCACTGGTTACGAAAACTTTACTCGAACTCCTTTCAATCCATAAAATATCAAATCACAGTTTCGGGAGCGACTTGGTGGCATTGGGGTGGAAAGCTCTACTCAATAGTCGATTGGATTACGAATTACGAAAAGACTTCACCAAAACCTAAACTCGAAGAAAGAATGTATCCCTCTGGCCCAAATGACAGCGCTGCCATTCTCTTTACTTCGGGTGGTACAGGTATACCTAAAGGGGTCCTCTATACCCATGACATTTTCAATGCTCAAGTTGAGCGACTAAAAAATCTCTTCCAACTGGGACCCGATCAAATTGATCTTCCAGGCTTTCCCCTTTTTAGTCTCTTTACCATAACCATGGGTATGACTTCGGCCATCCCCTCAATGGATCCCAGTAAACCGTCAAAGGCCAATCCCCAATATCTCGTTAAAAATATAAGAGACCACAAGGCCACATTTCTAGCGGGCTCTCCTGCGATCTGGAAGAACCTTGCTGACTATTGTGAAAAAGAAAATATTCAATTACCCAGTGTGAAATATCTCGTTATGTTTGGAGCGCCCATTCCAATAGAGCTCCATCAGAGATTTAAGACGATTCTCCCCCATGGTCATACTTTCACCCCTTATGGTGCTACAGAATGCCTGCCAGTGGCCAATATCTCTGGAAAAGATATTGAAGGAGAAATTGAAACCAAAGTTCTCCAAGGAAGAGGAACCTGTGTAGGACTACCTGCCCCCGACACTAAGATTGCCATTATTCAAATCACAGACGATATCCTTACTAAAGAAGATCAATTTCAATTAAAAGCTCCCTATGAATTGGGAGAAATAGCCGTACTATCACGAACTGTCACCCCTGAATATGTGGGAATGCCTCAGAAGACTTCAGAGGCCAAAGTGTATGGTGAACAAGGAGAAGTTTGGCATAGAATGGGAGATTTGGGCTATCTAGATGAACAAGGCCGACTTTGGTTTGTGGGAAGAAAGTCCCATAAACTTCTCTATCAGGATAAGATTCTTGGACCTGTTCCTATAGAAACACTTATCAATCAAATTCCTGGAATACGCAAATCTGCACTTATTCAAAAAGGAAAAGATGAGTTGGAAATTGTTATTGAGGGAAAGAGGAATTCAATTATCACAGAAAAAATTGAAGATTTAATTTCCAAAAATAATCAACTCTCTCCCATAAAGAATATATCCTTCTTGGAATCTTTTCCTGTAGATGTACGTCACAATATTAAAATTGATCGCTTAAAAATATCTCAGTATGCCCAACAAGGAAAACTCCAATGAAAGTTTTTATAACAGGCGGTGGGGGCTTTCTTGGCACCTATATTGTTCAGAAATTAGTCAAGAGGGGCTATAGCGTAACCAATTTCTCAAGAAGTCGCTATCCCCACCTCGAAAATATTGGAGTCCACTGTGTTCAAGGAGACCTCAATAATGTGGACGAACTGGTTGCTGCAATGAAAGGTCATGAAGTGTGTTTTCATGTGGCCTCAAAAGTGGCCATGTGGGGAAAGAAGGAAGACTTTCTTCGTACTAATTATAAAGGCACTCAAAATGTTATCCATGCTTGTAAGAAGAATTCAATCAATAAGCTCATTTACACCAGTACTCCCAGTGTTGTTTTTGGAGAACATGGATTCGAAGGAGAGAGCGAAGAGCTTCCCTACCCAAAGAAGAGCTATTCACGTTATGGAATGAGTAAGGCCATGGCCGAGAAACTCGTATTAGAGAGTGCCAATGACGAATTTTTTACAGTAGCACTGAGACCTCACCTGGTCTTTGGTCCAGGTGACCAAAATCTAATTCCTAGGCTGGTGGAATCTGCTCGCAAGAAAAAATTGAAAATGATTGGAAATGGAGAAAATAAAGTTGATGTTCTCTATGTTGAAAATGCAGCTGATGCCCACTTATGTGCCTTAGATAAAATGCTAACCCACCCAAAACTCATTTCAGGTCAGGCCTTCTTTCTAGGACAAGGACCCGTCAAACTTTGGGAATTCATTAATAAGATTCTTATCCACTATGGAATAGACCCTATTGATAAATCTAATAAGCTTAGCACAAGATTGGCCTTTACTATCGGAAAGTGTTTTGAGGCGCTGTCTTCTCTATTTGGACTTTATAATTGGAATCCGCCCATGACCCGTTTTGTGGCACTCCAATTAGGAGAACATCACTATTATGATCACACTAAAGCGGAAAAACTCCTTGAATGGAAACCTAAAGTTGATTTAGACGAGGCCTTAGGCCGCCTCAATTAACTTTTTTTGTTCGTCTACTAGGCGCTCAATTTCCTTGAGTACTGCTTCATTATTTTCCTTAAAGGTAGAAAATAATGTTTCAAATGAAGAGAGATCCCCTTCTTTAGCTGCTTGTTCTATAACAAATGCACTTTGAGTAAGTTTATCACTATAGAAGTTTGCTACTACACCTTTAAGTGTATGGGCAGAGATTTTTATTTTCTCAAGATCTTTATTGTCATAAGCAGCACTCAACTCAGAGAGCATAGAACTATATCGGTCTTTATAATCTAAATAGAGTTCTTCAAAAATATCAAGATCATCTTCAAACTCAAAAAGAATTTGTTCAATATTGATCCAGTTATAGTGATTTTCAGGACTATCCATCCTTTCCTCCAAATGATCAAGCTTACTCTCAAAATCAGGGAAATATTTAGAAAGTAAACTTAATAAAATTTTTCTCGATAGAGGCTTAGGTAAAAAGTCTTTCATACCGGCCGAAAAACAACGATTCTTATCTTCTTGGAAAACATTTGCTGTTAAAGCAACAATCATTGGCTTAAACTCTATCTCAGAAGAATTTAATATTTTCTTCGTGGCTTCAAGACCATCCATAACAGGCATTTGAAGATCCATAAAGACGATATCAAAAGTCTTCTCTTTGACTAAATTATAAGCGATTTCACCATTATCTGCTAGTTCCACTTTTAGATCGAGCTTCTTAAAAATGGCCTTGACTAAGGTTTGATTGATAGGATTATCTTCAGCAACAAGAATTCTTAAATCTTTTCTATAGGAATACTTTATATCTTGAGAAGATTTATCTCCTTCCTCTTCCGAGGACTTGTAGAAAGGACAGAGTATATTAAACTTAAATGTTGTTCCCTCACCTGGAGTGGAAAGTACTTTAATCTCCCCTCCCATTTTCTCTACTAAAGATTTAGAAATGGCCAAACCTAGACCAGTTCCGCCAAACTTTCTCGTAGTGGAACTATCTACTTGAGTAAAACTTGAAAAGAGTTTTCCAAGCTTATCTTCTTCTATGCCAATACCCGTATCTTTAACGATAAAATTAATCACACCTTGAGTTGTTGAAAGATTTGATTCATTGAAATCGGCATGATTTGAATAGACAAATATATCTATAGATCCCGTTTCTGTGAATTTAACAGCATTGGATAGCAAATTACTTATAACTTGCTTTAATCTAACTTCATCGAGTTCAATATATTTTGGAAGACTTTTATCAAGTTTTAAATTGAGTTCAATCCCTTTATCTTTGGCCAATACAGAAAAGAAATCTGTTATTTTTTCAGTCATAGAAAGAAGATTAAATCGTCTCTGTTCAAATTCAATCTTACCTGCTTCAATTTTTGAAAAGTCGAGAACATCATTAACCACAGTAAGTAGATTATCACTACAGACTTTCATGGTTTCAATTAACTTTCTCTGCTCATCATTAAGTTGGGTATCTTGTAAGAGATCTAACATGCCTAAAACTCCATTCATAGGAGTTCTAATTTCGTGGGACATAGATGCGAGAAAAGACGATTTCATTTTTGTGGCTTCTTCCGCTTTATTCTTCGTTTCAATGAGAATTCTTTCAAACTCCTTATCTTGTGATATATCCCAGAAAAGTCCTAATATAGAATGGGGTCTTCCATTAGGATCGTATTCAATAATGCCACGTGATTGAATAAAGATGATAATATCATTTTCACCTCTTATTCTAAATTGTTGATTGACGATGGTTTCACCATTTTCGTAGGCATCTGAATAGGCCCTATTTACATCTTCAAAGTCCTCTTCAACAATAACACTTTTTAAATCAGCATAACTTAAATGGCCTTCAATATGGCCAAGGCCTAAGAGATGTTTTAAGTAATCATCGGCCGTTATGGTTTTATCTTTATAAGATATTTCCCCAATGCCAAAACCAGCAGTTTCAAGGGCCATATCCACTTTCTTCATGGATCTTTGCAGATCAATTTCTAATATTTTTTGATCATTAATATCTTGGGTCGTTCCAAATAACTTATAGATTTCATTGCCAATACATTCAACATAAATGATATGTCTCACCCAAACCCGAGAACCATCCGACTTAATAATTTGCGAGTCAAATTGTTGCATACTCTTGGTATCAATCGCCTTTTCAGTGACTTCTCTTCCTAAATCCCAAAATTCTTTTGGAACAAATTTTTCGAAATAGTTACTCATTGTGGGTATGGTGCTATAAGGCTCAAGACCATAGATATCATAGGTACTCGGTGACCATGATATATTCTCTTCACCTAATATAACTTCCCATGACCCAATTTTGGCCACCTCTTGCGTACGATAGAGGATATTCTCCATAGTATGGTGCTCAGTTAAATCGGTAACTAAACCTACTAGGATTTCAGGTTGATTATCTTTATCGCAACGAATGACACGACCTCGAATCATCAAGTGACGAATCTCAGATTCACTATTTCTATATTGGCAAAGGTAACTGAAGGTATCATTAGCGCCAGAAATATGATTTTCTATTTTATGTTTGATCCCTAAAGCATCCTGTTCACTAAAGAGGGAATAGAATTTATTTTTAGAATGACTTAGGAAATGATCGTTGGTTCCTAGAAGGTTGAGAAATGTTTCATCATAACTTAGTCGATCTTCATTAAAGAAATATTGAAACATTCCAGCTTCATAACTTTCTAATACAAAATTTAAAGTTTTGGTTTCTTCTTCGAAGAGACTTTCTAACTTCTTAGTTTTGGAGATATCCTGACAGATAGAGATGATTTCAGTAATTTCTCCCTTAGTATTCATGATGGGAGTAATATTGGCCTTTACCCAATATACACCTCCGTTCTTGTTGAGGTTACAAACCTCACCTTCCCATGAATTTCCTTTCAAAAGAGTTTGCCACACCTTCTTAGTAAACTCTTTGTCATGATAGCCAAAGTATACGATTTTATGATCTTTTCCGATCAGCTCTTTTTTCTTATAGCCAGAAATTTCGCAAAAATTTGAATTTACATAAGTGATAATTCCATCACTATCGGTGATAGACACAATTGATGCTTGATCAATTGCATATTGATAAATATCGGACTGTCTTCCGAGCTTTCCCATTATTTTATTTTGATCATTTTCCTGCCAGCGATATAGGTATCTTCTTCAACCTCACCTGACTTAGTAATGCGTTCAATTTTTTTAACGATTGAAGCAATCCTCTCTAGTGCATCAACAGCAATCTTAACTCTCTTCTCGTCTATTTTAGAATAATCACGACGAAGGCTTCCTAGTGCGATTGTTAATGGGTTATTTATTTCGTGGTTAAAAGTTGTCACCATAGAATTAATGGTTTCAAGTTGCTTCTTTTTCAGATTATCCATATAGAAGCTAATAAGTTCTTGCTGAGTCTTTATTCGGGCCACAGCAATATCAATATTGGCCGGTTTCGTTAGATAGTCACTAGCACCAAAATTTAAACACTCGACAACCTGTTCTGTTTCGTCATTGGCAGAGAGCATGATAACGGGCATTTCCATTGGAGAATAGGTGGAACGAATATGTTTGAGAACATCAATCCCATTCATCTGCGGCATAACGATATCAAGAATAATGATATACTTCCCAACTTCAGCATTTTCACTAAAGAAGTCTAGGAAACTTTGGCCGTTATGAAAGACCTCAGTATCATAGCCACGCTTTTCTAAACGTTTTGAGAATATTTTGGAATTTATTTCATCATCATCTATGAGAATTATTTTTACCATGGAAAACCCCTTTCACTTCATCTAATCTTATCGGAGTTTAAAGGGAAAAGAATGAGATCTTTTTTAGGTAATAAATGTCATAAAATCATCATTTTACCTCAAGAGAGGTTTTTAGTCCGTTATTCTTTTGAAAGTTACTAATCAGGTCTATCCCCTTGAAATTACCTTCGGAAAAGTGATGAATAAAGGACTGTTCGCTATGAGTAGTCCCCGAAACTTGCCCATATACGTGGACATTGGCCACACCAAAGAGTTGAAAGTAGTAGACCTTACTTTCGGCCTTATTAAGAAAATGATCCATAAACTTGGCCATTCTCCATACAGGTAACTCACGATCTCTTTGTGATTGAGACTTTTGCGCTAATCTCTGTAAACAACTATTCATATACTTTCTTTTACGACTCGAACTTAAATAGCCTCTTCGCCTAGAATAACTCTTCATGTCTGATTCACAGCGTTTATACATTTTTGCATCTAAAGCATTTGAACTCAGCTCTATTTGATAGAGATCGTACTGACTCTTTAGCTTTCTTTCGCAACTACTAAACAAAGAAGAAAGCCAGCCAAAGAAGCCACGCGGACGACTGGAATCACAAATACGGTCGAAAATCTTATAGACCTCTTCAGGATTCAGATGATTAAAGTAATCAATACCATCTTTAGTCATTGAATATTTACTATAGAAGCGAAGAGACTTATCTAGAAGGCCTGATTCGACTTGATCTATAACGAGAGGATCTACTCCTGAATATTTTTCTAAATACTCAACTAACTCCTCTCTATTATTTCTTGAACCTTTATAGGCATAATAATTTCTAATAAAGTTGAGACTTAATTTTTCCTCGGAGTCATCTTCTTGATACAGAAGATCTTTCTTCGATTCAATTAGATTCGTCTTATTCTTATATTGTATGGTTACGGCCCTAGAGCGTTCTTCAGAATTAGAAATAATACTTTTTAAATCGAGGAAGGACTTAAGAACAATTCCAAAAAGTTTACTAAAGATATTCTGTCTATAACTTCCCGACTCAAAATTATGAGAAAAGAATGAATGGAGATGATCTTCTTTGGTGATTTTATAGTGTGTCGTTTTTGCTTTTTTCTTGCCCCCAAAGAGAAGTAACTGATATCTTGAATCCTTGGCCAACTCCTTACGTTGCTCATGAGATACAATATAAGGAGCAAGCGCTCTTTCATCTGCTTCTTCTTGTTTAAGAACGGATGCCACCTCACGGCCAAGACTACTTTGATTGGCCAAGATATCGCGATCAGTATCATCAAAGCTGAGCGCAAATGAGTAGCTCTCTTTTAATGAATAATTAAAATCATATTTAAGTAAAGAGACTTGGAGTACACCTAGAAAGTCAGCAACGACGCCGGCACTGACGCCAGCAGAAAGAGTCGATGATTTCTCTGAAGCGATTCTTAGCCATTCCCCTTGATAGTTGAGCTCATCAGCGGATACTCCTTGAAGAGTAACGTAGGAAAGTTTGTTATACTTAACAAGAGCGCCTACATGGGCAGCTAGTCCAGTTCCTATCGATGCATTTCCGGCAGCTCCAACGGCCAAACTAATGGAATCTTCTTTTTTTAAGAGCTCCCCTCTTTCGATCTGAAGATAATTCTCAGAGCGAAAATTTAAATAACTAAAGAAGAGTTTATCTAAATTATAGGCCAAGGCCTTCTCGTAACTTTCTTCATAATGAACATAGGTGTAGGAACGTTTGAAAGTCACCCCAGCAAAGAGGCCAAGTTGCTCATCCGTAATATCGATAATTTCTTCATCTCTCAAATTACCGAGAAGATGAGTTGCACTGATATAGAGGTCAAATTGATCTGTTGCTATCCATAAATCATCTGAGAAAAGATCGGGAGCAACATCTCTTCTTAGCTCTACACTGAAATTCCCAAAGCCCTTAGAAAAGCTTAATCCTATATGATTGAGTCCACCCCATGCCTGAAGTCCACCACTTTCTCTAATCTCATCGATTTGCTCAGAGGCAATAGCATCGGAATGCTCATTAAAGTATTGAGTGACTTCTCTAAATATTGGATTCTCATTACCTAAATTTAGAGAAGATGTTGAAAGAGATTTAGAGACGACACCATTTTTAAAACTCTTTAGGGCAACTGACTCTTTCTCTTCCTTTTGTCCATATTGGGAGAGGGCCTGTTTATCTTTAATGGTAAAATGATCTTGAGCGTTTGCATGGAGGCTCAAGATTAAACTAGAAAAAATAAATGTAATGCGAAGTCTTAGACTTAATTTCTTCATTACAAACCCACTAACCAAAGATTTACTATCGGCTCTATACTTTAGCTAATCGGTCAAGAAACTCTATACTTTATAAGGATAAGAGGTGATTCGAGAGTTATTCTCATGATTTATAGGATAATCTTTAAATTTCTTATATTTAAAAAGATTCAGAAAAAATGCCCACTTATTGTGGGCATATGTATTTCTAGATAATTAGGAAAGTGAATAGAATGAAAAAGCTAGGGCTAGCTATGATTGGCCACAACAGAAACGACCTCTTGGTCAAAGCCATTACATCTCATTCCTGCATCCACACGAATACAAGTTCCATTGATACCACTACTGGTATTAGAGAGAAGAAACGCAATTGTGTTAGCCACTTCTTGAGTTTTAAGGGCCTGTTTTCTTAGAGTTAATTTTTCAGCAAAAATATAATTGTCTATATATCCCGGTATTCCTGCTGAAGCACTTGTCTTTAGAGGACCCGCTCCTACTGCATTAAATCTTACTTGGGAAAAGTCGCTAAAAGATTTCGCTAAATAAGCAACCGTATTATCTAAGGCCGCTTTAATAGGCCCTAAATAACCATAACTTGTAGCAAGGGTATCACTAATACTGATCGTCACGACAGAGGCATCTTCACGGAAAAGTTCTTTAAATCCTCCACTCAATCGTATTAGAGAATAACAGCTAATTCTATCAGCTTGTTTATAATCATCCCATCTCGTTTCATGAAAAGGTTTTGGTTCAGCTAAATTGGCAAATGCCATTGAATGAAGAAGGCCATCGAGTTTAATCTTTCTTTCTAAGAGATTATCTCTGACCCTATCAATACTTTCTTCTTGTTCTACATCGATCACAAAGATTTCTTCTTCAGGAAAGAGCTTCGCCACCTTAGCTCGCTGCTCTTCCTTTTGAATGGAGAGAATAAGTTTGGCACCATTTTCTTTTAAAACTTTTGCCGTAAAATAAGCGACTGACTTCTTATTGGCCACGCCCGTAATAAAGAACGTTTTATCTGTTATATTTAGGAAGTCCATATACTCTCCGTATGATTTATATCGTTTTCAATTTCTGAATTCTTACACTTCGCTTAAAATTTAGAAGTCATGATTTTCTCAAACTAGGCCAAAGAAGGAACTGATGCACCAGTAAACTTAATGACCATGACAACTTTACCATCGACACGCATTTTCCCCGACATAAAGAAAGCATTGGCCATTTCTTCATCTAAGGTCACCTCCATTTCTAGGAGATTGCCCGGGACAACAAAGTTTTTAAATTTAACATCACTTACACGACTTACAACCCCAAGAGAGTCATTGCTTTGATCATCTTTGATATAGCTCATGAGTAGAGACCCACTTTGAAACATGGCCTCTTGGAGCAAAACTCCTGGCATGATGGGACGCCCAGGAAAGTGACCTTTAAAGAAGTCTTCCTCACCTGTTACTTGATATTGGGTCTTAATACTCTTCTCTGTCCTCTCTACGCAAGAGTCCACAAAGAGAAAGGGATCTTTTTGGGGTAAACGCTCAAGAACCTCATCAGTTGGATGACCCATATTACAATCCTCCTGAAACTTCTACGGTAGCCCCTGTTATATAAGAAGCTTTATCCGAAGATAGAAAGAGAACAGCATCGGCAACTTCCGAAGGCTTCCCAAAGCGCTTCATAGGAACTTGCGACTTATACTCTTTAACCTGGGCCTCAGGGAGGTCGGAGATTAATTCAGTTTCAATAAAACCAGGAAGAACACAATTTACTGTAATGCCTCTCTTTCCCACTTCCTTACTTAACGTTTTGGCCAGAGCAATTTGCCCAGCTTTAGAAGCCGCGTAATTGGACTGTCCGGCAAGACCAAGGATTCCGCCAATGGAGCTCATATTGACGATTCTTCCGTAACGAGATTTCATCATTTTTAATACCGCTCCCTGACACATGAGATAAGTCCCCTTGAGATTGATATCTAGAACATCATCCCAAGACTGTTCATCAAGTGAGGCCAAAATATTATCTTTTCTAATACCAGCGTTATTGACCAGTACATGAATTTGTTCATACTCCTGATCGACTTCCTTCCAAAAGAGATCAACCTGATCTTTCTTAGAAACATCAAATTTCTTTAAATGAAGTCTTTCCCCTTCTTCCAAAGTTGCTTTAAATGTTTGAGCTCTATCATCGTTTCCAGCATAGGTGGCAATAACGGTCGCACCAGCATCGATAAAGGCCGTACTTAGGGCAGCACCGATTCCTCTTGTTCCACCTGTTACAACAACGACTTGATTATGAAAATTCATTTTAATTCCTTATTTATTAAATTTGAGTTGAGATCTCTTTATGCCCTTCAAGGCGATCCAAATAATTATCTACTTCATGGGACTGAATCACTCCATAGTTGGCAGCTCCAAGCCATCCCGACATAATGATTCCCACACTACCTGCATGGAAGAGTCCATCAATTTCCTTATGCATATTCATAGAAATGGGTAGACCCTCAAACTTCGTTCCAAAGCTTGCCCCTTTCTTATGATGAGTATACTTCTCAACCGTTAAAGGAGTTGAGGCATCTACATAATTCACTTTTTTACGCGTGCCTGGGATAACTTTATCTAAGCAACTTAAGGCCCTTTCAATATTATATTCTTTACGTTCCTTATATTCGGCATCCGTTAAGTTGGCCCAGTCTTCATAGCGAGCATTGGAAGAGGAAACAACTGCATATCTGTCACTTAAATGAGGCCTTGTATTAGGATGATAAACACTAAAAGTTTGTGAGCCAACCTTAGGACTTAAGAGCGCATCCGTGCTAAAGGTTTCATCTTCACTGTAAAAGAGAAGCTCTCCTACATCTGGTAACGTTTCTCCCGGCGCAATTCCCATAAAGACCTGACAACTTGAAGTATTAAGTCTGACTTGCCTCGCCTTCTCGATATATTCTTTATTCCACTTATCCTCACCCACCATTTTGAAAATAGTATTATGAAGATTTGAATTAGAGGCCACAGCATGGGCTTCAATCACCGTTCCATCACTTAACTTCACGCCACGTGTTTGGTTGCCCTCAATAAGAATTTCTTCCACGAAAGTATGAAGTTTTATATCAACCCCTGTTTCAATCAAATTATCTCGCATCTGCGTGATCATTTGATCCGTTCCCCCACGGTAAATATAAACGCCTTTTGACATAAAATTAGAGAAAACGATTCCATAACTAATTGCAGGATCTTCCAAGGTAGAACCATTCGCATAAACAATAGGCTCTAAGAGAAATCGAGTCACATCATTGCGATCACCAAAGAACTTCTTAAAGAGCTCCCCATTAGTCATCCCATCATCATCATAGAAATTCATATTCGCCAGATAGGAGAAGAATGATTCAACCGTATCTCGAGGGACTTTAAAATGCTCTACAAGAATTCGGGTATAGTCTTCTTTCGTAAAATCAGTTTCAAGATTATATTGAGGATTAATAAAGCGTACTTTATTCACTTGCTTAATTTGATCAGCAATTTCCTTAGTCCAATATTTTCGACAAGTCTTCTTCATTCCAATGGGAAATCCATGAAGGCTCACATCAAAAATATGTTCCCCTTGCTTACGACGAAACCAAGTCGCAAAGCCCCCTAACTTATTATGAGATTCAAGCAGAAGAACTTTTCTGCCATTCATTCCCAACTTCTTAGCTAGCGTTAAACCTGCTAACCCAGAACCAATCACAATAACGTCGTATGGACCCTTAGGGGTCTCCTTTTTCTTAAAAAGCATAGAGAAACCTTGAATAAATGAGATTCAAAGTAATTTACCTATGCCCTTAAAATTAGGCAAGACAACATTGTCAGACGGGCTCAAATAGTCAAATAGCGATCATTGGAGGTCAGAAAAAAGACTTAGTGACGGCCAATTTCTCCATTCTTAACCATTTGGTTCATTTTTCGCAGATCAATAAAGCGCTTATTCTTTTTATTGATCACAAAGAAAGCAGATTGAAAGAAATCACGCGTAGCAGGATCCAAATCATCTGAATTCATGCAATGCGAAGCGACTTCTAAAATCTCGTCTTCTTCATCAGGTCCTAGAGTTCCTTGTAACGCCATAGCATACAAGGCAGTGAAGTGATCAACGTCCACTTCTAACGTCTCAGGCGTGTGCGCCTCAACTGAGTTTGGCATCCCTCATCCTTGGAATACATTACTAGATATATATATTTTAAGGGTAATCAGTATAAGTTGTAAGTTAGAATTCTATTAGATCTACCTTAAGTTAGTAATTGTTAGAAACTGGGTCACTTAAATGGGGATAGAGCAAGCAAAGCAATTGATATCACAGACAAAAAGGGCTTTTTTACAGAAAGGTTGGTTAGAATGATTATTAAAGGGAATGATCTCATTAGCTTAACTATGGATCATCCCCACTCTTAGGGCCCAGTTCTTATTGATTAGCGATATTCACTGTATCTTGAATATCATTTCTTCTTTCTTTGAAGTTAATTTCTGAAAATTTAATATCTCCATAACTTGTAAGGATGACTCCAGCTGTTGTATTTCCAGCAGAGCTGATTGAACGACCTTTAAAATCTGTTGCCACTTTTTCTGTGGCGACCTTTATTCCAACATCGGAGTTGGCCACTTCAACATTGGTAATTCTAACTTGTGCAGCATCGTAGATATGAATTCCTTCACTAAGGTTATTTCCAAATTGAGAACGACGAATATTAACTTTTCCAGAGTCGTAGATGAAGGCCTGAGTTCCCTCAATCGCAGAGTCAGCAAGTTCGAGATCTTTTATGGCCACGATTTCAGATCCACTTAAAAGAAGACCGCGTTTAGAGCCATCAAAAATATTGGATTTAAGACCAGTTATACGAACTTTTCTTGCCTTAATATTGAGAGCATATTCTTTTGAAAAAGATAGGTCTGTATCTTTGATATTTGGGGCGTATTCACAATTAGGAGAGAAGACCTTGATTCCATATTGGTTAGAACTTAAATCTGATTCTACAACTTTTAAGCGATCGCAATTAAAGTCTTCCTCGGCATAGAAGTCAACACCGATACGAACATCACTAACCTTTGATCTTTTTACTACAAGTTTTTCAACACGATAGCCTACAATTCCTACAGATTGAGCATTACCTTGAACTTCAAGATCAACCACTTTAACTTTACCACCGTATTCAGCATAGACTCCTACTGAAGTATTGGGTGAGATAACTTTAAATCCATTACCTCTTAGGGTCATTTCACCTGTTAACTTTAAGGCGGAGTAGCCTTGATAGTTTGAACAATCGAGATCTTCTGTCATTACTGTAGTTTCATTTAAGACTTGTCCACATTCTAATGCGAAGCTTGAAGATAAACCGGTAAACAATAATGATAAACCTAAGACCATTCTATTCATAAATTCCCCTTAAAAAATAATTAATGATTTTGTGTGTACCAAGTCTTTTGCGAGAATGGTGCCAAAAACAAGTAAGGGGAATCAACGAATAAATGACCACTTATCCGTTGAAAGTAAGGATTGAGAATTGAAATTATTTTACAGTGTTTAATGAATAGACAATAAATCTAAATTATTAAATATAAACCCTTTAACTTAATCCTCTAATGAAGGAATAGAGATTTTAAAGGTTGTATGGTCTCGATCTTCAAGAAGTCTAATTTCTCCTTCCAGCTGCTTTTCAACACTTGCCTTCACAAAACTTAAGCCTACGCCACTTCCCTCTTCTTTAGATCCTGTCTTCGTTGTGAATCCAAAGTTAAAGATTTCATGGAGGGCTTCTTTCTCTATCCCAGGTCCGGAATCAGAAACTTCAAAATGATTCATCCCTTCACTAGAGTAGGCCTTCAATTGAATCCAACGTTCACTACATTCTTTATCGATGATTTCATATATTGAATTGGAGACAAGATTAACAAGACATTGGAGTAGAATAATTTCACATGTTCTAAGGCTTAAATTCTCTTGAACATCTTTAATCAGCTTAATCTTATTTTCGGCCATCTTATGGGCAAAGAAACGAGTAATGTCATCAAAGAGTTCATCGATCACAATATCGATGATCTCTTTGTCACCTTGATTGAGAATAATTTTTCTATAGCGCTCAGAGAGTTGCTTAATTTTAACGGAGCCTAGTTCCCCCTTTTCAGCAAACTCGTATATATCCTGCATGGTTTTTTCTTTTGTCGGCTTGGCCAAATTCTTGATGAGGTGAAGGCTATAGAGAATGAGAGAATTGAAATTATTTAAATCATGAACAAAGCCCCCGGCAAATTCACCGATTTGAATTAACTTCTCTTTCTTTTGTATTTTCTTTAAGCGATTTTCTGCTTCTTTTTCAAGCTTGTAGCGCAGAAGACAGGTTTTCATGGAAAAATCTAATTGTACTTTAGAAAAGGGCTTAGGAAGATAACCATAAATTAAGCTATCGGCTGCATTGAGAAATGTTTTCTCTTCAACATTTCCGGTTATATAGAGAACGGGAATTTTAAACTCATCTTTTATTTTGCGAGCAAATTCTACACCATTAAATTTTCCAGGAAGATTAACATCCAGAAGAAGAAGATCCGCATCCTTTAACTTTTCAACAATTTGATCATAATAAGCAGCTGCATCAGAGAAAGAGCCTAGAAGTTTTTGGCCGAGAGAGCGCACCATACGTTCCAAATTAAAGCGGAGCTTATCATCATCTTCAATGATAAGAATATTTCGATTGAGTACAGCTTCCATAATCTACCCTTAGTTCAAGGAATAAAACTTAAACTTGAGACAAAATGTTGTATTTGGCTCTTTTTCTATTATATCAATATCACCGTCATATTTATGTAAGATTTCTTTACATAGGGAGAGACCAAGGCCTGTTCCCTGTGAGAGGTCTTTTGTCGAGAAATATGGGGTAAACATTTGTTCACATATTTCATGATCAGGGGTTCTACCAGAGTCTTGAAAGTAGACGTAGACTTCATCTCCTTTCTGCTTGGCCCAAATCTTAAGCCAGCGATCTTCGTAGGCCCTAAGTTCATAGAGAGTATTGGTAATTAAGTTGATAAAGACTTGAGATATAAGAAGTTCATTTCCACAGACTCGGCCTTTAAATTCATCTCGATTCCATAGGATCACAATACCTAGATCCGTAAGTTTCTTAGAGGAAAGCTCTAGAGAGTGCGTGATGATATCTTCTAAATTTGCAAATTCATTCTTATTAAGTTGGTCCGTATGCCCTAGACGGGAGAGTTGTTTAATATAAGTGGTTAAATTGATCATCTCAAAAACGGTTTCTCTCATATTCTTGATAAAAATCGCCATATCCGCATCTTGATCCCAAAACCCCTTTTCCTTGAGTTCATCTTCCATAAGATCGATTGAAGTATTTAAAGTAGAAATAGGTGTAGAGAACTGGTGGGACAACCCCGCACTCATTCGCCCGATATTGGCCATAATCGCCTGATTGAACATTTTCTTTTCTTTATTTACTTCATTTAATTCAGATCTTAAGTTTCTCTCTTCCGTCGTATCATAGCGCACGGATACATAACCTATCACCTTTGAATCCGCATCATGAAGAGGAGCTATAAAAGATTGTACCCAATAGTAATCTCCCGATTTATTACGATTACAAATTTCAGCATTGAAGACTTCTCCCTTTTTTAAAGTCTCCCACATCTCTTGGAAGAATTCTTTATCATGCATTCCTGAATTGAGAATGCGATGATCTCGCCCCAGTAATTCTTCCGCACTAAAACCTGAGATTTTACAAAAATTCTCATTTACATAAGTGATTTTTCCACTCTTATCCGTCATGGAAAGAATGAAGCTCTCATCGATAAATTGCTTATACATCCCACTGTAAAAGAGAGATTCACTCTTATTTTTAAGATAGCGAACATAGAAAATAAGGGTGGCCAACGAGATAAGAAAGAAGATCAATAAGCCCCACCAGAATCGTTTACGATAACTTGAAAAATCCAGTTTAAGATAGAATTCCAAAGGTCTATGGGTTACCTGCATTTCTTTCAAATAATCAGAAACCTTTTCTAATTCAACCTTAGTTAAAAAAGGAGTATCCGAAAAAGGAAAGAGGGCCCCTGGAGAATATTCAGGGTGATTACTCTTTAAGAGAATATCAATATTATTAAAATCCTTTAAAAAGCGTTTAAAATAATTATCTGAAATATTTAAAAAGAAGAGTCTATTGAGTTGGTCATATCTTCTCCCTATTCTTAAGGTTAAATTACCTTCTTCAGCTTTTCCCTTTTCAAAATTATAATCTAAGGAAGACACATAGATTTCCTTCTTCGATTGAAGAATATCTTGAATATAGTAGCGATCCTTCTTATTTTGTAAGAGCTCTTGATCAACGACGATTTGCTTCTTACTTAGGTAATTATTAATTCTAATCAACTCTTGTCCTTCTAGGTCAAGGACTCGCACTTGAGAGTATTGAGGATTGTAAAATGAAAATCGCTTTAAGCGCTCAGTGTTAAAATTCTCAGGTCTTACGATGAGAACATCGTTAATTGCATCAGAGAGTAAGAAAGATAAGGAACTTGAGAAAGAACGCTCAAAGAGAGCAAGGCGATCTTGCGCATCCTGAAGAACATTTTGGGCATAGAATAAGAATAGACTACTATAACCAATTATAATGAGAGAAGAAATCAGCTTAAATTTAAATATCATAGGCCCTAAACACTTAATTTTAGTGAAATTATCTAGAGCCTATGAGAATAAGTCAAAGCCTATCTTATGTAAATTTTATTTATGTCAAAAAAGTCACTGCGCACATGATCACTCTAGGCCGTAACTTGCGCTCCCTCTCTTTTATTCACCATGAAAAGAGCGATAAGCGTAAAGGCCAAAGAGGCCAAAATAGAATAGCTTGAGCTCACCGCTGGATTGAGAAAGCCCAATCCTAAATTTAAGATTAAATGGCCAAAAAGACCAATCATAGAGGCCGTCGTCACCACCCATAGAGGAAGGGTTTTCTTATAGAGAACACCAAAGAGAATGGGAACAAGAGATGCAGCAGCTAATCCATAGACTCCCTTTTGAGCAAAGAGACCTACTAATTGAGGAGGATTATACGCCAGAGCATAAGAGAAAAGCCCTACTCCAATTAATACATAACGAGAGAGTTTTAACGCTTTCTTTGAATCCATTTCAGCGCCTTTTCTCGTCGCCATGGGTTTATAAATATCATTGACCACCATCGCAGATAGAGAAACTAAGATTCCATCTAAAGTACTCATCCCTGCGGCCAATAAACTAATAGAAATAAAGGTAAGAAAATAAATACCTAAAGTCGAAGTTCCAAACTCACTTCCAATATAAGTGGCCACCACCATATCTTGACGAGGAATCTCAAGACCTTTGATACGGGCATAGAATCCAACAAAGAGCATAAGGGCATAACAAGTCCCGACAATAACTGTAGTCCAAATAAATTTAGAAACTTCACTCTCCTTACGAATATAAAGAACCTTCGTGAGAATGTGAGGCTGAAGCATGAGAGCAAAAGTAATAAAGAAGCCAGAGATGAAAACACTAAAGAAATTGTAATAGAGATTTGACTCGGGGTTAAAGACCTTTGCATAGTTATCACTCACTCCCTGAAGGGCCGTAAAGAAACCACCGTCAAAGTAATGAATTCCTGAAATGAAAATCGCCAGAGCAATAAAGAGCATCATGATGCCCTGAAAAGTATTGGTATAAGCATGAGCATAAGTTCCCCCCATAAGAACATAGGAGAAGACAAAGAGAAGAGTGATTGTGAGAGCAACTTTTTGGTCGAGTCCAAAGAGAGTACTCATAAGAATGGAACAACCTACAAGAATCAAAACTACAAAAGTGATGGAAAGAAGGTTGATGACAGCAAAGAATAGACTTAGGCCACGGTTTCCATAGCGATGAAAGATCCAATCGGGAATGGTTAAAGCCCCTGCCGTTTCCCCAAGGTTACGAAAGCCTTTTGTCAGGAGAATGAAAGCGGCCAAAATACCAGCAGATGCTGCAATTCCATAGTGAACATAGGCACTTAAACCATGAACGTAGACGAAACCAGGATTGATAACAAAGGTAGCAGTCGAACTAATCGAAGCGGCCATGGTGATCCCGATAAGATAAGGATTCATATCCTTATTTCCAATGGCATAACCTTTCATATCTTTGGTCTTCTTCATTCCAATCCATGAGAGATAGAAAGTAAGAAAGACAAAGAGTCCCGTAACTAAATACTTAAAAATTTCTGGTGTCATAACACTCTCCTTAATTTTGTCCCAACTCTCTTATCTTGATGTTGATGGAGTAGAAACAGATGCCGCTGCCTTTGCCTGCAGTGCTTTTCTGTCAATTTTCCCACTCGATAACAGAGGAAATTCTTTTATATTTTCAATATAGTGAGGATGTTTGTAGCGAGAGAGCTGATCGTTGAGAAGCTCTTTTAATTGGATGACATCGAATTCCCTATCCGCTCTTAGAAAAGCAAATCCAACTTCCCCCCATTTTTCATCCTCTACGGCAACAACAGCAACTTCATGAACTGTATCAAGGGCCCTTATCTTCTTTTCGACCTCGGCCGGATAAACATTCTCTCCGCCACTGATATACATATCTTTCTTGCGGCCGACGATGAAATAAAAGCCATCCTCATCTTTCTTGGCAAGATCACCCGTTTTGAATAGGCCATCTTCCGTGGCCTCTTCAAAGCGTTTTTTTTCATTAAAGTATCCAGCACATACATGGTCTCCCCCTATAAGAAGTTCCCCCACTTCTCCAGGTGCTACATCCCCCCCATGATCATCAATTAATCGAACTTTACTATGAGGCATAGGTTTACCAATTGAACCTAGCTTGCGAATAGCATCAGATTCATCGAGTAAAAAGCAATTAGGTCCAACTTCTGTCAGTCCAAATCCTTGTTTGAACATTAAATTCTTCTCTTGATAGGTGCTGATTAACTCCTTAGGACAGTGAGCTCCCCCAGAGATAAAAAAGCGTAGAGAAGAGAAACTCGTATCTTTAAAACGAGAATCTTCAGAGATCATTTGAAACATGGTAGGCACAGCAAAGTAGACGGTAAGCTTTTCCTTTTCAATGGTTTCATAAACATTATCGAGATTAAATTTTTCGGCGATAACCGATGTTCCCCCAATAGACATTAACGGCAAGCATAGAACATTATATCCCCCCGTATGAAAGAAAGGGGTTTCCACTAATGTCTTATCCTCTGAAACAAGACCCCAGTTCTCACAGGTAGCCTGTTGATTTGTTCTAAGCATTTTTCCTGAAAAGAGTACACCTTTTGGTGTTCCCGTCGTTCCGCTTGTAAAGAGCATAAGGAGCGGGTCTTCTTCTGAAGTTTCCACCGTCACAAAAGGCTGCTCGTAATCATTTAAATTAATTTCGGAAAGATTACAATACGGATAGTCTTCTGTTTTTAATTCATCCTGACCCATCCCTACTCTTAACTTAGGCGTCACACGATGAGTGATTTCACTCAATTCACCACAGGAAAGGCGAAAATTTAAGGGAATAAAGATAGCCCCTATTTTTGCACAGGCCAGAAATAGAGTGATGTGTTCTAGAGAATTCGTTCTTAAATAAGTAACACGATCCCCTTGTTCGACATTATGTTCCTTTAAGAACCAGGCCAGACGATCAACTTCTTCAACAAGCTGTTGATAAGTGAGATTCCTATTCTTTTCTTGATCTACTAAAGCCGTTTTCTCTGAAAACTGATCTTTAATATCTTTAAGAAAATCAATCCATGCCATGCCCATTCTCCTTAGATTAAATTTCGTTGTGAACCTGAGTGTGATTTTGTTTTTTCAAATTCTGAAGCCAAGGTAAAATGACTTTCTCCATTGTTTCAGGATACTCAAGTAAACTTGCATGCCCGCCAGGAACTTCGTAAAAAAGAGACCCTTTCAATTGCTCCTGCATTTTCTTGTGGAGTAAAGAAGGAGTAAGTAAATCCTCTTTCCCACAAATAAATAGAGAGGGACATTTGATTTTTCCGAGATCTATACTCTGATTCTCCATAGCCCCTATAATAAGCCCCTCGACAACTCTATTTTCAAGACTTCCCGCTCTTTCTCGATAGAAGTCCAGAAGTTCTTCTTTTTCTTCTAATAGGCTTTCTCCCCATATCCATGGAGTGGCGACATCAAAGCGATGAGTGGGACCACCCACTCGATTGGCCTCTAGCCAACTTGCAAGCTTCCTTTTGAGAAGATTGGATACACTGGCATAGGTATCAGCAGCAACAAGGCCTAAAACCTTACGGGGAGATTTCTCCGCCAATCGCAAAGAAATTCTTCCGCCATTGGAAAGACCTATGAAGTAGGCCTTCTCAATATTTAATTCCTCTAAGAGTTCTTCAAGATAGAGAGTTAGGGTTTCAAGACTAAAGTCTCCCGGCCAATGGGGAGCACTCCCCTGCCCTGGACCATCATAACGAAGCACTCTAAAATCTTTTACTAAAGATTCTACTTGAGCATCCCATGATTCCAATGGAGCAAAGAGGCCATTGACCAACACAAGCCAAGGTTTGTGCTGGTCATTCTTATTTTCTACAATATAGTGAAAATGACTTTGATTCATTAACCGATAACCAAAGCACCATCAACATTGAGACAAGTACCTGAGATAAATTTCGCATCATCTGATGCCAAGAAAGCATAAGCTGCAGCAATTTCTTCTGGCTCACCCATTCTCTTTAGAGGAGATTTCTCTTCCATCATCGTAATTACTTTTTCAGGCATCTTACGAACCATAGGAGTACCTATGAAACCTGGAGCAATAGCATTAACACGAATACCTGTCTTTCCAAGTTCTTTAGCAAGAGTCTTTGTCATGCCAATAACTCCAGCTTTAGTAGCTACATAGTTAGATTGACCAAAGTTTCCATAGTGAGCAACAACGGAAGCGGCATTTAAAATGGCTCCTCCTCTTCCTTGCTCTTTAAGAACAACGGCTGCCATTTGAGAAAGTTTCCATACCGCAGTCAGATTCACAGCAATAACTTGATCCCACATATCATCAGTCATTTTTGCGATAGTGGCATCACGAGTGATACCAGCATTATTAATAAGAATATCAAATCCCTTCTTCATTTCTGTGTCGATTTTAGCAAGGTCATCTTTATTCGTTACATTGGCCTGAATATAAGTCATACGCTCCGGAAATAAAGAAGCCAGTTCACTCTCTTCAAGAGTAGGCATATCGATAAGAACGAGTTCACTTCCTTCTGCGTAAAAACGTTCTGCTGTCGCTCTCCCAATTCCAGAGGCAGCACCTGTAATAATCACTTTTTTTGAATCTAAACCTTTCATTTTATTCTCCTTAATTTATCTATTTTTTTTAAATTTAAGCTTCGTAGGGATCCAGTCCCTTTTGGTTATAACAATCTCCATCCCAACGTAGACTCAACGCCGACCATGTGTAGCCAATTCCAGCGGAAGCTAAATTCACATGATCTCCTTTTTTAAGTAAGCCTCTTCTTTCAGCAAGACCAAGAGAGAGCACCTGATCAGGAGCTCCGAAGTGGCCGTAATGATCAAGGTAAATACTTTGCTCGGCTTTCAGTTCAAGTCCATCAACGATGGCATCATGGGCTGATTTTTTCATATGTAGAAGGGCCAAATAATCAATGGGCTTATCCATAGACTCTGTCGCTGACTCTTTAATCACGTGAAGAAAATTCTCAATCGAGCGATCCGCAAGACGCTCTCTCATGCCTTGGATATCAGGACAGGTAAGATAGGTATCAAACTCCTCTAAACCATCACGACTTCTCTTTTTAGTTCCTCCCCCAGGGATAATCACATCGAGAGAGAAGTCACCATCAGTTAGAATAGAAGCTTCTAAAATAGGATTAAACTCTTCTTTATCAGAGCGCTCAACCACCATGGCAGCTCCCCCATCAGAGAGATTATAGAGAAATCGAGATGTAGGATCTTTATAATTAACGAGATCTCCCGTACGGTGACCACCACAAAGAAGAACTCTCTTTATTTTTCTATCGGCCATCATCATATTTTTAGCAATTTTTAGACCAACAACATTGGAAGAACAACGAGCTGCCATATCAAAGGCCCAAGCCTTTCTTAATCCCAGCTCTCTTTGAACAAAGATACCTGCAGACCATACGTGGTAGTCTTTATATTCCGAGCCCGTCCAAATCACTAAATCAATACTATCGGGATCTATTCCCTCCAACGCCATTTTTGCAGCATTAATGGCCATCTGCGAAGGATGACAATCAAGGGGAGCACGACACTTTTTAATGATCCCCATTTTCTTTTCAATGACATCTTGAGGAATTCCTGATTGCTCACTAATAAATTTTGAATCTTCAAACTCACCTGGAAACCAGTTAGCAGATCTTATTAAATTAAAACTTTCCGAACTTGATACAGCATTCATTTTTACGGCTCCAATCCTAGCAATTTCTATACTTCACTCCAAAACTTACCTAACTCTAAGGTCACCTCTTCAGACTTTTCCAAGAAAAAGAGATGATCACCCTTAGGGATCGAGATAAGTTTAGAATTTTTAATTTTTTGATTTAAAATTTTTGAATTCTCAGGGTTAACATAACGATCATCCGCACCCGTCATAATTAGAGTGGGCACTTGTATTTCAGATAAAGGAAAAGATTGGGCTAAGAATCTATCCACCGCACGTTTTTGCTTGATCGCCTGCTCCCCATCAACGGGATGATCACGCCTGAGTTGTACAATATCATTAAAAAGTTCACGATTTTCCTGTTCTAAACTTTCGTGAACAGTGGCCTTAACAGCAGATGTACTTTTTAGAGGCTCTTCTAAAGCATAGAAAGCGCGAAGTCCTTCTTCTGTTGTTAGGGGAAGGTCAATAAACTCAGATCCACCAGAACTCGTGCATAGAAGGCAGAGTGACTTTATTTTATCTTGGGCCAACAAAGTCAGCTCTTGAGCGATAAATCCCCCCATGGAGATTCCTGCGACATGAAACTCTTCAAGCTCAAGTTGCTCAGCACACTCAAGGGCATCAAGGGCCAAATCTTTGATCTCATAATCTTCCGTTGCTTGAGAGCTCTCTCCCATTCCACGATTATCAATCATCACGAGAGGAAATTGATTTCCATAGGCATCAGACTGACTGAGCTCACGCTCAATCCAAGAAAAGTTATAGTGATCACAACCAAAGCCACTGAGGCAAATCACCGCGCCCTGAGATGTCTCTTTCTTTTGAAAAGCTGAACTTAAAATGACATTAAGTTTTCGCCCACTCTTAAGAGTAAGTAATTTTGTTGTATTCTGACCCATCAACTGTCCCTCGTGTTAGAGTCCCATAATTTATTTATTAGATTTCATTCAGGAGACTAGATTTGTCAAATTTTTTTATACGAACGTACTAAAAACACGCTGCATTAGTACAAATTTCTTCACACTCTCTGTCATCACCTTTATATTGCCTATATGACAAATACAAGCGACCTAGACCCAACTTTCTACGAACTTTTCGAATTCAAGCCCCGTAAAGGTGACCTAAAAAAAATAGAAATTATTTTGGCGGCCATCGAATGCATGTCTACCATCGGCCATGAAAAAACCACCTATGAGGCCATTGCTAAGAAGATTGGAACTCGCCGGGCCCATGTCGCTTATCACTTCAAAGATAAGGCCGATATTTTTGAGGCCAGTATCAAATATATAAACGCCAGCTATCAGCAAACCTGTATTCAACAAATGGAAGCCGCAAAAGATGGCGAAAAGATGCTCATGAATTATGTTGAGGCCCCTTTTATTTGGGCAGAAGAAAACCCTCAGCAGCTCTCTGTAATGCTCCTCTTCTATTATTTGTGCACAATTGATGAGAAGTATCGCAAGCTTCATGGCGAGTTAAGAACAAAGGGCCACGAGAGAATTGAGTATATACTGGCCCATAAAATTAAAAATCCTCTTCCTCTGGATCAGGCCAAACCCTTGGCCAAGGCCATTCAAAATCTCATGTCGGGAACCATTATGGATGTGTCTACAACGGGGAAAATGAGCCTCAAAGCCGGAAGAAGCCTAGTTAAGGATCAGGTTGGCCAGATGATTGGGCCTTCCTTCAGCTGATGTCCTTACTGGGGTGATTAAAAAAGAGACAAATTTTGCACTGCACAGTATTTTTTACTAAAACCAACAAAATTCATATATGAACATGCTAGTATGCCTGTATGAAAAATCCTGGTCCCCTTCTTCTCTATAAAAGAAAGTCACCATTTCGCTACCTTGTTAAGGCGATGGGGATAATCGTGCTCATTTCTTTATTTTCCTGTAAGACTGAACGCGAAGTAACCATTAAGAATACCCCTTCTTCTAATAAGTCTGAAAAGCTGACAGATTTAGCAAAAGACGTTCAAGAGAACGGGCAAGGAGAAAGGATCGAAGTTGTCGACATTCTGACCCCTGAGCCTTTTAGTGAAAATAGTGAAGCTGCAAAAGAACTTAAAGAAAAAGATATATTTGATCTATGGGATATATTCTTTAGCGCCTTCGTCATTCCTATTTCTCAGGACCCTTATAAAAGTAGAGTCAACTATGAGTCCCTCTATCAACTTGGTCAAAGTAAGGACCAAGAATTAACCACCCTCTTGGGTCTTATTGAAAGAAAGATGGCGATAACAAATCTTAGTCATTTGACTCCCCAAAAAAGGGCCAGTTTCTATATCAATGCCTATAATTACACGGCCATCCGATTAGTCCACAAAGGCTATATCGATAGCACTGGTAAAAAGATAACATCCTTCTTAGATCTATCCAAAGGTCCAAACCCATTAGAAATTATCTATCGCGAAGTCCTTCCCTTACATCACGGTATAGTGAGCTTAGAAGATTTGGAAAATAAAATGATTAAAGGACATTTTGAATTCCAAAGAAACTCACAAGAATCGAGTCGAGGTCTTTTGGATGCTCGATTTCATCTCATCCTGAGTAATACTTCAATCAGTCGTCCCTCTCTTTTAAATGAAGCTTTTCGCGCCGAAAAGTTAGAAGAGCAAATCGACTTCGTCGTTAAAGCAGCTTTTCAAAATAGAGAACGGATTGCTACAATTAAAGAGGAAACTCTCTACTTAAGTCGACTCTTTAAATGGTATAAAGAAGATTTTGAAGCTGATAAGAATTCAATCGCTGAATTTGTTTCTCACTACGCCCCAGAACTGGGAAGCTTTAAAAGAGTTAAGTATCTCAATTATAGTTACGACATCAATATCTTAAAGAAAGAAGATGGCCAAGGCCTATCCCAAACTCCCGATCTGCCTACTCTATCGGAATTTCAACAATCGGACTCAGCTCAAAGTGACTCCAACAAACAGAATCCCTGCTCTTATTTAAAGTCTCAAAAAAGAGACCCGCTCCTTTATTGTGATCACATCGTTAGTGGAGAACTTGATGGATTCTATCAATATAGAAATCGAGTGGATGCCGCAAAGATATGTATCTACAGAATAGAAGAGTCTTCCTCTAGTGAACAAGGTGCTCAATTGGGTATAAGAGGAAGAGTTGAGGAATTTAATCATAAACTTCAATCTATGAAACAAACCGACCTCATTATCGAAGATGAATATAAATATGATGAAGGAATCTTCACATTAAGAACTTCTGGTGGAGTTCGAACGAAGGCCATCGTTAATATCAACGATAATACCGCTGAAATTCGTCAAACAAGTATTATCTTTGGTAAAGGTTATCGAAAGTTTTCATTAGAATGTACGCCTGTTAATTAAAAAAATAACGACTTAATCGACAGGTGCATAAATTTCTATCTTCCCTCATCTCTTAAAATTTCGATAAAATTAAAGAAACCAAAAAATGGTTTACACAAACCTCTAAATGCTAAGCTTTAAATTGAAAAGAATGAAGGAATGAAAATGTCATCTATCACGAGTGAAAGAAATGCGCATACTCGAGAGATTCAAAATCTTGAAATGAAAAGAAGAGACCAGATAGATGAAATGAGAAAGAGTTATTCTAAACAGCTACGTAGCAAAGACGAGAATCACGAAAATCATCTTCAAAATATCAAAGAAACTTTTAAAGAAGAAAAGGCCGAGAACGCAAAGGCTTACACTACAAAGATCACCTCAAATAATGAGGAATATAGTGAGATCATAAGAGATTTAAATACGAAGAATAATCGCCATATTGAAAGTCTGAAAGAAAAGTTTAATGAAGAAAAAGAGATGATGATGAAAGGCTTTGATAAAGAATTGGCCGATCTCAAAAAAGAATATAATGCTATATTAAAGAATAAGGACCAACACCTCGAACAAGTCAAAGCTCAAAATTCAGCTGATCGTGACTATGTGGCCAAGAGAAACGCAAATCAAATTCAAGATATGAAGAACGATCATCATCGTGAGATCCAAGAATTAGAGGCCAAGAGCCAAATGGAAATCACTTATCTCAAAAGGAAGCTAAAGCTCAACTCTCCAGCTTAATATAAAAAAAGCCATCAAAAGGATGGCTTTTTTACTCATTTAAATGATTGAATTAGAAAGGATAAGCTAGGGAAATCTCTAAGGCCAAGTCCATACTTGAGTAAGGATTAGTGAAGGTAGCATTAGAGCTTGGATCTTCAAAGCTTTCTTTGTAAGCGACATAGCTTAATCCACCAGCAAAAGTCATGTAGAGATTATCAAACCACATCTTGTACCCTCCCATTAAAGTAAAGTAAGGGACACTCTCAGATTCCTCGAAATTGGAAACTCCTTCTATATCAACAACCGAATAAGTTAAATTGACGAGTCCAAGATTAGCCGATGCCATAAATCCATTTTGAGAAAAGGGATCAAAGTGATAATCAACTCTTCCTCCAAATCCAAGTCCGGATACCTCTAAATCATCACGAGACATAATTCGATTGGAAACAGAAAGTCCGTAAACCCATTTTTCACTAGAAATATAATCAAATTCTCCGAATATAGAGGCTGAGCTATGACCACCGAGTCCACCTTTAACAGCATATTTATATTGTCCTTTTACGGCCGGTGAATCATTAGTCGCTGACTTGGTCTTAGTTATTCTTGGCGAACTTGTAGTTGATTTGGGATAAATCATTTCTCCCTTAGCAAGACGAAATCCTTTTCTTCGCTTCATCATTTGGGCCATACACTTGGAGGCATTACATTTTTGAATTTTAGCAACGACTGAAAGTTTCTCTGCAGAGTCATAGAATTTGACGACTTGACCCGATGTATAGTTTTGAGAGGACTCTTTATTAAATATAAAGCGCTTCCCTTTCACTTGGTGGATTTCTTCCGCTTGAATCTGAAAGCAAAAGAAAGTAGAAAAAGCGGATAATGCAATTAGCTTTTGATTGAGTTTCATCTGAACTTCCCTGTCACAAATTATAACTTATTGTTATTGTACTCTTTTATGGTAAGTCCACTTCCTCTAAAATGCTAATAACCCGTAAATGGATCATATTTTGCCTATATAAAAAAGGCCCTCGTTCTGAGGGCCTTATATTTATTTTCGTTAAAATGTTTAAGAAAGATTAGAGATACTTTCCAGCTTCCATAAGAAGTTTAAATTCTTTTTCAAAAGGCTTTGTTCCCTTATCTTTTCCAGTAAAGTTAATCACTTTTACCCCAGACTTTCTCGTCCAGTAAGATTCAAAATCACAACCTTTAAGAGAACAGTCTAAGGTCTTTCCACGAAAGAAATCCCTACGATCTCCCCCATTTTTTAAAGCTGCGACACAAGACTCATGAACAGCAGGATCGGCCATTCTTGGGCAAAGGAAATCTTCAACACGATCTTGCCAAGAGCGAGCACCGATAGTTGGAGTAGTTCTTACTCCATGAGCAATCCCTTTCATACAATTTGCAGAACCACTTGAGTTATAGTTACAAAAAGCTTTGTAGTAAGGCAGCCCTACTTCGTAGTCTCCCCAGTATCCTCTGTACGTGTGCTCATTTGGCATCATACGGTGACAAAAACCGCGCCAACAAGACTCATTACTTGAGTAAAGAACATCATTAACTTTCTTCTTTCCCATACCGCTGGGATATTGTCCCCATCCAGAATTATTGTGGTACCACTGTCCGTTATCAAAGACTTGTTGAAAGTCTGTAGAAGTAAGTGATCCAAAAACAGGTCTCTCAAGAACTCGAGAAATTCCAGGAGCGACCAGATATCCGGTATTACAACCATGAAGAAAGACGTAGGCATCAGAAGTGAGTCGAGATTTGATCTCTTGCCAAAGATCTGCATCAGCATTCATACGAGAATTTGACTGAACGGCCACACCTTCTACAGCAGCATTGTGACTTACAATATGTAAGGAGCTCACAGGAGGTAGATCTTTAATAATCTTAACGATACTATTTTCACGAAGGTGCCAAGTATTGACCTCCATAATATGCATTCCGCGATCTCTTAAAATCTGACGATCTTTTCTCTTATTAAATTCTTCTGCCCAGATAATGACTTGCGCCCTAGAATCAGGATAGGTTTCCTCATGTACTTTGGCCCTTGTGATGGCCCCATAGAGAAATTGGAGTCCCATCTCTTCCCCATAGCCCGCTATAAAAACATCTACTGTTTTTACACGAGACCAATTCACTTTCTTCAATGTGAAAACACTATAGGCGTGGGCTGAAGTACTTGCTAACATCATTAGGGCGGCCAAGAACGACCACAGAACGCCTTTAAATGATTGAATCGATTTCACTGTCTGCTCCCTCGTTTGAGACATAGAATTATTAAATTTTAAAAATTTACGCCTAAATAAACCTCATCTTGAGATTAATTTCAGTAAAAATGAGAGAGCTAAGTTTTATTTACAGGGGGCCGTAAGGATTACAGCCCCATGCGTAAATTAAATATTTTTAAATACTTAAAAGAGTGTGGTCATTTGAAAAAGAGCTGAATCCATCTTCTTATCATCACGAACAAGGGCATAACCCGCTTTGAATGAAGTCGACTTCGTATATTGATAGTGAAGCTGTAAATCGTAGATCATGAGATCATTTGCCTGAGAGGAAGCGTATTCACGGGCCTTTCCCACGGCAACAGAAGCAGTGAACTTATCTTTGAAGTAACGAAGACGAGTAATATAGAGACTTTCATCATCTTCATCCCCTCCAGTAAGAGTTCCTAGGCCACCAATATTGACGAGAAGGTTGTTAGAACGATTGAACTCAGGAGAATTATTCACGACAAATGAGAAAGTATCGTAACCGGCAGCAATAAGCCCTCCATTGAAGGATTGGATCATTTGAGCACCGATTTCAAAGCTATTATTGAGTCGGTACTCTCCCTTAAGGGCCATAGAATGAGAATTAGAATTATCATACCAAGAGTCACTATCTCCAGCACCTAGCCAGTTCCACACGGCCAACATTTTAAAATTCTCTCCCTTGTATTTGTAATAAGGAGAAAAGTTATGAACGCCACCTAATTGGTAACCTGTTACGCTATTATCAAAGTAAGCATAGAGTAGGGCCCATTCGTGAACTTGATGAACATGAAAAAGTGCAGCTGCATACATGTCTGAATCATCGCCGTCTTGATTGGTCAAACCTTCTCTTCTCTTATCGTAGAGGATAACCGGAACATAGTTACCATAGGACTTCATCACCATTAAGCGATCACGACGATCATCACAAGTGTTGAAGCACTCTGAAAAATTCGCGGTTTGGCGACCTGCTCTAGCAACCCAACCATTTTTGAAAGGAACTTCGATAAATCCATAGTCTAGTCTTACCGGATTTCCCCCATTCACATTATATTGATTATCGCTATTCGTACCTTGAGGAGCATTAACCGCAGGATCACCATTCCAACGATCTCCACTCAAAGTAGCTCTTGTACTTACTCTAATTTTGTCTTTAGTTGTTACATCAAGCTTAACTCGAAAGAGCTGCGCTAAACCCTGAGTCTTGGTTTCCCCTCCCCCAGTTTTATCTTTAGTACTATAACCACGAACATAGGCATCACCACCAATTTTCACGTCTAGCCCATCCATTTCTAAGGCGAAGACCTGACCCATACCAATTGTGATTCCTAGGCTTGCTAAGAAAAATAGAAATTTATTCATAAACCCCCCTCTGGATTTTAAACTTATTCATATGTCCCAATTTTTTAATACATTTGTATAACTTATTTATTGTCCCCTGAAAAATACTTATCTAGAAACAGTGCGTAACAATAAATTTCACAGGACAAAGTTATGGGCCCTCGTTAAAATCCAGATTCTTGCGCTAACTTATGGGGAATACAAATGAATGGAGCTCTTTTAGGACTTTTTGGGATTATGGCCTTTGCTATGGCCTACCGCTTCTATGGCGGATATCTCTCTAAAAAAATTTTCTCCATTCATATCAAAGATGAAAAAGGTATCCCGACTCCTGCTTTTACAAAACAAGATGGGGTCGATTATGTCCCAACCAGCTCATCCATTTTGTTGGGCCATCATTTTAGCTCCATAGCTGGAGCTGCTCCCATTGTAGGGCCCGCTGTCGCTGCCATCTGGGGTTGGCTACCGGCCATGATTTGGATTATCTTCGGTGTTATCTTTATGGGAGCGTGTCATGATTTTGGTGCCCTTGTGGTATCTATGAATTATGACGGAAACTCCATGGCCATAGTGGCCGAGAAGTTATTAGGAAAGAAGGCCCGCAATCTTTTTTTAATTGTTATATTCTTTCTTATCTGGATGGTCATCGCCGTCTTTGCCTTGGTCATCGCCAATCTCTTCGTAAGTTTTCCAAGCTCCGTTATTCCCGTAAATTTTGAAATTATCGTGGCCATTCTTATGGGAGTCTTTATCAACAAAGGGGGAAAGAGTTTAACTCTCCCTTCTATCTTGGCCCAACTCACTCTCTTTTTTATGATTTACCTAGGGAGCCTCTATCCCATAAGCCTCTCTTCACTCTTTGGAGAAAATGAACTTATGGCGTGGATGATTCTGCTCTTAGCTTATTCTTTTATGGCCTCTGTTCTTCCCGTTTGGCTCTTGTTACAACCAAGAGACTATATTAACGGTCACCAACTCTTTGTGGGTCTCGCCCTTATGATTGGAGGTCTCTTCCTTGTTCAACCCGCGGTGGTAGCCCCCGCTCTTAATCCCCATCCCAAAGGAGCACCGCCGTGGTTCCCCTTTCTCTTTATTACGATCGCTTGTGGGGCCATTTCAGGATTTCATGGATTAGTAAGTGGAGGAACCACTTCTAAGCAAATTTCAAAGTGGCAAGATGCGAGAAAGGTAGCCTACGGAGGAATGTTAGGAGAAGGCCTACTTGCTCTTTTGGCCACCTTAGCCGTTACTGCCGGCTTTGAAAGTGAGGCCATGTGGCACAATCACTACGCCAATTGGAATGCGGCCAATGGTCTTTCTGCCAAGATAGGTGCCTTTGTTTCAGGATCAGCAAAATTCATATCAGGATTAGGACTTCCTCTTGAGGTGGGAGAAACGATCATGGCCGTCATGATTATTTCTTTCGCCGCCACAAGCTTAGATACCGCTTGTCGAATCCAGCGCTATATTATTGGAGAATTTGGTGTAACTTTAAAGATGAAAACACTAGAGAACCGCTACGTGGGCAGTTTCATAGCTGTGGCCAGTGCTTTTCTTCTCATGATTACGAGTGATGGCGGAAAAGGTGGACTTGCTATTTGGCCTTTATTTGGAGCGACCAACCAAATGCTGGCGGGACTTACCCTAATTTTGATTTGCCTCTTTCTCATCAAAGAAAAGAAGAAGATCCTCTCTTATCTGGTTCCAGCTATTTTTGTAATTCTTATTACAAGCGTAGGGCTTATCTACAATCTGACCCTCTTTCTCTCTCAGAAGAATTACTTCTTGGTCGTCCTAAGCTTAGTTCTGAGCTTGATCCAATTATGGATTTTAGTGGAGGCCATGAATCTCTTTAGGACAAAAAAAAGAGAGTCCTAAAAAAGACTCTCTTTACCCTGACCTCAAAGAAATTAATCTATAAAGTAAAAGTAAAACCTTCGACTAACAACCCTGGTAGCTTCACTCCACCAATATCTCTTTGACTATAACTTCCCGTTGCCATGGAAACTTCCGAGAATTCTGTTATGGCCCTTAGGCCGTCGCCAAAGATTTGATAGAGAGTTTCATCAAAGCGCATATCCTTGATAGGTCCAACAATTTTTCCGTTTTCTACCCAAAGACAACCAAATCTTGTCATCCCAGTGATGCGACCTTTTTGCTTGTCCGACCAATTGAGATAGTGAAGATTAGATAAATAGATACCTGTATCCAACTTCTCAAGGATCTCTTCTCTTTTAAGCTCTCCCGTTTCTATAACTAAAGAGCGAGGTGCTTCAGAGCCAGAAGCTTGATTACTCTTTAATCCAAATTCTAATTCACAAGACTTTGATACTAAGAGATTTTCCAACTTTCCTTTCTTTACGAGACTCATTTTCTCAGCAGCAAGCTCCCCTAATTCATTAAAACGCGGAGAGAGACCAAGAGAGAAATCTTCATTCATATTAAAGAGAGGAGAGAGATTTTTCTTGCCTTCAAAAGCTTCACCAAGAGGACAATCCCCTTGTTTATAGGCAGAGCCTGAGAGAGCATGCCATCCTAGAATATCTGCGATTTCATTCACAGCCGCAGGAGCGAGGTAAACCTTATACTTACCTGGAGAAAGCTCTGTCGTAGGAGCATCCATTACTTTGAGAGCTTCCTTAGCATCATGAATAGATTGAGCTAATACTTGCTTATTATAGTGAGTACTCGCATAGCTTCCTTTAACTGCTTTTTCCTTCGCCGAATAGAGGGAGTAGTCTAAGTACATAGACTCACTGGAAAACCAATGCATTTGACCTAGTGAGTTTGTATTGGCCCTAAAGGAAGTACCACTTACTAATTGTCCTGCTAAATCTACTCCAGAGAGTTCCTCTTTAAAAAAGTCTAGGATCTCATTTATAGGAGGAAGCTCTCCTTTATTTTCTTCACTGCTTTTCTCACCTGCTTCATGGGCCACTGTATAGGGATTAACGGGGAGTTGTTCCACTTCCTTTTGAAGATGTTGCAAGTAGAGATGAAGTTGTTCTTCTGTCGTAGAGGAAGAGAAGCTAAAGCTTAAAGAAGCTCCCTTTAATCCCTTTGTTTCAGGACAACTCTTTATGAGATCCATATCAATATGACACTGCTCTACTTCCGTTCTTTGACGAATTTTTGAATGATTAAATCGTATGAAAGAACTTTGTTCCGCACTTAAATTAATTCCTAAACTCTCACCTTCATCAAGGTGCTTAAAGAGAAAACTAGACATGGTTTCAAATTGTTTTTTTAAATCATTCATTAAGCACCTCCAAAAACTTCAATATCTGTAAAGCGACAAGTTGGAATGGCATGGCCAACTCGAATCACTTGATTAGGCTCCCCTTTTCCACAATAAGGAGATCCCCAGACTTCAAATGTATCTTGGTTTCCAACGTGAGTAAGTCCATTCCAAAAGGCTACTGTTGAGCCTCTATAATTGGGATTCTTAACCACGGCCCCAAGCTGACCATCCTCAATAAGACGAGCGTATTCGCATCCAAATTGAAATTTATTACGATAGTCATCAATAGACCAAGAGCGATTGGTTTCCATGAGAATTCCCTTCTCACATGAACTGATCATCTCTTGGAGTGAACTCTCACCAGGTTCTATATTTATATTGGCCATACGATCCATGGCCGGACGATTCCAAGAGCAGGCCCTCGCACAGCTGACACCACTCAGTTGACTTCTTTGTTGCGATTCAACTCCTCCTATCCCTGCCACAAGAGTACCTTCTTTAATAAGATATTCTTTAGTGGCCTTAACTCCGTTGTCATCAAATCCATAACTGGCCATTTCATTGGGGATCGTTGGATCAAAAGTAACATTGAGAATATCAGGTCCATATTTTAAATGCCCAAAGTCCTCAGGGGATACGAAACTCCATCCCGCATAATTTCTCTCATCTCCTAAAATACGATCGAGTTCAAGGGGATGACCGATAGACTCGTGAACTTGTAAGTAAAGCTGATCTGGTTTTAAGAGAAGGTCTCTCTTATCTGTAGGACATTCCGGCGCATCGAGAAGTTCATTTACTTCCTTCACTAGGCGCTCACAATGCTTGAGTCCCTCAAAGTCATGAATTCCCTCTACTCCAACTTGATGCCCTTGCATCCCAAGACTTCTCTTCTGGACGACTCCATTCTTCTGAGCAGTCGCGGAAAAGTCCTTAGTTACAATAGAGAAATTCTGTTTCCAATCACTTCCATTTGAACTGATATAGCAAATCTCAGTGTTAATGAGCATCATATACGCCATCGATTCCATAACATGGGTACCCTTTCTCAGTTCACCACTAATATTCATCAAATAGTCTGAAGCTTCACGAGCACTAAACTCAGACAATTCTCTTTGCATTGGACTTCGATACTCTCCAGTGTGAGCAGGTCTTATATCCGATTCCCAATTTTTAAATTTGTGTAGAGAAAGAGCTCCCAAAGAGAGGGCTCCATTATGGGCCTTTTCAAAGGCCCACTTCATCCCACCTAATGACAAATTATCCGTAGCTGCATATCCAACATGACCATCGATCATGACTTCAACCATCACTCCATGGGTATTTGATAGTCCGTGTTGGCCATTCTTGCCATTTCTGGCCATACGAAATTGATTACTTTCTCGATATTCTCTAACTCCCCACCAGTCTCCTGTTGTAATTCCATGGGCCTTACATTCTTGGACAAGCTTTGCGAGATCAAAATGATTTTCCATTTTATTCATCTAGAATTCCTTAGCTATGATTCAATCTATATCAAAATACTTTATTTATTTTATTCAATTTACAAGATGCGAAATCGAATCGAATTAACTATAGACCAACCGTGAGAAAGATGCCAGATTTAGGCCATGCTATTTGGAAAAAGAGAGCTCTATTTAGATGGCTCACAAATATTCTCCGTTGAAGAATTCCATGATCAGGTTTCTCAACTCTTCGGCTTTCCCAGCTACTATGGACGTAATCTTGATGATCTATGGGAATGCCTCAATTCGTATATTGATCCCAATTTACGACTTACGATACGTGACTTCGAACACTTAATTCAAGTTTTTGGTCCTGAATCTGAAGGCCTAAAAGAAGTATTTGAAAAACTTCCTCAGTATCATCCTGAAATGGAGATCCTCTACAATTGAATACAAATCAACCTCCTTCACAGAATCCTGAAAATCCCCCCTTACCAGAGGAGATCAAAGAAGTTCCCATTCTTTATCAGGATGACGCCATTATCGTGGTCAATAAACCACCTTTTATGATGGTCCACCCGTGGCGAGGAGGTCCCCGCCATGAAAAGGCGCTGATGACAGTAGTCAAAGAACAAACTGGGCATTGGCTCTATCCTGTTCATCGCCTAGATCGCCAAAGCTCTGGAGCAGTTCTCTTTGCCTTAAAAAGTGAATATGTCACCTTCTTTAAAGATCGCTGGCACAATGAAACGGAGAAGAAATATATGGCCTTAGGAAATGGGGCCATGCCTGTGGCCGGATACTATGACCATAGCCTAAAGAGCCAAAAAGGGATCAAGCAAGAAGCCCTGACCCTCTTTGAGCCCCTTGAATATTTTGATCATCATCGATTCGGAGCGACCCTATGTGAAGTCTCCATTAAGACAGGGCGCAAACACCAAATCAGAAGGCACTTTTCCAGAAATATGCACTGCCTTGTAGGTGATACTCGTTATGGAAAAGGAAGAATCAATGATTTCTTTCGAGAAAATTATCAATTTCATCGCCTCTATTTGCACTCTCACTTTTTAAAATTTCCCCATCCGACGGAAAATAAAATGGTAGAGATTCATGCCCCACTAACGGAAGATCTCCAATTACTTAATGAAGCACTTTTTAAGAAGAGATTCTAATCCCAGATGATAATAGTGAGAACTTCATCATCACTCTCTAGAAAACGACCTTTAAATTTTTGATCGATCCCCTCCCATTGAGCGAGAAAACTGTCCGGGTGAATAGAGATTTCAAATGTACGTCGGCCAAAATCAAAGGAACTTATATAAGCTTCGGAAAAGCCAAAGAACTTTTCAACCTGGGGATAGAGAGTTTTATAAAGAGCTTCTTTAGCAGAGAAAATAAAAGTAAAGTAATCCTCCCTACTCCAGGGAAGATCTTCTAGACTCTCATAACTTAGATCTTCTTCAAAAACGACTTTACTCGCCAATCGCTCATTCAATCTTCCTCTACTCTCTAGATCAATTCCCAGTCCTCTGACCCCAGCTACCACTAATGCACATACCAGACTTTCATTATGAGAAAGGGATCCCTTAATGGAGTGACCACTGAGTTTCGGCCATTGAGGAGAGCGGTCTTCATTGGCCTCAATTTTCACCTGGTGCTCATAGGGGATGAATTTCTTCAAAGCCTGATGAGCACAGAAGCGCCCCATGAGAAATTCTTTAGACCTTGAATCGCTAAAAGATTTTATATTTTCACGATAATTAAATTTATAACTCATTTTATCTATGCTCTGCGCATAGAAGTCATCCTCACCTAAGTTCTTAGGCAAAAGAGAAAGGCCAAATACTCGACTAGGACTATCTTCTTTCAATAACTCAAGAATATCACTTTCATTTAATTTCATATTAATAAGGCCAAATATTTATTTTTTAAAGAGACTCCTGCTATACTACTCTAAATTCTAAATCAAGATAAGAGGTAGCTCATGGAAAGAAAGAAAATTTTAGTGACTGGTGGAGCAGGTTATATTGGATCTCACGTGGTTAATCTGCTTGGGAGCGCTCCAGAAAATTATGAGATCGTAGTCCTAGATAATCTTTCCACCGGAAGAAGAGAGTCTGTTCTCTATGGAGAATTAGTAGAAGAGCATCTAGAAAATCTTTCGGCAGTAGAAAAAATCTTTGCTCAGGAAAAATTTGATGCCGTCATCCACTTTGCTGGTTCAATTGTAGTGCCTGAATCTGTGACGGATCCTGCTAAGTACTATGCCAATAATACGGAAAATTCTCTTCATCTATTGAAACTCTGTATCCAATATAAAGTTAAGAATTTTATCTTCTCTTCCACTGCTGCCGTTTATGGTATGGGCGATGGAGAGAGCCCCTGTACAGAAGATGATCACACTCTTCCCATCAATCCCTATGGAAGAAGTAAATTGATGACGGAATGGATGTTAGAAGACTTCGCCAAGGCCTACGACTTTAATTATGTAGCTCTTCGCTATTTTAATGTAGCTGGGGCCAATATTGATGGAAAGGTCGGACAATGTACGCCAAACGCGACTCACCTGATAAAGATAGCGAGCCAGTGCGCTACAGGTGTTCGTGAGAAGATGAGTTTATTTGGAACGGATTACCCTACTGCAGATGGTACTTGTATCCGCGACTATATTCACGTTGATGACTTGGCCCAAGCTCACTTAGATGGCCTCTCCTATTTACTAAAAGGAGGAGAGTCACAGATTCTTAATTGTGGTTACGGCCATGGAGCCAGTGTAAGAGAAGTTATTGCTGCCGTTAAAGAAGTTAGTGGTGTCGATATTGTAGTAGAAGAAACTGAGCGCCGTTTAGGAGATGCAGTACAACTCATATCTAAGGCAGACAAAATTCAAAGCGTACTCGGGTGGAAGCCCAAGTACGATGATTTAAAACTCATTGTAAAGACGGCCCTTGACTGGGAAGAAAAGCTTAAGAATAGCCCCTAGGAATGGGGCTGCTTAAATAAGCTTCTCACTTTTTCACTTCTTGCAATGGCCAAACCAATGCCAATGCAAACTCCACTTAAGAGATCAATAAAGATCACTCCTAGCCAAGTGGATAACATAAGAAGGGAGTCATAGTTAAAATTCTTTAGGGAGAGGTAAATATTCTTAGGCTTGATAAGCTTCCATCCAATCACACACAGAATCGCAGCTAAGACCGCAAGTGGAATATGGTTTAAAAGAAACGCTCCAAAACTAATGAAGAGAAGTAACCATAGTCCATGCATAATAGCAGAGGCACGAGATGTCGCTCCACTTTCAATATTTGCAGAAGAACGAACAATGACACCAGTCACAGGAATAGCTCCAAGAAGACCAGCGGCCATATTCCCTACTCCTTGAGCAAAGAGTTCCTTAGAATAATGAGCAGGTGTATCAGGCTTTAAGTTCTTAATGGCCCCTGTACTCAACATACTCTCAGCGGAAGCGACTACCCCTAGAATAATTCCATCCATGACCATACTGAGGGTAAGGCCTTCGAAATTCTTCCAAAGAACGCCATCACCTAGGTGAGAGAAGACATCATTTGAAATTTCTACCATTTTCACAGGAACACTCAAAAGAGGAACCATGAGAGATACGAGAATAACGGCGAGAAGCTGAGAAGGGAGTTTCTCTAATTTTAATTTTCTACTTACGGGAGCCCAAAAGAGAATAATTCCCAAAGATAAAGCGGCCACAATTAAACGACTTGGCTCTCTAAAGACTCCCATCGCTGTTTCCCCTACTCCTAATAAATTAGCCGAAAAGCTAGAGCCCGAACTATAATCAAAGAGCACATGAATCTGAGAAAAGAAAATAAGTGTCCCTATCCCCATGAGCATTCCGGTTATAACTGAATTGGGAATGAGTTTAAAGGTCTCCCCTTGCTTAAAGACTCCAGCGAGAACTTGCAATATTCCTGCAATTAAAGTCGCCATGGCCAATCCAGCAATTCCATCCTGGATAATAATTCCATGAACGATGACAACCAGTCCTGCAGCTGGACCTGATACTTGTAAAGGAGCTCCGGCCAATGGCCCTATAATAAGACCTCCAATGATACCTGAGAGAAGACCCGTTAGCGGAGACATTCCCGAAGCCAACGCAATCCCCATACAGAGAGGTAGGGCCACTAAGAAAACGACAATACTTGGGGCAATATTATTTTTTATATTTGTAATAAGTGATGACATAAAACTTTCCTAATTTCTTAAAGTGAATAAATGAATCAAATTAAAAAATTAAGAACGAGGAGGCTTTAGAGATGGAGCGAGATAGACTTCTGAAAAAAGATGCTTCGCCTCTCGCCAATGAGTAGAAGTTAAGATTATTTCCTTATTCTTGGTCTTAGATAAGTGATCAATTGGAGCATTCTTATGCTCCTCTTCCTCTTCGATAGGTCCACTACTTCCTTGGCCCATGTCATTGAAGTTTTCTCCTAGAGAGATATTATCATTTAACTGATTTATATTTTGATTTGAGTGAGAAAGTTCAAGTGAAAAAGAAAGGAAAAGAGAATCCTCTCTTTGCCCATTCTCCTCTACCCCTTGAGATAAAGGCGCACCCCTATCTTCAACTTCTTGAATCCGCCCCATTGTTATGACCGAACTCAGAAAGAGCCATCCTATTAGGAAGAATCTATAAAGTGAATGAGTTTTCATAGTTTAATCATAACACTTTCCAAGAGGCATACAAAGAAAAGGCTGCGAAATAATTCTATGATTCTAATCAGAAATTAAACTGCTTCCCTCCACGGCAGAGACTGGAGGAGCCTCATGAGAGGAGGCCTTAATTTTGGCCAAGAGAATATCCATCTCAACAGGCTTCTCTAAAATTTCGAGACCTTCAATTTCTGAAGCGCGAGCGAGATCATCAGGGGAAATAAGTCCCGTCAGGAGTACGGAATTTTCAAAGATAATACCATCCTTATCTTGAAGTCCCTCTATCATCTCAAGGCCATTGATATTGGGCATACGATAATCCGTTACCAAGAAAAGATTCTGTACAGAATCTACCTGAGAGAGGGACTCTTTAATGAAGGATGTCGCTTTTTCTGGGCAAGTGAAATCAATGACTTCAATTCCCTGTTCTTCGAGATCACTTTTCATAAACTCAAGAATATACTCTTCATCGTCTACGAGAATGACTTTTGGCATCTTTAATTTTCTTTCCATGAAGATAAATTATCATAAGGTTTAATTAAGATTGTGAAGTTTTCTATATATCAGGGCCACCGACAAGAGCCAAAAACAATCTGCAATAAGAAGGTGAATAAGAGATCCCCAAACAGGGGCCATAAGTAGCCAATTTATAAGGCCGAAGGCCAAGGCTATGGTAACTAAAATATATGTAGCGGAACAATACTTTTCAAGCTGTGATTTTTTTGAACTTTTTGGGCTCCAATATTGGGCCAGGCCAATCCAGAAGGCCCCTGTCAAAACTGCCAATATTGGATGGTAGATTCTCAGCCGAATGAGAAAAGAAGAGCTAGGATTAAAGTCTGAGAGGAGTCCGGAAGCTAGGTTCTCTGAAGGAAAGAGAGTATTACCTAGCGCAGCAATTGCTCCAAACGCCCCCACACAGAGAATTAAGCTCAGCCCAGTTGCACTGAGAATATAATCCTTCTTATTTTGTTTCCAGGGCAGCCACTGAGCAGCCGAATTTTGACGCTCCCATTGTAAATAGAAGTGTCCATGGCAGAAGGTGGCCAAGAGAAGAAGGGTATTAACGAGATGTAAACCAATAACCCAAGCCCTAGCGACACTGGTATTATCGACCACCAGACCTTTCTTTACTAAAACAGCACCAATAAAAGACTCAATCAAAGTCATGACTAAAAGAGCATAACTGCCTTTCGTTAGGCCGTGACCTTTTCCAAATTCTTTGCGAGAAAAGAAGATCTGCATGAGAACCGTTATTCCAAATAGACCGGTAGTAAAACGGTGAATAAACTCTGTATAGGTTTTCCAGTGCCCACTCATAGGAATCACTTCCCCATTACAAAGTGGCCAATGATCTCCACAGCCAGCACCCGAGCCTGATAGCCGAACCCATGCCCCCCAAACGATAATGAATAAACAAAGCATTAAATTAAAATAAAGAAGCTTCTCAGTTTTACTTTTCATTTGAGGATCTTTCACTGTTTTAGAGTTTTCAAAGAGTTATTGGACTTGTACACTTACTAAGTGAAAATGAAAATAGCCACACCTTCCTCATTGAGCTTTTTAAGCTTTGTTCTGCTTTTAGTGAGTCTTCTTAAGACTCCCGTTTATGCTTATCCAAATTTTATCGGTTACGGATACACCTCTTGTACAGTGTGCCACTATAATGCTTATGGAAATGGACCTTTAACAGATTATGGTAGAGCATTAGGAGCCTCAACAATTTCTGATGATCGCTGGTGGTTGGGAACTCGTGATCTGAATGAACTAGGTAAGAAGAGTGGATTTCTCTACTCTGAACATATGACCAAACGCTTTCGTCCTTCATTAGATTATAGAGGTATCCTCTTAAAGAATAATTTAGGAGGAGAAGGCTCAGAGAATGAATACTTCACCATGGATGCTAATGCTAGTCTTGTGGTGAGACTTGGACCAGAGACAGATCTTGATAAGTTCTTCATTACGGGAACTCTAGGCTATGCTCCCGTTCCAAGAAATGGAAGTGATCCCGATGCAGATACTTATCGCTCCCGTGAATACTACATAGGTTATCGCCCCACAAAGAATTGGGGGATTTACGCCGGTCTCATGGATAAGATTTATGGAATTCGCATTGTTAATCACGAGGCTTATTCTCGTTCTATAACCGGCAATACCATGAATGATCAGACTCATTCCCTATTAATTCATTACACGTCTGAAAATTTTGATCTCGGTATTCAGCCCTTTATTGGAAATATGGCCGAAGAAGAACAGGTCCGCCAAACAGGGGTGGCCACTAATTTTGAATATACTGTTTCTCGAAAGTTTCGACCTGGCTTTTCAGTGCAAATGGGAGAATCGGAATTCTTAAAAACCTATGCCTATGCCTTCCACGCTCGTGCGGGCTTTGGTAAAGGAAATAGTGTCATGGCCGAATTTGGACAAGTTCAAAAGAGCCAATTGAAAAGAGAAGTGGAAACGACTTCTCGCTACTGGATGGTTCAAACTCATACTCTCCTATCCAAGGGGTTCTTTCTTCTCAATACCATTGAATATCTCAAATCTGATCTCGATGTGGAGAGTAAGAACTTAAAATGGGGACCAGGAATTCAATACTTTGTCATCCAAGGTCTTGAACTCAGGCTCGATATCTTTAATTCACGTCTCTATAATGAAAGTTCAAATTCTGAAGACTCATGGGACTTTGCAGGACAGGTGCATGTATGGTTTTGAAATCATCACTCACCTCTCTCCTTATGACTCTAGTCATCCTCCTTATCTCGTCCCAAGAGATTGGAGCAAAGAGCATTGGCCATGAAGAAAAATTAGCTTTCAAAAAGGCCAAACAACTTTATAAAGACCAGCTCTATCGCCAAAGTATTGAGATGCTCAGTTCTCAATTTCAACTTCATTCATCAGAAACTCCAAAGGGCGCTCTTACGCTAGCGGCCTATTCCTATGAAAAGATTGAAGAATATAGTACGGCGATCAAAATCTACTATCTTTTGATTAAAACCTATTATAAGTCTAAGAACTCAGAAATCATCCAAAGCTATAAAGCTTCAGGTACAGACGATCTTCCTGAAGCTCCAAATAAACTCTACCTGTATTATCATAGAATCGCTGAATCCATGGTTCAAATTTATCTCAGAGACTATGAAAAGCTCTCTGAAAAAGATCGTCAGGCCTTAAGAGCAAAAGCAAGAATGTATGTTGAAATTCTTGGTGAATCTGAGTATGAGGACGACTCCTACGACACAGTCACCGAAAGATTTGAAAAGCATGATAAGTATCTTGTTGATGTGGTTTACCATAGTGGCTGGTTTCTCAGTACATCTTATATCAGCTACCGAAATGAACTCTCTATCCAAAGAGAAAGTGACGGCCTTGTTGTTCCCATCAATTCAACCGTTGATGGACTCTGTATTGGCGGCGGTTGGCGCTATGAAAATGCCTTTTGGGAATATGGAATCAATGGATGCTTTTCACCAGCGACTATGAATGTCGATACTGACTCTTCTGTTACCTACCAACAAAGTGGGGTGGGAAGTACAACTCTTATTGTTGGCCCCTCCTTTCTTTGGAAGCCTAAATCTGGAGATGTCTCCATTGGTTTTCATATCCCCTTTATTTATAATACAGGTGACTATACCGTTCCTACCGGTTATACGATTAGCGACGACACCCTCCTTACCTACGGATATTTTCTTGAAACCAATTGGAAGCTATCCAATTGGGGACTCTTCACCAAATTCGGAAAGGCCTCACAGTTTAAATCATCCCTGTGGATGGTTGGAATTAATCTTGGTTTATAGCGAAATCAGGGAATGAAAGGGATTCAAAAGAATTGATCAAAGAATTGATCAAAAAACTTATCAAAGAGAATTGATCCAAGTTTCAATCTTGTCATATTCATCTTGAGAAAGGGCCGGAGCATCCTTTGGCATATTCGTAAGTCCTGTTCCATAATTCTTTAAACGAATAACAACATCACTACCAGCGGGATTACCTGCCACAACGAGTCCAGACTCTATCCAAGCGGCATTAGTGCTATAAGCGGCCCAAGTATCATGATATCCCTCATGACAAGAAGTACACTTTGTTTGTAAAACTTCATTGGCCTCACATAGGCTGGTATTTGATTGATCTTCACAGTAATTGGAAGGAAGAAGGAGGTAATCCGTAGTATTGGAATTGAAGGACTGACCGCAAGAGGCGACAAGAGTCGCCACTACGATATAAATTTTTAGAGAAACAATTCTTTTCATTAAGACTGAGTTTACTTGATTGGAACAGAAGCCTCAACAACAACTTTATCCTTTACTCCTAAACCCATATAACTAATTCCAGTGATTCCGAAATCTTTTAAACTAAGTGGAAATTTTGCGATAAAGAGCCCTCCACTTTCTTGATAGGAGAAATTAATTGGCTTCTTCACTCCCTTGATCTCAATAATGGCCTTACCTTTTCCACCCTTGGCAACACCTTGAGAAACGACAATTTTAGAATGCTTCTTGTATTCCAATTTATCTCTTAAATGCTCATCTCTAAGATCCATCTCTGTCTTAAGGCTCTTAACTTTGACATATAGCTTATCCGCTTTGTAGACATCACCCTCTTTCTTAACCGAACCTTTTAATTTACTGGTTTTGGCCTGAAAAGACATTCCTGGAACATCAACATTAACAATGACACCTTTTCCAGCAAAAGCTGAAAAAGAAAAAAGCGATAAAATAAATAGACTTATCCATGTCCCGATTTTTAAATTCTTCATGGCCATTCTCCTTAGGGGAAAAATCCTATAAGGCTCCCCTTAATTGTGTAGAGTATTAAATTTATTAAAAGACTGATCCTATTCTAACAAAACTATGGCCAGGGTAAACTTAAATGTCTTTAACCCACTAAAAGGATTAAGTAATATAAGTAGATTTCTCCACAAAATCCTAACAAAATTTTAAGGCACTCATGTAAATTAATTTTGTACACTGATAAAGTACCAAGGATGGGTACAAGGATAGTACATCCTATGCATACCAGAATGCAGTAAACGTAGAGGAAGAATTATGTTGAAGATAGTTATCTGGCTCGTAATGACATGGACGTTAGTAATTATATGTTCCCTTGACTTCAAGGTTTTAACTCAACTTTTTTAATTCCATCCTTATCAGGATAGGGGGTAAAAAATGAAAATGATTCTAAATGTCGGCCTTAAAATGAGCACAAAGTGCATTAATCTCTTTGCCAAGTGGCTATTGGGAAATGGATTGCTCGGTCATGATGAGAGAACCCTATTTAATTACCTAGAAGATAAGAGTTAGTATTTTCATTAAATAGTCGATGTCGCTCTATGGCCTCTTTATTATCCACTTGAACCTAATAGATTAGGCCCTTATACTCTTGAGTATATGAAACCTCTCATCGAATTCCATCAAAAATGGCAGCATCTGGCTTCTCCTTCATTCTTTATAGGTGGATTCCTGCTCGACATTGTTACTTTAGGAAGAATTGATGATCTCAGTAATATCCTAATTTTTTCTTTTTACCTACTCGTCTCCTTTCTTGTCTTCTTTCTCGAATTAGTCAATTTACAAATTAGTATCGAAAATGGACAACCCAGTTCGGCGCCTCTTCCCAATTGGAATTTTAGAGGACAAAGCCTGGAGCACTGGATAAACCTCTATAAAGATGAAGTCTTTCACTTTGCCCAAGGGGCACTCCTATCAGGGTTCACTCTCTTCTATTTTAAAAGTGCTGAATTAAGTAGTTCCCTTCTTTTCATGACAATTCTACTCATCCCTCTCATCATTAATGAGTTTAATAGAGTTAGGGAATTGGGAATTGTGATAAAATCAGTCTTTCTCAACCTTACGCTCATGTCCTTTATTCTTGTCTATACCCCTCTTCCCTTTGGAAAAGTGGGTTTGATGGTTTTTAGTGTCGGTATTTTAGTCTATCTCATTATAGCGACTCTTCTTTTCCAACTCTTTAGGCATTCCAAAATAAGTTTAGAATTGATTAAGAAATATTGGCTCTACCCTTTCTTATCCTTGGCGATTGTCTTCTACGGACTAAGACTTTTTAAGGCCATTCCCCCAGTTCCTCTTTCTCTGGAAATGGCAGGAATTTATCACAAAGTTGAAAAGCAATATCCAGAATATAAGCTTTATCACGAAAGAAAGTGGTGGCGCTTTTGGCACAGTAGTGATGAATACTTCCAGGCCAGAGAAGAAGACAGACTCTACTTCTTTGGTCGAATATTTGCTCCACGTGGCTTTGAAGATCGTATTTATGTCAGATGGCTGAAGTACGATAACGGAGACTGGAGAACAAGTGATCGCATTCCCTTAACCATAACAGGCGGCAGAGACAAAGGATTTAGGGGTTATACTTATAAAGATAATTACACTCCGGGACTTTGGAGGGTAAGCGTGGAAACTTCTGGAGGCCTAGAGATTGGCCGCTTAAGTTTTGAAGTTATTAAAGATCATTCTACACGAGAGCGAAACTTCCAAGTCTATATCGATAAATAAAGGGTCTTAAAATAGACCCTTTATTTAATAAATCTTTTTAAATTGCTAAGCTTTTAAATCTCTTATGAACAAGAAAACTAATAAAAGCGACCGAAATAATAAAATGAGACAGCTCTAGTGGCATCTGAAAGGTAAAATCATTCGTTGTAATAAAACTATTTCCAAGTCCGCCCCAAACAGCAATATGGGGAAAGAACGTATGGAGAATCAAACCAATGATCGAAAAGAATCCTAAGTCTTCACCATATTGGCCAAGAGCAAGGGAAGCAAACCTACCATTACTGATCACAATGAAGAGAGTTAGGAAAACCATCGTGATAAAAGACATCAGTTTTCCCATATAAGGACCCACTAAAAGAGATATCAGAATCACCATAAAGTTGGGTATAGAATTCATAATAAATCCTATAAAAATAAAGGGAGATAGAGCTAGGGACTTTGTTACAAGGCTAATTGAAATAATGGCCAATAAAAGAGATATAAAGTAGTAGCCCATCACCAAGAGAAGACTGCCTAAAATTCGACCAGTAAGGTATTCACCTCTAGAAATGGGAAAACTTAGAATTTGGGGTAATACCGAGTATTCAGCATCTGTACGCACACTACTTACACCAAAGTAAATAGAGATCAAATAAGACCAGATATTAATGACCAGAAAGAAAATTCCTAAGGCCCTCACTCCTAAACTTTCAACCTGCATCTCTTGTAGATAATGCTCATTAACAAAGCTTAAGACGGCCAAAGCAATTAAGAGAACAAAGACCGTAAAGACAGAGAGAAAGATAACGGCCTTACTACGCCATTCATTATTGAGAGTATTTAAAATGATGATTTTAATCGCGCTTAGATTCATTATTTCTGCACCTTTTCATAAAAGTAATCAAGTAAAGTAGAAGAACCAATTAGGGTTTTAAGATGTCCCTGCACTTTTCCTTCTCCATGATCAATTATCGCAATATGATCGCAAACCTTCTCTACAGAATCTAGGCCGTGGGAATTGATAAAAATGGTCTTCCCCTCTTTTTGTAAATCGAGGATTAACTGTTGGACATCTTTAATCCCAATAGGGTCTAGACCACTATGGGGTTCATCTAGAATAAGAAGTTTAGAGTCTCCAACCAGCATGCTCGCTAATCCAACTCTTTGTAGCTGACCTTTTGAACAGTCTTTGACCTTCTTATTTTCTAGTCCATTTAAAGATAAACGCTCTAGGGCAAGTCCCACTTGATTTTTTAATTCATCACCTGAGAGTCCCTTCATTTTCCCATAGAATTCGCACACTCCTTTTAAAGAGTAATAGGGGTAGAAGTTGAATTTTTCAGGAAGGTAGCTGACCTGCTCTCTTGATTCCTTATCGGTAACTTCTTTACCAAAGAGCTTTAGATCTCCTTGTTCATAGCTCACAAGATTGAGAAGAGACTTCACAAAGGTTGTCTTTCCTGCCCCATTCTTTCCCAAAAGAGCAAAACATTGCCCTTCTTCAATAGACAGACTGAAATCACTTAATGCTTTAGATTCACCGTAGTATTTGGTGATATGATTTGCTTGAACCACTAACGACATTCATTATCCTTGCTTATTATTTTTTTTTATTGGTCTAGGTTTACGATCATCATCGATGGCCACGTAGGTAAATACACCCTCTGTAATTTTAATTCTTTCCGAATCAAAACGCCTTACGGCCCATGCCTCTACCTTTACGCTAATACTGGTATTTCCCTGTTTTAAAGTTTCGCAATAACAACAGAGAGTATCCCCCACATGAAGGGGTAAATAGAAGGACATGGAATCAATTGCGATTGTTACGGTTCTCCCGCCGGCCACTTCTTGTGAATATATAGCACCTGCAATATCCATTTGAGAAAGAAGATAACCCCCAAAGATATCTCCATTTGGATTAGTATCAGCAGGCATGGCCAATGCTCTTACAGATAGTGACCCTCTTGGGGCTTCATCACTCTTTTTATGATCTTTATTATCGGACATAATTTAAATCCTTATTTTAATATTTGCCTAAGCTATTTTAGCCATAACAGCAGCAAAATGCACGTAATCTCAATAAGTTGACAAAATAAGGACAGTAATTACACCCTTTCTTTGAAATCAAGGAGTCGATATAATAGGAAGGGACTTATGATAGAGTCCAAAATATAAATCATTTGAGGATTAATTATGAAACTTTTCTTATGCCTAATGATCACAGCGAGCTTAGTATCTTGTTCTGGCCAACACAAAACTCTAGGTAATGAGTCTCATGGCTCTAGAGGCCCAGCTTCAGTGGAAACAACTTCGTCAAACCAAAAGCTATGGGGAAAAAATCTAAAGCAAGGTGAGACTGACTTCTTGGAGGAACTAGAAAATTCTCCATCTCAAAACTATAGATGAAAATTGAACAATATCTAAATTGGGCCAAGAGTAAATTTAATGATCAGGCGAAGACCATTCTTCAGTCCTCGTCGGCCATTAAGTCCTTGGCCAAATCTGTTGAAGAAAAGCTATCAAGTAGCTTTATCAAAGAGCAATTTAAAAATCTTTGGAATGATTTAAAAATCGTTATTGCTCTTCTTAAAGATACGGCGACAAGAAAATACTCACCGAAATCAAAGAAAGATGTCACCCTTATTATTGTAGGACTCCTCTACTTTATAAATCCAATGGATATTATTCCCGACCTATTAGTAGGTGGTTTTATTGACGATGCAGCTGTCCTTAGCTGGATATTAAATAAAACTAAAGAAGAAATTGACCACTACAAATCTACAAGAAATAACTCGCCTTAACCTTAAGCACTTTTCGAATAGCAAAGAATGAAGTTATGGCGCATAAGAGTGTTATAATCCCCACGCTTATAACTGGCATGGCAAGATTCAGAACAAAATTTCCATCAAAAAAGATTCGACTCACGATATTGGCGACAAATAAGGAAAATGTCGCTCCTATAAAAGAAGAGCATAGCCCAATCATAGTGAATTCTCGCAACGCCATTTTCTGTAGTTGTTTTTCGTCCATTCCAATGACTTTTAATAAAGCAAAGTCACGTAGTCTAGAGTTCACCTGGTGGTGGGCCAACGAATAGAGAACAAAGAGTCCAACTACAATACAAATGAAACTCATAGATTGAAGGGCAAAGCCCATTTGTCTCATCATCGATAATATCTTTCCAACAACTTTTGAAAGATCAATCGCCGAAATATTGGGAAAGTTTTCGAAAAGCTCTCTTTGGATTTGAAGCTTTTTATCAGCATCAATTTGACCAACAGAAGCAAGCCAAGTCTTAGGAGCATCGTCTAAAACACCTGGCTGAAATTGTATAAAGAAGTTGGGAAGAAACGAAGTCCACTTAACTTTTCTCAAATTAAGAACTTTGGCCGTGATAGGAATTCCCATAATATCAAATTCAACTAAATCTCCGAGCTCAATTCCCAATCTCTGAGCATACCGATATTCAACAGAGATATATGGGACTTCTTCATCACTTTTAGCAGCATCATAGGGTCCTTCAAACCATTTACCTTCTATAATCTCTTCACTCGAAGTTAATTCTGAACGAAAGCTTAAATTAGTCCCCCGATTACGAAATCTCTTTTCTCTTTCCTGCTCTCTTGTAAGCGCCTCTGAAGAATCAACTTTAACTTCTTCCCCATTAACCTTAGAAATTCTAGCCCGAACTAAGGGAGACAGTGCCAACAAAGATTCATCAAGATCTTTTTCAAAATAATTCTTGATCGATGAAACTTGCTCATCTTGTATATCAAAGAGAAATAAACTTGGCTTCCCTGAGCGAGATCCTACATCAAGTTCATTTTGAATGGATTCTTGAAGCAGAGGAATTAAATTCAAAAGCATTGAACCTAGTAAGAGACTTAAGAAAATAGAGAGTGTACTTACTTTATGACGAGAGAGATACTTCCAAGAGAGAGACCACTTATAGTCACGGATCCCCTTAGAAAAGAAGCCGTTAAAGACTTTAATAAGAAATAGAGCGAGAAGAATTCCTAAGCAGATACTCACAATGAAGATTCCGAGAAAGACGCCACCAATTCTAAAGGAATGGGCACAATAGAAGCTCATCCCCGCAAAGAAGAAGATATAAGGAGTAAAGTGAAAGATATTATCTAATTTAAAATTCTGCTGTCCGTGACTCCCCTCTTGAAAGAGAGAGGCAGGAGGAGATTTAAGAGCAGATAAAATAAGGGGGTAGGAAAGAAGAAGAACTCCTCCTAGGCCCACTAGTACCGCCATAAAAAGAGCGCGATAGCTCATGAGAAAAGGTAATTCAATGGGAAGAATATTGAGAAGGATTTGGTTAATGACAGGAATGACTATAAAAGAGAGTCCAATGGCCAAGAGTGTTCCCATTGAGGCCAAAATCAAAATATGATTAAAGAAAGTAGAGAAAACATCTCTCTTTTGCAGTCCTATACTGGTATAGACAGCTAATGATTGGCGCTTTTGAGCAAGATGACTTCTATAGAGATAGAATAGACCAACACTTGATAGGAAGAGGGCCACTAAACTAACCAAGCCCAAAAAGTCAGATAGATAAGAGAGAACTCGTCCAACTTGTTCTGAGCTTTTACTCGGTATTTTTACCCTTATGGCATTATCATCAATAATTTCATTTAAACCTTTCAGATCTTCTTCATTCAAGTCTCTCTTTGTCTTGAAGTGATAGCGATAATTAAGAGTACTTCCCTTGCGAATAAGCCCTGTTTCTTTTAGATCATCACTACGTATAAAAATCTTAGGGGCCAAGGGACCCATATCAAAAGCTTGTGAGCTATCATCGGTGACGACTTTGGACACTTCAAACTCTAAATTTCCTAAACGTAATTGATTCGTTTGAAGTAAATCGACGACATCAGAATAAACCCATATTTTTCGAGAAGAAGGAGGATTCTTTACTTCCTGAGGATAAAGCGACTTATCTTCAAATTCTAAAAAACCATAGTAAGGATAGAACGATTTAGCCTTTGAAATTTCTTCCACATCAAGAGAAGTTAGAGAAACTAAGCGAGCTCCCTCCTTCCCTCGGGCCATACTAAATAAAGAAATCTCTTGTGACATAGGGAGTTCTTCAAAACTTGAAACGGGGGATACAATATCTTGTGCACTAAGGAATGTGACAATTTTACCTTTTTGCTCCTCATTAAGGGGAAAGCGGCCTGAAATTTCAAGATCTGAGCCTAAGAGATTCTTGGCCTTAGCATCTAAAACCGTTTGAAAAGAGGTTTTGAAATTTTCAATAACCACAAGTCCTAAGAGTCCTATGGCCATATTGATCAAAAATAAAAAAGTAAAGACTTTAGAATAGAGAATATCTTTCCAAGCAAGAGACCAGCTTAAACGACTACCGAATACCATATTAAACTCTCATAACTTGTTCTTCAGTGACATCTCTTAATTGGCCGTGTTCAAGTAAATAAACCTTTTCACATCGTTTTGCCAATTCTTGATTATGCGTAACTAAAACAAGAGTACTCCCCCGCTTTGAGGCCAAGGAGAAAATAAGATCCATAATATTCTGACCTGTATCCTCATCTAAGGAGCCAGAAGGCTCATCGGCCAAGAGAAGAGGTGGGTCTAGAATCAAACTTCTTGCGATGGCCACTCTTTGCTTTTCTCCCCCACTCAGTTGAGAGGGGAAATGATCAACTCTGTCTTCAAGTCCAACGGCGCTCAAAAGTTCTAGGGCCTTATTCTTTGCCTCTTTAGCTTGTGATCCTTGAATTTCCATAGGTAAGCTAACATTTTCTAGGGCCGTTAAGTGAGAAAGTAAATGAAATTGCTGAAATATGATTCCAATATTCTTTCCTCTAAACTTGGTCATTTCATCTTGAGTCAGATTAGAAAGTTCGACTCCATTGAATTCAATGAGTCCTTCATCTAATTCGTCTATGCCAGACATTGTACTAAGAAAAGTAGATTTCCCACTTCCAGATTGACCTAGAATCGCAATGGTTTGACCAACCGATACCTCTAAATTGAGATCTTTTAAAATTTCAATTTTATTTTCTTCAATCTTATCCTTCCCTTGATGACTTTGGTTTCTAGAGAAGCTTTTATATATATGTTTGGCTTTGAGCATTGTGGCCTCGAAGGGGTATAGGGTTTACTTATTTTGATTTAAGAGCGGCTCTATTGTTTTGGCCACCAATTCTCCCATTTTCTGATGCCCTTTCTTATTGGGATGAATTCCGTCCACTTGATTGAATTCCTTTTCACCAGCAACTCCCTCTAACAAAAAGGGAACGAGAGATATATCGTGTAATTTAGCAAGTTTTGTATACATAGATTTGAATGAGTCCCCATATTCTTTTCCATAATTGGGAGGGGCCATCATCCCGGCCAATATGACAGTCATTCCCTTCTCTTTTGCTAGACGAATGACTTCAGATAAGTTCTTTTGAGAAGAATCGACTTGAATCCCTCGCAGCATATCATTTGCACCAAGAGCAAGAAAAAGATAATCCGGCCCTGCTTTAGAAAACCACTTCAAGCGAGATTTACCAGATGCAGTGGTAGAACCACTCACACTACCATTTATCACTTCGATATTATGATTTTTCTTTCTTAACTCATCTGCGGCTACATAGGGATAGGCTGACTTCTTTTCCACACCATACCCTTCCGTTAAGCTGTCACCTAAGAAGAGAATTTTTATCTTAGAGGCTTGATCTTTTGCAAGTACCGCTTGAGAGGAAAGAGTGAAAAGATAAATCGCGCATCCAAATGAGAGAGAGAGCGTTTTAAGGAGGGAATAAGCTTTATTTTTCATCTGTTTATTATAAAGGTCTTTAATCCTATGTGAAGGGTAAAAGACCCAGACATATGTCAATTTCATGTCAAAGTTTCTTAATTTTACGCTCTAATGAACGAATAAGAGAAGCTACGGATTCGCGTTGTACTTTTCTTTGGTAACGAAGCTCTTCTATCCCTTTTGAAATCTCTTCAATTTCTTCTCTCAGTTCTGGCCTTATCTCACTGACTTCTTCAAATAACTTTCTTGGACCCCACCAAGAACGTAGTACAATTCCATGCCTATTGAGCCTAACTTTAAGATTGCGATAAATTTCGTCTAGAGGTTCTCTATTTCTTCTTCTTTGCCAATAGAAATAAAAGAAAATACATCCCGCGAATAAAAGACAGAGAATGAAACTTAAAATGAAAAGTTTTATATATTTAGACTTATCATCGAGATCTAAGAAATCAAAGATTTGTTCCTGTTTCTCAATATCAAAATTAAGAAACTCTCTATTGAGTTCATAATAGATCATGTCGGCCATAAGGAAAATATTTTGTAAAAAGCCACTTTGATTGATCGCAAGAGAATTATCTAAATTCATACTTTCTAAATTTTCATCCGTTAAGAAATAGACATCAGGCCCCAATCGAATACGCTCTGGTCTTATCCATTCCGTAGGGTCCACTCTTTGCCATCCTCTTAATTCGTCCCAATATTCAACCCAGGCATGAGCATTCTTTCCTTGAACATAGAAGTACTCTCCGTAAGGATTATATTGAGCTCCTTGAAAGCCCACCACCACTCGAGAAGGAATCTTAAGGGCTCTCAGGGCAATGGCCAATACGCTTGCATAATGCTCACAAAGGCCAATTTTCTTATTAAAGAAGAAATCATCCAATGGATATTGCGCATTCATAATCCCTGGGGACAAACTATATTTGAAATTATTTCTCTCAAAATAGCTTCTCATTTTCTCCATCACTAGCTTAGGCCGTTTCTCCCCTTCCCCACGCCAAGAGTCAATCCATTGAGTAAAACGAGGATTAAGAATAGGAAGCTCTAAATATTGTGATGTTTTTAAAGGACTTACTTTTATAGTTTTCTGGGTATTTCTTCTAATTGATTGGGCACGATAACGAAGTTTTTGATTGCGATAAGCAACACTAAAGAAAGTTTCTCCTCCCATTCCAACCGTATGATTTCTTGATAGAACGTCATAGCGATAAGGGCGGTCAATAAGAAATAAAGGGCCATTTGAGAAGAATTCATACTCTACTTCATAGCGATAAAGAACTCTTTTCAATTCATTCTTCGAAGGAATCTTTCTCTTATCTAAAACATGATCATTTCCCAAGTGGATACGATCCCAATTAAAGCCATCAGTCTTGGCCAAAACCATTCCTCTCCAATAGAGATTGGCACGATTAGGCCTTAGCTGCTCAAAGCGAACTCTAAAATAGGTATCCTGACTTTGTATGACCTCCGATATCTCTCCAGGTCTTAATTTATCCGTGAAACCCGTTCGATTTTCTTTTTTCATAGTATTGGAAAAAATATTTCCCAAGGGAAATCGAGGAAAGACAAAGAAAAGGATCGTAGCTAAAGGCAGGGAATAGATAAGAATTTGTATAAAAATCCTTTTACGATAACTATAAATTTCTTCGTTTTTTGGATCCTTTTCACTTCTATGATGATCAAAGAAAGAATGAAAGTTAAATAAAAGGTAAAAGAGGTGAATAAGGATAAGAAGAAGAACAAGGATCATATAGAGGTCCTCAACACTAAGGAGATGACCTACTAATGAGAGCTGAATGATAAGCGAGTATATGAATATATCCCTCTTCTCATTGATCTCAAATGTCTTCAGCAGGGCCAAAAAGGTGAGAAAGGACACTCCTGCCTCTAAAGACCAAAGATTCCCTAAACCAAAATAAAGAGATATGAGATAGAAGAAAATAAGAATAAAGCGAGTTGATTTAGTTAAGCTTCTTCCCTTTTTTTCGAAATAAAGAGAAAGAAGAAATAGAAGAAATAGGCCTACTAAGGGAAATAAAGAAAACTGACCTAAGAAAGGAAGAGTACTCAAAGCAAAGAGAGTCATAAGAGCTTTGTAAAAAGGTCTCATTGACCATCTCCTTCCCTATTTAAATCAAATAAACATAATCTCAGCAAGCAAGCTTTTTCAAATTCTTTCCCCCTTCCCCATACCGGTTCTTCTTCTGAATCTAAGATAAGAGAATACGGAAGATCCATTTTACTCATTTGCCTGACTCTAAAACATAGAAATGATAATTGAGACTCCAATGGATATTGCTGATAATCCCTACGGTTGAGAATTCTTTCATTGAGAGGAATCTCTTCTTGATCATCACTTGAGTAATTCTTTATATAAAGTTCATGTGTTCGCGCATACATTTTCCAGTCTACTCTTCTTAGCCCTTCAGACTCTTTATGTAGCCGATGTTCGAAGAAGTGATCTCCGACTTCCCTATTCGATAGATTCTCATACAAATCCTCTCCCAACTTTTGATCAGCTCCCTTTTTGTCCGATTCATTATCTAAGTCAGAAATAAGATAAGCTCTTCTTGTGTCAGGCGGTTTAATGGGCTCTGGATAGAGAAAGAATTCGAGATTTTCTTTTCGATCCTTTAATTGCAGGTAGCTCCATGCTCCAAATAGACCAAAAGGAAAATGGCTGCTTACTTTTAAGGACTGTATTTTATAGACTCCTCTTTTTAAGGATCTATTTTGATAAATTGTTTTAAATACAACTTTATGATCTTGAACCTTTGTGAAGGATTTAAAACCAGAGATTTTATATAAACTTTGACCTCTCTTCACTTCCAAATCAAATCTAAGATCAGGTCGAGGCTTCTTTGATAAGTTTTTAAACTTCAATACGAGGTCCTCACCTTTAAATAAAGATAAGGGTCTATAGGTTTTTGATTTTTCATTGGCCTTAAAACGAATCCCCGATAAATTATAGTTGGTATAGAAAGTACTCATTACAACAATAGATACAAAGAGGAAGGTTCCTGTAATGGCCAGTGAGTGACCATAGGACAGGCTCATTAGAAAAAGAATAAAGATAACGAGAATAAAGTAGCTACCAAACTGAGTCGGAAGAATATAGATACGATGATATCGTTTCGATAAAAGGTCTTTAAAGCGAGACTGTAATTGACTTAAATTCTTAGTCACTAGCATGCAATATCTTTTATAAGACTCTTTAAAATTTGATGAACTTCATTAAAGCTCTTATGGTGTCCAATTCTGTGGCCTACAACATAGGGAAAGACAAATTGAATATCCTCAGGAATAACGTAATCTCTTTCCTCTATAAAGGCCTTCGCTCTGGCCGCCATAAGAAGATCTTTTCCTGCACGTGGAGATAGAAATTCTCCACCATCAATATTTTCCCTAACACTTCCAACAAGTCGTAACAGATAATCAAGTAGATCATCACTCGCATGTATATTCCACAGGGATTCATGAATTTCTTTAAGCTCATCTTTTTCAAAAAGAGCATTCATCTCTTTTATACGTTCACGAATATCCCGCTGTTGAATGATTTGTTTTTCATATTCAGAACTCGGAAGTCCGAGGGAGATTCCCATAAAGAAACGATCTAATTGAGACTCTGGCAAAGGGTATGTGCCCATTTGAGAATAAGGATTTTGAGTGGCCATGATAATAAAGGGATCTGGCATATGGTATTCACCACTATCTACACTAACTTTACGCTCCTCCATTACCTGCAACAGAGCACTTTGAGTTTTAGGAGTCGCTCGATTAAGTTCATCTGCAAGAATGAGGTTTCCAAATAATGGACCTTTATGAAATTCGAAACTCTCGGTCTCTTTTTTAAAGATGGGAGTACCAATAATATCTGAAGGAAGAAGATCATTGGTAAATTGTATTCTCGATATATCTAAACCAAGAAGCTTCCCAAAGATATAAACCATGGTTGTCTTTCCCACTCCTGGAATATCTTCGATCAGTAAATGACCCTGACACAATAGAGAGATCATGGCCAAAGAGACGGTCTCCTCTTTTCCCAGGATATTTTGATTTACGAGATTAAGAGCTTGTTTAACTGTATTCATCGTTGTCCTAATTTATAAGATCCACAAAAGATATGAGCCTATTATATTACCACCTGAACAACACAAATCGAAAATACTAGAATATAATATAGACAGCCCCTATAACCGACCTTAAAGCTCCAGTTCAAAAACTCTTGAATCAACTTTTGAGGATAGAGTATAATAAAAAACATTGAGATATTAAAAATGAGGAGAATTATGAAAGCATCAGACTTTATGACTAAAGATGTAAAAACATGTACCCCCGATCAAACGGTTCAAGACGCAGCAAACCTGATGCTTGAAAATGACTTCAGTGTTATTCCTGTAGTTGATAAAGATGGCGTGCTTCAAGGTATAATTACCGAATCTGACTTCATTTCTAGAGAAGTCGATATTCCTCACGCCATGGTTTCTTTGAAGCATCTCTTTGGGCAAAATTTTAATTCAACTGATGTTGAAGATATTTATAAGAAATCTAAGAACCTTCCCTTAGAAAAGGTTATGACTAAAGATGTGAAAACAGCTTCTCCAGATGATTCATTGAATGATGTCGTTAGTAAGATGAGTGAAAAGAATATTAAGAGACTACCCGTGATCGACAATGGTGTTGTAGTAGGAATTATAACAAGGAAGAATATTCTTAAGGCTTTTAGCCAAATCAAGAATTAAGAAATAAAATGATCAAAATAAAAAGGCTCTATTATAGAGCCTTTTTTATTAGTGTCTTTCTCTTGCGCAAAAGATTGTATCACGATCAAAATCAAAGAAACCATTATCAGCTTCTAAGAGACAAAGGTCACACTCGTAAGCCGTTTCACCACTTCCCAGATCACCTACAAGCCATACATTGGCCAAGATATCACAACCTTGGTTGCGTTGCCTTTCTTGATAGAATATTTCTCCAATCGTATCGACTGATATAAACTCAGCTTCCAAAGCGGCCCTAACCGTTTCATCTTCCCCAAAGTCTGCAAATGAAAGTGGAGAAAGACCTAATCCTAAAAAGAAGAAAAGAACAGAGATCACATAAGAGGGATTGAAATTTTTCACAAAAGCCGCCTAGATAGAAGAGATATTAAATAATCGCCCCTATCCCTATCACGGCCTTCTTGAAAAATCTAAAAAAGATCGAGCTAGATAATAATTACAAAGACTTAAGGAGTTGATCTAGCCCTTCAATATCTTTCATTATAGAGATATTGCTATATTGATTTAAATGACTCCATTGACTACTTTGACTACTTTCTTTAACTCGTGAGTCATCCATAATCAGTCGGCCCTCACCAATGCCCCCTGCTACTTTTTCAGCATAGGAACGAATAAAGCCTTCACTAAGATGACCCGTATCATCTTTCGTCTCTAGAATAACCAGCCCCCCCTCTAATGAACGATAAGAATCAAGTAAACTATCCGCAGGTAAATTAGGGCCTAGATAGTAGAATTGAAGATTATAGAAGCTGCAAAGTAGAGCTGCCTGAAGAAGACCAAACTCATTGAAGCTTCCCTCAGGGGCGCAGAGTAAAACCTTAAGTGGCCTAACTGACTTAGAATGATTGCCTCTAAAGAGGATATGTCCTGTATGAAATTTAATAAGTGCAGAGAGCGCATGTTCTTGTGAAATATTAAATTTCTCAGTCTCTACACCTTTCTCCAATTCTTTGAGTAAAGGCGAGATCACTTTAAGTACAAGCTCTCTCGGATTGAGTACAAGTTTTAAGCGATTAAACTCTTCTGAAATAGTATCTATCTTATATTCTTCAAGGGCATCAAAGAGGATCTTCAATGATTCTTCGACATTAACAACCGTCAGGCTTGGAGAGCGAAGAGAAGAAGCCTTTTGATGGCCATCTGTTTTCTTGCCTAGCTTTTGGAGCTGAACTTTAAGATCTCCAGTAGATAAATGAGCAATCTTACCGATTGAGTGACCAAGGGTACAGAGCTCACTCAGGAGACTTAATCTTTCTACATCCTTGTCATTATACTCTCTTCTTCCAGAAGCATTCCTTTCAGGAACGACGGCCTGATAGCGCTTCTCCCAAGCTCGTATAGTATGCACTCCCACTCCTGAAATTTTAGAAGCAAGTTGAATACTATAGTGACCTTTATTTGTGGAACTTTCCTTTACCATTTCCATAATCTTTCCCCGGCTCAAAATCCTGATAAAGATTCAATTTAGGGGTCATAGAATCTCTATCTTAGATGATTTTAAGTTACCATAATCAGGGCATTTACCTGCAATCTAAATGTATAGATACTGTCTAGCTTGAAAACCCAAAAGCTCTTTACCTCCTTAGCTAACCTACTGAAAAAAGGGGCAGACTTTAGAGAAATTGAGAAATTTATAGAGCTAGACACGGCGATTGTCTGTATAGACTTTGCCTAAAAATGACATTCTCCTAACCCCTTAATCATAGGAGAATCTTCTCTTTTTTTAGTCACAAAGAATTCTCCCCCTTACTCACTGGAGTCTTTGAAAAGTGACCACAATTATTGATATTGAATCGAATGTGAATTTTTCTTTATAATAAGGGCGAAAGAAATCTATTTAATACTTGCCGTACGTCAGCTCCCCTAGATGCATTTATGGAAATGATATCTGGGACTCAAAACCAAATTCTCAAAATGAGATTAAATAATCTAAGAACCACCAGATTATTTTGGAGCGACTGAATGAAGAAACACTCTCCCTTATCCTCTTACCAACTGATGCCCTATCTCATGATGACCCTAAGCTCTTTTGTTATGAGTTGTGCTGGGCCAACCCATCCATTTGGACATTACGGGACAAGTCTTCCCAGTGAAAAGAGAGTTCTTCTCCCTTTGAATTCGCAAGAAGAGGTCAGCGGGATTGAGCATAGAAAAAGAGATGAAAAGAAAATTCAACAACTCGGAAGAATCCCTCAACAACAATCCATGGCCACCGCTGATTTTTACCCTAAGAAACAAAATCTAACAGAACTTAGTGAATTTACCCTTGTCATCGATAATAAGGAAATTATAGAGAGGGATTATCAAATTAATCTCTTTCACAATCAGTACGATGTCACAGACTCTTGGCTAAGAAATTCCCAAATCACTTTTAATCATCAGTATACTAAGATGAAAATTCACTTCAAAGGTTTAAAACTCTTAGCCGATACGGATCATCAAATCTTAATTCGCTTTCAAAACGACCGCTTTACCGAAGCCCAATTCTTTCGCTACTCAGAGCCAACTTGTTCTATGAGTGATCTCAGCGAGCTTAAAAAGATATCTCCCTTTGATGTAAACCCCCAGCTCGTAGATGCGATCGATAAAATATCTCATCAGGAAAATATTAATCCTCGTTTTATTGCCGGCTTAATTGCTCAAGAATCGGCTTTTAATTCCAAGGCCGTCAGTCATGCTAAGGCCATCGGCTTAACCCAAGTCACCAATTTAGCTCAGGTACATATTCTACAAAATAAAAAAAGTTGGCCCACTCACGATGCAATTGATGAGTATAGTGTTCCCATCATTAAGACTATGATCCTAACTGGAACGATCAATTCTAAAAATGAATGGAGACTCAATGAAAACCTTTCCATCGAAGGGGGAATTACTTTTCTCAAATATCTCGAAAAATATTGGTTAAGACCAGAAAATAGAGAATTAATTCATCGCCATTATGGAGATGATATCAATCATGTTCTTAATGAGCTAATTCTAGCGTCCTATAATAGTGGTGCTTATCGAGTAAAGCTCGCCCTTAAGAAATATGGAAAGCGCTGGAGAAAAGATTCTGATCAACTTCATGAAGCTAGAAAATACGTTAAGAAGGTCAATAGTTATTGCTATCACTTTGAGCCCGAAGATAGAGATGCTGTTGCTAAGCTTTAAAATCGCGCAAAAAAAAAAGGAAATTGAAATGAAAGAGAAACCCTTATTCTTTACCCTCATTGCCCTCTTCTTTTTTGGAGTTGCCCTTTGTCTTCCCCTACAAATTGCATTTCTCTATGACCATGACCTCTTCACCCTCTCTGATTGGTCATCCCTTTGGATGAAAGTTACACCCCTCAATCTCGTGGTCATCGCCATTTGCCTTATCAATGCCTACTTATGTTTACACGCCTCTAAAGCATTAAAATTCACCCTACCTGTAGGAATTGCAATCATTGCGATTAATAACTTCTTTGTTTCACTTTGGGGTAATGATTATAGTTTTTCCCAGGCCACCTCAGCTACAGTTTCCTTCTCGCTTCTTAGCTACAGTTATATTTTCACTTCGGCATATGATGCTTTAAAAAATCCAAAACTGCAGTGGTGGAAAATACCCAAAAGATATAAGCAAAATCTTCCTGTTCGTATTGAAGCAATGAACCACAAGAAGGTGCTCACTTCTACATTTGATATTTCTAAAACAGGAACCTTTCTATCGAGTATGACCCCATACACCAAGAACTTGATGAACGACCTTCATATTGGTGAACATATCAATCTTTATATCTCTACCGAGAAAGGTGATATTCAAGTACAAGGACGCGTAGTCAGGAAAGAATTTAAAGCGCGAGGAGACTATCCTCAGGGAATGGGAATCGAGTTTTCTCACCTTGATCTCATGAAGACTTTTCAAATAAAAAGTCTACTCACAAATATGGGGGTCTAACTCTTTTTCTTAGACTAAAAGCCCCAGCGTTTCTAGAATAGGTTCACAATCCCGAACCAAAAGAGATTCTATGAGTAAAGCCCTAGTCTGGATGAGAAGAGATATTCGTCTATATGACCACCGTGCCCTATCAGAGGCAACAAAAGACTGTGATGAAGTCTATCTCGTTTTTAACTTTGATCCCAATATTCTAGACTCTCTCCCAGAAGACGATCGACGCCTAACCTTCATCATCGAATCATTAAAAGACGTAGAAGAAAACTTAAATAAAGTCGACTCCTCTCTCATCATTTCTCATGGTGACCCCACGGAAGAAATACCTAAACTTTGTAAAAAGCTCTCAGTAAATCACCTCTACTACAATCACGATTATGAACCTTATGCTAAAAAGAGAGATAAGAAAGTAGAAGAAAGTCTCAAAGACATGCAAGTCGAGATTCATCATTTTAAAGATACCGTTGTTTTTGAGGGCGGTGAAGTCCTCACTAATAAAGGTGAAATCTATAAGGTTTTCACTCCCTATAAGCGCGCTTGGTATGACCGATTATCAGAACAAGAAAATGTTATTCCCGAATATAAAATTTCTAAAAAGAAACTCGCTAAAATAAGTGATCAAAAGAAATCTATTCTCAATAAAGACTGGCATAAAGCTCTAGGCTTCAAACCAACGTCCAATCTCTTCAAAGGAGGAGAAACTGCCGGTAAAAAGAGACTAAAGGCCTTCGAAAAAGATATTACTGATTATGAGGAAGCACGAGACTTTCCAAGTCTAGATAAAACATCCAATCTTTCCGCCTATATTCGCCATGGAAATATTTCCATTCGCCACATGTTTCAAATGGCCTTTAGTGGCAAAACCAATGGTCATAAAGTTTGGGCCAGTGAATTAATTTGGAGAGAGTTCTATCAAACTATTCTTGACCAATTTCCCCATGTTGAAAAAGAAGCTTATCGTCCAGAATATAACGATATCAAATGGCGTGGCGGCAAGAAAGAATGGGAAGCTTGGAAAAAAGGAGAGACAGGCTTTCCCATCATCGATGCGGCCATGCGCTGTCTTAACGAAACAGGCTTAATGCATAATAGACTTCGCATGATCGTGGCAAGCTTTCTCTGTAAAACCCTTCTTGTCGACTGGCGCAAAGGAGAGCGCTACTTCGCCTTAAAACTACTCGACTTCGATCTCGCTGCTAATAACGGAGGATGGCAATGGTCGGCTTCCACAGGAACCGATGCTCAGCCATATTTCAGAATTTTTAATCCCTATTCTCAGTCTGAAAAATTTGATAAGGAGGGCAAATTCATTCGCAAATGGTGCCCTGAGCTCAAGGACTTCTCCAATAAGCTCATTCACGATCCTTCAAGTGCAGATATGTTTCAACAAACCGAGGCCTGTTGTAATCTTGGTGAGGATTATCCTATGCCTGTGGTTGATTACAAAGCTAAGAGAGCTGAAGCACTAGAGATGTACAAATCAGCTAAATCTTAGAAACTGGCCCAGAGAAATGGGGATGAGAACCTTCAGGAAGTCGATCATTAAGCCAGAATGAGCTCTTTTCCCTAGGCAGTTTCTGAAGATTGAACTATTTCTGTTTAATTTCAAAAGGTTCTCCCTCCTTTATCCCCACTTAAGTAGCCCAGTTTTTTTTGAGCATTCTTTCTTGATAAAGTTGTCACTTTTGCCGAAAATGGTTGAGTTCCTCAATCCCCATCTTTTAAGGCGCTACATGAAAGGCATACCATTAAAAAAAGTCCTCTTCTTTTCACTTCCGATTATTGCAGGACAAATGGGCCAAATGCTCTTTGGGACAGGAGACCTATTAGTAGCAGGTCGTTACTCCAGAGAAGTGGTTTCCGCTCTTGGGGTAGCAACGACAATCTTCTCTCCCTTTTTGATGTTAGGCCTTGGTCTTACATTTGCCATAAGTGCTATAACTTCTAGAATTATTGGAGAGGGAAAGAAAGAAGATGATATGCTCTTTAATTCACTTCTTATTGCTGGATCGATGGGAGTTATTTTAAGTCTGGCCTTATATCTCTTTTCATTCAAATTGGAAGTATTTGGACTCATCCGTCCTATTGAAGATTTAGTGATTCAATATCTTCAAATTACTGCTATTAGCATTATTCCAGCACTCCTCTATCAAGTTTATAAAGAGTACTTACAATCCTATGGGCATACCTATGTTTCAAATGGAGCTATACTGTTTTTTAATGTAACGAATATCATTTTGAATATTGTTCTTATGTTTGGGTATGACTTTGGTATCTTCATCATACCAGAAATGGGAATCCATGGAGCAGCCTTATCTACGGTAATAACGAGAACATTAATGTTTCTTACCCTATCAGCTTATGCCCATAAGAAGTTCAAAATGAAAGTCCAAGTGAACCGAGTTCGCATCAAAGAAATACTATCTCTGGGAATGCCAATCGGCTTAAGTACTCTTTCCGAAGTCCTGGTCTTTACAACCGTCACGGTATTAGTAGGAAGAATGAATGTACTCGCCTCAGCCTCTCACAATATAGTTTTAAACCTCGGAGGACTGACTTTTATGGTCCCCCTTGCCATTGGATCTAGCGCCTCTGTCTTTGTTGCCGAACAGTTTGGTAAGAAAAATCCACAAGAACTTCTCCGCTACGCTCTGGCCTGTATCATTATTAGCACGGCCTTTATGAGTTTAACGGCCATTATTTTCTTTGCTATTCCATCACCCATTATTCGCTTGGCCACACCTGATCCAAAAATAATTACTTATGCCTCTACCCTTCTTTTCTATGTAGCACTTTTTCAAGTTCCTGATGGAATTCAGGTTACCCTATGGGGTGTTCTAAGAGGAATGGCAACGACCAAACTTCCATTAATCATGTGCATAATTATAAACTGGCTTATTGGACTTCCCTTTGGAATCTATTTAGTTAATGAATATAAAATGCAGGCGGCAGGCCTATGGGCAGGTTTGGCACTTGGGCTAACCTTAATGAGCGTTGTACTGGGATTTATTTTCTATTGTCGATATAAATCTTTTAAACTGGCCCCTCACTCTGGGGATCAAATTTAATCCCAATCGATATAAAATTATGACTTCACTCTAAGAAATCATTAATATTATTAATCACTTACCTTTTTCATACCTCCACAGCCTTTGCACACAATAGTGGTATGAAATTCAACTGCCGTAAAAGAGCTTGTCCAAATTGTAAAAATTCAACCGCGATTGTTAAAGATGGCTTCTTCTTTCGTGCTTCAGACTCACGCAAAATCCAAAGATTTAAATGTAAGATTTGTCATCGTAAATTCTCAAATGCTTCGTTTTC
>CERC01019854.1_pt1 | contig 103043 bp, 85 predicted proteins | sample 530921 | NCBI WGS metagenome assembly CERC01 (sample SAMEA2621099, study PRJEB7988) | marine metagenome | isolation source: saline water (ENVO:00002010), including
GGGTAACACGCTACGCGATGTTTCGGATTCCTTTTCGTTTTCAAATAACTGATTATCAGCTATTTGAATACATTTTAATATCCTGACAACCAACGATTTGCGACAAACGGGCTGAAAACGCCCATTTTTAGGGAAGATTTTGCGACAAATCGGCGAAATATGGACACATTTATAGGAATTAGATTCAAAAAGGAAACAGCAAAACGTTTTCAAGAATTTTCAAGAACACACTTCAAATCACATACTGAGGCGATGGCAGCGATGCTCGATTTTTTCTTCTACAACGAGATATCGCCAAAGGAAAAATTGGGTCCGACCGGTCGGACAATCGAAGCTTCTATTAAGAAACGTATCAATGCGGTAATCGCCATCATGCGAGATATGGAAAAGACCCAGACCAAGCCGACAGTCGCAATGATAGAATCACTTTTTCAGACCGAAGCACCAACAAAGAAACCTTTGATTTTAGAAAAGAAATTCGTGGAAGAAAAGAAGGAAGTGCGATTCAGAGAAAAGCAAAATCACAACAACGAACTTTAAATTTTTGAGCTATGTATATCACAATTACACCTCAAAAATTAGGCGGTACCTACTCACAAAGTTCAGCGGATTTTGTGGGTTATTTAGAGAAAGAAAACCAAGGTCTTGAGCAAGAGAATCTGGAACACTTTTTCAACCAATATGGCGATGAGATTTCAGCCGAAGAAGTGGTAAAAGATATCGATGGAAATGGTGCTAAATTGAAGAAGACCGAACCGAAGTTTTATTCCATAACGGTCAGTCCTTCAAAATACGAATTGAACAGATTGCAGAATAGCAGCGAAGATTTAAAAAAGTATACTCGTGAGCTGATGAAGGATTATGTAGCGTCTTTCAATCGGGAAATTAATGGTCGACCGATTACCATCGATGATATAAAATGTTATGCTAAAATTGAACACGAAAGAACCTTTAAGGGAACTGATAAACAGATTCAAGAAAACCAACCCTATGCCACAAAAATACTTCAGCTCAAAAATGACATTCGTAAAATTGAGAGCGGAACACTAGAAGGAAATATTAGACATAAGGAAAAGGAAATGGCAAAATTGGAACGTGAAGCACCACACCAACAAAATGGCAAACGTATTGTTCAAGGAATGCCTAAGGCGGGAAATCAAAGTCATATTCATATTATCGTGAGTCGAAAGGATGCATCCAATACATTCAGCCTTTCGCCAGGGAGTAAACACAAAGCTTCGGAAGTGGAGATGCATGGTAATAAAGTAAAACGTGGTTTTGACCGTGATAAATTTTTTCAGAGTGCAGAGAAAACTTTTGATAAAACGTTCGACTACCAAAGAAACTTTGCGGAGACCTACAAGGCAAGAAAGGATTTCATAAAGAATCCAAAAATCTATTTCGCATCATTGATGAAATTACCCACCAATGAAAAAGCATTGGCCTTCAAAATAATGGGCAAAGCGGGCATTTCGATGATGCCAAGTATTCCTGTTACGCAAGCACAGTTGGCAATGAAAATATTTAACAGGCTACGACGTAGTGCGGAAGTGGCCATCAAATCAAGTTCCATAGGAATCTAAATTATGCAGTTGGACAATCTCTTAACGGTACTTTTAATTATTGGTTTGACCAGTACGGTTTTCTATGGAATGTTTCGGATAAGCAGATATGCATTCATCATCAATTTTCTGATGCTTGGTGTCCTTGTATTTAATCTAAACGAACAAACACAACTAATTTTAATAGCACTCTATTTGGTCTGTCCTCTCACATTAATTAATATTGTATGTCTATTTCTTTTGGTCTGGAGAAAGGCAAATATCAGAATGAAAGTATCTATTAAAAGATAAAAGAAAGTCGTCCAATGTATTGATGTTCCAAACATTTAATTTGATTAATTGATTAAAAATTCAAACCGATTGTCCGCTACATTTTTAATAACGTAATCCCACGGGAAGATTTGACCGTTCATAGCAATATAGACACCCTTCTCCAATGTCCGTAAAGCGCAAATTGCATATCCCAAGTTAAAAGGAGCATCGCTGTTCTTTTCCGTTCCTAGTAGAAAAGAGCCAACCAAAACTATAGTTTTATTAAAATCAACTTGACCAAGAAGTGCAGCAGTCTCCAACATGGTAATTGTGCCGTGAGTTATGAGAATCTTTTCTTCTTTGGAAGTCTCAATCTTACTGACCAGTTGTATTCTATCTTTAATTGTAATCAAACGACTATCCTTGCAAAAGGCCTCTGTTATCTTATACTTAAATGAAACATTCGCAGCTTCGAGAATATCTACAATACTCATTCTAGCTATTTGTCGATTTTTTTCATTCTCATAGTCTAACCCCTCTATAGTGCCACCTGTAGTAATAATTTTAATCATCTTTTATTATAATTAATAACACTATTATTTAGTTCAAGTTATGAGTCGAATTACGAATAGTCAAATTTGTCTTAATAACTTTATGGACATGAATTCCACTATTCTTGTTTTCAACCCTTTCAATTAAAGCTGTAAGTGCTTCCTTTCCTAAGTTCGCAGAGTACTCAGAAACAGTAGTCATTGGAGGGTTAGAATGTTTTGTCATTAGACTATTATTAAATCCAATAATTGAAATATCTTCAGGCACTTTAAAACCTGCTAATTGAATCATATTCAAAGCGCAAATTGCTGATTGTTCATCTGCCGCAAGTACTCCGTCAATTTTGTTGGTTTTTAATGCCTGTTTTAATATTATTTCAAAGTTTTCATAGTTATCAATCTTAATTAAAATCGGTTGTATTTTTTTACTTGTTTTCATTTTTAATGCTTGCAGGTATCCTTGTTTACGAAGTTCGCCTAGGCTAGTATCTTCTATTGCGGATAAAAAAGCAATATTGTTGCATCCAGAATCAATAAGGTACTCCGTAGCTTGGAAAGCTCCGTCAAAATCATCATTTGTCACTTTGTCACATGCAAATTTTTCAAATACCTGCTTGAAAAGGACGATGGGGTGATTTTGATGAATAATCAAGTCAAAATTCTCCTTGTCCTCTAGCAACTGTGTCTCTTTTGATAATGAGATCAATATTCCTAGTACGCCTCTACTAATCATCATTTCCAAACTTTCCTTTTCTTTTTCGGTTTCAACATCGGATATTCCAATGACTATATTATAGTTAAGGCTATTAGCCTCCGCTACAATACTTTGTATCGCCTTTGCATAAGATTCTTCAATAATATTTGGTACGATTACACCTAAACTCCTTATGCTTTTTGACCTGATATATTGATTGCTCGGACTTTGCAACCAAGATTCCCCTAATCTTAAACTTCGTGCGGCAAAATTCGGCTCATACCCACAGGCCTCAGCCATCTCCTTTACTTTTACTTTGGTTACCTTGCTTATTTCAGGGCTATTGTTTAATGCCTTTGAAACTGTAGAGATTGATAAGTTAAGTAAGTATGCAAGCTCTTTCAGAGTTGTAGATTTCAATTTTTTATTTTTTAAAAGTTTGAGAAAGTCGAATAAAACTTTCAACTTTCTTTATTTAATTATTGTCGCTTTTTTCAATTGGAACTATAGAATATAATCAGTATTAACAAAATTTGAAGTTCGGGTCTCAAGCAATCTCTCCAAAATTTCATTATTTAGTTGATTGTCCTTAGAGGCCACGAAGGTCCGAATGGAGAACGAACGTAAAGAGTCATGAACACTCAAAGTAGCAACTGCCGAATCCTTTCTTCCCGTAAATGGATATACGTCAGGTCCACGTTGACAAGAACTATTGAGATTCACGCGACATACCAAATTAGCCAAAGTATCAATCAACGGCGCCAATTTATACACATCCTGACCAAACAAGCTCACTTGTTGACCATAGTTACTTTCCGCCATATCATCCAACGGTTCCTTAATATCACTAAATGATAAAATGGGAATAATGGGACCGAATTGCTCCTCCTTATAAACCCTCATGTCCTTAGTCACAGGATATAAAACCGCTGGCCAGATGTAATTTTCGAAACGTTGTCCTCCTTTTTTATTTAAGATTTTAGCTCCTTTAGCTAAAGCATCATCGAGTAATTCCTGAATATAGGCTGGTTTTTGAGGCTCAGGAAGTGGAGTTAATTTCACACCTTCCTCCCAAGGATTCCCAAATTTTAATGTGTCTACTTTTTCTGCAAAAGCTTTATTAAATCCATCAATAATTTCATCATGCACATAAACCACTTTCAAAGCTGTACAGCGTTGTCCATTGAAAGACAAAGTTCCGGCTAAGCATTCGCTAATTGTCAAATCTATATCAGCATCTGGCAAAACGACAGCTGGATTTTTAGCCTCTAGACCCAATACCAAACGTAATCGATTACTCTTCGGATGTTGCTCTTGCAATGCGTTAGCCGATGAGCTATGTCCGATAAGTGCCAAAACATCTATCTTTCCAGTTTTCATAATAGGTCCAGCAATAGCTCTACCTCTACCAAAAATAATATTTACAACTCCTTTCGGGAAGCTTTCTTGAAAAGCTTCCAAAAGCGGAGTGATCAACAAAACACCAATCTTTGCTGGTTTGAAAACAGCAGTATTTCCCATTAATATTGCAGGAATTAACAAACAGAAGGTCTCATTCAAGGGATAATTATAAGGCCCCAAACAAAGCACAACACCTAGAGGTCCTCTTCGAATGTGGGCTAAAACACCAGATTGTTTTTGAAACTTAGCCGAATCTCTATCGAGTGCCTTATAGTTTTCAATAGTATCATAGATATAGTCAACCGTCCGATCAAACTCCTTTTCAGAATCGGGGAGGGTTTTTCCAATTTCCCACATCAAAAGCTTAACCACTTCTAATCTCTTTGTTTTCATTTTCTCAACAAAATGTTCCATACATTCAATACGATCACGTACACGCATTGTGGGCCATGTGCCTTGCCCTTTGTTATACGCTTTTACCGCAACATCTAATACTTCTAAGGCTTCTGGTTCTCCCATATCTGGAGTACTTCCTAAAAAAGTGGGTGCATATTTTTTAGTCAAAGAGATTGTGGAATGTATATCCGTTGTTTTGCCCTTCCATTCTTTTAGTTCGCCGTCAACTAGATAGTGAATTTGTTCAATTGTCTTGGTTATCCGAAATTCTTCAGGTATAATAAAGTTCTTTTTGCTCATTTCTATGTTTTCTTCTTTTAATGGATTTGAGTATAAATTGAATTAGCTTTTTTTTTTAATTATTTTCTGCTTAAGTCTACGATTTTATCTCTTTTTAGTGGGTCACAATTTGTGCTAACGTTTAAAGCACTTACCATCCCATGTCAATCACTAAATTCAAGTTTGTTTATTAGTTTTACCTCCGGGAATTATGTTTGTCATAAATCGATTATTGCTTTCTTAAGTTAATCAAGATTTATCTCAAAGTTTTCAATTCTATTAGTATGAGATTTCTTCATATTAATCAATTCACAATACCTATTTCTACTAAATCAAATCCAACTTAATATTTGTATTGTGGGTTATAAAAGAAAAGGATGGCTACAGTAGACCACCCTTTCTCACTTAAACTAACCAACTAAAAGCTCTTGTTCCAATGTTGGAAATTGTAATTATATAACAATGGTTTTAAGATAGCTCATCGGCTGCGATGAATTCTTCCAAATCACTTACCATATCTACACTTCCACAATAGAAAGGTACGCGCTGATGTAATTCTTTTGGCTCAATATCAAGTATCCTTCCCTTCCCATCGATAGCTTTACCACCGGCCTGTTCCGCTAAGAACGCCATTGGATTGCATTCATAAAGCAATCTTAATTTACCATCTCTACTGATCTCACTATTGGGGTATAAATAAATTCCTCCTTTTATCATGTTTCTATGGAAATCGGATACTAATGATCCTATATATCTAGCTGTATAGGGTCTATCTTCCTCCTCTTTTTGACAATACTTAATATAGTTTTTCACCCCTTTAGGGAAGTGCACATAATTACCCTCATTAACTGAATATATATTACCTCTTTTAGGGAACTGCATATTTGGATGGGATAAATAGAAAGATCCGATCGCTGGATTCATAGTAAATCCATTAACTCCATCTCCTGTAGTATATACTATCATTGTAGATGTACCGTATACCACATATCCTGCCGCTACTTGATTTTTTCCTGGTTGTAGAAAATCTTCTAACACAACTGGGCTTCCAATCGGACTTATTCTTCTATAGATTGAAAATATGGTTCCCACAGAAACATTAACATCAATATTCGACGATCCATCCAAAGGATCTATCAAGACAACATATTTATTGTTATTCTTCTTATCACTACTATTCAGGGCAATGAAATCATCCTCTTCCTCCGAGGCGATCCCACATACAATTTCTCGGTTATCCAATGCTTGGATAAATTTTTCATTTGCAAAAACATCTAGTTTTTGTTGATTTTCACCTTGAATATTAGTTTCGCCGTAAGAGCCTAAAATATCTTCTAATCCTGCCTTATTGACTTCATGACCCACGACTTTGGCGGCCAATCTTATTCCGTTTATTAAATTGGAAAGTTCCCCTGTGGAATATGGAAAAGCCAATTGATGCTTTATTATAAATTCGCCGAGTGTCCTGGTATTTTTAACCATCCTTTAAAGAATTATCAATTTTGATTTAACAGCTATATTCAAAACAACACAATTTTTTCTTAAGGTATTTTTCAATTCATTTTTTCTAATAGAAAGTTCAAAATGAAATACTTTAAATTTTAAAAAGATTGCCGCATTGAGAAATGATTTCGATGCGGACAATCAAATTTGCTAATGGTTACCTATATCGTCTTTTAATTAGTTTCAAATCGTTTTTTTTAAACAATAAGAGGATAGTTTTAACTTAACCTTTTTATTACAAGACTTAAAAGAAGCTCAAGGCTACTTGTAATGCAACAAATTTTTGGTCTGGATTAAACATAACTTGTGCTGATGTAGGAATATATTTTTCTCTAAAAACTTTAACATCCCTATTGAACACTACACCAAAATTATTTAGTGTGTTATCGCCATAAAAATTAGTTTCGTTTGCAAAAGAAAATGCAGCTGCTGCAAAAAGACCGACAGAGGAGTGTTTTCCACTATACACCGTATAATTAAGTTGTACGTAGTTAGAGAATGCATTTTTTAGGTCTCCATTATCGTTAGCATAGCTGTCTCTACCTAAAAGAATAGTACTCCATGACAGTGAAAAAGGAATCTTTTTAAACGCATAGCCAACGGTAAGGTCAACAAAGTGTGACGTAGTAGCTATATCATAATCAAAAACTTTCGCATCTGGAAAACTACTATAGTTATTAATATCCCATAAGGAAACGAAGAACCCTCCTGAAGAATAACTTACATAATAGTCCATTTCAGTATAGTCTCCGTTAAATCCAGCACCAGCCCAAAAACCAGCGTCAAATTTTCCATTCTTAGAAGTATAGTGCGCTTGAGCAGCAGTCATGGGGGCATCGGTTACCCGATATCCACGCCACAAATGCATGTTTTTAACAGTTAGATTAAAGTTGAAGGGCTTATATGGTTTGCTTTCTGCCATACCCATTTCTTCAGCCTTGTCTATTGTTTCTTCCTGCGCATTGATAGAAACTATCGAGAAGGCAATAAGAAATATGGCAACAATATGTTTAAAATTTTTCATCGTTATAGTTAAATTTATTTTATAGGTTTTATGAAAGGCTCATGTAAAGAAAAGCTGCAAGTACACCACCTATGATGGGGGCAACAACGGGAATCCAAGCGTAGCCCCAATCACCTTTACTTTTTTTTGTTTTGACAGGTAAAAGCGAATGCATAATACGCGGCCCTAGATCTCTTGCAGGATTAATAGCATAACCCGTAGTTCCACCTAAGGACAAACCGATAGCCCATACTAAAAATGCAACTGGTATAGCACCTACTGAGCCTAGGCCTACTAAAGTGCCTTTGCCATCTTCTAGGTTCGCTCCCGCGAAGTAAAAAATTACAAATACCAATACGAAGGTTCCAACAAGCTCACACATAAAATTGGTGAACACGTTGCGTATTGCTGGTCCAGTTGAATAAACGGCCAATTTTGAATCTGGATCTTCCGTTACATCAAAGTGATCTTTATGTGTCAACCATATTACAAAGGCACCTATCATGGCACCAATGAATTGTGCTAGAATAAATGAGGGTACACTTGCCCAATCAAATTTTCCAGCTACGGCCAAAGCAACAGTTACAGCTGGATTTAAATGTGCTCCACTATATGGGCCTGCTACTACGACTCCTATGAAAACTGCCAGGGCCCATCCTGTGGTAATAACTATCCAACCACTATTGTTGCCTTTTGTTTCGTTAAGGACTACGTTTGCTACGACTCCACATCCTAATGTTAAGAGAAGAGCGGTTCCTATAATTTCTGCTATAAATGGTGTCATGATAATTAGTTTTTTACGTTAGAGTTCGCCCAATATTGCAAAGCGTCGATAGCTCTATACCAGCCCTCAATACCTTTTTTAATTTCTGTTCTTTCCTTGGTTGGTTTGAAATGAACATCAGCATCCCAGATCTTTTGAATCTCTTCAGGACTTTCCCAGTAACCAACAGCCAATCCCGCTAAATAAGCAGCACCCATAGCTGTTGTTTCAACGATTTTTGGTCTTACTGTGATGGTGTCGAGTACATCAGATTGAAATTGCATCAACATGTTGTTAACAGTTGCGCCACCATCTACTCTTAGTTCTTTTATGGAGATTCCCGAATCAGCTTCCATTGCTTTTAAAATATCCATAGTCTGATAAGCAATGGCTTCTAATGAAGCACGAGCAATGTGTGCATCTGTACTACCTCTAGTAATTCCGAAAAGAGTGCCTTGTGCTTGTTGATTCCAATACGGTGCTCCTATGCCAGCAAATGCAGGTACAAAGTAGACACCTTCTGAGCTTTCTACCGAAGCTGCTAACTCCTCAATTTCTGAAGAAGTCTTTATTATCTTTAAACTATCACGAAGCCATTGTACCACGGCACCGGCTATGAAGATGCTACCTTCAAGTGCATATTGAGTTTTGCCATTGATTTTCCATGCAACTGTAGTAAGTAAATTATTCTTTGAAACCTTTGGTTGATCACCTATATTCATAAGCATAAAACAACCTGTGCCATATGTATTTTTAACCATTCCCGGTTTGGTGCACATTTGACCGAATAGAGCTGATTGTTGATCGCCCGCTATACCAGCTAATGGTATTTTACTCGCAAAAACAGTACCTGAGGTATGACCATAAATCTCACTTGATTGTTTCACTTGTGGTAGCATACTTTTTGGAATTGTAAGAAGTTCTAAAAGCTCATCATCCCAGTCCATAGTATTTATGTTATACATTAGAGTTCTGGATGCATTGGTGACATCGGTTATATGAAGTTCACCTTTTGTGAAATTCCATATTAGCCATGTATCGATGGTTCCAAGAGCTAGCTCACCAGCCTCGGCACGTTCTCTCACCCCTTCCACATTATCCAATATCCATTTTACCTTTGTGCCAGAAAAATAAGAGTCAATTACAAGTCCTGTTTTTTCCCTGATAACTTGTGATTTACCTTGACTTTTTAATTCATCACAATAGTCGGCGGTTCTTTTATCTTGCCAAACGATAGCATTATAAACAGGTTCTCCTGTTCTTCTGTCCCAAACGACCACCGTTTCTCTTTGATTGGTAATACCAATAGCAGAAATATTTTCTCCCACAAGCCCTTCTTTTGCTAAGGCTTCAGTGGCAATACCTGCCTGCGTGGACCATATTTCTTTAGGGTCATGTTCTACCCATCCTGGTTTAGGAAAATATTGGGTAAACTCTTTTTGCGCCACGGAAATAATACTACCGCTTTTGTCTACAATAATAGCGCGTGAACTGGTTGTTCCCTGATCTAGGGTCAATATAAATTTTTTCATAAGTAAAAAGTTTGATTATTGTAGGACTGCGCAATCCTAAGGTTAATAAATATGAATATTCGATTTGTTTTTTACAATACGTAATGCATAGCCACCATATTAAAGTCGACGATTTCTTTTTGTTTCCATTCATCACTTTTATTCAACTCTTTTGCTAGGATTTTAGCAACCGTCGGTGCAGCTTCTATTGCTGCTCTAGCATCCAGAAACAATATTCTCACTCTTCTGGCTAAAATATCTTCAACAGTCCTAGCCATCTCATTTCTTATTGCCCACACCACTTCAGCTCTAGTATATTGTAGATTTGGGTGTATTCTTTGTCTTAACTCAGGAGATACAAGGATTAAGCTTTCAATGTTCTCTCGATCGCTACCATAAATATGAAGTGGATGGGATCTATCAACGTGATTGCAGGCTCCGTGTATTTTCAATTCCTTTGTTTTGCATTTGATATGGGGTAACTTTCCTAACTTCATTGCTTTATCAATAGTATCCTGAGCCATTCTCCTGTAGGTTGTCCACTTTCCCCCGATAACGGAAATCAATCCCGATTCCGATACAATCACTTTATGACTCCGAGATATTTCTTTGGTTTTTTCCGACCCATCTTTTGGAGCAGCTAATGGTCTGAGCCCAGCATAAATACTTCGAACATCTTTCCTTGTAACTTTTTTAGTCAAATACAAATTTGCTGTTGCTAGTATAAAATCAACTTCTTGTTCGAGGGCTATGGGTTCTATAGATGCTTTTTCTAGCAAAGTGTCAGTAGTGCCTAAAACGACTTTATTATGCCAGGGAACTAAAAATAAAACCCTGCCGTCACTTGTTTTGGGAATCATAATTGCGTCATTTCCCGGAAGAAATGATTTATCAATCACCAAATGCACGCCTTGACTAGGACGCACGGTTTTCTTTGCATTCTGGATATCCATTGTAAGGATATCATCCGTTAATACCCCCGTTGCATTGATAATCGTTTTGGAGGAGAAAGTAAAAGAATTATCAGTTTCTGTGTCAATTGCCGTGACCCCACTAACCATTCCATTTTCCTTGGTCAATGCCTTCACTTTGAAATGATTCAGAACGGTAGCCCCTTTTTCAATACATGTTTGTGCTATATTAACAGCTAATCGCGAATCGTCAAATTGACCATCGTAATAAAGAACACCACCTTTTAAGTTTTCTTTTTTTACGGTGTTCAATCTTGAGTATGTCTCTTTTGGATTAATCCTTTGGGATTTACCCAGACTAAGATTACCCGCAAGAAAGTCATATGCCTTTAGTCCCACAGTGTACTGTATCTCATCCCATCTTCTGTAGTTGGGAATTATAAAAGACTGATTTTTTACGATATGTGGTGCGTTCCTCAGCATAAGCCCTCTTTCGAATAGTGCTTCTCGGACTAAGGATATATCTCCTTGGGCCAAATACCGTACACCACCGTGTGCTAGCTTAGTACTCTTACTAGATGTGCCTTTAGCAAAATCATATTGTTCCAGCAACAAAGTTTTAAATCCTCGAGTCACGCTATCTAAAGCTATGCCCAATCCTGTTGCCCCACCACCGATTACTATAACGTCCCAAGTTTGGATGATTTCCAATTGTTTCATTAAAGTTTCTCTTTCAAATAAATTCATTTCAAAATGATTCTTTTAGTTTCGTTTGGTTGTAAATATATCTAAATTTTACGAATCTCAAAATTTTTGAGTAAAATATTTATATATTTGACTATAATTATCCATCCGAATTATGGATTTATTACAACCGTTTATCTGAATTGATTGACTTTACTTGTGTTAGTGCAGTTTAGTTTCGATTTAGTTTCGTTTTTATTCTTTTAATTTTTTTATATGATCAATACTCGAAGTTCTATGCAGCGTTATGAAATTATTTTAGATAAGCTCCAAAGAGAGAAGCACGTAGAGGTGTTAAGTCTCAGCCAAGATTTGGAAGTTTCTGCTGTTACGATAAGAAAAGATTTAAAGGCCTTAGAAAATAAAGGAATGTTGTTTCGTACGCATGGAGGTGCTTCCTTGAAGAAGCTCTATATAAATGATAGACCTCTTACCGAAAAAGAAAAAATACATATAGAAGAAAAGACAGAAATTGCCAAAGCAGCTTCTAATTTAATTGTAGAAAATGACTCCATCATTATTGCATCCGGTACAACAGTTCAGGCTTTGGCAAGTGCGATTGTTCCTTTGGGCCGTTTAACTGTAATTACTTCGTCAATAAAAGTCGTTCAGGAATTAATGCGATTTGACAACGTGGATATTTTGCAATTAGGTGGGTATATTCGAAATAGTTCCTTATCTGTAATCGGTAATTATGCAACTAAAATTCTTGAAAACATTTCCTGTAGCAAGTTGTTTTTAGGTGTGGACGGTATTGATGTAGAGCACGGGTTTACCACGACTAGTTTAGAGGAGGCTCATTTAAATAAAAGCATGATGGCGGCTGCGCAAAAAACTATAGTTTTAGCGGATTCATCTAAATTTGGTCAAAAAAGTTTTGCTAAGATATGTGAAGTGTACGACGTTGATGAGATTATTACGGACAGTGACCTTTCTGATTTCATCGTTAAGCAGTTTGAAGAAAGGGGCGTAGATATTACCGTTGTCGATGTTAAGTAGGCAATGCGATGTAAAGAAGTTCAAGACATTAAATCCCTCCTATTTACATTAAATTCATCCGCAAATCGGCTACTATTCCATTCTTGGAATAGCGCCATATACAAACTGATATGTGTGGGATTTAAACGGTCATCCAAAAAGAACTTTTCAAAAGCCGCATTGAGTAGCTTTATATAGTTCATAGCTTATGATTTTATCGTGTGTTGTACGCGATTTGTAATCATTACATTTTGAATTTCCTCGGCATCGTAGTAAATAATGCCTCCCACTTTGGTATAAGGTAATGTACCATTGATGCGCAGCGTTTGAAGTGTGCCTGGACTAACTTGAAGTAAGTCCATTACTTCAGAAGATTTTAGATACTTCTTAAGTTTTCCACTTCCTTGTTTTGATAAAAGGTTTTTAATATCATCGAGCAATTCCATTTTGAATTCTCTTAAATCATCTGAGGTAATAATTGTTGCGGGCATAATTGAACGGGTTTTAGAAGAAAGAGGCTATATTATTTTCTGTTTTAAATGATAGCCTCTAACTTGATTTGACTTTCGTTCTACAAATTTGTGGAGTTTTATTAGATTTTATTCCCCATATCGACCGTAGTACGGTCAAAATTTAACATCTTTAAATTTGGAGTGTTTTGTACCTATTTAATGTTTAGTTTATCAATTTTCACTATGAAATAGATAGAAATAAACTAAAAACTAGCGCGCAAAGAAGATGACCGTAGGTCAACCGTACTACGGTCTTTTTAGGATTGAAAAATGATGATTAGACAGAACTATTCTTCACTTTTATTCATTTCAGATAACAAGCTTGTAGTGAGGTCATCTAGGAATACCGTTCTACTGTTTTTTCGATTTTTAATATCCTGGTAAGTTTTGTAAATGTCTTTAGGTGTAAAATCGAAAATCTCTTGCATAATTTTGGACACTTTACTAATACTTAAATTGTTTTGCTTTGAAACTCCAGCAGAAGATAGAGCATAAACAAATTCTACCCAATCAGTATTTGTGAACGGCCATATCAACTTTTCGGTATTTTTCAATGCCGTTTTAGTAGGCCTCAAAGAGAATTCTAAATCGTGTAACCTATTATCAAGATAAGCAACTAGACGGTTGTAGGCCCTAAATTTCCCTAAGAGCATATCTCTAGGGGTAAAGAAATCAGGATCCTGAAAATAAAATTTAGAAGTTGTTATATGATAAAAGTCCATATAATCTCTTGTGTAATATTCCTTGTCAAAATGGGTTTCCTCTGCATCAGTGTATTGAGTGAAATCTAAATTGTAAATAAAGAAACGGTTAACTTTCTGTATTTTTTTTCTAATAAATTTTCGCTGACAATCTTTGTCAGCTTTTGGGAACTGAATCTCAAAAGAGCGTATTTCAGAAAAATAGATAAGATGTCTTAATGGGATTTGTTTGGTGTGCTTAAAAAAATAAATTTCATCCGAGATAGAGTCGAATCCTTTGTTAACAATTTCCTTTTTAAATTGACCTAAAAGTTTCGTGCAGACTATTATAGAATGCTTTGAGCGTTGCATAATTGTCTTTGAGTTTTCTTCAATTTCTAATAATTGCTTTTCTAGATTTTGAGCGAGTAAATGTAATTTCATACCATACCTAATTACAGAGTTAGCAACTGTTGATAGTATGGTCGATATTAGATAAGGTAATTACAAAGAATTATGTTATTGACGTTCTATAGACAGTTTTTTACAGGAAAACTGCAAAAATTATGCCTTTTTAAATATTTATCTAATTCTAATTTCTTTAGGAGGTAAAAACTGGTGTAGGATACTAGGGCGATATTTCTATTTACTATAATTTACTTATTAAAAATTAATTACACTATCCAAAGCATCATCAGCATCTTTGTGAATAAAATTTGCTTGATAGCGAATGGTAGTTGTTACAGAAGAATGACGATATAATTTTTGCAGCATCTGAATAGGGATTTTATCCCCAGATATATTTCCGAAACTATGTCTTGCGATGTGCATACTGATGTTCTTTTTAATTCCCAATTGCTTAGCAGCAATCTTTAACCTTCTGTTTAAATTTCGAGTTATTGATTGTGTTCTTTTTGAAATTTCCTCAGCATTATTAAGGTCTATATCCCTCAATTGAGGAAACACTAGTCCATTGTTTTCTGATTCATCCTTATAGTTATTGAATATTCCAGTTGCTTTCTCAGGAACTTTTAGCGAAACCAGTTTACTGTTTTTATTCATTCTATAAAGTAGTCTTCCATCATTAAAATCCGTCCATTTTAATTGAAGGACATCACCAACCCGAATACCAGCAAAATAAAAACTGATTAGCCAAATATGAATTGCTTTTTGTTGAGCTTCTGTAATATCTTGAGCATTTTCTAACTTTTGTATTTCATCAGAAGTAAAGCCTATTTTTTGAGATTCAGGAATTCTAATTGTCATTTTGCCTTTACCAAAAGGATATAGCCCTCTATCAGTAATAGATTCTGCAATAGCAAGATTATAAATTGTTCTAATTAAAATAAGGTAGTTTACAACCGTTCTAGGGGAAAGCTTTTTGCTATGTATTAAATAAGTTTCAAATTTCTTTAGTAAGGCAACATTTAACTTGTTAAAAGGAAGCACATCCTTACCTAAAAATTCCTTAAACTTTTTTAAACGGCCAAACTCAGTATCATATTGATGATGTTTATTTCTATTTTTAAGATTTTTAAGGTGCATATTGGCAACAACAAAGAAATCAAATCCCTTGTTTTCTACTATCTTGTTTCTAATTTCTGCAACTGATTCGTACTCTGGTTTCATTTCAGATTTTAAAACCTTATCATTAGCTTCTGCAACTTTACTGACAATAAAATTATTGAGCACCTTTGAGTTTGGATGGGACTTCCGAACGTTACGATTTTTTTCGTCCCAAAATTTTTCATCAATATATTGTCCAGTATTTAGGAAAGAACTTTTACGGTCTTTAGTTATCCGTATAGCAATAGGGAACCGTCCAGCTTTATTCTTCTTTTTTCTCAAAACTACTCTTACCGTTGCCATATTAAAACTATTAGATTATAAAGATAATCATTTTAGGTACAACATAGGTACAACATTTGTTGGTTTTGTTTGCTATTATTTGATATTAAATAATATTAATCGTTACTTAATACGTTGTATTTCAGTGTATTTGCACTAGTTTAGCATACAAGTATCAAACACTCATAACCCGAAGGTCGCTGGTTCGAGTCCAGTCCCCGCTACTAAAACAAAAACCTCTGAGATTTCAGAGGTTTTTTTATGCAGTAAATTCTCCTAATGGGTTTTTGTCCAATTTCAAATCAACACCCTTAAACTTTATATTATTTTCATTAAGTTTTATTGAAAGTTGGTTTAACTTACCTTTAATGACTCCTTATTAAACATTTTTATCTAAAAGATGAAAACTAGATTACTTCTTATCATCACTTTGTGCATTATTCCTTTGTGGAGTAATGGGCAAAGCCTTTCCCCTCCAATTCAGAATTACAGTAGCTATGAATACAATGCCGCTAGTAAAAATTGGGGACTAACTATTGATGAGAACGGTGAATTATATGTGGCAAACAACATAGGCTTGCTTCACTTTAATGGCGAAAGTTGGACACTCAACAAACTGCCCAATAAAACGATAATACGCTCAACCGCATATGTGAATGGAAAAATTTATACCGGCTCTTATGAAGAATTCGGTTTTTGGAAAATGAATCCATACGGTTCATTAGAATACACCTCTTTAACCCATTTAATAAAAGAACACGAATTTACGAACGAGGAGTTCTGGCAAATAATACCTCTTAACAATGCCATCATTTTTCGATCCTTTTCAACCGTATATATTTACCGAAACAATGAAATAAGAGTTTTAGATGCTCCTTTTGTTGTTACAAATATTGCCAAGTATAAAAACGAGATTATTGTTGCCGGTGAACAACGTAGATTATATCGTATTAAAGACAATACACTTGCTCCCTTGGAATCTCAGGAAATATTGGAAGGAAAAACTATTGTAGATATGGTTTCCTTTGGAGACAATCTACTTATCGGCACCAAACTTAATGGCTGTTATATGCTCAACAATGGTCTAATAGCTCCATTGGACGACGCTATAAACAACGAGCTAAAAGACCACCAACTGAACAAAGTATTGTCTCTCGACAAAAATACAATTGCATTTGGCACTATTAAGAACGGCATCTACACTTATGATGTTAAGCACAATACCTTTCAAAACCTCAACAAAGCACTGGGACTGCAGAACAATACCGTTTTGGCCATGCTGCATTATAAAGAACAATTATGGCTGGGTCTAGATAATGGTATAGATAAAATTCAATTGAAAAACCCTATTACTTATTATACCGACCATTCAGGTGTTTTAGGTACCGTTTATGATCTTGTAGATCATGAGGGCGAGCTATATTTGGGCAGTAATACCGGTATTTATCATTTTAAGGATGACCAGTTGCAATTTGTACCTGGATCACAGGGGCATGTTTGGGATTTGGAAATTATAGACGGAGATTTATTCTGTGGTCATAACACAGGTACTTTTATTTTAAAAAATGATAAGCTCAACAAAGTGTCCGACATTTCCGGGGGATATCAAATAGCCAAAATCCCTGAAACACAATCTTCTTATATTCAGGGTACATATACCGGTTTAGCAAATTTTAAAAAGGGGGAAAACGGAAATTGGATCACCAGCCGTATTACCGGCATTGACTTTCCCGTAAAGCAATTATGTTTTGAAAACGCTACAACTTTATGGGCGGCACATCCATATAAAGGGCTTTTTAAAATAACCATGAACGGTACGCACACAAAAGTGCTATCAACAACAGAAATTAAAACTGGTGCCATACCCAACACTTACAACATCAAATTGTACAATATTAAAAACCAAATAATACTATCTAGTGAAGGTAATTGGTTCAAATATGATCCAATAGCTGATATTATATCGGAATTTGAAGAGTTTAAAGATTATGTAAATATGGATCTTGTCAACTATAATTCAACAAGTTATTGGTTTTTTGATAATGATAATCAGAAAAAAATTATTCATACAGACCTTGGTGATAATCAATTTACATTAGATGATGCCCTTCTTAGAAAAAGACTTGCTATAGAAACGGAAACCATAGTAAACTATAATGATTCCATATATTACTTTACCCTTACCGACGGGTTTGGAAAACTTAACCTGAATAAATTTGAAAATGAATTAAAAAATGTAGCATTACCAATACCCAGATTAAGTTCTTTTCAAGATGAAAAAGAAACGTATTTATTAAATAATTCAAGTTTTAAAATACCCTTTAACAAATCCAAATCTTTACTTATTAATGTTTCCGCTGGCAGTATTAAACAGTATACCTATTTCTATGAACTTACAGGCACAATTGATCAGTCTAACTATTTGGATCATGGTACCATTCAACTTCAAAACCTACCCTTTGGAGATTACACGCTAAAAGTTCATACCGTTAGTATTGGTAATGAACTATCTGCCCCAAAGATTATTGAATTTAAAATTTTGAGGCCTTGGTATTTTTCCAATTGGAGTTTATTGGGCTATCTACTATTGATTATTGCGGCCATTCTTTTAGTCCGCTGGTACAACAGGCAAAAATTGGCTAAAAAGCATAACCAACTAAAGGTTCAAATGCAACGGGAACAAGATGAACGTTTGGCACAAATAGAGAAAGAAAAATTAGAAAAAGAAATTAAGAGAAAACAGACAGAACTGGCAAGAACCACCATGAGTGTTGCCAAAAAAAACGAATTGATCATAGAGCTAAAAGATATGATTGCATTAAATCAAGAAGCCTTTAGCAACAAACAGCGCTTTAAGTCGCTATCTAAAAAACTTGATAGCTCTTTGGATGAAGACCAAGACTGGAAACATTTTGAAGTAAGTTTTAAAGAACTGCATGAAGATTTTTTTGAAAATCTTTTAAAGAAATATCCAAAATTAACACCCAAGGATTTAAGATTATGTGCTTATCTCAAGATGAATCATACCACAAAAGAGATTGCTCCGTTAATGGGTATTTCTGTTCGTGGTGTTGAGATCCACAGATATCGTCTTCGCAAAAAATTGAATATAGACAGCTCGCAAAACCTATCTAATTACCTCATTAAATTTAAATAAAACATCAATTAATAATTTTTACAACCACCACTCGTATTAAGAATGCGTTAATTAGCTACATCATTACTACATCAAAACGTTAATTTTTACTTTTCCATTAACACATTTACTACTGCAAAACCCCATAATCAAGGCTTTTCACGCACTACACACTATTGATGTACTTTTTATGTAGTTCAATAAAATTTAACTGCTCCTTGTTTTGATAACTTGCTATCAAAATTAACAACTTGATAATTTTACAACTCAATTTTTAAACAATTATGAAAATAGGAATCAAATTTTTAACATTCTGCATTTTAATGACCCACTTGGCGGTTTTTGCGCAAAATGGAATTTCGGTTTCGGGAACTGTTATTGACGAAGGTGGTCAACCATTACCTGGTGCAAGTATTATAATTAAAGGTACTACTACAGGAACCCAAACTGATTTTGACGGTCTATATGTTTTAAACGATGTACCTAGTGATGGTACTCTAGTAATCAGTTACATTGGCTACTCTTCCCAAGAAGTTTTGGTGAACGGTCAATCAACTATTGACATAAGCTTATCTGAAGATTCTCAAACTTTAGATGAAGTGGTTGTCGTGGGTTACGGTACTCAGAAAAAGGCAGATCTTACTGGATCTATTACGACCATTAAAACAGAAGATATCACTAGAACGCCAACGAGTGCGGCCATGCAATCCTTACAGGGTAAAGTAGCAGGTCTTCAGGTAGTAAGTAGCGGAGCTCCCGGTACAGGACCAACAATTAGGGTTCGTGGTATTGGATCATACGTAGGTGGCGCATCAGACCCACTATATGTAGTTGATGGTACCTTTTTCGATGACATCGATTTTCTTAATACAGAGGATATTGAAACTATCTCTGTTCTTAAGGATGCCTCTGCCTCCGCAATATACGGGGTACGTGCCGCTAATGGTGTAGTATTGATCGAAACCAAATCGGGTAAAACCAACCAAAAACCAGAAATTACATATAATGGTTACCAAGGGGTACAAATTGCACAAAATGTGGTTACACTTTCAAACAGTGAACAGTTTGCTACCTTGGCAAGAGAATCTGGTTCTGCTGCCGAGGCACAGTCTATTGAAAATGCCATACAACGATATGGAAGAAGTAGAATCAACCCTAATGTACCAGATGTCAACACAGATTGGTACGATTTAATTTTACGTCATGCCCTTCAACAGAACCACAGTATTGGTGTTGCCGGTGGTACGGAAGCCGTAACATATTCATTAGGCTTAAACTACTTTGAACAAGAAGGTATTTTGAACATGAAGAATGAATACCAAAGGTTCAATATTAGGTCTAAGGTAAATGTGGATATTACCAATCGCTTAGATATTGGTATCTCTACCCTTTTTAGCAATGCTACAAGTTATAGACCGGAAAACACGGCTTTTGCTTTGGCATATTATGCAACGCCTACAATGCCTGTACTAGATCCTTCTAAAACAGATGCATACCCAAAACCTTATGCGAATGCACAAGATTTAGGATACAGAGGTACGCAGAATCCTTTTCCTATAATGGAAAATACCGAGAACCGAGACAAGATCAGAAATACCTTAACTACGGTGGACTTGAACTATCAATTAGTTCCGGATAAATTAACACTAAAAACTGCTTTTTACCACAACTTTGAGACTACAGAAACTAGAGAAGTACGTTTACCTTACTTTTTTGGAAATGGTAACGCATTTAGGGAAAATGCCGAGTTAGTAAAAAGAAACCAAACTTTTTCTGAACAAACATGGGACAACACGTTAACCTATGACGATAGCTATGGCAAACATAACCTAACGGCATTGGTAGGTACTTCTTACAGAGACCGCTCTTATGAGCAATTAGAGGCTAAGGGACTTAACTTTCCCAACGGACCCGGTATTGGCGATGAATCTTATTTCTTGGATTTAGCAAAAACGATTGATGTAGATGGCGTAGGTGATGACGGTCTTAGACAATATTTTTTCTCATACTTTGGGCGAATTGCTTATAACTTTGATAGCAAATACTTGCTCTATGGTACGTTTAGAGCTGACGGAACAAGTAAATATCAAGAGAAATGGGGCTATTTCCCAACCGTTGGTGTGGGCTGGGTGGTTTCCGAAGAATCTTTCTTGGAGAACAGTAACGTTATTGATTTTTTAAAATTGAGAGCCAGTTGGGGTGAGTTAGGTAATGCAAACGTTGCAGCCAGTACCGGTGGTATTACCTCAACAGAGGTAGATGCCGCTTTTGGTGATGTTCGTTATCCAGGCTTAGTAACCAGCAGTGATTTTGAAGCCCTAAAGTGGGAGGTTACTGCAGAGACCAACGTAGGTTTGACCGCCAGATTATTCGATAATAAATTAACCATAGATTCTGATTACTACGTAAGGGAAACTCGTGATGCGGTTATACCGGTATCTAGATTGTTAGTACCAGGTGAAACCAGACAGAACGTGGGCGTCATTAGAAACTCCGGTTTTGAAATAGTTGCCAATTGGAATCAGAAAGTATCGGACAACTTTAGCTTTAGTGTTGGGGGTAATTTCTCAACTCTTGATAATGAGGTATTAGACTTAGCGGGACAAGAAAATCTAACTTCTGGTGGCGACACTGCCCAACGTACCGTTGTTGGCGGCACCATTAATCCGTTCTTCGGATTAAAAGTAGACGGTGTTTATCAGACCGATGAAGAAATTTTATCGGATCCTGCGGCACAAGCTGCAATTGCCAATGGTTTAACCGTAGCGCCAGGAGATTTAAAATTCGTTGATCAAAACGGAGATATGGTAATTGATGCCCAAGATAGAGTGGATCTTGGCTCATATCTTCCAACATATTCTTTCGGATTCAATTTTGGAATGAATTATAAAGCGTGGGATTTTAATTTAAATGTAATTGGTCAAGGCGGTAATGTCATTGCCAACCAAAAACGTTTTGCCATTCGCCAGACACCAGATGCCAATATAGATAGAGATTTCGCCGTAAATAGATGGAACGGTGCCGGTAGTACCAATAGCTATCCATCGGCAAGAGGTATCAGAAACCCTTGGAGCAACCAGTTCTTAAGCAGTTTTTTTGTTGAAAAGGGAGATTTTGTGAGACTACAGAACGTAACATTAGGGTATACGCTACCAAAACTTAATAGCAAATTCAATCCTGATATAAGATTCTATATCACCGCAGAGCGTCCATTGACATTCTTCAACTATAACGGATTTACTCCTGAAGTTTCTGATGGTAGAGACACACAGGTTTACCCTATACCCGGTGTATACACCTTTGGCGTAAATATTAAAATTTAAACATACAGCTATGAAATATATAAAAGTTAAGAAACTAACAGTGCTTTTAGCCTTTCTAGGTACTGTACTAATAGGTTGTTCAGACGATCTGGACCAACCGGAACTGAATAATAATTTTGCGGGAGGAACCGATTTCTCCCAAACCGATGATATGATTTTTTCATTGATAGGAGTTTACCAATCTGTTGCAGATAGAGGTTGGGAACAGCCACTAGTAGTTGCTACAAGAGGTGATGATGTTAATGCAGCGGGTGACCAACAAGGTCTAAAAAATCAAGACCGTTATGTGTACGACAACTCCTTCTTTGGATCAAGAACATTATGGGAAACGTATTATGGCGATATCATAGGTGCACATACGGGTATGGAACAGATTGAAAGATATATGGAATTTGCAGATGATGAGGGCATCGCTTTAGGCAATCAATATATCGCCGAGGCAAAAGTTTTACGTGCCGTGCTGCTTTTTCAACTATCGCAAGTGTATGGTTCGGTATTCATTCCTACCTCATCAAACTTAAATGATTTTGCAGACGTAACATCCGTACCTAGTAAAGATGAAGTTATGCAACACATTTCGGATCAAATGGACGAAGCAATTCCGTTCTTGCTTGACCTAAGACCAAATGAAAGAACTGACCTACCTGGCGGCGTTACCAAGTACACCGCTTTAATGATAAAGGCAGAGGCAAATCAAGAACTAAAAAACTACCAAGCCGTAGCAGATGCAACTGGTGAAATTATTGCTTCTGGAAAGTTCAGTTTGTTCCCAGATTATTACGAACTGTTTAAAACTCCCGGTAAACTAAGCGACGAAAATTTATTTGAATTTCAATACTCGGATTTCGGCAATGGTGAGGGTGATAGGGTAAGCCACTTGTACGCTCCATATGGTCCAAACTCATGGAATCCGGAGGTTGATGGTTCTAGTAATGGCTGGGGATTCTTTGAACCTAGCTTAAAATATATAGAATTCATGTTGGACAGGGGCGAGACCGATCGTCTGGAAACTTCGGTTTTCTTTAGTCAAAAGGGTATTGACAGTTTGATCGCTACTACGCCTTATACCGCAGAAACCCTACCTTCATTTGTATCTCCCATTACCAGGGATGGTGATGAAAATACTTCAACGGTTCGTTCCATATTTTCAAGTGGAAAACACTATTTACCTACCAATCAATTAATACCTGGCCGTACGGCTTATGGCAGTAACAAGAACAACATTGTTTTTCGTTACTCAGAAACATTGCTAATGTATGCCGAAGCTCTAGTTCAAGGTGCCAATAATTCTGTAATGACTGCAGATGAGGCGGTAAACCAAGTAAGGGCAAGAGCAAATATGGCTCCATTAAGTGGGGTTACCCTTGATCAAATCGTGGATGAAAAATATGCAGAACTTTCAATGGAATGGGGAAAGCGTTTTTTCGATATGGTACGCTTGGGCAGGTATGATGAACTAAGTTTTGATGGCAGAACATTTACGGAAGACAGGGCTTTTGTAACCTATCATCAAGATCAGATAGACGAGTTTCCAATATTAGGTGAAATAGCAAACTAAAAACCAACTACAATGAAATATTTTAAACACATTATTACATTTTGGTTGGCTGCCTTTATTTTGGTAGCCTGCGAAGATGGTATAGATTCTCTTACCGAAGTTGACCCAGGCGCAGATGAAACGGCTCCTAGCATTACCATTACATCTCCAACAGAAGGTTTGGCAGTAAAAGTTAATGAAGAATTAGCAACTATTACCATAAAATTTGAAGCTCAAGATGATATAGAATTAGCTTCTGTCAACGTTGCTTTAGATGGAACAACTATTAAAAGCTATGCTGATTTTCTGGATTACAGAAGGTTGGTAGTTGATGATTTGGTTTATGACCAATTAGCGGATGGTGATCATGTTCTTACCGTAACGGCCACAGACCTAGATGGTAAAACTACTAACGGCACGGTCAATTTTACAAAAGAGCCAGCCTATGTTATTAAATATCCTGGTGAAATTTTATATATGCCTTTTGATGGCGCGTATGTTGACCTGATCAGTTTTGAAGAAGCCGAAGAATTTGGTACACCTTCTATTAGTGAAGATAACATTGCTGGAGACGGCGCTTACCAAGGTGCAACCGATACGTATTTGACCTTAGACCCTGAACGATTCAAGAATGCAGAATTCAGTGCTATCTTTTGGATGAAAATCAACAGTTCTCCCGATCGTGCAGGTGTATTGACTATGAGTGCGCCTTTAGTGAATGGCGCAGACAATGACCTTTCTAAAGGGTTTAGATTTTTCCGCGAAAATGCTAATGGCAATCAACGTTTTAAATTAAATGTAGGTTCTGGTGATGCAGGTACTTGGTTTGATGGCGGCGAGGCTGCAGACGTAGATCCTTCTTCAGGAGAATGGGTAAACTTCGCATTTACCATTTCCGATGCTGAAGCCGTAGTATATATTGACGGTCAAATTGCCAGTGAAGGTGCTTTTAGCGGAATTGATTGGACAGATGTTAATGTGCTTTCCATCATGTCTGGCGCCCCTAACTTTACAGCATGGGGTCACTTATCAGATGAAAGCTTAATGGATGAACTTCGTATTTTCAACAGAGCAATTTCTCAAGATGAAGTTCAACAAATAATGGCTGACGATTCAGGTGAATTCGTTTCTTCCTACCCTCCTACTTTTGATGGTGAAATGTTCTATATGCCTTTTGATGGTAGTTACAATGAACGTTTTAGAGACATTGACGCTACCGTTGTAGGTACACCTGGTTATGCCGGTGAAAGCGTAGAAGGTGATAATGCTTATGCCGGTGCAGCAGATTCTTATTTAACGTTTCCAACAAATGAATCCGGAGCGCTTACTACAGAGGAATTTAGTGCAACATTATGGTACAAATTGAATGCAGACCCAACAAGAGGTTCCATCTTAGTTATGGGTCCAGAAGATGTGGACAACGCAGGTTACCCAGATGTACAGAACAAACGCACAAACGGATTCCGATTCTTTAGGGAAGGTGATGCAACAAGACAAGTATTTAAGTTGAATGTGGGTAATGGTGACGGTGAATCTTGGTTTGATGGTGGCGATGCGGCTGCACTGGATCCTACTACTACAGACTGGGTGCACTTGGCTTTTACCATCTCCGGTAATGAATGTGTGGTTTACTTTGATGGAGAAGTTGTTGCTCAAGGTGACTTTACAGGCGTAGATTGGACAGGTTGTGATCTATTATCCATAGGTTCAGGCGCTCCAAGGTTTACAGAATGGGGACATGGTTTTGACCTTAGTTTTATTGATGAGCTAAGATTATACAACAAAGCACTGACCCAACAAGAAATTCAAGATATAAGACAAGCAGGTCTTTAAGCACGATAATAGTTTAGTTTAAATTAGTTAATGTAGTAGATTTTATGAGGTTATTTTTAATTTCAATGACCATTGCAACTTTGTTAGTGGGTTGTAATGGTCAATCCTCTAAGTCCAAACTTAGAGATCAAGACAAACAAAAAGAAGACATCAAATTAACGGATGAACAATTATTGGATTCCGTACAAAAGCAGACATTCAATTATTTTTGGGAAGGTGCAGAACCTACATCAGGGCTGGCAAGAGAAAGAATTCATTTAGATGATATTTATCCAACCCACCATAAGGATATTATTACCATAGGTGGTTCAGGTTTTGGTGTAATGGCAATTTTAGTTGGTATTGAAAGAGAATTCATTACACGCGAAATGGGTCTTGAAAGATTGGAAAAAGCTGTAGATTTTCTTGACAATGCCGATCGTTTTCATGGCGCATGGCCACACTGGCTTACTCCAGATGGTAAAATGACTCCGTTCAGCAAAAAAGATAATGGGGGAGACCTGGTAGAAACCGCATTTCTTATTGAAGGCTTATTGACCGTTAAAGAATATTTTAAAGACGGTAATGAACGTGAACAAGCACTTGCCCAACACATACAACAACTATGGGAAGAAGTGGAATGGGATTGGTATACCAAAGGTGAAAACGTACTGTACTGGCACTGGTCCCCGGAGTATGAATGGGATATGAACTTCCCAGTAGGTGGTTATAACGAAGCTTTGATCATGTACATTTTGGCAGCGGCATCTCCTACCCATCCTATTAAAAAAGAAGTTTATGACAAAGGCTGGGCTAGAAATGGCGCTATAACAAAAGATACCACTTTTTACGGTCTACCCACCGTTTTAGATCATTATGAAAGTGATGCATCTCCCGTAGGCCCTATGTTCTGGGCTCACTATTCTTTTACCGGTTTAAACCCAAAAGGTTTAAAAGACCAATATGCAGATTACTGGGAATTGAACCATAATCATACCATGATACAGTACAAATATGCCGTTGACAACCCTAAGAATTTCAAAGGGTACGGAGATGACCTTTGGGGGCTTACGTCCAGCTATTCTATTAAAGGATATGACGGACATAGACCAGATAGGGATATCAGCGTTATTTCCCCAACTGCGGCACTGTCTTCCATGCCATATGCCCCTAAGGAAAGTATGGCATTTTTAAGAAACCTGTACACCAACCATGATACGCTTGTGGGTAAATACGGTCCATATGATGCCTTTAGTTTGGAAAAAAACTGGGTATTGCCTAGATATTTAGCTATTGACCAAGGTCCTATTCCGGTGATGATAGAAAATCATAGAAGCGGATTATTCTGGATGCTTTTTATGACCAACAAAGACGTAATTAACGGGTTGGATAAATTAGGATTTTCAGTAGCATCTACAAAATGAAGGGCAAAAACCGACATAGGTACCAAAAGAAAGCACTCCAAAAGGCGTTCGCTATATTCTTGGGAATCTTAACGATGACGGTAATGGCGTGCTCCTCATCGGAACCCGATGCCCCAACTGGGCAATCTGAGCTACCGGAAACACCAACAGAGCCAGAACCAGACCCTGAAGTACCCGAAATTACGGATGAGGAACTTTTAGACCTTACCCAACGTGAAACTTTCAAATACTTTTGGGATTATGCCGAAGCAAACTCTGGTGCGGCACGTGAACGTTTTCACCCCAATGAACCATCTAACGACCCAAATACGGTTAGTATTGGCGGTACAGGTTTTGGATTAATGGCACTGATCATCGGTATAGAAAGAGGTTTTATTAGCAGAAACGAATCTGTAGAACGTATTGATCAAATCTTAAGTTTTCTGGAAACTGCCGATCGTTTTCACGGTGCGTGGCCACACTGGCTAGATGGTACCAATGGTACCGTTAGACCTTTTAGCGAAATGGACAATGGTGGCGACCTTGTAGAAACCGCATTTTTGGCGCAAGGCTTGATCTGTATTAAAGAATATTTTAAAGATGGTGACGATACCGAAAAGTCTTTAGCGAATAAAGCTGACACCCTTTGGAAAGGGGTTGAGTGGAACTGGTACACGCAAGATAAAAATAGCCTGTACTGGCACTGGAGTCCCAATTTTGGTTTTGATATCAACTTAGAACTTAAAGGGTATAATGAAGTAATGATTGCTTATATAATGGCTGCCGCTTCACCAGAATATTCCATTGAAAAAGATGTGTACACCAACGGCTGGGCATCTAACGGAGCTATTAGTGATGCTACCAGTGCATATAATATTCCATTAGTGGTGGATCACGCAGGAAACTCCGCTAACGGTGGACCATTATTTTTTTCGCATTATTCTTATTTAGGGCTGCGACCACAAAACTTGAACGACGAATTTGTTGATTATGGTGCTGCGGCCATCAACCATGCTAAAATCAATTATCTGTACTGCGTAGAAAATCCTAAAAATTTCATCGATTATGGCGAAAATTGCTGGGGATTAACGGCTAGCTACTCCAGAAACACAGATGGCACTTTAGGGTATAACGCACATAGCCCAAGTAATGACACAGGCATAATATCTCCAACAGCGGCTATAAGCTCCATTCCTTACACTCCGGAAGAATCCCTAAAAGCGCTACGCTATTTTTATCAGCATAAAGATAAATTATTGGGACCTGCAGGATTTTATGATGCTTTTAGTCCGCAAAACAATTTTTGGGTTGCGGAAGCCTATTTGGCAATTGACCAAGGACCTGAAATCATAATGATAGAAAACTACAGAACGGGCTTACTTTGGAATCTTTTTATGCAGAATGAAGACATTCAAAATGGTCTTAACAAACTAGGTTTTACGTATGAAAAATAAACACTTGTTTCTTCTCGCCATAATTCTTGTGTGCAGCTATACAGCTTTTGCACAAGATAGCAGCTTATTTGAAAAGAAAGAATTGATCGTAAAAGGTGATACGTTGCCATATAGAATGCTATACCCAGAAAATTTTGATACGGAAAAAACTTATCCGTTGATCTTATTTTTACATGGTGCAGGTGAAAGAGGCAATGACAACCAAAAACAATTAACACATGGTAGTGCTTTATTTCTTGATCAAAACAATAGAACCAAATTTCCCGCAATTGTTATTATGCCACAATGCCCTAAAGATGATTATTGGGCTCAGGTAAACGTAGATCGTAGCAACTACCCTGTTCAATTGGACTTTCAATTTAAAAAAGGACCAACCAAGGCAATGGACCTTGTGCTGCAATTATTGGAAAATTATGAAAAAGAAGACTTTGTAGATAAAAACAAAACTTATGTCATGGGGCTTTCTATGGGCGGTATGGGCACCTATGAACTTTTAGCAAGACAACCAGACCGTTTTGCTGCCGCAATTGCAATATGTGGAGCGGGCGACGCAACTTACGCAACAAATTACGCGAAGAAAATTCCTGTATGGGCATTTCATGGTGCTCATGATAACGTTGTTGCCCCTTTACAAACAATGGAAATGGTTAGTGCTTTACTACATGAGGGAGCTTTCCCCCGGCTTACCTTATATGATTTTGCCAACCATAATAGTTGGGATCCTGCTTTTACAGAACCAGATTTACTACCATGGCTTTTCTCTAACTCCTTGAACAAAGAATAAAAGGTCATTAAAACCGATATTTATGTCTCATACCTTTAAATTACTACCATTACTCCTATTGTCTTTTGCCATTTCTAAAATGTCTGCGCAAGAAACCATACCTGAAGTTGAAGCCTTATTGAGCAAAATGACTTTAGATGAAAAGATAGGACAGCTAAATCTATTGACACCTGGTGGCGGTATTGCTACGGGGTCTGTTGTAAGTGAAAATGTTGAAGCAAAAATAAAAGCTGGTCAAGTAGGTGGTTTATTTGGTGTATCAGGACCAGAGAAAGTTAGGCAGGCACAAGAAATAGCGATAAAAAATTCTAGATTAAAAATTCCTTTATTAATAGGTTCCGATATTATTCACGGTTACAAAACCACCTACCCTATTCCATTGGGTGTGGCTTCTAGTTGGAATATGGAACTAATTGAAAGTGCCGCAAAAATGGCTGCAAAAGAAGCTACCGCAGATGGTATTAACTGGAATTTTTCACCAATGGTAGATATATCCCGTGATGCCAGATGGGGAAGAATTTCTGAAGGTTCTGGCGAAGACCCATACTTAGGATCGGCTATTGCAAAGGCAATGGTAAAAGGTTACCAAGGAAAAGATTTAAAAAATGCGTATACCATGATGGCCACGGTTAAGCATTTGGCATTGTACGGTGCCGTTGAAGCTGGGCGTGATTATAATTCGGTTGATATGAGTAAGGTAAAAATGTACAACCAGTACCTACCACCGTACCAAGCAGCTGTAGATGCCGGCGTAGGTAGCGCCATGACATCTTTTAATGATATTGACGGTATACCTGCTACTGGGAATAAATGGTTGATTACGGACCTATTAAGAAAGCAATGGGGCTTTAAAGGTTTTGTTGTTTCTGATTATACTTCTGTAAATGAAATGACCGCGCATGGATTGGGAGACCTGCAAGCTGTTTCTGCCCAAGCCATTAATGCGGGACTTGATATGGATATGGTGGGCGAAGGTTTTTTGACCACACTTAAGAAATCCGTACAAGAAGGCAAGGTAACCAAAGAAGCCATTACCATTGCCTGTAGAAGGATTTTAACCGCAAAGCATCAATTGGGACTATTTGATGACCCTTATAAATACTCGGACACTTCAAGACCTAAAAAGGATATCCTGACCGCAGAAAACAGAGCAGCTGCCAGAAAAATTGCCACACAATCCTTTGTACTTCTCAAAAACGAGAACAACATACTTCCTTTAAAAAAAGATGCTAAAATCGCATTGGTTGGTCCTTTGGCAAATGATAAAAACAATATGCTGGGTACATGGGCACCCACAGGTGACCCTCAATTATCCATTCCGGTTTTAGAAGGTTTAAAAAATGTAGCTCCAAAAGCTAAGATAACGTACGCCAAAGGGGCTAATATCACCAATGACCCTGAACTGGCTTCACGTGCCAATGTTTTTGGGCTACGCGTAGATATTGATAAACGATCGCCAGATGCCATGATTACAGAAGCTTTGCAAAACACTAAAAATGCAGACGTCATCGTTGCCGTGGTCGGGGAAGCTTCAGAGTTTGCAGGGGAAGCAGCTAGTAGAACCGAAATTTCAATACCTCAGAGTCAAAAAAAATTAATCAATGCCTTGGCAGAGACTGGCAAACCTGTGGTATTGGTACTTTTTAGTGGAAGACCACTGACCATCGCAGAAGAATTTAACCTACCGGTAAGTATTCTACAAGTTTGGAACCCTGGTGTTGAAGCCGGTAACGCTATTGCAGATGTGCTTTTTGGAGATTATAATCCGTCAGGTAAATTAACGGCAAGTTGGCCTAGAAACGTAGGGCAAATCCCCATATACCACAGTATGAAAAATACAGGTAGACCAGCACCTACCCATACATTTGAAAAGTTCAAATCCAATTACCTGGATAGTGAACTATCTCCCCTTTTCCCTTTTGGTTATGGGCTGAGTTATACCACATTTGAGTATAGTGCAATAGCTATTGACAAGAAAAAAATAGCACAAGATGAAGCTGTAAATATCTCGTTTACCGTAAAAAACACTGGTAATTATGATGGTGAAGAAGTAGTTCAGCTCTACTTAAAAGATGAGGTCCGTAGTATAACACCTCCAAAAAGACAGCTTAAGGGTTTTAAAAAAATATTCCTGAAAAAAGGGGAAAGCCAAAGAGTGACTATCTCCCTTTCTGCAAATGATTTAAAATTCTATAACAGTGAATTAAAATTTGTAGCTGAACCAGGGAAATTTATTGTTTTCGTAGGTGGAAATTCCAATGCTGAGATGTCTACTGAATTTGAACTGGAATAAATCTTTGATCCAATATTTAGAATAAAATTTAATTCGACTATGCGACTAGGCATCCTAACGCTTATAGGCTTATTGACCATTGCTTGTAACACCAAAATAAATACGAGTAAAAAAACCGCTCAAAAACCAAATATCGTATTTATCATGGCAGATGATCACGCCATTCAAGCAATAAGTGCTTATGGCCATCCCATCAGCAAAATGGCAAATACTCCTAATATTGATAGGATTGCCGAGAATGGAGCCATATTCCAAAACAGTTTTGTTACCAACTCCATTTGTGGTCCTAGCAGAGCAGTGATCCTCACCGGAAAACATAGCCATATAAACGGATTTAGACAAAACGGAGATCACTTTAACGGTAGTCAGCCCACATTACCTAAAATGCTACAGCAATCTGGTTATAACACCGCCGTATTCGGTAAGTGGCATTTACATGGTTATCCGGAAGGATTTGATGATTGGAAAATTATTGTAGACCAAGGAAACTATTATAATCCTGATTTTATTGAACATGGCGATACAACCCGTATAGAAGGCTATGCCACCGATATTATTACCAATGATGCCTTACAGTGGCTGCAACAGGACCGAACAGATTCTCTTCCATTTTTTTTAATGGTACAACATAAGGCACCGCATAGAAATTGGATGCCCGCACTGAGACATGCAAACCTTTACGATTCTATACAATTTCCATTACCCGATAGTTATTTCCCTGATTTTAATAAACAATGGGCTTCTAAAGAGCAACTACAGACCATATATAATGACATGTACGAAGGCCATGATTTAAAAATGACCAAATCTTTTGGGAGCACACAACTCCTGAATAATCCATGGACCACGGACTTTGATAGAATGACCCCAAAACAACATGACGCTTGGGATGCCGCTTACTTAGATAAAAACAACGATTTTCATAAAGCTCACTTAACTGGTAAAGATTTGGCCATTTGGAAAGGTCAACGTTACCTTCAAGATTATATGGCAACTATTGCCGCAGTAGATGAGGGTGTAGGCAAAATTCTTGATTATTTGGAAGAAAGCGGTCTTGACAAAAACACGCTAGTGGTCTACACTTCCGATCAAGGTTTTTGGATGGGTGAAAATGGTTGGTTCGATAAACGTTTTATGTATGAAGAATCTTTTAAAACACCACTACTAATACAGCTACCTGGTACCATAAGACCAGGAACTAAAATCAATGCCATGGTGCAAAATCTAGATTTCGCGCCTACTTTTTTAGAACTTACCGGGTTTTCCAATTTAAGTAAAGACATGCAAGGAGAATCTTTTTTCGGGTTATTGAACGGGACACTTAACGAAGACGATTACAGAGATGTGGTCTACTATCATTATTACGATTACCCCGCATTTCACATGGTGAAGAAGCATTACGGTATACGAACAAAACGTTATAAACTAATACATTTTTATGATGATATAGATACTTGGGAGTTATACGACCTTGAAAAAGACCCAGATGAAAAAATGAATTTGATCATGAATACCAATTATGCCCAGGTCTTACATAGAATGCGCGTTAAACTGGATAGTGTACAAACACATTACAAGGTTACCGAAACTGAATTTAAAAAAGCTTCTAAAGATAAAGTGGACAAAGCCTACGAGCAATTTAAGAGACTTAGGGGCACACCAGCTACATTTAACTAGGCTCGCTGCTCTAGGCTGTTAAGTAAGTTCTTTGCCGCCAACCAAAATTTCTTGGTAGTGGGGTTTGGTATCACGTGCATTTCCTCATCTTCATCACTAGAACCCACCATAAGCTTTATATATTCAAATGCCTCATTAGGTATTTCATCCGATAGAAATGCCATACTCCAAGTATCAAACTCCCTAGAATAGATATTTCCCTCAGAGAGCAGCTTTACCTCATGATGTCGATTATCAACCTTTATCCTTTCGAACAATGTCAATACAACTTCTGCTTCCCCTTCCAAATACTGTATAAACATTCCATCATGATATATTAAACAACCCGTAATATCATTTTTAAAATTAAAATCTCTTGAGGTATTGAGTATTTCATTTATTTGGGTTGCATTCAGTGTTTTGGCAATAGACCTATAAACCAAATTATACATAAAAACCGGTGTCTAATTATTAAATTCTACAACAATTTCTTTAACATAGCGAGGGAACAAAAAGACATCTTTTTCTTACAATTATATTAAAAATAAATATCTTAACACTATTTAGCACCTAATCTTCTAAATTAAATCTGTAGGGTCAATTTTATTTTTTATAGCGACTATAGTATTTACATATATACCATAATTTTCAGTAACACTCTTAAAACATGAATATTATGAAAAATACAATAGTTATAACTGCAGCATTGACCTTGATATTAGCATCATGCTCAAGCACAAAACAGACGACAACAAATCCAACAGAAACCGTTACCGAGCAGGTAAGTACTGAACAAAACGTAACAACTGAGAATACAAATTCAGAAGCCTCCAACACATCGGTTATTGATCAGCAAAACATGGCCGCACAAGCTAATGGCTCAACAGGTTCCATGAACAACGTAATGGCAAAAGGTAGCACAACTACCATTAGAGATGAATATGCTGATATGTTCACAAAATTGGAAATGAGCAACGAACAAATAAGTACGTTTACCGCTGCCATGAACAGATTTAAAACTAAACAGGCCAACACACCAAGTGGCGAAATGTTAGGAAGTATTGAAAGTGAACGTACCCGACAATTAGAAGAAATTCTTTCTAGTGGCCAATATGCAAAGTATGAAGAATGGTTAGCTAATAATCAGTAAGTAGCTACGGCTTTCATTCATGTATTGCATCAATTCTATAAGCTATTCAACAAACTTTTGAGCAAAGCCCCTTGTACCTTTATACAATACTAATTATAAAATAATATTACAATGATAAAACCTACGCAAGAAGTACCTGAGTTAAAATTGCCGTTGATCAATGATACAAAATGGAGTTTGTATGATCAAGATAGTAAAGCATTTACAATGCTTGTTTTCTATAGAGGTCTACATTGCCCCGTTTGTAAAAACTACCTTGAAGCCCTAACAAAAAAATTAAAGGATTTTAGCGATAGAGGTGTTCATTTAATCGCCATAAGTAGCGATAGTGAAGAAAGAGCAAAAAAGGCTGGTAACGAATGGAATATTCCTGAGCTACCCGTTGGTTATAATTTACCTATTGAAACCGCAAGGGAATGGGGGCTATATGTTTCTAAAAAAACATCTGACAAAGAGCCAGATGAATTTTCAGAACCAGGATTGTTTTTAATTCGACCAGATAATACTTTATATGCAAGTGCCATACAGACCATGCCATTTGCAAGACCTAACTGGGACGATATTTTAAACGCAATTGACTACGTTACCAAAAATGATTATCCTGCCAGAGGTGGAGAATAAAAATTTGCGCTTTGTTATAATAGCACGCAACAAAAAAAGTGATTTGAATTCTTAAGAATCAAATCACTTTTTTTCTGTTTTCAATCTATGTTAATTTCGTTTATTCTTTCTTCTCTTTCCACTTTTCAAACTTGGCTTTTGCTTCATCGCTCACCATAGGATAAAGCCCGATAATAGGCGTACCTGCTTGTACACTTTCCATTACGAACTCTTCATACATGGTCATTTCTAAACATTCATTGGCTACTTCATCTGCAAGATGCGCCGGAATAACCATTACACCATCATCATCACCCAGTATAATATCTCCAGGAAATACCGCAACATCACCACAACCGATAGGATCATTTATAGCAATTGCCTGGTGCAGGGTAAGGTTTGTAGGTGCCGATGGTCTATTATGGAATGATGAAAAATCCAGATCCGCAATTTCCGCAGAATCCCTAAAACCGCCGTCGGTAACAATTCCAGATACCCCACGAACCATTAACCTTGTTATCAATATTGACCCTGCCGATGCCGCCCTTGCATTCTGGCGGCTATCTATAACCAAAACAGCACCTTCTGGACACTGCTCTACTGCTACCCTTTGCAAATGCTTTGGGTCTCTAAATACTGAAATTGGGTTAAGATCTTCCCTTGCCGGTATATAACGCAAGGTATACGCTTCGCCGACCATCGTAGGCCTTCCTAATTTCAACGGTTTAACATGCTGTATAAATTGATTTTTCAATCCTTTTTTAAAAAGACATGTTGCTACTGTAGCGGTACTTACTTTTTTTAATTTGTTTTTTGTAGATGTTGATACTTTGGTCATAATTGCTTCTTCAATAATTTTAATATTCCGCCTTTTTCCATGCTTCTTTGATAAAGGTTAAATCCTTTTTCATTTTAGCGAATACTTCTTTTTTATCCATTTTTATGGTTGTTGCACCATGTTCCGCACCACCAAGATCATATTCTAAATGCAATGACATAGGCACCTTAATTTTATACTTTTTTAGTATAGAGAAATAATGTACAAAATCTACCATTCCCTCACCTAAAGGGGTATTGATCGGCTGCCATACACCATCTTTAAGACCCCACTTAAAATCTTTGATGACCAAAGATTTTATAAATGGCCGAATACGCCTTAAATCCAATTCCCAACTTTTACCTCCTTCTACTATGGCATGCCTAATATCATACTGACAACCGAGAAAATTAGTATCTGACTTGGCAAAAATAGATGGCAGATCCCAAATTGGGGCACCTACATGATTACCCGCATGGTTTTGATAACAACCAACCAAACGTAATTGTTTATTTACTTCTGCCAACTTCTTCGCTTGATCAGTAAACTCCTCCATACTTTCATCTATGGTTTTTTCCTCAGGATAAGATAACCAACCGGTACGATAATGTGTAAAACCTAATTGACTTGCGGTCTGTAATACATTCAACTCATTTGGTTGTAAAATATCCCAAACGTTAGTGGTCATCATTTGAGGTTTTAACCCGTACTTTTTCATTGCTTCTACTACGCGAGGCAAATCGTTTGTAACATTATCTGGCAATACATGACCTTTTGGACGTACGGTTACATCCAATCCATTAAATCCTATTTCTGCCGCTTGTGCAGACATTTCATTGTAATCCAAAAATTGTAAATGTTTGGAGAACAGATTGATTTCCAATTCGTCTTCACTCGTAGCTAATGATGGAAAAAAAGAATTATTTACATGTAGTAACGGTATGCCTGCCAAGGCACTAGCAGATTTTTTCGCGAATTCTCTTCTTGATATCGATTTATTATCATTTCTCATTTTCACCTACTTAAAATTGTTTTACTGCCAGTTTTAATGTTAAAAATTTGGAGGTCTTACAAATATATGTATTTTTGGTCAACCAAACTGGTTAACCAGTTTTGATAAATCGACCTATTTTTTGACGATTAAATCTAATGTCAAATCACAACTAATAACATACACCTGTCACATTACATTTATAGAACAAGATTAACCCCGTTATAATGAAAAAGTATTTTACACTATTAGCTGCCGTCTTACTCCTAATTTCTTGCGGTAAAAAGACCAACGTAAATAATATTACCGTAAAGGATATCAGTGAGCTAAATACGGCATTAGCAAATGCAAAACCTGGTGATGAAATTGTTATGACCAATGGTGATTGGAAAAATGTAAACATTAAGTTTGTAGCCTACGGCAACCAACAGAACCCTATCACCTTAAAAGCCGAAACCCCCGGAGAGGTTAAAATCACAGGAACATCTGACCTTAAAATTGGTGGTGAATATCTTATTGTAGATGGTTTACATTTTGTTAATGGAGCTTCTCCAACAGATGCCGTTATAGATTTTGGTATTGATCAGGATACAGTAGCCAATCACTGCAAAGTAATCAATAGCGCCATAACCGATTTTAATAAGGCGCAAAGGAACATGACCGATTTATGGGTTCGTTTCAGAGGAAGACATAATGAGCTTGACCATTGCTATATTGAAGGAAAATCAAATAGAGGACCAACAGTTAGAATAGATTTAGCAGGAAACAACAGTATCAAAAATTACCATAAGATTACCAACAATTATTTTGGACCAAGACCTCCAAAAGGTGGTCCCAGTGCAGAGACCATTCAACTAGGTAATAGTTTTACATCTATGGCTCCTAGCCATACCTTGGTAGCCAACAACTTTTTTGATCATTGTAATGGCGAGGTAGAGGTTATCTCTAGCAAAACAAATTTCAATGAATTTAGAAACAATGTATTTTATAAAAGTGAAGGATCATTGGTTACCAGACATGGTAACTACTGTATTGTAGATGGTAATATTTTTATTGGTGATGAAAAATCTGAACAAATTGGTGGCGTAAGGCTAATAGGTACGGGTCATTGGGTGACCAATAACTACTTTTATAACCTGAACGGACAAACGTTTAGAAGCCCATTGGCCGTTATGAACGGAATTCCTAAATCTCCATTAAATAGATATTTACAGGTTACAGATGTCGTTGTCGCCAATAATTCTTGGGTAAACTGTGTGTCTCCTTGGCAATTTGGCGTAGGATCTAATGTTGACCAAAAAGACATCCTACCAAAATCAGAGATAAGATCGGCAACCCCTATACGTACCATAGTAGCCAATAACCTAATCTATAACGAAACACCGGACAAACAACCTATAGTCACCCATGATTCCATAGATGGTATTTTGTTCAAGAGCAATATGATCAACAACCAAGGCGGCATTTTCAAAACGGTAGACGGACTCATACAAGAAGATATTGCTATGACGGTTGCCAAAGGAGATATATTAATGCCCGAAAAAACAATGCCCGATTTTAAGCTGTACCACGGCTTTGAATTTGACCAGATCAAAACAGATCTTTTTGGTAGTCCCAGAGCTGATCACAACATGGTAGGCGCAGTTGTAGAAAAGCCATCTGACAAAAGTGATATGATGAATATTTCATTATATGGACCAGATTGGTACAACAAAGACACCGCTAAAAACTCCTTGACCAAAACACATACCGCTGCTAACACAACAACACTTATAAGCGCTTTGTCTTCTGCAAATAATGGGGATACCATTGTACTATCTGCCGATCGTTATGAGATAAATTCCCCCTTAAAAATCAATAAAAAAATAGTTATTACCGGTCCTTCAAATAACTCAAAGACCACCATACAATATAGTGGAGCATCTAAATCTCCTGCTTTTGAAATGCACCCAAAAGGCGAACTTATGCTTAGAAATGTTCATTTAAATGGTCAAAAAGAACAATACGCTTTTGCTAGTTTAAAAGAAAGCATGTCCAGCTTATACAATCTTACTGTTGAAAACTGTATTATTTCTGACTTTGATTACGTTCTAAAAGCCTATAAATACTCCTTCTCAGAACATATCACTTTTGAATCTACATCGGTATTAAACTGTTCAAACGGACTTGAACTATCTGAAGAAACTGAAGACAAAGGAGAATACAATGCAGAAAACATAACCATTAACAACAGCACATTTGATGGTGTAACCAGCAATGTGATCGACTATTACAGAGGTGGATATGATGAATCTACCGTTGGCGGTAATCTAATTATTACCAATAGCACTTTTACGCATTGTGGCTCAAAAGCTGAAGAAGGATTACTACTGAATACCTACGGAATTATCAATGTACACCTTAAAAACAATGAGTTTATAGATAATCCTGTAAAACTTGTTGCACGTCTTTGGGGAGCCAAAAACAATAATGCTTCTGGTAATGAAATTAAAAATTCTGGGGAATTGGTGGTACAAGAGAATTTGCCATTAAAACTAATGTATTAACATATTAAAACATGAAAAATACGGCAGCCCTTTTCCTTATAGGATTTTCAACAATGCTATGTGCTCAACATATTTCCTCAGATAGCGTTTTAGGTGTAAATGAACTTGCCACTGTTCTTAAACCCGAGACAAAAGCTGAGTTTTCTGATGAAAACAACATTACGGATAAACAGTTGGCAGCCTATTTTAGAAGAAAGTTTACAGAACGTTTTTTCTATGATTACCGCACTGTTGATAATAGACTAGCCCTTTACAATGAGAAGTATCATAATTTTGAGGAGCACAAGAGCAGAGCTCAAGACCATATCTCAAAATTCGCTGATTCTACCCAATGGGTTTTGCCTTTTAATTATTTAAACGGAGATAAAGTAAATGCTTACGCGCTACGCCATTTAGCCAGACAGCACAAAATGGCAGATATTATTCTCACCTATTTTAATGAGGATAGAGACCCAAAACACATTCAATATTTTGAAACTCAAATGCGCTCCTTAAATACCGCACTTGAAAGTGGAGCTTATGAAAAAATTGAAGACGGTAACGGAGTTTATGAGGTATTTAGATCCGGGTATAGAATACTGAATTGGTTGTGGATCCATAATTTAATCTTGAACGAAGCCGAATATTCAGATAGGGACCAATTAACCACAATAGCTACCCTTCTGCAACACGGGCAACACCTTTACGAAAGAAACCAAGAGTTTCAACCAGGTAACCATCAAACAAGAGGTATGTCGGCTTTGGCAATGTTGTCTATTTTATTGAGGGATTTTGAAGGTACAGAGTTGTGGTACAACACAGCAATGCAGCGCCTTAGTGAGCATTTGGATAAGGAAATCAATGATGACGGGTTTCAATTTGAACGTTCTGTTCATTACCATATGAGCGACATCAATAATTATTATTACGTATACCAATTAGCTAAGATTAACAACATAACTATTGATACTTCTTGGAAGAACAAGCTTGAGGGCTTATTCTCTACATTGGCAAAAATAGCTTACCCAGATAAAAGTGCACCTGTATTACAAGATGATACTGAAATTCCTTGGGCAGAAACCAATGATATATCAAAGGTTATGACCCTTGGATATTTATTATTTGAAAATCCTGAGTTTGGGTATTTTGCCTCGGATAATGTAGATGACAGAATGTATTGGTTCTTAAATCAAAATCAGCTGCATTTATTGCAAAATATTGAACGTAAGAAACCTACTTATGGATCTCTTGCACTAACGGACACTCACTATTACGTTATGCGTGAAGGATGGAATGCAAATGATAAAATGATGATGATTAGTGCCGGATTAGACGAGGACAAACCAGACCACCAACATGGAGATATGCTAGGCATACAAGCCATGGCAAACGGTCATGCCATTCTACCAAATTATCAGGTTAGATATTCGCTGAAAGATTTTGAATTATTCAAGAACTCCATGGTCAAGAATGTGGCTTTAGTAGATAACGAGCTACAGGGAAAACAATGGACTTCTAACAAAGGAGGCAGTGGCTTTGGCAAATTTGGTAATTTGCCAAAGCCAACCGTTATTAATTGGACCACGCACAAAGATTATGATCTGTTCATTGGAAAGCATGATGGTTTTGACAATGTAGGTGTTAGTTACTCAAGACAGGTCATCTCTGTAAAAAATGATTTTTGGATCGTGAAAGACAACTTTTCCTCTGATCAAGAACATGAGTACAAACAAGTTTGGCAAGGACATTATACAAATGAAAATGGATCCAATCTTTTGCGGGCTACCGCACCGGACGCTAGCGGACATGACATCTTACAATTATATGCCACAGATACCGTAATCACTTCTGGCAGCAGAGGGAAAAATTGGTCTCAAGTTTCTAAATTGAATGAGAAGAATTTTAGCTTTTTAACCCTTATATATCCGTACAAAGGCTATGACAACAGAATTGATGAGACTAGTGAAACGTTAAATTTGAACGAATGGAACATAAACGCATCTCTTTCCAAAATTCAAAATGCAGGCTATACCATCATCAGCAAAGAAAACACGGCTTATTTCTTTAATGCAAATAATATCTTGTTCAAAGAACTGAGCGTGAGAACTTCCAAAAATGCGGATTTTATCATTCAAAAAGTTGGAAATACATATCGAATCACTTCTACTAGTGCGGATGAAAATTCTTTTACGGTTTCAAAATTAAAATCACCTGAAGAAACCAAAACCCTACTACCGGGCGAAACTTGGGAATTATAATAGCATCGATCATCTATAACAACTCTATTCAACCAATTTACAATAAGGCATTTAGTGAACAAATTTTATTGGAGAAATCGCGAAAATCAGCGACCGAATTTCAAAATTTAAATATTACGAAATTGGTAATTGTCCAAGGTATAAATTATCAAAACATAATTAAAAACACCTATAATATGTTAAATATTTGCCAGTCTTACAAATATCCTTATTTTTGGTAAACCAATTTGGTTAACCAGTTTTGCTTTATGAAACCTCATCATCTATTATTTTCAGTTTTATGTCTTTGTTTGGTATTCTCCTTTACGCCAAGCCCATCATCTAACCTGGTGCATACCGTAGAAGAGTTTGAAGCTAAACTAAAACAAGTACAACCTGGAGATAGTATTGTACTCGCTAATGGTGTATGGACAGATGCTGAATTACTTTTTGAAGCCAACGGTACGGCAGAAAACCCCATAACACTTACTGTTGAAGAAATGGGCAAAGTCATTCTATCCGGTGAATCTAACCTAAGAATTGCCGGAGATCATTTAATTGTCAAGGGCTTGGTTTTTAAAAATGGCCACACCCCTACCAATGCTGTAATTTCATTTAGAAAGAGTAGGGAAAAAATGGCAAATAATTGCCGATTAACCGAATGTGTAATCGATAACTACAACAACCCAGAACGTCAAGTACAGGACTATTGGATCACTATTTTCGGAAAAAACAATAGAATTGACCACAATCACATTGCAGGAAAAAAGAACCTTGGGGTAACCATGATCGTTGGTTTAGATACTGAAGATAGTAGAGCCAATAACCACCAAATTGACCATAACTATTTTGGACCACGCCCTACGTACGGTAATAACGGAGGCGAGACCTTAAGAATTGGAACCAGCCACCATGCATTGGAAAAATCCAACACATTGGTTGAATCCAATTATTTCGACAGAACTAATGGGGAGCATGAAATTATATCGAACAAGTCTTGTAATAACACGTTCAAGTATAATACTTTCTTTGAATGTACCGGCACATTGACTATGCGCCATGGTAATGAAACCTTAGTGGATGGCAATGTGTTCATAGGTAACAACAAACCTAGCACTGGCGGTATTCGTGTAATCAATGAAAGCCAAACTGTAATAAATAACTACCATATTGGCTTAACCGGCTATCGTTTTAGAGGTGCTTTTGTTATGATGAACGGTGTACCAAACTCACCTCCTAATAGATATGTACCTGTTATAGATTCTAAAGTAAACAACAACACATTTGTAAATTGTGATAACATTCTTTTTGGTGCAGGCAGCGACGCCGAAAGAAGTCAGGCTCCAAGGACATCAGAGTTTTCAGAGAACATCATTTATAATGAAAGCAAAAAAGATGTTTTCACCATTGATGATGATATTAGCGGCATTACTTTTAAAAATAATATTCTTGGTGAACATTCTGAAACCACTATAGAAGAAGGGTTTAAAAATGCCAAAATTAAACTGGTAAAAGACGAGAACGGATTATTGATTCCTACTTCTAATAAAATCAAATCGAAAGTATCTATCAGTCCTAAAATTGCAACTAAAGAAAATACAGGTACAACCTGGTATTCTAAAACTGATAATTACGTGAGCTTAAACTCTGGCAACGTTATCAATGCTGAAGCTGGCATTAACACCCTGTACGAGGTGGTAAAAACATCAAAACCTGGCGACATTATTATTCTTGAAGATGGCGGAACATACTTACTGACCAAAGCCATTAACATTAACCATCCACTTACTTTTAAAACACTAGGTAATGAAAAAGCAACCATTCTCTTTGAAAGAATGATGGCTTTTGAAATACAGAACGGTGGTAGTCTATCACTGGAAAACATCACTTTTGACGGCACAAAATCTCCGGATTACGCAGGTAACGCTGTAATAAGTACCAGCAAAACCAGTATGATAGATAATTACAAACTGTTTATAGAAAAGTGTGAATTCAAAGATATGGTTGTCAACCACTCGTTTGATGTACTACGTGTTTCTAAAGGAACTTTTGCCGATACCATTAGCATAAAGAACTCTAGCTTTAAGAATATTTCTGGCAGTATTGCCGCATTGGATAAAGAAACAGATGACATTGGCGCATATAATGTAGAGTATTTTATAATGAAAAATAACGCAATAAATGATTTACAGGGCGCTGCATTACGATTATACAGAGGCGGTAAAGATGAAAGTACTTTTGGTCCGTTCTTAGAAGTAGAACACAACGTTTTTGACCATGTAGGTTATGGCAAAAAGAACAAATATGACGCTACCCTTTCGTTATACGGCGTGCAGGAAATTGATATCAAGAACAATATTTTTAAGGACAGTAAAGCCATAAACATGCATTTGGTAGTTGGTGAACCTATTGTAAAAGTTCTCAACAACGCTTTAAGCAATTCAGAAAAACTGATCGTTACCGGAGACCAAAAATATCATGTAGAAAATCAGTGGCAACTTACCCCTGATTTTAAAGAAAGTAGCAATTATTCATTAACTACAGACTCCCCTTTAAAAGGTAAAGGTACCGATGGCAAAGACTTAGGTCTTATTAAAAATTAACAACAAGAATGACCAAAAACATAACAACGATACAAGTAATTATTTGCTGCATTTTTCTTTGTTTCAGCACTATGGCCCAAGAGCACCCCAGCTTGATTCTGACCAAAGCCGGCGTTCAAAATATACGGGCAGAACTGGGTAACGTTCCCCTCTTTGATGCATCGCTAGAAAAGTTAAAACAAGAGGTTGATGCAGAGATTGCACTAGGTATTGACACTCCGGTGCCACAAGATTATTCCGGTGGTTACACACATGAACGTCATAAACGTAATATGGTGGTCATGCAGCAAGCAGGTGTTCTCTATCAAATTTTAGATGATGCAAAGTATGCCAAATATGTAAAAGACATGCTTATGCAATATGAAGCAATGTACAAGACCTTACCCTTACACCCTAAAACAAGGTCGTACGCAAGAGGTAAATTATTTTGGCAATGTTTAAATGATTCCAATTGGCTGGTCTATGTTAGTCAGGCATATGATTGCATTTATGATTATTTGGATAAAGCCGAAAGAAAGAAACTTGAAAAAAATCTTTTTAGACCTTTTGCCGACCATATATCCGTAGATAGTCCGCAATTCTATCAAAGAGTACACAACCACAGCACGTGGGGTAATGCCGCCGTAGGTATGATAGGCCTGGTCATGAACGATAAAGAATTGATTGATCGCGCCTTATATGGCATAAAAGGGGTCAGTTTAGATAAGACAGCAAAAGATGATGATGGCGGTTTCTTAAATAAGGATGGTAAAGCAGGATTTTTAGCAAACATAGAAGAACCATTTTCCCCGGATGGCTATTATAACGAAGGGCCATATTATCAACGTTATGCCATGTATCCATTTCTAATTTTTGCGGAAGGATTACATAACGTAAAACCTGAACTTAAAATTTTTGAATACAAAGACGGCGTACTGTTAAAATCTATAGATGCACTTCTAAATTTATCTGACGCAGACGGTGATTTCTTCCCCCTTAACGACGGTCAAAAAGGAATGTCCTATTATAATAACGCATTGGTTACAGCCGTAGATATTTCATATTATTTTGGCAATCAAGATCCTGGTCTTTTAAGTATTGCCGCTAAACAGAACAAAGTTTTGCTAGATGATACCGGACTTGCCGTTGCCTTAGGTGTTAAGAATGGAAAAGCGCAGCCTTTTGAAAAAAAATCCATCAACCTGTCTGATGGACCAGAAGGTAAACAAGGTGGTGTGGGAATTCTAAGAAGCGATGGATTAGAACTTGTTTTTAAATATGCTTCTCAAGGATCTAGTCACGGTCATTATGATAAACTCTCATATTCTTATTATGAAAATGGAAATGAAGTATTACAGGATTACGGATTGGCACGTTTTGTAAATATTGAACAAAAAGGGGGTGGCAATTATCTAAAAGAGAACAAAACTTGGGCAAAACAAACCGTTGCGCACAACACGCTGGTTCAAAATGAACAGTCTCATTACCAAGGAAAATATGATATAGGTAGCAAGTATCACCCAAATTTGTATCTATTTGATAGCTCTCAAGAAAATATTCAAATTGTTAGTGCTACAGAAACAAATGCCTATCCTGGAACAAAAATGCAAAGGACCATGGCCATCATTAAACAAGATGGATTTGAAAAACCGTTTATGTTGGATATTCTAAAAGTGACATCGGACAGTACAAACCAATATGACCTTCCATTCTATTTCATGGGACAAGTAGTAAAAACCAATGTAGACTATAAAATCCCCAATACCCTTGAACCTTTAGGTGAACATAACGGCTACCAACATTTATGGTTGGAAGGTACCGGAATGACAAATAACGAAAACACAAAATTCAGTTGGCTGGACAATGGTAGATTTTACACCATGACATCAGCTACATTACCAAATGATGAATTAAAATTGGTTAGAATTGGTGCCAACGATCCAGAATTTAATTTGAGGAGAGAAGCAGGTGTAATTTTACGTAGAAAAGACATCAATAATACATTGTTCGTTTCTACAATTGAATCTCATGGTAGTTATAGTCCGGTTTCGGAATTAGCCATAAACTCTAACAGTAACATCCAAGAATTGAAAGTTGTAGTAGATACCGCCGCATATACTGCCATTGAGATTACAGCCATTAATGACGAAACAAGCCTATTCATTATAGCCAATACAAACAACTCTAAGGAAGCTGAACATAAATTAAAAATTAACGATAAGAATTATGAATGGTCAGGTTCTTATCACTTTAACAAATAATAACAGAAATAGATTATGAAAAGATTTAGTGAAAAATATGTCATTGCAAAAGATATGGAATGGGAAGTTCTTGGTGGCGGAGTATCAAGAAAATTCTTAGGCTATGACAACCAAATTATGATGGTAAGAGTTAAATTCGACAAAGGAGCACTAGGGGCTCCACATCAACATTTTCATACACAGGCTACTTATTGTGTGTCAGGAAAATTCGAATTTGAAATTGACGGTGTAAAGCAAATTGTAGAAGCGGGAGACGGTGTTTATATCGAGCCAAATTTACTTCATAGCGCAGTTTGCCTTGAAGAAGGAGAACTTATTGATACTTTCAGCCCTGTAAGAGAAGATTTCTTAACAGGTGAGGGTCCATCTTACTTTGGTGACAAAAAATAATTAAGATATATATTTCAATTAACGCTACGTTTTGCATTGGTTACGCCCCCTTTCATGACCCATGCCATAAAGCATCAATATTAAAATTGTTACGAATGTAGTGTACCATTTTAATTCGTTTTCATAGCGATAACGAATATCAATTTAAAAGCTGAATCAAAAAATAATGGCAACAGACAATTTACCCCTTTTAGGAAAGATAAAACGAAGCCTTAAAAATTTTGGTCCAGCTTTTTTTATTATTGGCTATGTAGTAGGAACAGGAAGCGTAACCTCTATGGTGGTTTCCGGTGCCAAATATGGCCTTAGCCTATCGTGGGCGCTATTACTATCATGCTTTTTTACATATTTTCTTCTTGTAGCCATAAGTAAATTGACCATAGTTTCTGGAGACACCTTAATGTTCAATTTTAAAAAGACATTTGGTAAGCCATTAACTATATTTATAATTACTGCCCTACTCGTCTCTATAGTTTCTTCATGTATAGGTGTAATGGGTGTTGTAGCAGAAGTTACCATGGAATGGATTTCGGTAAAAACAGAAATCTCTTTCCTTAACGGTCCTATGGTATCCATTTTCTTTATTGCATTGCTTATTGCTCTTTTCTGGACCGGAAAACACGAAAATTTTATAAAAGCAATGAGTATAATGGTCGGTTTTATGGCGCTAGCCTTCATTATAACCAGTTTTATGGTCGTTAATGAAGCAGGTACCTCTATCACCGAATTTTTTCCGGAGCTACCTAAAGGGGATAATAACGGATTAGTTATTGCCGGTATTGTAGGCACCACAATGGCTGGTGTATGTTTAGCCTCTAGAAGTATTTTGGTTCAAGAACAAAATTGGGGTTTAAAGGATTTAAAGACTGAAAATAAAGATGCCATGTCATCTATGATCATGACATTCTTTATTAGTCTTGCCATTATGATCAGTGCTACCGGAACATTATATTTTAAAGGCGCACCGGTAGATGATGCAACTGACATGATGCATGCCTTAGGACCTTGGGCCGGAGATTTTGCCTTAACCCTGTTCACACTGGGTATTATTGGGGCAGGTTTATCTTCCATATTCCCTAACCTACTTCTTTTCCCATGGCTGGTGGCAGATTACACCAATACAGAGCGTGACATGAAAAAACCGCTTTATAAACTTATAGTTGTTTTAGTGGCGTTATCCGGTCTAATTGTTCCTGTTCTAGGAGGTAAACCAGTATGGATCTTAATAGCCTCGCAAGCTTTGAGTCCGTTTGTAATGCCATTGATCACATTGTTTTTACTTATTCTTTTAAATAAAGAAACGATTATGAAAGAACATAAAATTAGCTTGTGGATGAATCTTGCTTTAGGTGCCACCTTCATTTTCAATTGCTATATGCTTTATGTAGCCTTAAACGGGTTTATTGATTTTATTCAATAACACGTTCAAATTACACTACAATTGAATATTTAATCTTATGAAATACATATCTCTGGTATTAACCATGTTATTCCTTCTGGCATCATGTAAAAAGAATATCGGAAATAACGGCATTTATGTTGAAAATGCCACGGAACTAAAGAACGCTATCGAGCAGTCCAAACCAGGAGATAACATTATACTTTCTAATGGAATTTGGAAAAATACCGGAATTACCTTCTACGGCCACGGCACCAAAGACAAGCCTATCTCAATTATTGCAGAAACACCGGGCAAGGTATTTCTAGAAGGCAATTCATACCTACATTTGGGTGGTGAACATTTACACGTTGGCGGACTCTATTTTAGAAATGGTTACTCGCCTAATAGTTCTATCATACGGTTTATGATCAATGAAGACAGTGTTGCCAATTACTGCCGAGTAACCAATACCGTTCTAAAAGATTTTAACCAACCCAATAGATACACTAATGATAGGTGGATAGAATTTTATGGCAAGCACAACAGTTTTGACCACAACTTTGTCTCCGGAAAATCTAATGACGGAGAGACTTTACGGGTTTTCTTTACAGGAAACCAGCATATAAACAACCACCATCAAATTACACATAATTATTTTGGACCGCGCCCTAGAAAAGGTGGACCAAGAGCGGAAACCATACGCATTGGCGATAGCAAAACCCGTTTTGCCCCTGGTTATGTGAATGTATCCCACAACTATTTTGAAGCTTGCAACGGGGAGGTGGAAATCATCTCCGATAAAACCAATTTTAATATTTTCAATAGAAATATTGTTTACAAATCAGAGGGGTCTTTAGTACTAAGACATAGTAATTATGCCAAAGTAAACGGAAACATTTTTATTGGGGGCGACGATTCTGATTTTTATGGTGGTATAAGGGTAGTGAACTCCGGACATTCTATTACCAATAATTACTTCTATAAAATTAAAGGGCAAGAATTCAGGTCTCCACTTGCTATTATGAACGGTATTCCCATGACACCTTTGAACCGTTACCTACAAGTATCTGATGTAGTCATAGCCAATAACACTTGGATAGACTGCAAATCACCTTGGCAAATAGGAATTGGAGAAAATATAGAAAGTGCCAGTGTATTGCCTGCCAGTGAAATTAGATCCGCACCACCAATTAGGTCTATTGTAACCAATAATCTTATTTATAATACAAGAACTGATAAATTACCTGTAATTAACCATAGCGAAATGAATGGGATTAAATTCCATAACAACGTGATTGACAATAATGGTGAAACGTATTCCGAATTTAATGTGCTAAAGAACGGTAACCTTAAGATGAAAAAGGTCAACGAATGGCTTTATATATCTGCAGATATTAACGATCCTATTTTAAGCGACACATATATTGGAAATGATGTACCGCTCATTGAAACCGATCTTTTTGGATCTCGTAGAAAAGATAAAAATAGAATAGGTGCCATTAACCAGTTATCCCTTGCTGAAGAGTTTGTAATTGACAAAAACAAATACGGACCAGATTGGTTCTCCCCAAAAAATGTTACACATGAACCTAAAATCATTAAAGCAACAGCCACTAAAGGAGATTTAGCCCGTAAAATTGAGCAAGCCCAGTCTGGCGATATTATTGAATTAACAGATACGGCTTACCATATTGAAAAACCATTATCTATAGATAAAGACATCACACTACGTTCTAAAGATTCTACAAATAAAGCGCAAATACTATTTTCAGGTGCTACCGATAGTGTTGCCTTTAATATGATGCCAAAAGGACATCTTAAGTTAAAGGATCTTCATATAAAAGGCCTAGACCATATAATTGCTTTTTCTCCTTTAAAAGATCAAATGTCATCTGCCTATACTGTGGATGTAGACAATAGTAAGATAGAGAATTTTGCATTTATCATAAAAGCGTACAAAGGCTCATTTGCAAACAACATCACACTTAAAAACACCCTGTTTAAAAATTGCTCTAATGGCATTGTTCTAGCCGCAGATTTAAAAGGAGATTATAATGCGGAAATGGTATTAATTGACCATTGTACGTTTCTTAATATCGATAAAAACGTTATTGATTTCTTTAGGGACGGATATGACGAATCAACTATTGGCGGTCATTTAACCGTTACCAACAGCAATTTTACTGCGTGCGGAAAGCTTGAAAAAAGTAGTATTCTTCTCAAAACAAAAGGAATTATCAACGTCTTGTTAGCTAATAATACTTTTAAAGAAAACCCTGTTGATTATGCAGCATTATTATGGGGAGAAAAGAATAACCATTATACAAACAATACTTTTATTAAATCTGGAGGAATTAAGGTTGAAGAACAACAAAAACTAAAAATTCTTTATTAAAAGTACTTAAAGTTCAAGCTGCTCTACAATTACTTATTTGGAAAATATCAACTATTTAGGCGGATAGCAAAGTAATATTTTCGATGCTATTTTTGATTTAAAAACGACCTCCTCTATAGCGGCCGAAAAAAATATTTCATCGCCTTGAGCAAAACTATACTCCTTACCTCCACTAATGATTGTACCCTCACCGTAATAAATAACAGCAACAAAAAAACTACCATTAGCTTTTAAGGAATGTTCACCATTTACAGTTAAATCCAATTCACTTAAACCAAAGCAATCTGTATGGCTTTCATTAAATATTGTATTCAGGGTATGTTTATCAGATGAGTCAATGGTCTTTGGAGATACTTTCCACCTTTTCAACGCCTCTTCATAAGAGCAACCATCATAATGAAAACAGTCTAGCATATTTTGCTCACCAACACCTTGGTGTATTAACTCATCGGAAATTGTTAATCCCGCGGGAGTCACTTTTTCTACTCTCATAGTATAATCCGTAGGCTCTTGTACTTCCATTAAAAAACACCCACTACCAATGGCATGTGGCACTCCGCCATAAATCATATAAGCATCACCAGGGTTCACCTCTATTTTATGAAGGCAGTCTAGCATACCTTCTATATCTTGATTTTTAAATAAGATTTCCCACTGTTCTCGGGTCACTCCTTCTTTAAACCCCATGTAAATGACACTCTTTTCGCCATTTATTTCACGTTTGTTCAATACATACCAAGATTCTGTTTTTCCAAAAGCGGAATCTAACATGGTTTTAGCATAGTCTTTATCCGGGTGTACCTGTATGGTTAATCGCTCTTTTGAGTCCAACATTTTTATCAGCACACCGGTAGTGCCAAATTTATCTGCCAAAGCCTTACCTAAATAAAGTTCTTTGTTAGACGCTACCAATTCCTTTAAAGAATAAGTTCCAGAAGGTGTTTGGACCATAGATAGACCTTCATTTTCAGGTCTACCCTTACCCCTAGCCGTCACAGTTGACATTATCCACTCCTCTGGCATGCTCCCATCAACCTCTGGAGAATCTTTTTTCCATTTATCGATTAAGGCGCCACCTTCATATGTTCTCCAAACCCTGTTTGAAAATTGTTTTAGAGGTATATAAGCATATTGCTGAAAATCGGTATTCATATTCATGTTTTAATATGTGTTTAGAAAAATCAAAAAGACCTATGAAAATCAAATATTTTGAATTCAAGGATTATTATTAAAAAGTAAAAACAATTGAAATTTCAGTGTAGAAAACCGTTCAAATTTAAGAATTAAAATACAGATTTTAGATAAAAAACTAGCATTAATGGATTCAAAATTCATTATCTCAAAAATGTTGGCATTTGTTAATTAAATACCAAATCCTCAATATTATATAGGGTTTAAAACAGATTTAGAAAAATTAAGTCACCCCGAAGATGTTAAAATGTAAATTTCTCTTTTTTTAACGATTAAATAACATATATTTGGTAAACCAAATTGGATAACCAGTTTGGAAAACCAAAATTTTCAACATTACTCAACTTAAATTCGAACTTAAACTTCAATTAATTAAATGACAAAAATTAAGATTAACAACGAGATTACCCCTTAGTTCCACATTAGAACTATGTAATGATTTACCACTGTATACTATAAGCAAGAAGAATTAAAGATCAATCTAGATCAAACAGTGATTAAATGACTTAATCAGGCTTAAAACAAGTCGAACTTAAATTAACATAACAAGACAAAAATGAATTTAAAAACGAAATTAGCATTGATAATGATGTTGTTGGTCAACATTTCATTATTCGCACAAGATGGGTACAACCTGACCGGTACGGTTACCGACGAAACAAATATGCCTGTGCCCGGTGCCAATGTTGTTATTCAAAATACAACAACCGGTACTTCTACAGATTTTGATGGTAACTATTCCATTACCGTTAAAAACGGCGATGTTTTAGAGTTTTCTTACATTGGATACGCTAAAAAATCTGTTACTATAAACGGCCAGCAAACGTTAGACGTTGTACTTGCTGAAGATGCAAGTCAACTTGAAGAAGTTGTTGTTGTAGGTTATGGATCTCAGAAAAAAAGTGATATTACAGGTTCTGTTTCATCTGTAAAATCAGAAGAATTAAACGCTTACCCTGTACTGAATGCAGAACAAGCATTGCAAGGTCGTGCAGCTGGTGTTGTTGTACAGTCCAACAATGGTGGTGAGCCAGGTGCTCCTATCAGTATTAAAATTAGAGGTAATACCTCTATTAATGCAAGTAGTTCTCCACTTGTTGTTGTAGATGGTTTTGTTGGCGCTTCTATGCCACAAGCAAATGACATTCAGTCAATGGAAGTTTTAAAAGATGCATCTGCTACCGCCATTTATGGATCAAGAGGTTCTAATGGTGTTATACTGGTAACTACTAAAAAAGGTAGAAGCGGAAAATTATCAATTGAAGCCAACACTACTTATGCCATTCAAAATATCTCTAACAGATTAGATTTATTGAACGCCAGTGAATTTGCCGATTACCAAAATCAAATTAGAACTAACAACGGTGTAGCCACTCCTTATACTCAAGGACCAGCTGATACAGATTGGCAAGATTTGATCTATAGATCGGGTAGTACATCTAATAACCAAGTTTCATTTTCCGGTGGTAGCGAGAAAATTAACTTCTACGCTTCTGCCAACTATTTTAAGCAAGAAGGTATTATCATAGGTTCTGATTTTGAAAGATTAACGTTCTTATCTAACGTTGATGCTCAAGTAACGGATAAATTAAAATTAGGTATGAACCTTTTTGGAAGTAGAGGAATTAAAAATGGTTCCGCTACTCAATCAGACGGTTCAGTTTCTGCCGGTGGAGATGATGTGATTACATTAGCTTTAAGATATGCGCCAGACCAGCCTGTTTATAACGCAGATGGAACGTACACATTTGGTAATACCGTAGGTGACCCTGTGGACAACCCTTTTGCTGTAGCAACAGAGAGAATAGATGAAACAAAAACTGATAATTTTAGAGCTAACCTTTATGCTAACTATGAAATTATTGAAGGTCTTAGCTTTAAAAGTACTTTTGGTTTAAGTACAGAGAACCAGACTAGAGGTATATACTTACCTTCATTATTAACCCAAACAGCAGGTGGTGAAAGTGGAAGAGCAATTGTAAATACTGATAGAGAAACAAGTGTTTTAAGTGAAAACTATTTGACTTACAACAAAGAATTTGGAAAAAGTAATTTAACTTTATTAGGAGGTTACTCTTACCAAAAAACGGTTTCAGAAAACTTTTTCTCTGAAGCAACCGGTTTCATCTCCGATGGTTTTTCTTACTATGGCCTAGGTTCTGCAACCAATATATTACAACCAGATTCTTCAATATCAGAAGTAGAAATCCAATCTCAATTTGGTAGATTCAACTATGATTATGATGATAAATACTTATTGACTGCAACGCTAAGAAGAGATGGTGCATCTAACTTCTCTGCTAATGAAAAGTATGCTCTTTTCCCTTCTGCAGCTTTAGGGTGGAAAGTTTCCAATGAGAATTTCCTTAAAGATAGTAAGGCTATTTCCAATTTGAAATTTAGAGCTAGTTACGGTGTAACCGGTAACCCATCAATTGGGGCTTACGAATCTTTATCAAGACTTGAAACTCTTTATGCTTCAAGTAACGGACAAACTGTTAGCGCCGTAACACCAGAACAACCAGAAAATCCTAATTTGAAATGGGAATCTTCGTATCAAACAAACTTTGGTATTGATTTAGGTTTAGTCAACAATAGAATATCCATGTCATTGGATTACTATAACATTGATACTAAAGATTTGATATTAACGGATAATAGTATCACCGAATACCTAGGATTCTCAGGTGATGATATTCTAGCTAATGTTGGGGAAATAAACAACAGAGGACTTGAAATTGCTTTAAGCACAAAAAATATTCTTAAAGAAGACTTTAGATGGACTACTGACTTTAACATTGCCTTCAATAAAAATGAAGTAGTTAGCTTAGTAAACGATGCTGATTTGTTTTTTGATGCAACACCAAGTTATTTTAGCCATGATAGAAGTTATATCTTAAGAGTAGGCGAAGAAGTAGGTCTTTTCTGGGGTTATGAATATGCTGGCGTATACCAAGGCGGTACAGCACCAGATGGCACACAAACTTTATCTGGCGGTGTAGCAGGTGATCCATTATTTGTTGATGTAGATGGAAGTGGTGACATTACAGAAGCAGATAGAACAACGATAGGTAACCCTAACCCTGATTTCACATGGGGTTTCACTAACAATTTTACATACAGAAACTTAGATTTAAGCATTTTCTTCCAAGGTTCTCAAGGTGGTGACATCTTTAACTTGACCAATGTTCAGTTAACAAACGGTGATGCAAATACTACAAGAGCATATTACAATAGCGCTTGGACACCAACCAATACAGATACCAACACACCGCGTGTAGGTAACAACAGTAACAGAGAAATTTCTTCTCGTTTTGTGGAAGACGGTAGCTATGTAAGACTTAAGAATATTTCTTTAGGCTATACAGTTCCTTCTGAAGTTTCAGAAAAGTTAGGTCTTGATAACCTAAGAGTATCTTTAAGTGGACAAAATCTATTGACCTTTACAGATTATTCTGGTTTAGATCCAGAAGTTAGTTACTACGGTTCTGGTGGTAACAATAATACTTCTGCTAACACTGCTCAAGGTTTTGACTTTGGTAACTACCCAACAGTAAAAACTGTTACAATGAGCCTTAATTTAAAGTTTTAATAACGAATTAATTTAAAATAAGAAAAATGAAAATATTTAAATTATTACTATTATTGGTAGGTTTATCAATAATGGGCTGTTCAGATCTAGAAGAAGAGCCTGTAGGTATATTATCAGCAGAAGGTTTCTTTGAAACTCCTGCGAATATACAAACGGCAGTAGATGGTTCGTTAACACATGCTATAAACGAGAAGTTCTGGGGAAGAAAATTGTCTATTGCGTTAATGTTACGATCAGACATGGTTAGTCTTGCCTCTAATGAAACAAGAAGAGTTGAAATGAATGAATTCACAACTCTTGCAAGTAACGGTATGATTAGTGAATTTTGGCCTAGAACTTATCAAGGTATTGCCGCTGCAAATGCTGCAATTGCAGGTGCTGAAGATGTAGATGTTGATGATTCCATAAAAAACCCGATAACTGCACAAGCTTATTTTGCAAGAGCATTCTACTATTTTCACTTAGTACGCCTTTTTGGAGATGTTCCTTATATTGATGCTCCTGTAACAGATTTTGACGCTGCTACATCAATTAGTAGAACACCAGCTGCGGAAGTATATGAAAATATTATTTCAGATTTAGAGTACGCAAAAACATGGTTACCAGCAACGGTGACATCAAGAGCAACACCTTCAAAAGCGGCAGCTAGTTCGTATTTAGCCTTAGTTTATCTTACATTGGAACAATGGCAGAATGCTTACAATGAAGCTCAAGAGGTTATAGACAATGCAGGTACTTATAATTTAGCATTAGAGCCTAATTTTCAAAATCTGTTTAATGCTGATGCTATAGACGCATCTCTCGAACCAATTTTTGCATTGGATTATAACAATTTTGAAGCAGACGATAATGCTTATGATCAAACAGCTCCTATGACCGGTATTAGAGGCGACGATAGAAACCTAGGAGGAGGATGGTCTGTAGCCGTACCAACTTTAGAAGTATATACTACATGGGATGCTGCAGATTACAGAAGAGCGGTTAGTATGGATGACGAAGTATCTATTGGAGGTACTGTTGTTGACTACACTCAATTTGACATTAGTGGTCATGAATTCGCAAAAAACAACCCTTACATTGCAAAATACACTCGTTTCCCTGGACCATTTGCCCGTGCGAACGCTAGAGCAACTAGCCATAACTATTCTATGATTCGTTATGCCGAAGTATTATTAATTGCAGCAGAAGCGGCAGTAGAATTAGGAGACAATGCAACGGCGTTGAATTATATCAACCAAGTGAGAGCAAGAGCAAGAATGGGGGGAGAAACCCAAACTGGTGCAGGTGTTACCGTAGTGGTAGAGCCTAGTGATGAACCTGCAGATCTTACAGGTACCGTTACAGTTGATGACGTTTTAGAAGAAAGAAGACTTGAATTTGCTTTTGAAGGCATTAGATGGTACGATATCGCTAGAAGAAGAATCGGAAATGAAGTATTTGGAGCATCTGGATTAGAAGGTGAAAAACCATTTTTCTCTGAAGATGATTATTTACTTCCATTACCTGAAGATGAATTGGAAAGAAACCCTAACCTAACACAAAACCCAGGGTATTAAAATATAGATCATATTAAAGAAGTTGTTTGAGTTGGTTTTTTTAAAAGATGGCTGGCTTTTTGAGATAGCCAGCCCATCTTTTTCCTTACAACAAAAGAAGTTCTGAACATTAGACCGGCGAAAAATTTGTTTATACAGTTATTTTTTTAAATTTGACAAACCAATCTGGTTAACCAATTTTTTCCGTAACTAAAAAATGTGAACTATGAAGTTGGAAATCTTAACAAGAAATGAACATAAGGAACTTCACAATACCATTATTGCTAAAATAAGGGATCTCATACTGAACAAGAATCTTGAGCCAGGTGACAAATTGCCTTCTGAGCGCATGCTATCAGAAAAATTTGAAGTAAGTAGAAATAACATTAGAGAAGCTATTCAAAAACTTGAGTTCTATGGCATATTAAAATCTAAACCACAAAGTGGAACCTTTGTTGCAGATATAGGACCGGTTGCCATGAAAGGGATGATGAAAGATATCCTAGCACTAGAGGATCCAGATTTTAAATCATTGGTAGAAACTAGAATATTACTAGAACTTAAAACAGTTAGACTAGCAGCAAAAAGAAGAACGGAAGAAGATTTGGCTAAAATGGAAGCGGCTTTAGAATCTTATAAAGAGAAAGTCTTGAATAATGAAGAGGCCGTGCAAGAAGATTTACTTTTTCATTTAGCTATTGCCCAAGCTTGTGGAAATAGCACTATAAATAGAATGATGTTGATTATTACGCCAGAGATCATCAACAACTTTGAGAAATATCATGTTTGTGATAAAGACCAAGGTCCAAAACGAATTAAAGAGCATCAAAACATTTTTGACGCTATTAAAGAACAAGATACTCAATTAGCGAAACAAATGATGAAAGATCATTTTAATGAGCTATACAAGTATTGTTACAATATTTAAACGGATGATTTAATTTATCCTAATTAACCAGCTGAATGATAATACAAGGATTTTTATATACCAGCATAAAACGTCCACTTATTCTCATCGGTAAGCAATAACCAATAAATATAGAATTATGAAAGTTAAGGGTTTAAGATGGTGGATAATTGTGCTCATTTTTATTGCAACGGTTATTAACTATATTGATAGAACTGCATTTGCTCTACTTTGGCCAGAGATGGGTAAAGACTTAGGTATGGACAAAGCAGATTATGCTTTCATGTTCAATATCTTTCTTGCCGCTTATGCAATAGGAAAATTTGCATCGGGCAAATTATATGATGAAATAGGCACCAGACTTGGATTTACCGTTTCTATTATTGTTTGGTCTGTAGCATCAGTACTTCATGCCTTTGCAGGTGGTATAGTTTCGCTTTCTATATTTAGAGGAGCATTGGGCTTGGGAGAAGCCGGTAACTGGCCGGGTGCTGTAAAAAGTAATGGTGAATGGTTTCCTGTAAAAGAAAGAGCAATTGCACAAGGTATATTTAATGCCGGGGCTTCCATTGGAAATGTCATAGCACCCTTCATTATAGTATTTCTTTATGCCCAATTTGGCTGGAAAACTACCTATATAATATTAGGAGCCGTAGGACTTTTATGGGTGATTCCATGGTTATTTTTAAACAAATCTACACCTGAAAAACACCCTTGGGTAACCGATAAGGAAAGGAAATTAATTTTATCGGATAGAATTGAAGAGGAAGACACAGGGTCTAAAAGAAAGAGTTTAAGCGTAAGTGCTATACTAAGCTATAAAGAGTCTTGGGGTATTTTATTATGTAGATTTTTTATAGAGCCAATATGGTGGTTCTTTGCTGCTTGGATGCCAATTTATTTAAATAATAAATTTGGATTAAGTATTGAAGAAATCGCCAATACTATGTGGATATCATACTTAATGGCGGCAATTGGAAGTATTGCTGGTGGTATGGTATGTGGTAATTTAATGAAAAAATATTCAGTTGATATTTCCAGAAAAGCTACTATAGTTCTAGGCGCAATTTTAATCCTTATAGGATTTGTAGGTATCATAATGTTCGTAAAACAAGACAACTTTATGACTTTTATATACCTGGCAGGTCTAGCTCTTTTTGGTTTCCAATTTGCAATAGGAAATATACAAACCTTATCAAGTGATTTATTCAGTGGTCCATCTGTTGGTACATTGGCAGGTATGGCAGGAACAGTTGCCGCAGTATCCCCGATGATAATGAATTGGTTTGTTGGTAAAATTACCGCAAATTCTTATACTCCGGCATTTATTGCAATTTGTATAGCAGTTGTTTTGGGAGTCCTATCCGTTCTATTTTTAATAAGAAAAATAGAACCCGTTAAAAAATATGTAAGTAAAAATTTAAAGTAAAATAAAATAGTAATAAATATAAAACAGCATGAGTACAGAAGGAAAAGTAGCAGTAATTACAGGAGCAACTGGAGGAATCGGATTTGCAGTTGCTAAAAGATTAGGACAAGATGGTTACACCGTTATCTTAAATGGAATAGATGACGAAGCTGGTGCCGAAAGAATTAAAGAACTTACTGCAGAAGGTATTACTGCCGAGTACTTAGGATTTGATGTTACCAATGAAGAAGCGGTGGCAAAAAACATTAAAGCAATCGGTGAAAAATATGGTAAAATAGATACATTGGTAAACAACGCTGGTGGTCTAGGTGGTAGATCTCGTTTTGAAGAAATGACAACTGAATTCTATAGAGGTGTTATGGCCTTGAACTTAGATTCAGCTTTCTTTGCTTCTAGAGCTGCAATCCCTTACCTTAAAAAAGGTGAGCACCCATCTATAATCAATTATACCTCTAATGCAGGTTGGACAGCTGGTGGACCAGGTGCTGGTATCTATGGTACGTCTAAAGCAGGAGTTCATGCTTTGACCAGAGCTTTGGCAAAAGATTTAGCTGAATATGGTATTAGAGCAAATGCAGTATCACCAGGTACTATTGACACTCCTTTCCATGCTCAAATTAAAGCTACGAAACCAGAAGTTTTTGCTTCTTGGGCAAATAACATTATGTTAGGTAGATTAGGTCAGCCAGAAGATGTAGCTGGTGTTGTTTCTTTCTTAGCTAGCAAAGATGCAGCTTTCATTACTGCCGAAACTGTACAGATCGGTGGTGGTCAAGCTTTAGGTATTTAATAAAACCTCTGTTTATAATAATAAGGCGTCATTGTATTTACATTGACGCCTTTTATTTTGATGATTCCCTAATGATCAGTTCTGAATTCAATATTAATTTATTCAGTTTTTGTTCAACAACCTCCTTTTCAACGTAACCTAAAAAGGTTTCGGCAGCAAGCCTTCCTATTTGCGCACTATGCTGACTAATACTTGTAATGGTAGGAGTCACCAAAGAAGTAAACGGTTCATTTCCAAAGCCTACCAACTTAATATCTTGGGGCACCCTAATACCTTTTTCCTTAAGAACCTGTAAAGCACCCAATGCGGCATAATCACTTGCTACGTAAACCGCGTCGGGCCTGTTTTTAAGAGATAATAAATTTTCAATTTGCAACCTGCCGTCCTCTAAGGTCAAACCACTTTCTATAAGTAATTCTTCATCTGGTGGCAGATGATGTTTTTTAATAGCATCAACATACCCACGTATTCTATTGTTAAAAATTCTAGTTCTTCTATATCCTCCAATATGTGCTATGCGCTTACAACCTTGCCCCACTAAATGATCTACGATCATATGGCTACTTTGATAATCGTCTATACCAACGTAATCCACATTTAAGTCATTCTCTCCCCTATCAAACAATATTAAAGGAATTCCATTAGATTTTATTTTCTCATAATAAGAAAGATCTACCGTTTCATTCGCCATTGAAGCAATTATTCCATCAACTTGGGTATATAAAAGTGCATCGATATTCTTACACTCCTTTTCGAATGATTCGTTAGATTGGGTAATAATTATATTGTATCCGGCTTTATTGAGAACACCTTCCATATTTTCAACTACCGATGAAAAGAAGTTACTATTTGTTCTTGGTACAATTACCCCTACCAAATTACTTTTACCTTTTCTTAAAGCACTAGCCAAATGATTCGGTTGGTAATTTAATTCCTTAGCAACTTGCTTTACCGCCTTCTTCGTCTTAACACTAATACGGGTATCGTCATTTAAAGCCTTGGAAACCGCTGCCGTAGAAATATTCAAAACATTGGCAATGTCTTTTAAAGTTGTTCTTTTTTTATTCAATTACTTTATATATATTTGTTTAATCGATTAACCAAAAGTAAGACTTTAATTAAAGTAAACAAAAATTGTCTGTTTTGGTTATTTTTTACCTCAAGTGGTTAATCGATTAAACAAATGATAATTTAGTACATATTAAACTTAATAGTCAACATGAAAAAAGTAGTAACATTCGGTGAAATCATGCTTCGTTTAGCACCACAAGGATTTTTAAGGTTTTCACAAGCCAATAATTTTGATGTAGTATATGGTGGAGGGGAATCTAACGTAGCTGTTTCATTAGCTAATTATGGTGTTCCTGTAGATTTCGTAACACGTTTGCCAAAAAATGACATTGGTGAGTGTGCCATGATGGAAATGCGCAAAAGAGGCGTTGGTGTAGATAAAATAGTATACGGTGGTGATCGTTTAGGTATCTATTTCTTAGAAACCGGTGCGGTATCTAGAGGTAGTAAAGTAGTTTATGATAGAGCTCATTCCGCAATTTCAGAAATAGAATCTGGAATGATCGATTGGGATGCCGTATTCGAAGATGTAGAATGGTTCCACTGGACAGGTATTACACCTGCAATTTCCCAAGGTGCTGCAGATGTTTGCTTAGAAGCTGTCAAAGCTGCAAGTGCAAAAGGAATTACTATTTCTACGGATTTAAATTATAGAGCCAAACTTTGGACATATTGTGACGATGCTCACAGAGAAAAAATAATGGCCGGATTAACTGAATATTGCGATATTATATTAGGTAACGAAGAAGATGCCGAAAAGCACTTTGGTATTCACCCAGAAGGTTTAGATGTTCATAAAGATGGTGCTGATGTTAAGGCTGAAGCTTTCTTATCTGTATGTAAGCAAATGATGAAGAAATTCCCTAAAGCTAAAAAAGTGATTACCACTTTAAGAGGTTCTATTTCTGCATCGCATAACACATGGGCCGGTGTTCTTTGGGATGGAAATAAAATGTACGAAACCCGTCAATATCAAATTACCGACATCGTTGACCGTGTTGGTGGTGGAGATTCTTTCATGGGTGGTTTGATCTACGGATTATTAAAATACCCAGAAGATGACCAAAATGCACTTGATTTTGCAGTTGCGGCATCTTGTTTAAAACATACGATCAAAGGTGATGCCAACCTAGTTACAGTTTCTGAAGTTGAGAAACTAATGGGTGGTGATGCTTCTGGTAGAGTTGCTAGATAATTAAAACATTATCCTTTATCCTCTAAAACTAAAAATATGTCTCAAAAGTCAATTTTAATCCTCTGCGGTGGCGGTCCTGCTCCTGGTATAAATACCGTGATCAGCACTGTGGCAAAGGCATTTTTAAAAGACAATTATCGTGTTTTAGGTTTGCATGAAGGTTTTAAAGGAATATTCGATGAAAATCCGCAAATCAAGGAGTTTGATTTCTTCCATGCGGATCGGATTTTTAGTAGAGGTGGCTCCACTTTGATCATGAGTCGTTTTAAACCTAAAAACGAAAAACTAAACACTAACCTGTTTATTGATAATAATGTGAAGCTATTGGTAAGTATAGGTGGTGACGACACCGCCTCTACTGCCAATAGAATTACAGGTTATCTAGAAAAAGAAGGTATTTCAATAGCCAATATTCACGTACCTAAGACTATTGACAACGATTTACCATTACCTGACAGAAACCCTACATTTGGTTTTCATTCTGCTAAAGATGAAGGTGTACGCATAGGTAACACAACTTATGAAGATGCACGTACCAGCCAAAACTGGTTTGTTATGTCTACCATGGGAAGATCAGCCGGTCATTTAGCATTTGGTATTGCGGCAAGCTGCCATTTTCCAATGATGATCATACCAGAAATGTTTAATCGTACGGCTATCACCTTTGATAAAGTAGTACGTATGGTTATTTCATCAATGATCAAACGTAAAATTGAAAACATTCATTATGGTGTTGCTTTGATCAGTGAAGGGGTATTTCATAATATGCCAGATTCAGAACTTAAAAAGTGTGATATCAATTTTACTTATGATGACCACGGGCACCCAGAATTAGGTAATGTTAGTAAAGCGCATATTTTCAATATGCTCGTTCAAAAAAAATTAAAAGAACTAGGTATAGATATTAAAAGTAGACCAGTAGAACTGGGTTACGAATTACGCTGTTGTAGACCTATAGGCTTTGACCTTACCTTATGTACGGTTTTAGGTCTGGGCGTAAAAAAATTATTTGACGAAGGTAAAAGTGGCTGTATGGTCACTGCCAATTCAAGAGGGGAAATTACACCGTTGTTCTTATCGGATATTCAAGATGAAAACGGTAAAATAGCCCCAAGATTAGTAAATATTGATTCAGAATTGGCAGAACAATGCTTTCAAAACCTTTACTATGTAGGTGAAGATGATTATGAGGATGCGAAAAAATATGTAGATCATCCTTCAGACTACGATTTCAACAAAATTTTAAAAGAGAAATAAAAAACAAATGGCACAATATTCAAGAATAGAAGTAGCAAATGTAATGAAGGAATCTGGAATGGTACCTTTGTTCTACCATCCGGACATTGAGTTAGGTAAAAAGATTTTACAAGCTTGTTATGATGGTGGTGCACGTTTAATGGAATTTACAGCTCGTGGCGATTTCGCTTTCGAAGTATTTTCCGAATTGAACAAATACGCTATTAAGAACTTACCTGGTATGATTATGGGTGTAGGTTCTATAACCGATGCTGCTGCAGCATCATACTACATGTCTATAGGCGCAAATTTTATTGTAACTCCATCTTTAAGAGAAGATATTGCTATAGTTTGTAACCGTAGAAAAGTATTATGGTCTCCTGGTTGCGGTTCATTAACCGAAATCAACAAAGCCGAAGAAATGGGCTGTGAGATCGTAAAATTATTCCCTGGTTCTTTATATGGCCCTGGTTTTGTAAAAGGCATTAAAGGACCTCAACCATGGACCAGCATTATGCCTACCGGTGGTGTAAGTACAGATGAGGACAATCTAAAAGGTTGGTTTGATGCAGGGGTTACTTGTGTTGGTATGGGATCAAAATTAATCAGTAAAGACATTTTAAACAATAAAGATTACGCAGGTTTAGAAGCTTTGGTAAAAGAAACCTTGGCTACTATCAAGAAATTAAGATCATAAAGTATAGAGACAGTACCTGAAACATTTTTGTTATCGGGAAAGTCTTTTAAAAGTGCATATTTAAGTTGTTAGTTGGAAAAGGGCATTTAAACTTTGACATTACGTTGAAGTTTGGTGCTCTTTTTTTTTGACAAAATTCAGGACAATACAAATTATTAGTCAATAAACATTGAACAACCTGACCTTTAGTTTTCAGTAACTATAACTATTTTAGACAGTTACCATCTTAGAAAAAATTCAATCATATTATTAACCAATTAGTTTATATTTTAGGGGTATGAACAACAAATTAAGCATAATCATCCCTCAATATATATTCCTTGCTTTCTTTATATTTCTAATACCCAATCGCTCCTTAGCACAAATTTCAAAAGATAGTTCACTACATTACAGAAAAGCAATTCTAAACCCTTCTCAACCTCAAGACCTGCCCTCTGGCGTTCACTATTTTACCAAGAAAAAAGAGCGGGATATAGAATCAAAAGATACCTTAAATGCAATTTATGACCTTAGGCTGCTTTCTATAGCTGAATTTAAAATTGGTAATAATTTCAGTAGTGAAAATCATATTGTTGAAGCCCTTAATCTTATTGAGTCAATGCAGACCAAAGATACTTTGATCAACTCTAGGGTAGGTCTTTACAACCAATTAGGGCGTATTTATAGAGCATCGAACAACGCAACCGAAGCTATTAGAACTTTTGACAACGCATTACAAGTTGCCAATAAACTAAGCGATAGTGTTATCGTCTTGAACAATAAGGCCAATATCTACAAAGATCTTTTGGACTATAAAAACGCATTGGACATTTATTCGTTTCTATTTGAAAAACGTTTTGATTTTGCCAATGATTATCAAACTACCTTGGTAACCGATAATTTAGGTCTTGTACAGTCTAAACTTCACATTCCAGAGGGATTGGATAATTTAAAAAATGCTTTAACACTTCGTCAAAAAAATAATGACCTTATTGGTCAGCACGCGAGCAACACTCATTTATCAGAGTATTACTTGGATAGAAAAGACACTACAAAAGCATTATTCTATGCAGAGAAAGCGCTATCCCTTTCAGACAAGATCAACAGTAGTTCTTTTAAACTAGAATCCATATCGTTACTTATGAATATGGATAAGAATCCTCTTATTCATGAATATAAAAAACTGACCGACAGCATAGCCAATGCCAAGCAAATAGCAGAGAACAAAAATGCATTTCTAAAATATAATGTAGCCGAAGAACAAAAGAAAACTCAAGCCAGTATATTACTGCAAGAAATAGAATCACGTAAGCGGTTGGCTTACCAAGCCCTTGCCTTTATTATTTTTCTAATTCTCGTTGGTTCTTATTTTATCTACAGAAACCGATACAGAAAGGCTAAAATCGAAGAAATCTATAAAACCGAAACCAGAATTGCTAAAAAAGTACATGATGAAGTTGCCAATGACATGTATAAAGTGATGACATCTCTTGAGAACAATTCAGGAATTGACACTACTATTTTAGATGAAATGGAAAAAATCTACACCAAAACACGAGATATTTCTAGAGAAAATAGTGCAATTGACCTTAGAAAAGATTTTGGCAAGCAATTAAACGATTTATTGCTAGGATATAAAAATAGCAAAGTCAATATCATAACCCGTAACCTTTCTAAAATGCCTTGGGACAGTATTTCTGAAATGAAAAAAACAGCTATCTATAGGGTATTGCAAGAGCTCATGACCAATATGCGCAAACATAGCCACGCAACTTTTGTAACCTTAGTTTTTGAAAAAGAAGGAAAAAAAATTCATATTAATTATCGTGATAATGGCGTTGGATGTGATCTTTTTAAGAAAAATGGCCTTCAACATACGGAATCCCGTATCGCTTCTATAAATGGAACTATTAATTTTGAATCCAAGCAAGGTGATGGCTTTAAGGCATCAATAATAATTTAATGCATGTTCAAAAAAGTTTTAATTGCGGAGGATATGGAAGACATCAATAAAGGTGTATTTTCATTACTGACCGAATTGGGTGTTTCACAAATAGATCAGGTTCAATATTGCGATGATGCCTATTTAAAAATAAAAAGGGCGGATTTGGATTCGGTTCCGTTTGATCTTGTAATATCGGACCTATCATTTAAGGTGGACCACAGGTCACAGACTTACCCATCAGGGCAGGCTTTAGTGGCTAAACTAAAGTCAGATTTCCCTTCCCTAAAAGTCATTGTATATTCTGTTGAAGATCGTTTGCAAGCCGTGCGTACTCTCTTTAACCAGCATGATATAGATGCATATGTTTGCAAAAGCAGAACAGGACTTAAAAATTTGACCCAAGCTATTTGTGAAGTTGCTAAAGACGGAAAATTCTTATCCCCAGAAGTTTCAAATGCATTTAGTGCCGAGAACGAACTGGAAATTGATGACTACGATATTTCACTTTTAGACAACCTTAGTAAAGGCTTATCTCAAGATGAGATCAGCGCACTCTATAAAAAAGAGAATATTTCACCTGCTAGCCTAAGTTCAATTGAAAAAAGATTGAACAAATTGCGAATACAATTCAACGCCAATAATGCCATTCACCTTGTGGCCATCGTAAAAGATTTAGGGCTAATCTAAAAATAAACCGTTGCCTTACGGAAAACCGTAATACTGTTAGTTATAATGGTGTTAGGTTTGTTCTTGCTTAGCAATAGGCACACTAACCAGAATTAAAATACATATTGCTATGGCCATCCTGCTGAAGAGGTATTTCGGGGGAACTGACCGATTTGGTAGGTATGGCCTATTTATAAAATAAGCATTTGGTTCCTTTTAAACCACAGCAGCAATATCAACCGCCACTTTTAATTTACTCTGTCCGCTACCATATACAACCCCTTTTAAAGGTGGCACGTCATAATAATCCCTACCCCAGCCTACCACAATGTGTTGGTCTTTGGGTATCTGGTTGTTCGTTGGATCAAAATCTACCCAACCGAAACCTGGAATATAAATAGCAAACCATGCATGGGAAGCATCGGCTCCTATTAATTTTTCTTTACCGGGGGCGGGTAAGGTTTCTATATAACCACTTATATAGCGTGCCGGTAACCCTACAGACCGTATACACGCAATGGCTATTTGGGCAAAATCTTGACACACTCCTTTTTTCTCTTTCATTACCTCTTCAATCGGTGTAGAAATCGTAGAAAATTCCGAATCAAAATCAAAGTCGGTATAAATGCGTTGCATCAATTCATATGCAGCTTCAAAAACTGATCTATCACCCTTAAAGGACAATTCTGCATAGTCCCTAATCGCCTTATCCGTCCTTCTAATAAAAATAGATTCCAGCACATATTGCTTAGCTTCCAAAGTTTCCGCATCCATCCCCTGTAATGCAGCTAGGGCATGGTTCATGGTAATATTTTTACATGCCTCGCTATTGAATGATTCATGGTACTGGACGTATTCCCGTTTAATCTTACTCTTTGTGGTTACTTTTAACGTTCTATGCTCGGTTTGAATAGAAAAACGTGTTATATAATTTCCAAAAAAGTCTTTACGCTCGGTAATTTCAGCTGGTTCAGGCGATATTTCAATGGCATAATCCAACAGTTCCTGGCCTTTTGATTCTCTAGGGCGTAACGTTGCAATGTTATGACAATAGCTTACAGGAGCGTTATAGTCATACTTGGTAATATGTGTAATATTGAATATCATTATTAAATGGGAAATGACTGTGTAAACAATTGTGTTTGCTTGTCCGTATGATTAAAATAGGTATTGGATATAGATTGTGAGGTCTTATACAACAAATCAGAAAGTTCTTTTAAAAGGGTATCTAACTGCTCTCTTGTAACATCTGTTTCAGATTTTGTCCGAACCAGCTTAGAAGACTCTGCCAATCTTAACTTTGAAAATGCCTCAAATACAAATTTTTGATAGTTACTTAATTGATGGTCATGTTTGGAGTGTGGCAATCTTGCGATATCTTTTTGCAATCTATTGATCATAAAGGTCAATGAACGTGCATAATCCAGATCCAATACCACTAGATCCAACACATGTGCCAACTCTATATGAGAGCGGTAACTGTATCTGTATATATTAAGGCTTTCATGACTGGTCAACAGGTACTCCAACAAATCATACTCTACCTGCTCATCATATTTTATGGTCAATAAGGCCCTACATTTAGTAATATTCAAACTACTTTGCTCCAATTGCAACCCTATAAAGTATAATAGCAAACCTTGTTGCACCATGATACTTTCTTCAATGAGCCCCATAAATGCAATTAAACGTGTAATCAATTGATTTAAAACTTTGAGAATTTTATTTATGGAGTGATCATCACCATCTACCAAGGAGTTCCAAATTTTTTGGATATTCTCAAATACACGCCACATATCCGAGGACCATAAATTACGGATGGAATAATAGGAGTTTCCGAACATACTTATGGTATGCGCCAGACTGCCCACCCTATGCTTATCTAAAATAACGGATAACATTTCCTCATACGGATTATCCATGGCCAATTTGCCATCTTTTGCTCTTTCCACGAAGCCAGGATAGGTACCCGTCAATTGTGTAACCGCTTTAAAAAGCACCTTAAGTTTTTCAGAATCGGGTTTTTCGTTTCTGTTCTGCACAATGGCCATTTGTCGCATTACCGTACGTAAAAAACGTGCATTTACCAATGTACGCCCCACATAGCGCCCCGCCCAATATAAATTTTCTGCCGTTAAGCTGGGTAAATCATTTAGTCCCGAAATGGCAATAGATGATTTTTGCTGCCAATGCCTATTTTTTTCTTCCACAATGGGTTCATCGTCCAATATCCAAAAATCTTTACTGGTACCACCTCTTTGATTAGACACTCTTACCGTCTCGCCATCTGGAGCCACCCTGACCAAACCACCTGGCATTACGGAATAGTTTTTTTTAGATGCGATGCAAAACGCTCTTGCCACAACATTTCTTGGCGCTAATTTATCATTGGTAAAATTGGGAGCCGTTGAGAAATTAATGCGTTCTTGTGCAACAAAACGATAGGGACGCTCCAAAATGACTTTTTTAAGTTCATCCAATGCTTCCGCACTCATTAATTCTCCAAAATAGATACTTTCCCTATTGGTACGATCTATTCTTTTTATGACCAATTTTGAAATGTTATCCAAAACAAAGTTTCTTTCTTTTTCTTGTCCGCACCACCATGATGCGATCTGAGGTAATTTTAATTCCTCATCCATAAAGAATTTTGCTATGGCCGGCATAAACGGAATCAATCCCGGATTTTCAATAACTCCACTTCCTATGGGGTTTATGACCGCTACATTGTTTCTTCGTACAACATCCAATAATCCGGCTACGCCCAAATGTGAATCTTCCCGTAGTTCCAAGGGATCGGTAAAGGCATCGTCTACCCTACGCAATACCACATCGATCTGCTTTAAGCCTTGTAAAGACTTCATCCAAAGAAAGCCATCACGCACCACCATATCATTACCTTGTACCAATGGATACCCTAAGAAAGACGCCATATAGGCATGTTCAAAATAGGTTTCGTTATGTGAGCCCGGTGTAAGAATCACAATATTCGGATTTTCCTTTTTCCCAGGTGCGGCATCAATAAGCATTTGATTGAATTCCTGAAAAAATCCGGATAAACGCTTCACTTTCATTTCCGCGTACAAATCCGGCAGAATTCTACTGGTCGTGGATCTATTCTCCAAAGCATACCCCATACCTGATGGTGCTTCTGTCCTGTCATTTACTACCCATAAACGCCCATCTGTTCCACGGCATAAATCTGCGGCATAAATAGACAAATACTGCTCTAACTGAAGCTCCATACCGGAACATTGCCTAAGAAAACCCCTATGCCCATAAATTACTTCATAGGGTACAATACCGTTTTTTATTAATTTTCGGTCGCCGTAGACATCTTTTAACACCAAGTTGAGTAATTCTGCCCTTTGCTTCAACCCTGCCTCGACTTCTGCCCACTCATTCTGGTGCAGCATAAAAGGAACCACATTAAGGTTCCAAGGTCTATGCATACCCTGTGGATCGTTGTACACATTATAAGTGACCCCATTTTCTGACAACAGCCAGTCTATATCTTTTTGACGTGCCGTTAGGCCCGTGATCCCCAAGTTATCAAAATTGGTCAATAGTTTACTCCAATAGGGTTTTATACCATTGTTCAATGAATACATTTCATCATTGCCCTGTTGGGTATCATAATTATTGAACCACGTGGTTTTTGTTGTTGGCATTACCTCTTCAATTACTTCTTACGCAAATCTGTTACATGTGGATACTCTGGGTTAACCGGCATCTCTTTGTATGCAAATGTATTTGAACCTTTCTTAGGTTCTACCATTCTGCCCGTAAAATTTGTTGAAGCCACCAATTCTGTAGGTGTTACCTCATCTTGTGTCATGCCAATATCCCAAAATCTATTAATTCTGCGCGATTCTGCTTCTAAGCTATTTACCGGATAGGTGTCATACGACCTACCGCCTGGGTGTGCCACAAAATAGGTACAGCCACCAATCGACTTTTTGTTCCAATCATCAACTATATCAAATACCAGCGGAGTATCTACCCCAATAGTCGGGTGTAAGGCAGACCATGGTTCCCAGGCCTTAAAACGCACTCCCGCTACGTACTCGCCCTTTGTTCCTGTTGAGCTCAATTCAATTTTAACTCCATTACACGTTAAGGAGTATCGCTTTTCATTAAAATTATTGACTTTTACCTGTACACGCTCTAATGAAGAATCTACATAACGGGATGTTCCGCCACCGGTCATTTCCTCACCAAGCACATTCCACGGTTCTATGGCCATACGCAATTCCATTTGTATGGTATTGACATCTACCATACCGTATAACGGGAAACGGAACTCAAAGAAGGGATCAAACCAATCTAATTTGAACGGATATCCCGCTTCGTTCAACTGCTCTACAATATCCTTAATATCTTCTTTTACATAATGCTCCAGCAAGAATTTGTCATGCAATTCCGTACCCCAACGCACCAATTTGTGTTTGTACGGTTTTTTCCAAAACCATGATACCAACGTACGCACCAACAACATTTGCATTAAGCTCATTTGCGCATGAGGAGGCATATCAAAAGCACGTAGCTCCAAGATACCCAAACGCCCGGACGAAGAATCCGGAGAGTATAATTTATCTATACAAAACTCCGCTCTATGGGTATTCCCTGTTATGTCCGTCAACAAATGCCTGAACAGACGGTCAGTGATCCAAAACGGTACCTCTTTATCATCTGGTATTTGCGAAAAGGCAATTTCAAGTTCATATAAGTTCTCCAACCTTGCCTCATCTACTCGTGGAGCCTGACTAGTAGGCCCTATAAATGCACCTGAGAACAAGTAGGACAGTCCGGGGTGATGTTGCCAAAAAGTCAAAAGACTTCGTAATAACTGAGGGTTACGTAATAACGGACTATCAGCCGGAGTTACACCGCCCAAGGTAACGTGATTACCACCGCCTGTACCGGTATGCTTACCATCTAGCATAAATTTTTCGGTTCCTAAGCGGGCCTGCTTTGCTTCGGCATATAAGGTTAGCGTATTGTCCGTAAGTTCTTGCCAATTTTTTGCAGGATGTACGTTTACCTCAATAACACCAGGATCAGGGGTCACCTTTAAAACTTCTAACCTATTATCACGAGGTGGTTCATAGCCTTCTAGAATCACCGGAACTTTCAATTCTTTTGCCGTAGCTTCTATACTTGCCACCAAGTCCAAAAAGTCTTCGGCACTATCTAACGGAGGCAAATAAAGAAATAATTTATTCTCCCTGACCTCTGCACAAATTGCCGTACGCACATAAGGGTGCTTTCTTGGGTGACCTATAGATTTTAATTTCAATCGTTTTTCCAATGCATCGCCAGGTTTTGGCAAATCCGGCGAGGGTTCAAACAACTCTACCTCAGCCGTTGGTTCTGAAGGTATTGGTGGGTCTTGGGGCAATGCCGCCAAAGGCAAACGTAGTCCTATAGCGGAATTACCGGGTGTAAGAAACAAATTTTTATTTCTAAACTTCCATTTATTCGTAAGCCATTTATTGTTCTTTTTGGTCAAAGGATATACGTGACCTACTACTTCACCAATTCCATTTTCCAATATTTCACCCAATTTTCTACGTAGGTGACCATCATCTTTATTATATTTTTTAGGATTGACATCTACCGGTAATTTTCCTTCTTCCCATAAAAAGTAAAAAGCATCTTCATAGGCTGGCATTACACTGTTGGTCTTACAACCCAAATAGCCCCCTAAAGTCTTTAAAAATCGTTTGGTAATATTTCTGGGCATTTTATATTCCTCAGAGAAAGATGCCAATAAACTTGGATCGTTCCAAATGGGTTTTCCGTCTTTGCGCCAGTGGATACCAATGAGCCAACGTGGCAAGGCCTCTCCAGGATACCATTTACCCTGTGCGTGGTGCAAGAGCCCCCCTTTACCAAATACCTCTAGTAGCCTGATGGAAAGTTTGCTCGCCAATTCCCTTTTGTGTTGACCATCTGCAGCGGTATTCCACTCCTCAGACTCCATATCATCTATAGAGACAAAGGTAGGTTCGCCACCCATAGTTAAACGAACGTCATTGGCCTGCAATTCTTCCTCTACCTTAAAACCAAGATCATAGATTGCTTGCCATTGTTCATCTGTGTAGGGCTTGGTTACACGTGGCGATTCAAATATTCTGGTAACCGAATTTTCAAATTCAAAGGTAGTTTCGGCAAAATCACTGAATCCGCTTACCGGTGCGGCACTTTCATAAGATGGTGTACATGCCAATGGAATATGACCTTCTCCCGTAAACAAACCAGATGTGGCGTCTAGACCAATCCATCCGGCACCGGGCAAATATACTTCTGCCCATGCATGAAGATCGGTAAAATCCTCTTCTGGACCAGAAGGACCATCCAGTGATTTTTCATCGGACTTCAATTGTACTAAGTACCCGGAAACAAAGCGAGCCGCCAAACCTAAATGACGAAGTGTTTGCACCAGCAACCATGCAAAATCCCTACAAGAACCCAACTTAGCCTCTAAGGTTTCTTCACAGGTTTGTACCCCGGGCTCCATTCTCAACGTATAATCCAAGTAATTATACAATTTGCTATTTAGCCCAATTAAAAAATCTATACTTCTTTGCGGAGTCAAATCTATCTTTGACAACCACTCATTCAATAACGGACCACTCTCCACTTTTTCCAAATAAGGCAAAAGTTCTTTCTTAGCCTCATCGGAATATTTAAATGGAAATTCCTCTACAGCTTCCTCAACAAAAAAATCGAACGGATTGATTGTTTTTAAATCGGCTATAATTTCTACATCAATTGACAGCTCAGTGGTTTTATCGGGAAAAACAATTCGTGCCAAATAATTTCCAAAAGGATCTTGTTGCCAATTAAAAAAATGATTTTCAGGTTTAATTTTAATTGAATAAGCCTCTATTGGTGTTCTACTATGTGGTGCCGGACGCAACCTAAAAATATGTGGCGATAGATTTATACTTCTATCGTAGATATACTTGGTCTTGTGTTTAATTGCAACTTTTAATGCCATACGGTTGTGGGATTTCGGTACTACCTAATATAAGCACATTAATCAGCAAATGAATATAAGTAGGCATGAATCACAAAATTTTTATTCAAATTGGAGTTGGAACGCTATTTATTGATAGATTGCTAATGTTAGGGGGTGTTTGTTGATCTTTTTTGGATAGAATAACTTTAAAAAAAAAGATGGTGCTGAATAACGCAACCCAAGGGGTTACTATTTTTTTGTAAATTGAAACGTACATAAAACGCTCTACTTATGGAAAAGGCACTGCAAACCATGATCGATAACATGCCTGAAAAGACGGGGAAATCATTGAATGAATGGAAGACCATTCTTAAAGAAAAGTCATTTGCCAAACATTCTGAAGGTGTCAATTATTTAAAGAAAGAACATAGTGTTACCCACGGTTTTGCAAATACCATTGTTACCCTTTCAAAAGAAGAAAACCATGCTCCAACGGATTTGGTCGATCAGCAATATAAAGGTAAAGAAAGCCTACTCCCAATTTATGAAAAGTTGCTATTTGCAATAAAGCCTTTTGGAGATGATATTACCATAACCCCAAAGAAAACTACCGTAAGTATTATTCGCAAAAAGCAATTTGCATTGATAAAACCTGCTACCAAAACCAGAATAGATTTAGGATTAAAAATAAAAGACAAGCCAACTACTGAGCGCTTGCAGAATTCTGGTCCGTTCGGTACCATGTGCACCCATAGAGTTCAACTTACCGAAGTTTCCCAAGTGGATACCGAATTAATTGACTGGCTAAAAGAGGCTTATGAAAAAGCTATTTAACACAACCCTTTCATTAATTATATCACATTAAGCTATCATACATTTTCTTGGCACTGTACCTTTGTCCCATGAGTATTGAACAGACTGCCATTAAAACAACATACTTTAGCATTATAGGTAATATCCTCTTGGCCCTTATTAAAGGTTTAGCGGGATTCTTTGGTAATTCTTACGCTCTTATTGCAGATGCCATTGAATCTACCACTGACATCTTCTCCTCTATTTTGGTGTTATTAGGATTTAAGTATGCAGAAAGACCCGCAGATGAAAATCACCCTTACGGTCATGGTAAAATAGAACCCATTATTACTTTTTTAATTGTTGCTTTTCTAGTGATATCTGCAACCGTTATTGCCTATGAAAGCATTGATAACATACAAACTCCACACAAAACCCCAAAATCATGGACATTATTAGTTCTTGGCGTTATCATTCTTTGGAAAGAAATATCATACCGAATCGTCATTAAAAAAAGTAAGGAAACCAATAGTACTTCGCTAAAAGCGGACGCTTGGCACCATAGAAGTGATGCCATAACATCGATCATGGCTTTTATAGGCATTTCAATTGCCCTAATTTTTGGAAAGGGTTACGAAACGGCCGATGATTGGGCCGCCCTAATTGCTTCGGGTTTTATTCTTTACAATAGCTACCTAATCTTACGACCTGCGTTAGGCGAAATAATGGACGAGCAACGGTATGACGAACTATTGGAAGAAATACGTAAAAAATCACTGGAAGTACCCGGGGTTACCGGTACAGAAAAATGTTTTATACGAAAAGCCGGAATGAAATATCATATTGACCTCCATGCCATGGTAGATGGCACTATATCGGTTACAAAAGGGCATGATATTGCACATTTACTAAAAGACCATCTACATCATGAAATTCCGAACCTAGATCACATATTAATACATATTGAACCTGATGATTTGTAACTAAACCCCCAAATGCAACAAGGCCAAAGCATCTTCTGTTTTTCCTTCTACCAACCACTGTTGTGCCAGTTTGTGCAATGCCACAGCATCTTCATCGCCGTTTAGTATAGATTTCACCTCTGCATGTGCTGCAATAGCAGCAATTGCTTCTTTTGTAGGTAATTCTTCTAAATTCCCCAATCTACCCAAATTATTCCCCGTCAGTACCGTACTGTTACGCACAGCTTCTGGCAACATATCCACCCCAATACCTTTGGTTCGTATAGGTTTTGGTATTTCAAACAAGGCATCGCCATTAGCCCTGCAATACCAATTACCGCCCATACGGGCAACCAAATCTAACTTGGGGGTATCCAATTTTCCTTCGGCATCTAGAAATGCTTTCTTTACGTGTATCTGAACTACTTTTGCCAACACTAGATTTCCTGCTCCCGGACCATCACCCAATGCTATTACCTGATCCACCACACACTCAAAAGCTACGGGAGCTTCCCCTACTCTTGGTGGCTTTACCTTATCACTTGGCACTTGGGTTAACCCTGATTTTACAAATTCATTTACACCATCACCGTATTCGGTACTTGACAATGACATTTGCTCTACCATGTCATAATTCACTATATTGATTACCGTTTCCTTTACTTCCAATACATTCTCCAAGGTGTGCTTGGTGGTATTGTCACGACCTCTTCTTGAAGGGGAAAAAATCATGATCGGAGGGTTTACACTGAATAAGTTGAAATAACTGAACGGACTCAAATTTACATTGCCGTCCTTATCAATTGTGCTGGCGAAACAAATAGGTCTTGGCGCTACAGCAGATAATAAATACCCATGCAGTTCTTGTTGAGATATACTTGCCGGGTCAATTGTATTTATTTCTTCGTGTTGTGACATTGTGCTCATATTCTAAATTACTTACTGGGTAAAATAGTACCCGTTACTTCACCAAAACCAACCCTTACGCCTTCTTTTTCCGCGAATCCTTTCAAGGTTATGGTGTCATTATCTTCAATAAAGGTGCGTTTGCTTCCGTCTTTTAATTCGAAAGGTTTTTTACCTCCCCACGAAATCTCCAACAACGATCCATAGGAGCTTTCATCTTTGCCCGATATGGTACCCGATGCCATGACATCGCCTACATTTACATTACATCCGTTTACGGTATGGTGCGCCAATTGCTGCATCATATTCCAATACATGAATTTAAAGTTTGAGCGACTGATTATTGTTTCTTCCGAAGATTTGGAAGACATCCCTACTTCTAACTGTATGTCATAATTTTTGGCTCCCTCATATTGTAAATACGAAAGTACAGCTGGATCTTGCTTAGGACCTTGAACCTTAAATGGCTCCAATGCCTCTAACGTAACAATCCACGGCGACATGGATGATGCAAAACTTTTGCCCAAAAACGGACCTAAAGGTACATATTCCCATTTTTGAATATCCCTAGCGGACCAGTCATTGAATAACACCAATCCAAAAATATGTTCGGAAGCATTTTCAACTGTAATTCGTTCTCCTAATTGTGTAGATTTACCTACTATGAACCCCATTTCCAATTCAAAATCTATAAGCCCCGATGCTTGAAAAACCGGTGTTTCCATTTCATTGGTTTTCACTTGACCCATAGGTCTATGAATATCGGTACCGCTAACTACAATAGAAGAAGCGCGACCGTGGTAGCCTACCGGAATATGCCTCCAATTGGGCAATAGCGCATTTTCTGGATCACGAAACATTTTACCTACATTGGTAGCGTGCTCAATACTCGAATAAAAATCCGTATAATCGCCTACTTGCACCGGTAAATGCATCGTAGCGCCTTTCTGTTGCACAAATGCTTCCGGATGATTTTTTAATGGCGAATTTTCAATCACCAGCAACTGCTGTATATCTAAACGGACTTTATTGGTAATCTTCTTTCCTAGAGCAATAAACTCGTTTAAAGTTGATTGATTAAAATAGTTGGCATCGACCTCTATCAACCCTAACTCTGATACCACAACCAAATCAACAATTTGCGCTCCAATAGCAATACCTACTCTTGGCTTATCATCGTTCACCGAAAAAATGCCAAAAGGAAGATTGTAAATGGAAAAATCTGAATTATGGGGTACGCTGACCCATGTTCTTAGTGTTGTCAAGTGTTTTCTTATTTCTGTTATAACCAAGATTGATAATAATCGCCATCATCTAATTTCATGGCATTCTCAGTAACCATCAACGGCTTAAAGGTGTCTATCATAACCGCTAATTCTTCAGACCCTTTTTGACCTATGCTACGTTCTGCAGCACCTGGATGCGGACCGTGTGGTATACCTGCGGGATGCAAAGAAATATTACCCGGTTGCACACCGTTTCTGCTCATGAAATCACCATCAACATAATACAGCATTTCATCCGAATCTATATTGGAATGGTTATATGGTGCCGGAATGGACTGCGGATGATAATCGTACAGTCTTGGCACAAACGAACAAATTACAAAGGCATTTGTTTCAAAAGTTTGATGCACTGGTGGCGGCTGGTGAATTCTGCCCGTAATAGGCTCAAAATTATGAATGGAGAATCCGTATGGGAAATTATATCCATCCCAACCTACAACATCAAAAGGATGCCCTACATATACCATTTCATGCATGACCCCTTGCTTTTTCACCTTTATCAAATGTTCATTGGTATCGGTAAATGTTTCAAGGTCTTTCGGCAATTTGTAATCGCGCTCACAGAACGGAGAGTGTTCCAATAACTGCCCAAACCAATTGCGATACCTTTTTGGCGTATAAATTGGCGAATATGATTCGGCATATAATATGCGATTGTCTTCACTATCAAAATCTATTTGATAAATGGTTCCTCTGGGAATGATCAGATAATCACCATATTCAAAAGGAATTTGCCCAAAAATAGTCCTTAAGATACCAGAGCCTTTATGTATGAACAACATTTCATCGGCATCGGTATTCTTATAAAAATATTCGCGTAACGATTTTCGTGGTGCCGCTACCCCAATGATGATATCACTATTGACCAATAGTGGCTCACGAGCTACTAAAAAATCGTCTTTTGCGGGTGCATTAAAACTAACCAACTTTAACGAACGTATATTCTTCTCCAAAGCAATTTTAGGAGACACATCGGTACTCTTTACGATCTCTTTGACCATGGTAGGTCTATTTTGATGATATAATAAAGAGGACATACCGTCAAAACCAATGGTACCGAACAATTGTTCCGAGTACAACTCCCCATTGGGTTTTCTAAACTGCGTGTGCCTTTTTGGCGGCAACGCACCTTGCTTATGATAGATAGGCATATACGTTCGTTTTGTTAGTTACTACTATTTTATTAAAATTAAACTATTCTTGGCATGTCAAGAAATCTGTTGAACTTATAAGGTTCCCCTTAATTCTTGCTCACGTTCAATAGCTTCAAACAAAGCCTTGAAATTTCCTTTTCCAAAAGAAGTTGCTCCTTTACGCTGAATAATTTCAAAAAACATGGTTGGTCTTGCCTGTACCGTTTTGGTGAAAATTTGCAACAGATATCCTTCATCATCACGATCTACCAAAATACCTAGTTTTCTCAATGATTCTATATCCTCATCAATTTCACCAACTCGCTCTGTCAATACATCATAATACGTTGTAGGTATAGTCAAAAACTCCACACCTCTACTTTTTAAATCAGAAACCGTTTTTACGATATCATCGGTTGCTACGGCAATATGTTGTACACCTTCACCTTCATAAAACTCCAAATATTCATCTACCTGAGATTTTTTCATTCCAGGAGCAGGCTCGTTGATCGGGAATTTAATACGACCGTTGCCATTACTCATTACTTTACTCATGAGCGCTGTATAATCGGTAGAAATATCCTTATCATCAAAAGACATTATTTGCTTAAAGCCCATTACATTGGCGTAGAAATCTACCCAATAATTCATTTTACCTTCGTTCACGTTACCTACCATGTGATCTACAAATTTTAATCCAGTAGACGTTGGCTGATAATCGCTTTCCCATTTTTGGTAGCCTGGTAAAAATGTACCGTTATAATTTTTCCGCTCTACAAAAATGTGTACTACTTCACCATAAGAATAAATACCAGAACTTACCACCTTACCGTGCTCGTCTTCTTCGGTTTTTGGCTCCATGTAACTTTTAGCTCCTCTTTTCATAGCCTCGTTGTAAGCATAGGTAGCATCATCTACCCACAGTGCCGTTACCTTAACTCCGTCACCATGCTTGTCTATGTGCCTACCCACATCTGTACCACTCTTTAACGGTGACGTCAAAACCAATCTAATTTTATCTTGCTCTACCACATAGGATTCAAAATCCCTACTACCGGTTTCAAGACCTTTATAAGCTAAGGATTTAAAACCGAAAGCGGTTTTATAATAATGTGCCGCTTGTTTAGAGTTACTTACATAAAGTTCTAAATAATCGGTACCGTTAATAGGCATAAAATCTTGTGCCTCTTTGTGTTTGTTTTCTGCTACTGTTGAAGTTGACATAGTATATGATTTAGTTTTATATTGTTTTTTGTTGCTCATGCAACATATATGATAAAAAAATTTATGTTGTGGTCGTTTGGCTCTTCATTAAAACCTCAATTGCGGCCAAAAGTGCTTTGTTAGCCTCTCTTACTCCAAAAGATATACGCACTTTCCCCGGCGCACCAAAATTACCTACAGGGCGTACCATTATACCTTTTTTTTCTAAAAAAGAGGTAAACTCCATATCATTCACCGGTGGATCTATTAGCACAAAATTACCCTGTGTTGGCCAATATTTGATATTCATTGTATCAAGTCCGTTCAAAACATACTTTCTTTCTTCCTTAACCAATGCTACAGTTTTGTTTACAAACGCTACATCTTCCAAAGCAGCAATTGCCCCCTCTAAAGCCAATGATGACAATAGAAAAGGTTTACAAATCTTACGCATGTAATTGCTTAGTTCTAAAGGGGCATAACAATAGCCAACCCTTAGACCTGCCAAACCATAGGTCTTTGAAAAACTATTGATTGCAATTACATTTTTACCTTCTACTACAAAAGGAATTCCCGAAGTGTAATCTTCGGCTTCGGCAAAATGTCTGTATACCTCATCTAACACCAGTACTACATGGTCAGGTAATTTATCAATGAAATTTCTTAAATCTGTCAGTGGAATATAATTTCCTGAAGGATTGTTGGGCGATGCTAGAAATACCAACTTTGTTCTATCATTAATAGCCTCTAGAATACCGTCCAAATTGTAATCATAATCCTCGGTCATGGGTACGTTGATCGCCTTGGCTCCCATCCAACGGGTAAAGGCCGTATAAGGTAAAAAGCAAGGCTGACTCACAATTACCTCGTCATCTTCGTTCAAAAATGCCTTAGAAATCATATCTATAATTTCTGAACCACTATTTGCAGTAATAAAGTTATCTACGGTAAGTACACCATCAAAATCTTTCACCAACGCCTCACGTAACCTTATATCCGTATTATCCGGATATAGGCTCAAATCATCTAAGGTATTTGCCAAGGCTTCCTTAACTTTTGGGGAATACCCTAACGGATTTTCGTTAGAGGACAATTTGTGAACGGTAACACCATCGGGCATTACAATCTTCTTACCTCCGCCTTTGTAAGTGCTATCTTCTAATATATATTTCTTAAAACCTGGTTGCATATTTCTAGTACTTTTTGCCAATTTGAACTAAGTAAAAATACAACTTTTTTTTAATTTTGTTGCATTAACAACAATTTTAACGATAAACTCCTGTATTTTTGGAAGAATAACTTTGAGATTATGGACAGGACGGAGGGCTTCGGCGTTTACATTGATCGTACTTTAAAAAAAGTACAGAGCACTTTTTTACAGGTATTTGCAGAAAACAACATTGATCTTACTATTGAACAATGGGTGATCTTGCAACGTGTACATTTAGAAGGAAAAGACGCTTCGCAAGCTGACATTGCCAAATCTAACTTTAGAAATAGGGCTACAACCTCTAGGGTAATCAGTGGATTATGCAAAAAAGGGTTGCTACGTAAATCAAGATTCAGAGATGATCAAAAAAGATATAAATTGGTCATCACAGAAGAAGGTTCGGCTCTAATAAAACAAGTAATGCCTTTTATTCTTGATTTAAGAAAAGTTAGTACCCTGGGAATCACTGAAGAAGAATTCGAAATTTTCTACAAAGTACTTGACCAATTATGGGAAAATTTTGATCAATACGAAGGTCGTTCATAGTCATATTCCAGTCGATAAAAGAAATAATTAAATTTTTATTGATTTTGGTTTTACCAGTCTATAAAAATCACTAAGTTTGCACCCACATTTGAAAAAATGGTGTCGGTCGCATAGCTCAGCTGGATAGAGCATCTGCCTTCTAAGCAGACGGTCGGAGGTTCGAATCCTCCTGCGATCACTCTGAAGCCCCTTTTTAGGGGCTTTTTTGTTTAAATAACTTATTCAAGTCGTTCTATTTTTTTCACAAACCCAATAATCTTAAGGTTTTTATTATTTTTGAGATACTAAGACCATCACCAAACTACCATGTATACACTTACCTACGAATCTACTGCCGTTAATATTATGACCAGTTCAGAAATGGAGTCTTTGCTTGAGGAAGCACGTACACATAACAAGAGTAAAGATATTACCGGTTGCCTTATCTATTATAAAGGGAAATTTGTTCAACTTTTGGAAGGGGACAAAAAGGAGGTGCAAGAACTCTATGATAGAATAAAAAAAGACCCACGCCATAAAGAGGTTACCTTATTTTCAGAGGATAAAATTATCAAAAGAACTTTCCCTAATTGGGGCATGGCTTACTACCCTATGGATGAGGAGCACACCAACCAATATGAACTTGAACAGTTTAAAAGAAACTTAATCTTACTTTCCGATCTTGTTGAACCTACTAATTTGACAGCAAAGCAATTTTGGAAAAAGATAAAGACAATGATTGCAGAATCGCCCACGTAATTTCACTCAATTCTATATCATTTTATTATCTAACAGTAATTAATTATCATCTTCATTCTTTATAAGTGGATGATCCGTTCTGCCTAAACCAATTATCTTTATAATATTGATTATCGTATTATACAACATTAATACCACTACGATCAAGGCAGAACTTAATATTGCGCTTACACCAATAGTAATGTAATATATGGCATCAAAATAATTTTCCGGAATATTCTCACTTTCCGTGACAGGCAGATTAAACACCAAAAAGAACAACAAAGAGGCTATAAAAATTGCCGTATCCAGCTTTGCAATTTGCATAATGTGCAAGTAATGATCATTCTTCAGTTTAGAATTTGTCCCTGAACTCACACCTAAAAGGGTTAACATTAGCGCCAATATGGTTGCCGATGCTAGCACTATGGTATTACATAAGGTATTTAATCCGGTAAGGCTAGACTTTATTAAAACTTTAGCTTCATAACCGCTTAAATTTCCAAGCATAAAAGTACCTAAACCAATAAACCCTAAAGAGATCAAGCCGCCTATAATTGCGCGCTTTGTATAAAGTGAAATATCTATACTCATATTACATAAACAAATTAATACTGATTAGATTTTTTTATAAGTATCCCATTAAAACCTTGCGAATACCCATGAAACTGTAATACCGAAAATCATATGTGCAAGGATCAATTGCAAAAAGAAGTATGTCCAATTAATTTTTGGCGGGTTACTGTGATTACTAATTATCATTGACCACCCGGCAACACCTATGACCCCAAGTGCCAATCCAAAAATTAATCCCGTCCAAATGACAATATCCTTACTGAAATGGAAATAATAGGCGTACATAATGGCAGCCATACTAATGCCTATTAGAAAATGAATTAACCAGCCTAAATAATAATTATTATCCACATAATCTTTCATAGTCTTAGAAAGACCAATAAGCTGATTTAATAAATGTGCCTCGTTAAATTTGTGACCGCTCAACAATTCAACTACATGACTAAAGCCTGTCATAATCGTAGTTCCTATAATGCCAGCGCAAAATATAGTTAACATTTCCATTGCTGTTTTTATTTCGTTAAACTGCTCCTAGCATTAAATTAAATAATAATTGGTGCATACCATTATCTATATTTTTTTGAACAAACAATTACTTGTAATGAATTACTTTTTGGAGCTTAACGCCAGTACCTTCAATGATATGTAATGCAATTAATGACAGTTATGCATTTTAAATAACCAACAAATAATAAATGGCATGGAAGAAATTATTGGAATTTTCGCCGGCGTCTTTACCACCATTGCGGCAGTTCCACAAATTTACAGAGCTTGGAAAATAAAAAAGGTAGATGATGTCTCCCCTAAAATGTTTTTTATATTAATTCTAGGGGTCCTGCTCTGGACAGTATATGGTGTTATGAAACAAGATGCTCCAATTATTATTACCAACGGTATTTCAACACTATTGAACATCACCATGTTCATTCTCATTTTCAAATATAGAAAACAAGAAAAATGAAGGAATTATTTAACACCTCTTGGGAAACAGTAATGTTAATTTCAATCAGTGCATGTGGCATATATTTAGCAGTTATTGTTTTTACACGCATTACCGGAAAACGAAGTTTTTCAAAAATGTCAAGTTTTGATTTTGCAATGACCGTTGCCGTTGGATCAATTATTGCTACAACAATCCTATCTTCTTCTGTAAAAATGATCGAGGGTATAGTTGGCTTGGCAATGGTATATCTATTGCAAATAAGCATTGCATTTGCCCGAAGAAATAAAACTATACAGAATTTGGTAGATAATTCACCTTTATTACTCATGGATGGGGAGAAAATTATTGAATCCAATTTAAGAAAAGCCAAAGTTACAGAGAGTGATTTACGTTCAAAATTGAGAGAAGCCAATGTAACCGAACTCAGTCAAATTAAAGCGGTTATTTTTGAAACTACGGGAGACATTTCAGTTCTACATAAAAAAGATGATGCTCCTTTAGATTTATGGATTATGAAAGATGTGAAAAGAGAATAGCACCTCCCTTCTCATACTTACACCATTACAATTTAGTCCTAATTTGTGTCTTATTGCTATCATTATTTATCCATATGCTATACCGCACAATTTCCAATTAAAAGAGCAAATCAATTAAGTGCTCAAATTTTAATTTCAAGTAAGAAATTACAACATATTAAAATCTAACAAGATGAAATTAGCATATAAAAATTGCATAGAAGCCTGTAAAAAATGCTTTATCGATTGCCAAAACTGCATAGTTAACATGGCTGGTAAAGAAAGTATGAATGAGTGTCCAAATTGCTGTATTCAGTGTGTAGATACTTGCCTTAGCACCATTAAAATATTAATGGCAGATAGTCCTTTTTCTTCAAAACAAGCAGCGCTTTGCGCTGAAATTTGCGAATGGTGCGCAGAACAATGCCAACAACATGACCATGAGCATTGTCAATTGTGCGCAGAATCTTGCTTGGCATGTGCCAAAGAATGTAGAAAACTTGCAGCCTAATACGTATTTAAAACTAAGAACATGGAAAATATAACGATAGATAAAAATCAAGAACAGGCAAAACAACCTGGTAATGAATTCAAAATGAATCCTGAGCCACTTACCATACGTGAAAGCTACAAAGGCAGTGATAAATTAAAAAACAAAGTTGCACTGCTTACAGGTGGAGATAGTGGTATAGGTAAAAGCGTAGCGGTACATTTTGCAAGGGAGGGCGCAAAAATTGCCATCATTTACCTAAACGAGGAAAAAGATGCACTACAAACTAAAATTGAAATTGAAAATGAAGGTGGAGAGTGTCTTTTGATCAAAGGAGACGTTAAAAATGAACAGTTTTGCAAAGATGCTATTGATAAGACCATTTCTAATTTTGGAACCTTAAACTGTGTTATTAATAATGCGGCCATGCAATTCCCTACCGAGCATATTGAGGATATCAAAATAGAGAATTTGCATACCACTTTTGAAACCAACATCTACCCTTATTTTTATATTGTCATGGCTGCCATGAAACATTTAAAATCTGGTGATACCATTATCAATACGACATCTGTTACTGCATATAGAGGGTCTGAGCACTTAATAGATTATGCCAGTACAAAAGGAGCAATTGTTTCTTTTACCAGAAGCTTGTCAAAATCACTTGCAGAGAAAGGAATTCGTGTAAATGCTGTAGCCCCCGGACCTATTTGGACTCCTTTGATACCAGCTACTTTTGACGGTGAAAAACTAGAGAAATTTGGTAAAGATGTGCCGTTGGGTAGACCTGGCCAACCTGCCGAAGTAGCTCCAGCCTATGTGTATTTAGCCAGTGAAGACAGTAGCTATATGACAGGACAAGTATTACATATAAATGGTGGTGAAGTAATTGGCGGATAATTAATTGTATACATAATGATCAAAGATGAAGTGTTCCATATTTATATGGCAGAAGATGATATGGAAGATCAACAAATATTTAGAGATGCTATAGCTAGTTTGCAAGAAAATATAAATATTACCATGTTCTCAAATGGGTTAGATTTACTAAATGAATTGCAAACTAAAACTCTAAAGCCAAATGTTATTTTTCTGGATCTTTTTATGCCTCGATTGAATGGAGAGGAAAGTTTGACCGAAATTAGAAAGAGTACTGCCCTTGATGATATTCCGGTAGTTATATTTTCTAATCTGTACGATATTGACCGTATTTCAAATTTGTTCCAAAATGGTGCAAATAGATATCTCCATAAGCCTAATTCCTTTAAAACGCTAACATTTGCTTTAAAGAGAACTATAGAATCTATTAAAAACAACACTTTAGGGGGTACGGCGATAATAAACTATGTAGAAGAATAGTTACATAGTAGGATGATTCATTTTTTTTGACTCAAAAGGATCAATAAACTTTTAGGTATTGAGTTATTTTTAAAATCAATCGCATTATTGCACAACGAAGGCAAAAGCTAACTTGCAATTGAATTATCAGCACATATAGTGCATATTCAACCAAATAATTTTAGAGTACAAATTATTTACCGAACATGAGCAAACCAATTTTAAATGTTTTCCTGGCAGATGATGACAGTGATGACAGAACATTCTTTTCTGACGCCTTGCGCGAAATACCGATACAGACCAAAATATCGGAATTTAACAATGGTGTTGACCTAATGGCAGAATTACTATCTGAAACTGCGGCGCAGCCAGATGTAATTTTTCTAGATTTAAAAATGCCCATGATGGACGGATTTGAATGCTTGTCCGATATCCGAGATTTGGATAAATATCTTAATACACCGGTAATTATCTATTCAACTTCGTATCATCCTAAAGAAATTGACCGACTAGAGGAAATGGGAGCTTCATTGTACTTACAAAAACCTTCATCTTACAATCAATTAAAAACGCTATTACACAAATGTCTTCGTTATGTAAACAATGCAGAAGGAGATATCCTAGATAAAGAATTTGTAATCTCTATCTAATTCCCCTATTCATATTACCCTCCTCCTTTAAATTATATCAGAACACTTTTTTATTTATCAGTTTTTTTATTAATTGTTACACTAAACCAGTAATACCTAAATAGCACTTATCTGGCAAATATTTATTTTATAAAGCCAGATTTCGATTTTTGATACCACGTAATACTTCAGATTTTTCCAAAATAAAAAAGCCAGCTCATAGAGCTGGCTTTTTTATTTTTATATCGTTCCTCTTATGCAGAAAGGGATACGTTTCTAATATTCATTAAGTAAGCTTTTGGCGTACAATTAAATTTGTTTCTAAATATTTTAGAAAAATAACTTCTACTGGTAAATCCTATTGAATATACTATTTCAGAAATATTCATATCAGAAGTCTGAATTAGCTCTTCCGCTAAAATTAAACGTTCGTTTCTAATAAAATTAGTCACTGTCGTACCTTCCATCACTTTAAAACCTTCTTGAAGTTTGGTTGGCGAAAGACCGTATTCTTTACTTAAATCTGTAACGGTATAAGGGTACTCTGGCTTTCTCTTAATTGCATTCACTGCTTCCTCTATTCTTAAAAGCTCTTTTTTAGTCAACATTGAAGATACTTGTCCATCATTCTCCATGTCTTGCTTACAATGTAAAATCTCTAACGCAAGGGTAAAATTCACTATTCCTTCAATAAGTAGCTTTCTTACCAAGCCTACCTGCGTAATAGCTCTAATCTGCAATAATTGTTCTTTAATCTTTAAATTAAAAGTACCTATATGTGGTTCTCCATCTTCATTTAGAAAAGTTGCGAATAATTGATCATAAAGTTCTTGATGGTTATTATTATCTATTGCATTACCATCTTGAGTAACCTTAATAATAGATAAATTGGATTTTGAAGCTCCTCTCAACTTAATATTTATTGTATCGTTAGATCCACCTACTACAACGGTTTGCAAAGCCTCAACTTTTTGAGAATCGCTACCTTTTGTAAATCTAAAATTACCTTCTAAACAGTAAACGAAATATAAACTACGGTTTTCATCAAGCTTTAAATCAAAATTAAAATCTTGATTTAAATCCATGTCATATTCAGTATAAGATATACCTGATCCTAATGATACTGTTTGTATTCTACCTGTTCCCTTATCATTATCGTATTGAAGAATACGATCGCCTTGAAAGCTAGATATACTTCCACCTAACACATTGTTGAAATAACTTAATTGATTATGAACTATTTGCATGATAAATTGTTTTGAAGGTTATTATTTAACGCAGCCTCTTGTGCCTCAAAAGCATTTGATGAATCAGGAGTGCTACCTTTTACATTTGACGTTTGGTCATAAGAACTTTTTCGTCTTACGTTACCTACTCTAGCATATTGAAGATTATTCATAGGGACTTGCATTTCTTGTTGTTACAAAGATGCAGCCAAAGAAGAGTAAATGTGTTACATGATTTTTAGAAGCTGTTACACAATTTTAAGAAAGGCGAATTACGAACTATATTAAGGTAGGTAGGTAAACAATGAATTGCGCCCCTTTATTGATTTCCCCTTCGGCATGTATTACACCATTATGGGATTGAACAATTTTTTTACAAATAGACAACCCTAAACCTGTACCGGTAAATTCGGTTTTTCCGTGAAGTCTCTGAAAAATCTCGAATATTTTTTCTTGATACTTTTTCTCAAAGCCTATACCATTATCAATGAACTGTAATTTTACATAATTGATATTTGGTAGCAAAGTTTCTAAACTATCATTTTTGCCAGTAATAACACTACTTACAATCTTAATTTGAGGTTGAACCCCTTCCCTAATATATTTTAAAGAATTACCAATAAGATTAGCAAATAACTGTTCTAATTGAAACTGAATGCCGTTGACCACCGGTAAGTTTTGAGTAACAACTTCGGCATTTAACTCATTTATACGTTCACCAAGGTCTTCAAGTACGTTGTTAAGAACATCGTTGAGATCTACCCTTTTTGGTTGCTCATTAACCTCATCAATTTTTGAATATGAGAGAAGATTACTTATCAAATTTCGCATTCGATCAGATGAATATTTTATTTTATCCAAATATCCTTGTGAACGACTATTTAAACGACCTTCTTCTTCATCGTGTAATCGACTGGCGAACATTTGTATTTTACGCAAAGGTTCTTGCAAATCATGACTGGCCACTCTATTAAAAGCTTCTAGATCAGCATTGGTTCTCTTCAGCTCCGCATTTTTAATCTGTAAAACGGATTCTGCCTCTATTTGCGTGGTAACATCTCTTATAACGCCTACCATATACCATTTACCTTCTTTTTGGTAACACTCGCCAATAGTGTTCATATACTTAAGTTCATTAGACTTCGTATACACCCGAAACACTTGATCTGTCTTCGATTTCTTTCGTTTAGCCTCTTTAAAACTTGTCTTAACCTTTTCTATATCATTAGGGTGCAGAAAGGTCAATAAACGATCATACTGATTGTCAAACTCGTTAGGTTCATAGCCAAATAACCGGTACACATTATCTGAGTACTTAATCTGTTCTTTCTCTAAATTCCAACGAAAACTACCAATATTGGCCACATGTTCAGCCTCTGACAATAATCTGTTTTGTATGAAAAGTTCATTCTCATATTTCTTTTCTTTGGTTACATCTTTAGAAAATAAAATGAGACCATCGTTCATTTTAACAGCTCTAGTACTTAACCAAAATGAATCTTCCTTAAATATAAATTCCCTGGTATATTCTTTATTCTCTCCCGTAGCATAGCAGGTTTTCAATATTTCTATTACCCCGTTTTCAGAATTCTTTGGATAATATTCTAAAATACTTAGCCCTACAATTTTGTCGGCTTCTTCATTGGTAATTTCATCCATTCGATTATTTAAATAATCGATTCTAAAATCTTCAACCTCACCATCATTATTGAAAATAGGCTTTAAATAGCATATAATACTATCATTACTATCTAAAACGCGAACACCAAATAGATTGGAAATTTCCAATTCATGCGTTCTAGATTGTTTAGTACCCAACGGTAGTTTAGACTCGGCATCGGTAATATAACTCGGTTCCAACTCAGCAAGGGTAATCAAGAGCCCATTGTTAATGCACTTTGCATCTACACGGTAATTAAAAACCCCGTCATCTTTTTTAATAGATATATGTGTAGTACTTGGTTCTTTGGCAGTAAACACCTTATTAGCAACAGTTAGTATTCCATCAACATTGGAAAGTTCCCCAAAATTTAGGTCAGTAATCACTTCGGTTGTTTTGCCAAAAAAGTCAAGGGCTTTTTGGTTGGCATACTTTATAGTATACGCTGAACTTTTTGAAGTTACATCGGTTTCTGGTTCAATATATAGCAGTGCAGTGTTGAACCCGTCAACAATATCCTCAAAAAAACTGCCTACCATATTATTCACCATTATCTCCTACTATTTTTTATTTTAAGTTAATACACTGCGAAGTAACCGTTTATATTATGATTTGACTAGTGCTAAAACAAAAAAAGTTGCTCCTAATGAAACAACTTTTACCTATAAGACCTATTGAAAATTTAAATTTTCAATAAAAAATTCTCTTTCTTAAAATCATTTAGGTGGTATGCCCAATTCATTTTAACCACTTGTTTCAATGACTTTTTAAGCTCGCTGAAACTAGAAGGTTTTTTTATGTAAATGTTTGCCCCTTTTTCAAAGGTCTCCTCAATATCTCTTTCTGCAGAAGAGGTAGAATAAATAGCCACCAACAAATCTTTAAGATGTGGTGTATTTCTAATGGCTTCTAAACACTCAAACCCATTCATTATAGGCATGTTCAAATCTAAAAACACCAAATCTGGAGTATTCTTCGTATCACTAAGCAAAAACTCCATACAGCTTTTTCCATTTTCCAATTGATGCAAATCTGTATTAAGCTCTATTCCTTCTAACGCATCAGCAAAAAACTGTCTGTCGTCTTCGTCGTCATCTACAAGGAGTATCTTTAATTTATCCATTTCACTTTTCATGTATTGAAAGAAGAACCATTCTTCTTACTTTTTTCTAAACTTCAAGTATTGGGTAATTGTCAACCCCGTTACTTTTTTGAACTGATTCGATAAATGAGGTACACTACTAAAATTCAAGTCGTGGGCAATTTCGCCCAAACTTGCATTTTCTAAAAGCACTAACTCCTTCACTTTTTCAATGCGCACTAAGATATAAAAATTCTCAATTGAGGTGAATGTTTTACTAGAAAACAAGTTTGAAAGATATGGATAACTAAAACCCAACTGATTAGAAAGTAATTCTGATATTTTTACGTTTCTAATATCTCCATCATACACCATTTTCTTAATGTATATCTTGATTTCCTCAACGATATCCCTATTCTCCTTTGTTTGGATTTTTATTCCAAAACCTTTAAGCTCTTTAGAAATTGACTCAAGCTTTTCATTGCTTATATCTTCAGGTAGCTTAATAGTACCGTCTTCCAAAATTTCAAAATCAATCCCCGCTGCAACCATTGTTTTACGAAATACTTCACTAACCATTTTTTCAGGGTCGACTATGAAACTATATTCCATTTAAAAACAGTAATTAATTCGCAACAATTTAAGTTGTAAAAATATTATTTATATGAAACTTAATATAACAAAATACAATAAATATTGACCACTTTTGAGCCTATGGTGTAAATTAATTTTATTTGTAAGGTTATTACTAGAATTATTTATCGAACCAGTAGTTAAATACAGACCTACCGCTACTCCATGGTATAAATTAATGCTCCATACGCAGGTATATTCATTTTTCCAGTGAAATGTTTGGCGTCTGTGACTTTATCTACAAATTCTACGTCGGCAACTTCCATATTAGAAAATGCATTATCATAGATTTCACTCCCTGCATTGATTTTTAACATAAATGGTTGGCTCTCATTTAACCCAATACCATAGTCTTTATATTCTTGATTGCTGAAATTCAAAATAACCAATACCGGTTCTGTAGGGTCATTGGCATCAAAACGTTTGTAAGCTAAAATTTTGGTTTCGTTATTAACATGAAGAAAATCAATATGCTGGCTTCTTAGCCCTTTGCCTCCCGGCATTTCTCCAGTTCTCAAATGAATAATGTCACTTACCAAAGTTTCTATTCCTTCATGTTTTTCCAGTTTTCCCCAGTCTAAAGCTTCGGTGTCTTTAAAATATTCATCTTCAATAAACTCCTGTCCTTGAAAAAGCATGGGTATACCAGGTGCGGTTAGCGTTAATACCATTCCCAATATGGCTCTTTTCTTGGCAAAATTGCTCTCTGCATCGCCTGGCTGAATCTCTTCTGGCACCCTTGCTTTACCATTGGCTACCTCATCATGAGATTCTGTATAAACTACGCGGCTAAAGGCATCGTCACTGTACTTAAAACTTAGGGCTCCTACGATTTTTTCCAAATCCCTACCATCATCATGGGTATCTTCAATAACTTCCCTTACCGGATGCACAAAATTCATATCCCATTGTGAGCCATACATTAACCCACCGTCTTCAACGGCATCCGTCACCCTACTATCACCTTTCAAATCTTCTGCTATAGTCAAAACGTGAGGGTATTTCTCTCTAATCTCCATGTTAATATCGCGCATTAATATATTTCCTTCCTCTATTTCCGTATCATATCCCAATCCGCCACCTTCATAGCGTATGTATGAAGTAGCGTCCATTCGCAGCCCATCACAATGGTATTTTTCTATCCACATCAATGCGTTATCTCGCAAATATTGGCATACTTCCTCTCTACCATAATCTGGTCTGGTGTCTCCCCAAGGCGTATCGCTTCTGTGATCATTATAAAAGTATATACCGCCTTTGTCATTTTCACTCCAACCATCAAATTGCCACAGATCCACATCTGAAGGACCAAAGTGATTGTATACCACATCCATAATTACCGCAACTCCTTTTTTATGCGCCTCATTCACAAGTTTAGCAAAACCATCTGGTCCACCATAATCTTGTTCAATAGCAAATGGATGAGCCGGATTGTACCCCCAAGAAATTCCACCTGCAAATTCAGCCACAGGCAATAGTTCTATACAATTAATCCCCAAACCTTTTAAATAATCCAACTTTTCAATAACATCATCAAAAGTACCTACGGCATCTGGTGACGACCTGTTAAAAGTACCAACATGCAGTTCGTATATCACCAATTTATTCCAACTTGGCATTTTAAAACCGGTATCATCCCATTCAAAATCCAAAGACCTTATGACAGAATTTCCATTACTGTTTGTTACTTCAAACGCGTAAGGGTCATTCCTGGGCAATAGCTTACCATTATATTCAATAAAGTATTTGTATTCATCTCCTGAAGAAGCTTTATCCGTTACCACAGACCAGTATCCGTTTTCCTCTATCTCAAGGGGAATTTCGCTTTCAGACCAATTATTAAAGCTACCTGCCACAAAAACCTTGTCTGCATTAGGCGCCCATACTCTAAAGGTTACAGTACCATCATCTATGATAGCACCCATACCTGCCGATTTTGTTATAGTAGTATTCATATACCAAAAATAGACTGCATTTTTGGCTAACAATACTCTTAACGCACCATGCTTTAACTCAAAAAAATAAATTTTGAATAACCGCTAAATGAGATATTATGAAGTTAATTAATATTCTAAGATATTTGTTTATTGCTGCTTAGGAACAACTACAGTAAAAACGGAACCTTTGTTTAATTCGCTCGTTGCACCAATGTAACCAAAATGGTTCTGTACGATCTTTTTAACGATTGCCAAACCAATACCGGTACCCACATATTCTTGCTTGGTATGCAAGCGCTGAAAGACTTCGAATATTTTCTTAGAGAAATGCTCTTCAAAACCAATACCATTATCGGTAATGGTAATTTTCACATACTCCTTACCTTCCAATAAATTATCATCAATAATCTGTGCATTGGTTATAGTTTCCGTGTTAATGATAATAACAGGTGCAGTGTCATGCTTTACATATTTCAATGAATTAGACAATAAATTATAGACCAACTGTCTAAATTGAAATGGCACTACCTCCAATTCTGAAGAATTCAGCAAAGTAATTTTTCCGTTCTTTTTCTGAAGCTCTTCTCCTAAATCACTTTTTACGTCTTCTACGAGATTCTCCAATTCAATTTTTTCAAATACCCGTTGCTCGGTATCTGCCCGTGAATAGGATAATAAATCATTAATAAGAGATTGCATTCTAAAGGCTGCGGACTGTATTTTTTTAAACTTTGTCTTACCGGAATCAGACAGTTTATCATATTCTTTATCAAGTAAAATTTCCGTAAACATTTGAATCTTACGCAATGGCTCTTGCAAATCATGACTAGAAATATAGGCAAAGGACTGCAGTTCTTTGTTCATGGCTTCTAACTTAATATTGCTATCCGCCAATTCCTTGGTACGGTTATCCACTTCCATTTTCAACTCATCTGCAAATGATTTTTGCTTATCAATACTCATGGCCGTACCTACAAAGCCCACCATCTCTTCCTTTTCATATTTTGGAACTCCTAGCACTTTGAACCATTCATATTTACCGCTTGAATGTCTTTTGACCCTATACTCCAAGGCAAACTCGGTTTTATTCTCTACTGCATGTCCAAACCCGGCATAGATCAGATCCAAATCATCTGGGTGAACTACATCTACCCAAACCTGTCCCGTAAAATCTTCTTCCTTTTCTATACCAACATAGTCCAATAACGCGCGGTTGGCATATTGTATATTTATTTCCTTATCAGTTACCCAAATCCATACTGGCGAAAGATTTGCCAGCTCCCTGAACCTTCTTTCACTCTCCTTTAATCTTCTTTCTGCAAGTACGGTTTCTGTTGTATCTGTTACAATGACCAAAACCCCAGACACATCACCTTCTTCATCTTTTACCGGGCTATAACTAAATGTCCAATAAACGTCTTCTATTCTACCGTTTCTAAATATAGGTACCAGTAAATTTTCTCTCCATATGGACTCACCCTTTTCCGTAACAACTTTTAACATTGGTTCAACTTCTTCCCAAGCTTCATCCCAGGCCTCTTTTCCATTTAGTCCTAAAATTTTTGGATGTTTACCATCGTCACCTAAAATTGGCCTATAAGCATCATTGTAAAAACTTTTCAAAGTCTTTCCCCAAAACAATAACATAGGGAATGGAGAATTCAGTAGAATGTTTATGGTTGTTCTTAAACTCTGCGGCCAGCCTTCAGGAGGGCCTAAAGGTGTAAGAGACCAATCTTTTTCTCGCATCAACCTACCCATTTCACCACCATCATCAAGAAAATGAAATTTTTTATTCATAAGGGTTGCAAATAGAAGTTTCTAAAATTATGGTTATTGTATTCTTTACGTAAAAGCATTACAAGGTTAGCTAAATTAAACTAGCTATTACAAATTAAATAATTTACCGAAGAAAGTCTTGACTCAATAAAATAGAATTGCTCTTTATTAAGACCATGAGGATTGATTGAAACTTTGTGACTTTTACATTCCATTTTATAAAAAACCTTAAAATTGAAAATGTTAGAAAATCAGCAATTTTGACTCAAAAACAAGCAAAAAACCCTTTAAAATAGTCAAAAAAATCATAAAACAAGTCAATTTCTTGCATTTTAACTGAATTTTACTATGTTACTGTTTAACTAAAGTTATTCTATGCGACAATTAAAGATCACAAAACAAATTACGAACCGAGATGCCAAATCATTAGAAAAATATTTTCAAGAAATCAGTAAGATAGATTTAATTACTGCTGACGAGGAAGTAGAGCTGGCGCGAAAAATTCGTGAGGGTGATCAAAAAGCATTGGACAAGCTAGTGAGCGCCAATTTAAGGTTCGTAGTATCTGCCGCCAAGCAATATCAAAATAGAGGCTTACGCCTTACAGACCTTATTAACGAAGGCAATTTAGGCTTGGTAAAGGCTGCAAAACGTTTTGACGAGACTAGAGGATTTAAGTTTATCTCATATGCCGTTTGGTGGATCCGCCAGTCTATTTTACAAGCACTTTCCAAGAAATCTCGTATGATACGTTTACCTCAAAACAAAATAGCGGTCAGTTCTAAAATTTATCAAGTGTATTCAACCTTGGAGCAAGAAAACGAAAGACCTCCAAGTGCTGCGGAAATTGCAAAAGAATTGGATATGAGCGTTTCTAAAGTTAAGAGCTCTATGAAAAACTCCGGAAAATCCATTTCACTTGATGCTCCTTTTAAAGAAGGTGAATCCTCATCCCTTTACAACGTATTAGAGTCTACATCTCTGGAAAGACCGGACAAGGATGTTATGGCAGAGTCGTTGGAAACAGACATCAATCAAGTTTTGCAAAAAATTCCAGAAAGACAGGGCGATGTTTTACGCCTGTTCTTTGGCCTAGGGAACCAACCTGCTATGAGTTTGGTTGAAATAGGCGAAGTATTTGATGTTACCAGGGAACGAGTTCGCCAAATTAAAGACAAGGGTATAAAATCTTTACGCCGAACTTCTAACACAGAAGTATTAAGAGCCTACCTGTAAACCAAAGCTACATAATTAGCTAATCACCTTATACACAAACTATTATTAACACCCCTTAAAAATAGTATAACATAAGCTTAACACCTCTAATTTGTAGTTGGTGATGCTTATGTTATGTTACTGTTTTAAAAAAGAATACATGAAATTAATCTACATCAAAAGAGAAAGTAATATTAAAGAACTATACAGAACACGCACCGGACTTATGAAATCGAAAGTGACTTCGATCACCAAATATTTTATGGGAGTACCTATAAAAACCATTCACTCATACAAACAAATTTATCAAGGGCGTAAAAATAATGCCATTGAAAAAATGCTATTTATATAATCACATTATCACACAAATATTATCCAATAAATTAAACAGAATTCATGAAGATATTAGTAATAGGAGCAGGTAACATGGGCTTAACGTATGCTGAGGGCATGTCCAAATCAAAATTACTTAAGAAAAGGAATATAATGGTGCTTGACACTTCTGAAGAAAAATTGGAGGAATTAAGAGAAAATCCTCAATTTGATGCTTTTGATGACCTTAAAAATTGTGCCCCACAGGCAGATATCATTTTTATTGCCGTTAAACCATACCATGCTGAAAGCGTTTTTTTAAAGCTAAACCCGTTAGTAAAACCTGGCCAGATCATGATATCGATCATGGCGGGCGTTACCATAGATACCATAAAACAATTAACGGGACTCACAAAAATAGTTCGTGCCATGCCTAATTTACCGGCCCAGATCGGTAAAGGCCTCACCTCTTTTGTAGCCTCTGAAGATGTTACCAGAATTGAGCTGTTGACCATTGAAAGTCTTTTGGACACCACAGGTAAATCTATATTGGTTAGTGATGAAAACTTTATTGACGCCTCTACGGGTATTTCAGGTAGTGGACCAGCTTACGTTTTCTATTTTATGCAAAGTATGATGGAGGCAGCTTTAAAAATGGGCTTTACCCCAAGTGTTTCTAAAGTACTGGTAGCACAGACCTTTACAGGAGCCATTGAACTTTTTAACCAAAATGAACTATCGCCAAATTCTTGGATGGACAAGGTGGCAAGTAAGGGTGGTACTACCCGTGCAGCATTAGACTCTATGGAAAACAATAATGTTGGAGAATTAATTAAAGAAGCAGCATTCGCAGCATTTGAGCGTGCAGTAGAACTTGGAAAAGAAAAAGTAAATGTATAAGCAGAAAATAGTAATTAAGGTAGGCACTAACGTCATGACCAATAAGGACAATCGTATAGTGAGACCAGTATTACGAAATTTGGTACAACAGATTGCAGAATTATATGAACGTGATATTTTAACCGTATTGGTATCCTCAGGATCGGTAATTGCAGGTCGTGAGGTTCTTGGTACATCGTCTATAGAGAACGATACGCAACGCAGACAGGTGTATTCGGCTATTGGCCAACCTAGAATGATGCGATTATACTATAACATTTTTCATGATTATGGTATGAAATGTGCCCAGGTACTGCCTACAAAACGCGATTTTACACCTGGTGTACACAGACAGAACATGATCAATTGCGTAGAAGGTCTGTTGTCCGAAGGGGTAATACCGATCGCCAACGAAGATGATGCCGTATCTGTCACCATGAGTATGTTTTCCGATAATGACGAACTGGCAAGTTTAATAGCTCAGCTGATAGATGCTGACAAGCTGATTATTCTAACGGATATTGACGGACTCTATACCGGTAACCCTAACGAAGAAAGCAGCGACCTTATAGCACATGTTAATCCTGAAGAAAATTTAGAAGAATTTATTCAAGATAACACCAAAAAAGCAGGTGAAGGTCGTGGTGGCATGGGTTCTAAATTAGATTACGCTCAGCAAGCCGCCGCAAAAAACATACCTACGTTTATTGCCAACGGTAAAAAAGATAGGACGATCATTGATATTATAGAAGGAAAAAATGTGGGCACAAAAGTTACCCTTGAAGAAAAAGCAGAAGCATAATGAAGATAATTTCAACAGAAATAAAAAATAAGGTTTTAAATAGTATGATGTTACTTTTGGATACCAACCGAAGTAGCATTCTCAACGCCAACAAGAAAGATCTTGATTTGTTTACCAAAGAAGATCAAGCTATGTATGATAGACTCATTGTAACCAACGGCAAAATTGATGGTATGATCGGATCTATTAAAGAGGTGATGTCTCAAGAAGATCCTGTGGGTAAAATCATTTCTACCAAAAATTTGGATAACGGATTAGATATTACCAACAAAACAGCTCCTTTTGGTACAATCATGATCATCTATGAATCTAGACCGGACGTCACCATAGAAGCCGCTGTTCTTGCTTTTAAAGCGAGCAATAAAATATTGCTAAAAGGTGGTAAAGAAGCGCTTTACAGTAATACAATTCTTGTTGAACTATGGCACAAGGCATTAGAGGAGAACGGACTCTCAAAAGCATACATTCAGCAATTGACCATGAACAGGGAAGAAACGCAAGAGTTCTTAAGAAACCCTACCGAAAAACTTGACCTCATTGTACCTAGAGGAGGTGAACGCCTCATTAACTTTGTAAAGGAACATGCAAAATGTGCCGTGTTGGTTAGCGGAAGAGGAAATAACTTTTTATTTGTAGATAAAGAAGCAGATTGGGAAAAAAGCGTTAAGGTCATCATGAACGCCAAAACCGAAAAAATATCGGCATGTAATGCTTTGGATAAAATTTTGATCAATTCCAATATTGAAAATTACGAGCAGAAATTAGCGGATATTTACCAACTTTTAAATGCAAATGGTGTGGAAACATTGGTTGATGCCGATGTAAACAATATTCTAAAAGATGCTCAACAAATACATGATGAAGCAATTTGGGAAGAAGAATTTCTAGCCATGAAATGTTGTTTAGGTGCTGTTGAATCTCTCGATGAAGCGATAGAAAAAATAAACGATAATTCTGGCGGACACTCTGCCACTATTATGACCACCAATAAAAATACGGCACTACAGTTTATGGAAGAAGTAGATTGTGCCGCAGTATACCAAAACGCATCTACAAGGTTTACAGATGGCGGTCAAATGGGTGTTGGTGCAGAACTTGCGATTAGTACAGATAAATTGCACCACCGTGGTCCATTAGGTCTTAAACAATTGGTAACCAATAAATATTATATATTTGGTAACGGACAAATTCGTGAATAGCATTCTAGTTCCCCTAAAAGTGAAATAATGTTCGAAACAATTGAAAATATAGACGGTGCATTGGTCTATCATGGCAACATGCACAAACGAATCTTTTTTTCTGAAGCAGAAAATATCAATCTTGACCATTTACTTCTCAAAATAAAAGATTTGGCCAAAAAGAAAAACTACGAAAAAATACTTGGCAAAGCATCTGAAAAAGGTGTCAAGGTTTTAAAATCCAAAGGGTTTGTAGTGGAGGCTAAAATACCAGGTTTGTATCGTGGTACAATTGATGGCTATTTTCTTGCAGAATACACCAAGCAAGAACGTCTTGCCCATGATGAAAAGACGAAAAAGACCATTAGCACGGTAAAGACCATTGCAGAAGCCGCTAATAAACCTCAAACAGACCCACATCTTCAAACGCCTAGTAACCTGAAAATAAGGTCACTCACGGACTCGGATTTGAAAAATTTAGAAAATTTACATCAGAAAGCGTATAAATATCACCCGCATCAAATTAAGAATGCGGAATACTTCTCTAAATTAAAGAGTTTGAACCATGAGTTCTATGGGCTCTTTCAAGATGGTCAATTACTGGTTTCTGCTATTCTTGCCATTAATGAAAGTGAACTGAATATGGAGATTGTAGATTTTGTAACCCATCCAGATTTTAGAGGTCAAAATCTTTCTTATTACCTAGTACAGGATATTAAGGGTCAAATGAATATTTATGGATGCAAAACCCTTTATACCATGGTAAGGGCTACCTCATATGGTTTAAACATCACCTTTAGCAAACATGGGTTTGTTCTTGCCGGCACCCTTACCAATAATTGTATGGTAAGAGATGCTATGGAGAGTATGAACGTTTGGTATTACAAAGAAAAGTAATATAACACTACACATAATGAATGCCGGTTTTGAGCCTATGACTACTCAAAATCGGCATTATTTATTTATTGTCTCACTTTATGACAATAATTCTTTGATAGTGTTCAATTTTGTGCTTTATTTGAAAAAACTATTCAAATTTTATCAAATTCACTCATGAAAGGTGCAAATAATACGAATTACATTCCTAACCTTTCTTATGACTGTGTCATATTTGGTTTTAATGGTAAGTCGTTGAAAATACTCATTCTTGAATATCATAACACTGGTTTTTTTGCATTACCCGGTGGCTTTATCAGAAAAAATCAAAGTTTAAAAGAAGCCGTACAACAAGGGGTAAAAGAACGTACCGGATTAACCAATGTTTACCTAGATCAGTTTCAGGTATTTGGTGAAGTTGACAGGGCAGATTCTTATGCCATGAGCCGCATTTTAGATGGTAGCAACAAAAACACACCCGAAAACCAATGGATGATGGATCGTTTTTTAACCGTTGGCCATTACGCACTGATCAATTATGAAGAGGTAGACCCAAAACCAGATCATTTATCTGATAGTATTGGCTGGTACGCAATAGATGATGTTCCAAAATTAATGATGGACCACAATGAAATCGTGGATAAAGCATTAGAGGTTCTTCGTAATAACATTAGCGAAAAATTGATAGGGCTCAACCTATTGCCCCAAAAATTCACCATGAAACAATTACAACAGGTTTTTGAGGCAATCCTAGACCAAAAATTAAGACGTACAAGTTTTCAACGTAAAATGCTGTCATTGGATATTTTAGAACGTCATGAGAAGCTTTTTGAAGGCAAGGCGCACAAAGCACCTTATCTATATAGCTTTAAACAATAAAAATAATACTCACACTTTATACAACAACAATGAAAAATTCAACTAACAACTTATTTAAATGCATGGCAATTGCCATTTTTATGCTGGGCACGGTAACCACTTTTGCCCAAAAGAAATTTGGAGGTCTTGCGCTTTACACGGTCAGAGATGACATGGGCAAAGACGCCAAAGCTACATTACAAGCGGTATCAGATGCAGGATACAAGAATATTGAAGCTGCAGGTTATGAAGATGGAAAATATTATGGTATGACTCCAGCTGACTTTAAAGGTTTATTAAAATCTTTAAAACTGAAACCGATCAGTACGCACCAAAGCGCGGTTACCCTTGACAATGCCGATCAGATGATGGCAGATGCCAAAGCCGCCGGTTTTAAGTATTTCGTTGTTCCTATTCCACCAATGGGTATGTTTACCTTTAACCAAGAGAACATGACTATGGGCATGACCGGTACCGTAGAAGAACTGGCGGAAATTTTAACCACCTTAGGAGAAAAAGCAAATAAGGCAGGGTTAAAATTATTATACCATAATCATGATTTTGAATTTAAAAAGAATGAAAATGGTATTGTACCCATAGACTACCTATTGGAAAATGTAGACCCAAAATTATTGAACTTTCAAATGGATCTTTATTGGGTAACCAAGGCTGAGGCCAATCCAATTGCTTACTTCAACAAATATCCGGGAAGATTTAAAATTTGGCATGTAAAAGACATGGATGAGCAAGGAAGATTTGCCCCTGTTGGCACAGGATCTATCGGTTTTGAAAACATCTTGGACAACAAAGAACTTTCTGGCATGAAATATTACATGGTTGAACAGGACATGACTTTTGACGGACTAAAACCTTTAGAAGCTATTAAAATAAGCCATGAAGGCATTAAAAAAATAGGTTTCAAATAAATTTAAATACCAAACAACGGAGACTGCCCCAAAGAATTTATTTTCTTTGGGGTTTTCTTTTTTTTGCACTGTCCAGATTAAACCTTTTATAATTTTTTAGGTCTAAAACTCTTATTAACTATAATCTTACATTTGCACGCGCAAAACCGACTTTAAAATTTATAAAATGAAAATGACCACCAGTTTACGAATGAGAATTATTCACCGCTACCTAGGCTTCTTTCTAGCAGGTATTATGGCTATGTATTCCATAAGCGGAATAATCATGATTTTTAGACAGACCGATTTTCTTAAGAGTGAAAAAATAATTGAGCAGCAATTACAGCCAAACTTAAAAGCTGGTGAACTTAGCGGAGCACTACGCGTTAAAGGTGGCATAAAACCGGAAAAAACGGAAGGTGATGTAGTCTATTTTAAGCAAGGGCAATACAATAAAGCTACAGGTATGGCTACCATAAAAAAGATGGAACTTCCATTTATCTTAGATAAGATGGAGCACCTCCATAAAGCCACAACCAATAGCCCTGTTTATTTCTTGAATATTTTCTTTGGGCTATCACTACTATTTTTCGTGATTTCATCATTTTGGATGTTTTTGCCCAAAACTTCAGTTTTCAAAAAAGGACTTTATTTTTCTTTGGCAGGTATGGTTTTGACTATTATACTGCTATTCGTTTAGTACAAACTCGACTAATTCAAACGTGAACCGTTGTAAGGAACTTTCCTTACAGCGGTTTTTTGTTTTAGCAGCTATCAGTATAGTGACAATACCAAAAACCTCCCTTCTCGGGAGGAGATTGAGGAGTAGGTGATTGGGTACTGAAAACCTTTTGGAATTTGCCAACCCTTAAAAACCCACCCCTAGCCCCTCCTAGGAGGGGAATAGTTTGTGACTTTTATTACACTTTTTAGATAAAAAA
>CERC01066775.1_pt1 | contig 101938 bp, 99 predicted proteins | sample 530921 | NCBI WGS metagenome assembly CERC01 (sample SAMEA2621099, study PRJEB7988) | marine metagenome | isolation source: saline water (ENVO:00002010), including
GTTATCCCTCGAATATTTATCCCAGACTTGCGAATATAAATCTGCATCGTCTTCAAATCCTTCCAGCCTCCCATGGACATAACCTTAATAGGCTCAATCCCTTTAGAAAGCATGATCGTAGCCCAAGATGCCCGAAGATCATGAAATCGAATAAGAGGTAGATTTAATTCTTTTAAGAAATCTTTTAAAGGCTTTGCCTGAGTTCCCGTTTCCCAATCCCTAATCCTAGGAAGAACAAACTCCCCTTCTTTATTTTCATAAAGCTCTTTGATTACTGGCATAAGGCTAGGAGCAATTTCAACGACTCTGTCATCCCCCGACTTGGTGGTCTTAAGGCCATTAATTTTATTCCAAGAATGGGTGATATAGATAAGGCGATTTTGAAAATCGACGTTCTCCCACTTAAGAGCGTAGAGTTCCCCGTTACGAAGTCCCGTGTAACAAGCCACCGCCCAGACAGGAAACCATTCATGGTTTCTCTCTTTCGCCTCTCTAAGAAGAATCTTTATTTCTTCTTCCTTAAGCATTTTTTTGATTTTCTCATTCTTTTTAAATTTAAGCCTAGGACAAGGTTCGCGATTAATGATGTCATGCTCTACTGCATACCTAAAGACAGCTCGTAGATACTTAAGTATACTTTTTCGATGGGCCTCAGAAAACTTAGCACAGTCATCTAAAATGAAGTCTCTAATTTCTGAAGTACTAAATTCGTTAATTCTTTTCTTTCCCCAAATGTGAAAGGTATTGGCCTTTATACATTGCTCGTAATTTTTAAGCGTGTTCTTAGCTATCCCACAATTTGCGTAGTAATCTAAAAACTTCTCCACTAGATCAGGCCAAAGAGGATGAAGGTTCTCGTTAAATTTCTCCCCCATTTTAATAATTAATTCCTTATAGACTCTCTCCGCTTCGTACTTAGTCTTAATTCCCTGACGCCTTATGCTTTTAGATTGCTTCGTTACAGGATGTCTTCTGTGATACGTGACCACATAATGTTTCTTTTCTCTGTCGTATTTAATTCCCATGATGAGTTCCCTATCTTCCAGCTAAAATGTCATTAAAAAGACTTTAACCGTTTTTAATTTCTGCTCATCAATGCGTTTTATAATCTCGATGCACTCGGATCTTAAGTGCTCTGGGATTTGAAACTTACCATCCAGCATCCCTTGGAAATCTTCTAAGCTATAGCCGTATGCCTTAAGAAACTTAAGAGTCAGACTTGGAGTAATATCCATTCTTCCGTTTTCGACATGGTTTACAACCGCACTTGATACACCAATGATGTTGGCCGCTTTACGCATAGAAAGATTTCTAGACTCTCTTAGATACGCTAGCAGTCTTCCTTCATCTGTTAGAATTTTAGTGTCGCTTCTGCGTGTCTTTTTCTTCTTTGTTTTCACTCTTACCTCCTTGAAAATACGTTAAGAAAAAGCCCATGCGATACACAGAGTAGTTTTTTAATATCAGTAACTTAACCTTGCACTTTGACCCTTCTCCTACTCAGCGTAGTCCTCCAAAAACGCGAGTAGCCAAAAAGTTAGCCACAAATAGCCACATCGGGACAGTTTGAGACAAGTTCAGACAGGTCTCAACGTCCGATTCAAACGCAAGTTACTGTAATTAAGTAGCTGATTTTAATAATGTTTAAGGAAAGAGGGCTTCCACCACCGGAATCCGATGGTGGAGGTGGTGGGATTTAAATAAGCACTTAATAACAAAAGACTTTTAACTAGCGAACACTACAAATAACTACATTAAATTCAACGATATTATAAACTTACAAACCAAGGGTCTTTTGGCCTAGTATTGTCTTCATTTGTGGCAATTAGCCTAAAATTTTCCAATTTGCCACATTCCTGCCACATTTATTCTATGGTGGAAAACATCTTTAAAGTCGCCAGGGGTGAATTTTCATGCCACATTTTTGCCGCACTTCAACGCAGGGGAGAAGTTAAAAAAAATCATGCTGCCAGTCTTAACCTCTAAAACCTTGTTTACTACTTCTCAACATCGAATGAATTCAGTATTTTTTTTCCTTTTTCTGTTGTGAAAAAAAATGTTGCCTCCTTATCTGTCCACTCATCCTCATAACTCCATATTGTACAGTTCCAAGGCGAATTCCCACCACATGTTGTTTCCCTTACTCCATGAGGGTAACCGAACATTTTTACGACTTCTTCAGAGCTCATCCCAGACTTAATTTTCAAAATATTTTCATTGGTCAATCCATTCGAAAACTGAGACCCTACGGTCGAACAACCCACTTGAAGTAAAACTACCGTAAAAAGTAAACTTAGTTTCATATTAATCTCCTCATTTGTTAAAAAATTTCGGCACAGAGGCACCTTTTCTTTAGGTTTCAAAAAAACTGATTAAGTTATTAGTCACTACAAACTTACTAATGAAGGTCTATCTATCCCCAAGCTCCTTCAATGCATTCTGTACGTCAAGCATTCCTGTTTGAACCCACCTAAACTCATTCGTATCGAATGGTTGCTCAAAGAATCTGCAGAAATTTGCGAGTGTTTCCATCGCAAACTTACAACACAGCATATTGAAATAAGTAATATTATAAATAGGGCCACAAAAATTAATCCCTTTTTTCCCTCTATAAGCGTTTTTTACTAGTGGTGAACCATGAGCAAACTTACTTGATTGTCTATATATGTCGTCGTAATCTGAACCTCGACCAATTCTTTCAGCAATTTGTTTCAAGCTCAAACCTCTACCATTCCAACATTGATTAACTTTAAGAAGTCCTGTCTTTTTGCTTCGCCAGTAGGGATGCTTAAGGGCGAATTCCTTCTCCTGTTTTTCTTCCGTGTCAAAGAAACGAGAGTGACGGATACCGACCAATTTCTCGTATTCAAGAAAGTCTTTCATCCTCACTATTAATTCCTCTGGTTCCTCATCCTTAAAAATATATTCAAGGTTACAAGAAATCTCGAATACTGTACGAAGATTAATTGCAGATGTAGCTAGAAGCCCTTCTTTCTGACATACAAGGGACCCCCTCAATAAATCCTGCGTTTCTATTAATAATATGAACACATCCTTATATAGACCTCGATCTTCACTCTCTACTAGACTTTCAATGGTTTCCGTAAAAAATGCAAAAGACACCTCTATATATTCCTCGGCCTCAGTAATTCTTTTCGCGTGGAGTATTTTATCCAAAAATACCTTCGTATTTTGATAGTGTCGTTCCCACTTTTTCTTTATCTGTTTTCGTTTTTCATCTAGCATTTTTAATATAAACCTCATTCTCTTATTATTTGATTATTTTCCGTACCCAGTCACCCACTGTTCCAAATTCGGCCGAGACGATTTTAGCCACCATCTTCTTGTCGGGAAAATTTGCCCCCAATGAACTATTGCATGACTTACAAGTCAAATAGAGGTTATCTGGGTGGTGCACTTTGTTTAACATGTAAGTAAAGGACCTTGCCCAATCCTGAGCGATTATGTGACCAAAAGAAATTTCAGAGTCACTCAAATCAGCAAAAAAAACACCTCCGCAATAGTCTCCAGGACATCTTCTATTAGTCTTTTTTGCAAATTTTTTAATTTCTTTACCAACTTTAGAGGTATTTAGGGTTTGATAATTATATTTGCTGATTATGGTTTCATGTAAAGCAGGCCTATGCATAATCGTTTCTCCGACATGCTCTAGAGCCTTTAATTCATCGATAATCTGAAATCCACGCTGCATCTTAATTACTTGAAGTTTTAAGGCTCCATCGATTTTATTGGATTCATCAATTAAAACACATGGAGAAATAAGGGTGTTGTAGCTATGATCCTCGAAAGCACGGTACTTGTACCAGATTGTTACGTATATAAAGATTGGAATCTTAAATTCAATGGCTAAATGTTCAAGCCAGCGAAACCTAAGCATTCCTTTCAAAGTTCTGGGTGAGTGATAGTTAAATCTTCCCTCGTCATCCAGCTTATCATCATAAACCGCCCCAGAGTGCCTAACACCCTGTAGTAAGCAATCATGAAATTCGCTTTTTATCATTCCCTTCTGGTTATGTTTTAATAGCTTATACTCCATAATAGTGGGAATAAAGCGACATCCGTCATAAGCTAGCTTATGGGCTTCGTTCCTAGTTAGCCACTCAGTTTTGGACTTTCTATGATTCCACGCAGTTCGAAACCCCTTAGGGTCCGAAGAAAAGATAAGCTTCCCCTCCATTGCGTCAAAATGCTTCTTAATCGCCCCAGGAATTTTCTTACCACCACCTTTTAAGAGGCTTCCTACAGCTTTATCCAAAACCTCTTTACTTAGAACAATATGCTTACCATTTTCGATCTCTACAGTTTCGCCCTCAAAGTTAGCTATTTTGTTTGAGAATGTTTCAACCGCTTCATCTATAATGTCTTTAAAGGATTTCACCACGCACCTACTTCGCTATAAATTATTAGCCAACCTCTTTTTTGGCTAAAACTTCTTTAAGGGTTTCACCACTACTACAACTACGCCAACGTGTAGCGCCATTGGTCGCCTTTGCCCTCATAACAGAGCCAGATGCTGAGGGAGATGAGAATGCAACATCCTCACCCAAAACTCCTAACCCCTCAATCTCGGATTTTAATACTTTTTCAGAATTAACAAGGCGTATCCACTGTTTATAGTACCCTCCTCTATTCTTAAAACTAGGAGTGGGGTTTAACCGAATATATGATCCTTTCTCCACCACAAATTTACCGCTCTCAACTCTCATGAAACTCTTTAGGGGTTTTCCATCTAGCCAAAAGTCTCTCAATTGAAGGGTATAAAATCTTTCACCAGTTATTAAAAGGTTGTTTTTTTCTACCTCTTGCACCTCTTCCCTCTTTGGGCTTACTTCCCTGAAATAATCAAAACCTAGAGTTTTTAATGTAAAAAGTATGTTATCCAAAAAAGCAGAGGTGAAGCACAACTCAGCCTCCGATAGGTTCGCACCACCAGGTTCTGAAGAGTTCATAATCTCTACAGGTGCACCAGAGTTTTGAGCTAGTTGGTACAATTGTCTCTCTAGGTACCTCACATGTGCCTTCGTTAAATTGTCGTCGCCCGCTGTAAAAACAATAAACTTATCCCACCAACTCTTCTTCCTTTCATGTGCACATATTCTCTTTGCAAAGGCATCTGTTTCCCCAATATACACCTGGAATACACCGTCCTCCGTCTGGTCGCTACTAGAAAGAATATATATACCCGTTTTTTGAAGCTCATCCCGTTTTGTACAAAATGAAGAGTGATTTTTATGGCCCAAGAAAGCTTTACCGGACCAGTTTGAAAGCTCAATTGCCTGTAAACCCTCAAACTCTCCTCCCATCACAAAAATTTTTAATACCTGCCCATACTTTTCCATCCGTTCCCTCCGAGATACCTCTCGGAATAAAAATTTTAATTTTAATGGTCAAAACCGATATGAATGTTATGGATTTTAAAACAAGAGTATCTATTAGACTTAAAGGTTTACCCTGGCATAGTTTGCAAAATGCCCAGCCAAATGACGGCATAAGTACCCTTAGAGAATTAATTACAGGATCATTAGAAATCTTATATTCTGAAAGCCCCTTACCTGAAGATTCACCAGAAATGCAAGAGTTAGACTCTGTGATTAACTCTCTCAATTTTTGGGATACGTATAAAACAAATTTTTTAAAACTCTTTAAGAATAATACAGAGCTTGAGAATGACCTATTCCCTGGAGTCAGCTTCAGTCTTATTATAATTTATATTGGACGCTTTATAAGAAATGATAAAATAAGAAATTTTATTTTATCGCTAAAAACAGAGGATCAGTACAGGAAGGAGGAGACCTTAAAGCTTTTACCAAAGTACACCTTAGATACAGAACTATTTAATAAGCTAAAAATGGCTCTTAAAATTGATTTTGAAACGACGGGTGATATTATGCCGAGAATAAATGACTCTTCTACAAGGAAATTCCAAGAGACCGAAGAGGAAACCTTTATTACTGATGAACTACTATTAGAACTAGTCCAAGAGCAAGTCGGTGTTTTGGGAAAACATCGATACTTGCAAGAATATTTATTTTTCGTTGGAACTAAAATTGTTTTTTCAAAAAATTACAAACATTACTGGGAAAATTATGTAAAATTCTTAGAGCTAACCTACAATGCCTTCCCAAGCTTGTTTGAAACTAAGTTTGATTTTTCAATTTCAACTGAAGAAGAAATCCGTAAAAGAATCCAGTATTATGAGCGGGTGATAAAGAAGCACCCATTAAAAATCTTTAACATTTGGGGGCTAAACGAAAAGTAATAATCTTTTTTTTTCGTTTACCTTCTTTCTGCACCATAAAAACTTATAACCTCTAAACATTCCAGTAATGATACTGGCAAAGCTTAGGAGGATATAAGCATGATTAATTTAACCACCAAATTATTAACAATTGATGAAGCAGCGGAACTACTTTCTGTTAAAGTTTCTCGACTGAGAACCGCTGTTTTTCGACGCGAGATCCCATTTGTAAAGATTGGACGCCTTGTCCGATTTAAAGAAGAGTCTCTTCTAAAATGGATCGATGAGATGACCAAAAAGACTCTTGCTCAAGAGGAGGACTCATGGTTTTAACTAAGAACTTTTCCCAAATTCCGAATGAGGTCTTTCAGGCCAAGACTTTAAGTTTAAAGGCTATAGGGCTCTACTCTTACCTAAGGTTTAAGTCTTACTGCGGAAACGCTCAGATGGCGTTTCCAAGTCAAAAAAAGATCATGAAAGACCTAAACATAGGAAGCGATAACACCCTTCGAAATGTAATTCGGGAACTTGAAAACAATGGTTTTTTGAATGTTAAAAGAGGTTCGATTTACACAGGAAATAGTCGCTATAAGCTACTAGTTCCCAAAATCTACGACCATGACAACACAGGAAGTGCGGCGATATAGCCGCACTATTCAAGCAAATAATAATATAAAAATAAAAATAGGATTAAAAAATGAAAAAGTTAAAAGATTGCATGCCCATAATAAATGAGATGATACAAAATTTACCTCCAGAGCGAAGGATGGAGAATATAAAAAAAGCGGTAAAAGTTGAAACAAAAGCCAAGAAACCTGGCCTATGGTTTTCAAACTTTGAAGACGAACCAGTAAAGGAACCTTTAAAGACAAGCTATAAGTTCTTAAAAGAAGTAAGTGGCTTATCAGAAGGAAGCTTTAATGTTGTAGCAGGTAGAACAGGTAAGGGAAAAACCGATTTATTAATTAGTTTGGCTGCTGATAATCTTCTAAATGGTTACTCTATAGGCTTCTGCTTATCTGAAGGTAAATTATCCGAATATAGCTCCCAGTTGAAGTACGTTTTACTTGAACGTACTAAATGCAGAAAGACTGTTGAGAAACTTCTGGATCAAGTTATGGGCTTTACAGCTTCAAGTATTAACGTCAATTCTTCGTACGATTACTCATATTGGGTGAACTCCTTTTATAACAGTGCCAGGTTCCATAAGCTTAACATTATCTACCTCGACAATCTAAGTACCATTAGCTTTACCAACAGCACTCCTGAAGTGGAGTCGGGATTCACAGAAGCATTGGTTCGAGGGGCAAGTGATAATAATGTCTGTGTAATAGCTGCAATTCATCCAATTAAATCTCTAAATCCAAATGTTGAAATAACCAAGGATCAGTTTCGCGGGAATGCAAGTCACGTGAATATGGCAACAAATGTTTTCGCTCTAAACAACTTCGACAACATCAACTCAGGATTAAGAATTATTAAGACCTTAAAAAGCAGATATTTCGGGGAAAAAGAAGGGAAATGTTTTGAGCTAAAATTTAAAAAGCTAAAATTTCGTGGGTTTTACAAGAGTGATTCCCCTATTAATCAAATTCAAGCTAGAAGATACTTCGCAGACAATTATCGTCGAAATCCAAGTGGCCGAAACTAGGCCTATAAGAGATAAACCATGAACCAAATACTAGTATTGTCTTCATATTTTGGTATAAACCTAGAGTTCTTTGACAACCAAATAATGATGACAATACTAGGCCATTTGCCCTTTTGCCAAAAAGGAGCATTTTATGGCTAAAAAAGACGAGAATTTTCACGAAAAATCTTCTAATTTTTCTGGTACTAACTGCGAAAAAATCCCAAAAAGTGAAACTAAGTACCAAAAAGGCACGAAAAGTAGCACTAATCGTGAAAGTATTCGCAAAAAGAAAAAGTACCGCGTGGATGTACGAATGCCAGACGGTAGGCGTATCACTAAATCTTTTCATAGAAAGTATGATGCTGAGAAATTCAGAGCAGAACTTCGAATTGAAAAAGAACAAGTGAAAGATACCGGTATCTACATCCAAAATGATATTAAATTTAAAGACTTTGTTGAAATATGGTTTAACACCGAAGTGAAAAACCGCAAGGCAAAGAAAACTCAACGCTGTTATGAGAGTGATCTAAAGAACTACCTTCTCCCCTTGCTTGGACAAATTCAGTTAAGACATCTGAGCTTTCACCATGCGAGGCAATTAGAAAACTTTGTTTTAAAGGAAGGAAAATCTGCGAGAACGGTGAATAAGGTATTGATGGAATTTAAAACAATACTCAATGATGCTGTAAAGCTTGGCTACCTATTAAGAAGTCCCATTCGAGGTTATCCAGAGTTAAAGGAAGAGCCAAGGCACATGAACTTCTGGAATAAGGAAGAAATCAAAATTTTTCTTAATGCCAATAAAGATGATCACCTTATAGATCTTTATGTTGTAGCTCTTAACACAGGACTTCGATTGGGTGAAATCTGTGGCCTATGTTGGGATAGAGTGGACTTCAATGGTGGTGTTCTTAATATAAATCGCTCTCTAACAAGAGACGGTCTCAGAAACACGACAAAGACCCATAAAGGTCGTTACGTTCCAATGAATGCCATTGTAAGGGATACACTTGAAAAACGCTTTAAATCGAAAAATTCGAAGTATGTTTTCACGACTCAAGCTGGTAAACCACTTCCCTACGACCATATTACTCAAAGAGACTTTAAAAAAGCTCAATTGAAAGCTGGGCTTGATAAAAAAATTCGCTTTCACGATCTCCGTCACACTTTCGCCAGTCACTTTATGATGAATGGTGGAAATATCTATACCCTTCAGAAATTGCTCGGACATTCCGATATTAAAACCACAATGATTTATGCTCATTTGGACAATCAGTTTTTGAAGGAAGCGACGGAGATTATAAACTTCTCCTGAAAAGCGGAGATAGCCTCTTATAAAAAGCAAACCTCTGAATGGGAGAGGATTGACTCTCTCCCATTCCTATTTTTTATGGAATTTTTAATTTATATACAGTTACTAGCTTTCAATTTCGTGGTTATAGATTTGATGATGAGGATTATAGTACTCATTATCGCCTTTATTGTTCTTTTGGTAATTAACAGTTTCATTGCGAGTGTTTTAGAATTTTGTTTCGTAAAAAAAGATAAATTCCACAAATTGGACTATGAAGATTTCGATATAGAAGAATTTAAAGAATATTTAGACCAGAACCCAATGTATTTGAGACAAGATACCAACTGGTTTACTAAGCGTTGTAACCCGATCTTCGCAAAGTGGCCATTTCTCAACAACACCAACGAATTAAATATGAAGAACTTCACAAAATGTTTTGTGATTATATTTAATATAACTTTTCTATATTTTGTTTTAAATACTTTTACATCTGATATTTCGTCTGCTTACGAGGCAACGCTAGAAAGTCTGAACAAGACATGGTTTTATATAGTTGGTGCATTCATTGCTATGTTTTGGCATCGCGACGCAGTATTTCAAAGAAAATGGAAGCACTGTCATGAAATTCTACTGGAACTAAATAAATGCTATCTCAACAGTTACCTTTGCAGTGAAAATGACCTTTTAGATGACGAAGACAAGGACTCCAACATAGCAAAGTATGAAAACACACTTATTAACAATTTCTTGCTAGACACTCTACACTTAGACCTTTGGGCACATAAATCTTACTTCAGAGCTTTCAATAATTTTTTTATAGAATTGATTGAAAAAGACACGAAGTTTGAGGCAATAGAAATTGAAAAAATTATGTATAAAATTTCAAAAAGGGAAATGTCACCAACGGACATGGAAAAGATAATCAGATTCAATGAGCGACCTAAATCTTAAAGCAGAAATCAGGATCAAAAAAAATGGGGAAAACTAAAGCTAAGAATAGAAATAAAAGAAAAAAAAGAGTAAAAAAACCTGAGAAATCATTCAATAAATTAAAAACTTCGCTAAAATGGCTTTCAACTCTTGTTGTCTCGTTAACGTTTGGTTTCTTTTACAATAACATCCTCGATTTGTTATATAACCGTAATAAGACATGCAATGCATTTAGGGATGAAGTATCAAGGTTGAGTTCGTTGGTCGCAAAACTTAACGAAAGTACAGAGTATAAATACTCAAATATATTGCCCCTTTCAAAATCGATAGAAACTTTATTTTACGATGGTCGAATTTCAGAATCTCTATTTAGTGGATGTAGAAAAGCTAAAGATATGTTGTTCTTAAAGTCAGGAGGTTCACCTATTGCCACTAATTTATTTCCATTTGACGGAATGGTATATACAGAAATCAATCTTAGAAACCCAAGAGCTGAGGTGAATTACAACCCAATTCTCAAAGATGGAAATTACTCAAGAAACCACAAGAATAAATCAGAATGGGTCTTATTTGAGCCATGGTGGGAAAGCTATATCTATTACTCTCCAAAGTCTCAAAAAGGGATATCAAGAAAGCAACTTGTAGTCCTCATATCATCATACTCTGACAAGAATGATGTAAATAATTACACGCAAACTGACTTAGCGGACGTTAAGGACTTTATGAGAGGTGAACTAACCGTACGAGGCGTAAAGCAAAAAGACTTTGTAAATCGTAAATCCCACTATGCTTCACTTCATAATATTGGATTAGAAATCATTAAGAGTTATGGTGAATTCAATAAAAAATAAAATGATTGCCACAACCTAGCCACACAAACAACAAAAGGACTTGAGAAGTCCTTTAATTACGGGGCGTTACAAGTCGGTGGTGGAGGTGGTGGGAATCGAACCCACGTCCAAGAGTACGTCTGAGAGAGAGCACTACGTGTGTAGTCGTTAGGAAGCTTCTTCTACACCTTTTTCGGATATCTTAATTAGCTTATTTGTATAGAGGTCATATATTGGAAAGGTCAGGTCAAAGTCTCCCCAATCCAGGTCTCCATCAATAACTTCAAAACTTTTAAAAAGTTCAAGGTTTAAATACTTTCTGATCTCTGAATGCTTGGAAGCGTTAAAAAATGGAAAGAAGTCCACAATCTGTACTTTGCCGTCATTAAACTCCAATTCAAGCTTGTAGTCAGAAAGATACTTGGCACTTTTTATACTAATGTTATCCATTAAAGCTTCCCCTGAATTTTTTTAGCTACTATTTTTTTATGATACACAAAGTAATTAACCCATTGCTGGACGATCTCATCAGATAGTTTTCCCACCAGCTCTTCAAAGTCTTTTAATTGTTTAGATGGAAGGGCTCGCTTACCTTTCACAGAAGAAGTTTGAATATCTACTACTCTACCATCCTCTATAATAATCTCTATTTTAGATTCATGCCCTTGATATCTAGCATGTACGTGAACAGGCTCATGCTCATTTGAGTAAAAGAATATGACAAGGCCTAAATATTCATAGAGCTTTGGCATTTTTTGCTAGTCCTTATTTTTAGGGGGCCCACCAGAGTTTGATCTGGTGGAGGTGGCCGGAATCGAACCGGCGTCCAAGAGTACGTCTGAGAGAGAGCACTACGTGTGTAGTCGCATTAGAGCAAGCGACGGCTTTGAAAGTTTCGTGCCACTTACAAACCTCGGTGAAAGTTTCAACTGCGGTCCCGACTAGCAGCGAGGGCTTAGTTTTCCGACCTCCCCTCAAGAGGTCTTTACCTGCTTTTTGTTATCGGTGCAGGCCCCTCAGCAAGCGCAATAATTATTTAAATTATGCAGCCATTGCGAATTCTTGTTCGTTGCCGAATAAGATGTAATCGGATTTTTAACGAGGCCGTCCGATCAACCCCGACACGCGCTCAATTCGTCTGCAACCCCTGTCGAAACCAGTGCACCCCCCGAATTGTAAGCTTATCTATAATATGGTGCTTTTATGCATAATGACAAGGTCTGGGGTGTTAAATCTGTCCAATATTGTTGGTTTTAGTTGGCAACTGGCCTGCAACTAAAATTGCACGGAAATAGCTAAACCAAAGGAGAACAATATGAAAAAACGAAATCTATTAGCAGCAGCACTACTAATTACCTCTATTGGAGTAACTTCATGCGCTAGCGATGAAGAAAAAAGAGAAAAAGAACAAAGAATGGAGGAAACAGTAGAGGCTGAGCAAGAAAGAATGGAGCAAGAGTCTGACGAGTTTGCAAGCGACATGGAAGATGAAGTAATGCAGGCAGAAGAAAATATTGAAGCTGAAGCTCAAGAAATGCAAGAAGACATGTCTGACAAGCCATGGGCAGACCAAATGATTAGTCTAGATAAAGCAAAAGAAGTTCAAGAAGCTCTTAAAAACAACGGGTTTGAGATTGGAGCGGTTGATGGCCTTATTGGTCCAAACACCAAAGAAGGCCTTAGAAGCTTCCAAGAGCAGCAAGAAAATCTTACTGCTTCTGGAGAGCTAAACCAAGAAACTATTGATGCTCTTGGACTGGATTTTGATCTAGTACAAGCGCAACAGGAGCCAAAGTCTGAAATGTCTGAATAAGACGTTTTAGAAGTTTGCTTCTATAAAAGAGCGTCCCTTCGGGGGCGCTTTTTTTTTGCCCACCGCACTTAATTTCTTAAGATTCATTTATTTATTGAAGAGTTTAAAGATTAAGGCACTCCCCTTCTATAAGACGAAAATTCATGGCAAGGCCTTTGCACAATTAACAAGTAACGAAAAACAATTAAGTAATCACCAGGAGGTTGAATTATGAAACATAAAAAGACAGCTATAGCAGTCGCAGTGGCAGGACTTATGGGACTCTCCCCATACGCAATCGCTGAAGGCTGGGGCGAAAAATCAAAACAGAAAATGCAAGAAGCTGGAGAGAGCGTTGAAAGAGGCGCTGAAAAAACGACTGAAAAAGTTAAAGGCTTTTTTGGGTCTGATGAAAAACAAGAGCAAACTTCCATCTCTGCGGACAGTTTAAGTAAAGATCAAATCTCTCAAGTGCAAAAAGCGCTTAATGAGAAAGGCTTTCATTCTGCAAATGTAGACGGAGAAATGGGAGAAGAGACCAGCAAGGCCTTAAGAAACTTCCAAGAGAATCAAGAAATCACAGCTTCTGGAGAGCTCAACCAAGAAACTCTAGACGCTCTAGGCGTGGACATTAACGTTAAGCAAGCTCAGGAAGAGTCAGAGTCAGCTCCAGTGGAAGAGCAACAAGACCATTCAGTGGAAAAACAAGAGCAAACTGACCACTCAGGTCATTCACACTCGCCAGAACAGCAAGAAGATTCTGGTTCTGCCATTCCACAAGAGCAGCAAGAGGACTCCACAATGGTGCCACAGCAGCAACAGGAAGAGTCTAGTTCTGTTCAAGAGCCTCAACAACAAGAGGAATCAAGCTCGATGCTACCACAGGAGCAGCAAGATTCCGCTTCGGTAGGATCCTCTCCTCTTTCTTCAGACCAAGTTACTGAGTTGCAAAAGAGTCTAAACGAAAAAGGCTATGATGCAGGAAACGTTGACGGCATCATTGGGCCTGAAACCAGAGGAGCGATTGAGAGCTTTCAACAAGAGAAAGGGATCACAGCTTCCGGAGAGCTAAATCAAGAAACTATCGACGCCTTAGGAATAGACGTTGATTTAAAGCAAGCTCAGGAAGAGTCAGGATCTCAAATGTTCTCAGAATAATTTGACACACCTAGGCCGCCACTTGCGTGGCGGTCTATTTGAGACGCTTATGGATGATACAAAGAAATACCCAGAATATAAACACAACATGCCACTTAGAGCGACAGGACTTGCGGCGGCGCTGATTGCAATTATCTTATTCTTGCTCGCTCTGTGAACAATCCCTTTCTTCTATTCACATACCAGAAAAGCTCAAGTCCCTGACAAAATGCTAGATTGAGACATAGATAAAAAAGAGATCTCTCTATGGGAAGGCCAAAGATAGTAATGCCACTGGAAAGAGAGGCATTAACAATCCAGTATCCTTTGTGAATAGCAAAAGCGTCTATTAAAGAGAAGTATATGGTGGAGATTAAAGTCGCCAGTATAAACCTGCTTTTTGTTCTCCACACAAGACTTCCTCCAAACAACCACATGGCACCCATGACAAAGCTAAACCATAAAAGGATGACCCCCATATGAGCAAATGTGGGCTCTCTCAACATAATGATGCAAGTGATGGCCAAAGGTGCAAAGAAAGCGATGCCACCAAGTTTGATCCATCTGGAAGGAAATCTTACCGGATGAATTCTTGGTCGAAGGAAGTAAAGGATTAGTCCGGAAAAAAGACACATTCCAGCAATAAGTCCATATATCTCAATAGGAAGAGATCCCACCATGTAGAGAGATTCAAAACGATTAAAGACAAGGATATCCTGCTGGGCGAGAATCTGATTAAGCGGTGAGCTAATGATGAGAGTTAGAATGCCAGTGACGATTACACCAGAGAGAACTGTTCTTATAGGATCGTTTCTTTTAAAGAGCAATAAAAGCTCAAGCACAACCCAGGGTGCCACAAAGGCGGTTATTAGCTCTATATAGCTCACTCGACGAAGGCCTCTTTTAAATGAAGGCTAGGCCTCATAAATTCAATAAGGGATTTAAGGGTAACCTTGGTCTTCTCCATTGAAGTAAGTCTTATATGGGAATCTAGCACTTCGTAGTTTTTGCGCTCAATCTTTCTAGCAAGCTCTCTGTATTGGTTCATTGTAACAAGAACGCCAATTCTTGCTCTTGGTTGAAGAAACCTAAGTCCTTCATAGGCGTGGGCGTAGTATGTGTCGGCCAAGGCCAAGTACTTTTTTACAATTCTTTTTAGTCCGTTTGGAGTCTGGCCTGGTTTAAGATCTTTAACTCCGTTTCTCACAAGCTCATCCTCAGGGAAAAGCACTCTCCCCTCATTCAAGTCTTTTAAGGCCCTAGAGCAAATGGTGGTAAGATTGATGCTTAGTCCCAAATCCATCGCACAGGCCAGAGCTCTTGGGTCTTTAGCTCCCAATGAGGTCGCAAGCATCATGATGAAGGCGGCATTGTTTTTATAACAATAGACCATGAGTTGATTGTGATTTAGAGGTCTTTTCTTTTGAATTTCATATTTTGAGGCCTCAATAATCTCTTTGGCGCAAGAGGTGCCCATTTCAAGTCGCTTGAGAGTTTCCAAAAAGCGAACCATAAAAGTGTTGCTTGGATTTTCAAGCTCCGCCTCCAGGGTCTTTAAATCTTTTAGAGCTTGTTTTTTGTCTTTTTGTGAGGCGAGCTTTTTCGTGTAGCTGTAGAAGGCATAAACCATGTTAAGGTCTTGATCATCGTGCTCTTTTAAAAATTGAACGGTTCTGTGAAATACAGCTCCATAATTTTTTTTGATCTCAATCGGATCTGGCTCCAAATAATTCATAACAGAATCCCTCACTCTCAAAGTTTGTGATTTATAAATTTGCTCAAAAACTATGGCCAATAATTTGCTTAGACAGACCTTCATTAATATTAAAAATGGTTTCGTTAATTCCCCTAAGAGGTTTCATAAGTTCTTCAATAAATATCTGGATCACTCCCTCCACTTCTGGGTTGGTTTGCAAGTATTCATGCTTTAACAAGGCATAGGATCTATCTGTGAGCTCGCTCAATGCGCGGGCAAGAGTGCCATCTCTTATAAACTGCTCTTTGATGATCAGGACTTCTCCCCGTAAAATATTTTCACGGTTTCTAAAGAGAAGTTTTTTGATGGCCTCAAAGTTATTTTGATTGTTTTCCAAATGCTTCACAATCAAAAAAGAAACCTTTCCCTCTTTGATGTCATTTCCCTGCATGTCTCTTTGCTTGTCCCCGTAAAGATCTATAATGTCATCCTGCATTTGCATGAGAAGGCCTAGCTTGTAGAACACATCCTCTAGCTCCACACACTCCTCTTCAGCTTTATTGGCAATGATCCCCACTCCTCTGGCAAGGTGTGAGTAAAGAGAGGCGGTCTTCATTCCAGCGCACTCGAGATAGCGATTAGAGATTCCCTTGCAGGATTCAAGCTCGCTAAGTTTAAATTCTCTACACTGCCCATCCATAACTTCAGAGGCAAGCTTGTTAAACAAGCTCATAAGCATGTGCTTTTTTTCTAGATCTAGCTCTGAGTCCAATATGCACTCTGTTGCGTTGATCATGAGAAAGTCCCCTGCGTTTATGGCCATGTTTGAAGAATATCTCTTCCACAAACTTGGACGTGACCTTCTTAGAATATCTCCGTCTTGGATGTCATCATGAATAAGGGTTCCATTGTGAAACATCTCAAGTCCTGCCGCCCAGCCAACAGTGGACAATGCGTCAGTACTCAGCGCTTGCGCCAATAAACCTATGGCCTTCGGCCGGTTAAGTTTTCCCCACGTTTCAAAGTGGTAATCAATCATTTCTTTTAATTCGCCATGGGCGTTTTTTTCAACTACAGCATTAATTAGACGCTTGGTCTCTTCTAGGTACAACTCCATTATCTCTCCGCTTTAAATTTGATCAGAGTTTGCCAACAGGCCTTGATTTAAGCAACGTGAGCAATCTGCGCAAGAATTAAACCAAGGCCTGATGCTGTCTAACTCAAGTTTTTATTGGATGAAATCGCTAAGATGCCCTTCATTATTAACTGGCACAACCGTTGCAACCATCTTGCTTAGATATACGATGGAAAAACAGAGGATTTTGCCATGACTTCGCTTATAAATTTGATCATCACACTAGGTTTATTCAGCACTCCTATTGCGCTTGGCAACGGACCGAGTGTGGGACTTGATGAAAAACTCAATAAGGTCCAGCCCCCTCAGCAACAGGTTGAAGAGGAAGAACCAACATACATTCCACCAAACACTGTGTTTGAAGTGGCAAAAGTTCCAGACCGCACCACCGTTTTAAAGCTTCAGCAAAAGCTTGAAGGCATGGGCATCTATAAGGGACCTCTAGACGGAAAATGGACAACAAGAACACAAAGAGCTTTAAGAAAATATCAAATGAGAGAAGGGATAACCGCGACTGGAAAGCTGAGTGAAGAAACTCTGGCCGCACTGAACATGAAAGTTCAGGATGAGGAAAACCAAATTCAAGCGCAGCAAGATTCAGGGAGCGATTCACAAAACCTAACTGATACCTCTTCGCAAACCGAGAATTTTGACGCTTACAACAAGGAGCTCGTCAAAAAGGTTCAATCCAAGCTTAGTCAACTTGGGTGGGAGCTTAAGGAAGACGGGATTCTAGGACAAAGGACACAAGGTGTTCTTAAAGAGTTTCAAGAAAAGTCAGCTTTAAAAGTCACTGGCAGCATTAATTCAGAAACGCTGAAGGCCTTAAATATTGAGGAACAAGAGTTTGCTGAATAATTATTGGCAGGGGTGAACCAAGGAGAGGCCGATTCGTCGGCCTCTCTCTTTTCTTACTCGGTGTAGAGAGTTGGCCCTTCTAGGGCCTTGGCAGGTTTTTGCACCTCTGGGGTGAGCTGTGCCAGTCTATTGTCGTACACATCCACAACCACATTCATAAGAGACTTCCACCAATTCATGTGTCCCTCAAGTTTTGACATTTCTCTTTTAGGATTCTCTCCTTCGTAGGTGAAAGAAAGAGCTCCGTATTTTTTATACCAGTACGCTTTCAAGGTCCCATGGGTTGCGTGTCCAAAGATATCTTTGGTTACTCCAGAGACATAGTTTGGATCCACATGGGTCTTCATAAGATTTACAATTTTATCAAAGTGATTTTTGTAAAAGTTTGATTTTTTCGATTTGATCTCAGGGTAAATTAGAGACTTTGCGCAGCAGTGATAGTCCACAGCAAGAATAAGTCTTGCGTGAAATTTGTCTAAGTCCTTCTCAATAAAGTTCACAAATTGATTTGTCTCTACTTGAGAGGGAGCTCTTCCAATTTTGAAATCTCTATTAAGATCAAAGCCTTTGCTGTTGAAGCGGTTTTTAGTTACGACTCCATCTGGATTGAGCTCTGGGAACAAATACATGACTCCCCCGCTTGTGAAGAACTCTTCAAAACCTGGAAGTGTTTGATCAATTAGCTTTCCCATCTCTTTAACAAGGCCCATGTACTCGTTTCCATGAACACCGCCAGTTACTAGAACTGCTGGACGAATCGGAAGCTTATGGTCAGTTTTATGCACTCTTATAACATATAGATCTTTTCCACTTTTGGTTTTCCCATAGACTATCTTTTGTTTTTCAATTTTAAGTTTGTTGGCTATTGCTGTGTCTGGAATCAAGAATACGGCCAAGGCCATTCCAAGGAAGCTGATAGTTCTAATGATTGAGTAAATGGATGGGAATAAATTCATAATGCAAGGCCCTTTTCGTAAAATTAGTATAAAAAGATTTATACATCGGTGCAAGGGCGTAAAAAGCTTCCCACAAAGGCTTTTGAGCATCTCACTCAGTCAAGAGCTAGATTGTTTTACTCTTAGAGAGCCAGGACATCACAACTTCTTTAAATTCTTCATTGAACTCCTGTAACTACTCCACATCTCTAGCTGTCGCTCCACCCTCAGGATCATATTCAACAGAGCTTCTTTTTTCGACGGCAAACACCAATTTCGTTGGAATGCCTCTACGATTTCAAATCTAAGTTTTTAAAAGATAATAAGGGCGGTTACCAGATATTGGTACGTACCAATATCTGGATCTCTTAGAAGCTTCTAGTAGGTTAAAAATCTCTATTTAGTTTATTATATGATCAATATGTCGCCCAAAAGGCGACATAATTCACTTGAATTAAACCACAGCGTGGTTTATCCTGAGCATATAAAGTCGCCTTGGAGTCGACATATTATGCTTAAAATAAACCAAATTCTATCAAATTGGAAAAGTGGAGATATTCATGGCCTAGAATGGCTAGCTGGATATGGCGTAGACCGTAAGCTTGCTTATAAGTATTGTAAGAGTGGATATTTGGACAAAGTAGCTCCTGGAGTTTTCATAAAGGCTAATGAACAGCCAAACCCTTATTCTGTAATAAGATATCTACAGCAAGAAATGAATTTAAAGCTACACGTATCTGGCAGAACGGCGCTTGAGTTACAGGGGCATGCTCATTACCTCTCGATGGGGAATAAAAATAGGATATATCTGACAAGCTATGAAAGCAGGACATTTCCCAAATGGCTAAAAAATTACTGGGGACATTTTGAAGTATCGTTTAGAAAATCTAGTTTTCTAGAATCAGAAAAGTTTTTAACTGAGCATGAAGTTTCCGACGATTACAAGGTTAATGTTTCAGCGAGGGAGCTTGCAATAATGGAGCTCATAGAGAATTTCGATCTTTCGAACTCCCTAGAAACTATAGAGAATTATGTAGAATCATTAACGACTCTTCGCTCATACCTTCTTCAAGAGATATTAGAGGAGTGTCAATCTATTAAAGTTAAAAGAGTATTTCTTTATGTTTCTGAAAAATTGAATCTTCCATACTTTAAGAAATTAGACTTTAGTAAAATCAGCTTGGGAAGTGGAAAAAGAGTTGTTGTTGAAGGAGGAGTCCTCGATAAAAAGTATAATATAACTGTTGATCGAACGGTAGAGGAGAATCCATTTTGAGTATAGATTACACTAAAACAGTTAAGCTGCTATTAGAGATACTACCATACGCATTAAAAGATAGAAGAGTCGCACTTGAGGGAGGGACAGCAATAAATCTTTTCCATAGAAACTTTGATCGCTTATCGGTTGATATTGATCTTTGTTACTTACCCCTAGAGTCAAGAGAGGAAACATTCAAGAATATACATGAAATACTTAATACTCTTAAGTGCGAGCTTGAGGACAAGCTAAAATTACGGGTTATTTCTAATCAACCTTTAAATGGCAAGAAGGAAGCAAAACTCATTGCCCGCAAAAATGGTATCGAAGTTAAGATTGAGCCAAACTATACATTACGAAGTTCACTTTTTGATCCTGAGATACTCTCCTTGTCTCCTCTTGCCCAAAAGAACTTCAAAGTCGAAGTCGAAGTACAATGCCTTGGCCTTGCAGATACATATTGGCGGAAAGATTTGTGCTGCTTTAGATAGACAACATCCTAGAGACTTATTTGATGTAAAAAGATTATTAGAGAATGAAGGGATAACAGATGATGTAAAAGATTCCTTTTTGTTTTATCTATTGTCACATAGCAGACCAGTCAATGAGCTTTTAGATCCAAACTTTAAAGTTATTGAAAAGGAATATAATGACGAGTTTTTGACAATGGCTAAGCAGGAAATACTTTTGAAAGAACTGTTGGAAGCAAGAAGTAGACTGGTTGAAGATTTAAAAAAGAAGCTAACTCAAGATGATAAAGAGTTTCTAATTAGCTTTGTTTCAAACATTCCAGACTGGTCTAAGGTTCGAGATGACAAAATAAGAAATTATCCGTCAGTAAAATGGAAGTTGCTCAATCAAAGTAAAATGAGTAAAGAAAAATTGAAAAAATACGTTGAGAATGTAACTAATGTACTTTGGGCCTAACCGAAGACTCCGAAACGATAGAGCGAAGATACATTTCTCGTTCTTGCCCATCAAAAAGAAGCCTTAATATCTCAGCACGTGATTTTGATTTAACTAGCTCGGCCAACATAGATGTATTTCCTTTCAGCACAATCGTATAAGAAAGGTATACTTTCGTATACCTTTGTTATACAACCATAAGTATTTACACATGTAATATTAGATACTCAAGGATCCTGATCTATAGGTGGATTGGCCAATAAGTAGAATAAAAATAATGCCCTCAACTTGAGGGCATAATGCCTTTATTTAAATTTGAAAAGCTCGAAAGATTCTACTGGCATGTCAGAGTTGTTTTGGTATGAGTGTCCTCCAAGAACTCCTAAAGAGTTGTTGTATTTAACTACCTGGGAGAAGCCTTTCTCTTCTTTTAGATATCTTCCGGTGTGTTTCCATTTCTGAGTGTCAAAGTCATACTCGTAAATGTGAGAAACATATTCGTAGTTCCATCCTCCAAGCTTGAACATACCGCCAAAGATAAACGCTTTGTTATTAAGTGTTCCAGCAGCAGGAGCAAAAGTGGCAAATGGAAGTGGTGTCATTTCTTTAAAAGTTTTAGTGACTGGATCAAATCTTGTAAAGTTGTCTAAAAGGCTGAAGTGGCTAGCTCCTTCGCTGATGCCTCCAGCAAGATAGATCATGCCGTCTTTTTCAAAAGCGGAGAACGCTCTTCTTTTTAGTGGCAGTTTTTCTTTTAAAGTTGTGAAGCTTTGAGTGTTAAAGTCAAACACATCGATTTCAGCGTGAAAAGTTCCATCATAGTCATTATCAAATTTAGGTGTCGCATCCCAGCCTCCAATTAAGTAGGCCTTTTCATTTACAGTAACAACAACATTGGAAGATCTGTTTCTAGGCATGTGACCTACAATCTCCCATGTCTGAGTGTGGATATTAAATCTCTCAACAACACTTAAAGACTTCCACTTAGGATTGGTGCTCTCTTCATAGGCAAAGCCTCCAAAAGCGTAAATATAATCTCCATGAGCTGCTAGTTGAAAGCCGTGAGCTTTATGAAGTCTTGGAGCAGTGTTAAACCACCTCCCCTTTTCAATATCATAATAAGTCACTCTAGCTGTGAAAGACTCAGGTGGGTAAGTATGTTCCGCTCCTTGGTGCCCGCCCACAACATAGATCTTTCCTTTGTGCTCAATCGCTCCAAAAGATGATCTTGTGGTTCCTGGCATTGCAGACATGTCTTTAAGACTGATTTTGCTTTCTCCAGATATTCTTGGAGCGTAGAAGCTTGTTCCTTTTTTAGAGATAAGAAGGTTTTCCTCTTCCTTCATATTGCTCCATGAAGCAAAGCTTTGAGAGTAGATGGAAAAGATTCCGTTTTCCAAACGATCACTTGTGTAGATAAGAGTGTTGTCGATATCAAAGCTTGGAGAAAAATCTCTATCAGCGTTTGAGGTTACCTTTCTCACAGTCTTTTTAAGGAGGTCATAAACAAAGATGTCCCAGTTATCTTGATGTTTTTTTGTGTATGCCACAAATCTTTCATCTTTTGACAGAGAGGGCGCCATCCCCTCATCGATCACTTCTTCAGTATTGTCTAGAAGATTTAAGATCACGATCTCTCTAAGCTGGTCTGTGTTTCTTTGGTAGATGACTTTTTCACCATCCATAAATGGAGCTGGAAAGAAGCCAGCAGAGCTTGTTAACACTTGGGGTTTAACATTATAGTGCTTATATCCTTCAATCAAAGTTGGAGAAACGCTCTTTCTTATGCTTCCAAGATCGTATTTTACGATTTTATTTTGGCCATCAATATACTTTGAAAAGAAAACGACATTGTTGTTCTTGGCAAATCTTGGCTGTAATTGAAATCCTTGATCGCCAAAGACTTCTTTTTTGTCACTGGATTTAATCACTAGTCTTAAGTCTCTGGCACCGGTGCCTTCCACAAATGCAATTGTTTGTCCGTCAGTGGAGATGGCCGGGTATAAATGCCACTTCTTCCCAGAGGTTTCTAATTTGGTGTTTTTAAAATCAGAACTTGATCCAACATGTCTTCCATCAGGGCCTTCAACAAGAAACACCATCTTCTGATCTGCGTGAGCGCTAAGCGTGGAGACCAAAATGGTTAAAATCATTAGAAATTTCAAAGTTCCTCCTATTTTTCTATTTATTTTTATCTCAAAGTAACCGACCATGTTTCATAGGTCAAACAAGAGTTTGATCACCACAACTATTTCGAGGTGAATAATGGTCGCAAGAGGTAAAAGCCTGCCAAAAATTATCGAGATTGAAAACAAAATGGTCGAGATCAAGGCCCTTTTAAAGCAAAAACGTCCAAGACTCTCAGAAGAAGAGATAGAAGAGCTAGTTGTTTATCTATTGAATCAAAACTTTGTTTAGTACTTAAGATTTCCTAAACTAAGAGCTACCAGTAAGGTTTTCCCTAAGTTGGTCTCACTGACCAAGATAAAAGTCTTTGCACGTGCAATGATGGATAAAACTTGGCCAATGAAGGCTCCCACTTAGGAGGAAATATGCTTACAAAAGTAGGAAAACTAAAAACCGCAGAAGAAAACGGTCCAATCATTCTAGAAAATGCTGAAGGCAAAAACTATGAAGTTAATTCTGTGATCGCCTTTGTTTGGGGCAAGCTGGATGGCGCGACTACTGACGACAAGATCTCAGAAGAGCTTTCCACTATTGCTCAAATTGAAAATAAAGAAGCTCAAAACGTTGTAACTGAAGCTATTAAAGCTCTTCAGGACGTTGAGCTAGTTGAGGCCCAGGCCTAGCTTTTGCTTCCAAAAGCCGGCCCTCTGCTCGTCAAATTCATTGATGGGTGGATGGCCAAAGGTCGCTCCAGGCCATGCTCTATCATTTTTATATCTAGCTATTACGTGAATATGCAGTTGAGGGACCTGATTTCCAAGACTTGCAACATTTATCTTGTCCGGTTTAACCTCATCCCTTAGCAGTTTAGAGATCTTATTAACCTCTTTCATCAGCTGAAGCTGATCTTCTTCTTCCAAATCAATTAGTTCTTCAATCCCCTCTCTTTTAGGAATAAGAAGAAGCCAATCCAAATCACCATCGAAATTTAGCCTTACTTGGCATAAATCCAAGTCACAAATGTACACTGAACTGTCTTCAAGTCGCGGATGAAGCGTAAACTTGGCCATAATGCTTTCCTTAGTAAGTTGATTATATTGGTATTCTACCACTATCCGAGTGAAACAGAAGAATTTTTAGACAAAACATTTTTGGTTTGATATATCAAACAGCGGTTGCGCTTACTATACTAGGCACTAAAACAAGGAGATAAAGTGAAATTAGCAGTAGTTTTAGGGCTTTTGGCCCCTTTAGCATTTGCTCAACTGAGCAACGAAGAACTTGAAAGAAGAATCAACATTCTTTCTGAAGAGATTACCAATCTCAAGGCCCATCAAATGGGCACATCTAAGAACGAGTCTGTTTACGGACTTGGAAACTCGGCCTCAAAGGTTTACTTCATCCCAGAAGGGATCTCTATAGGCTCTTATGGTGAAATTGTCTACACAAGACCTGACAGTGAAAATGAGAGTGGAGACACGGTTCAAACTGATCCAACCGCCGAAGCTTTAAGATTCATTATCTATTTAGGTTACAAGTTTAATGACAAGTGGGTATTCAACTCCGAGCTTGAGATTGAGCACGTAAATGAAGTCTACAACGAGTTCATGTATTTGGATTACTTGCATTCAGATGAGTTAAATGCTCGTTTTGGTTTAATGCTTCTTCCAGTAGGTTTCTTGAACGAGCTTCACGAGCCTACTCTATTCCCATCAGTTAAAAGACCTCTAACAGAGAAGTACATCATTCCTACCACTTGGAGAGAGATTGGAGCTGGTGTGTTTGGTTCTGTTGGAAATATCGACTACAAAGCTTACCTTTTAAATGGTGGTGACGCTGACGGCCTATCACCTGAGAAAGGATTTAGAGGAGCGCGTAAAAAAGGTGGAGCTGACGGTAAAAAGAACGCATCCACTGCCGCTGTAGTTGGTAGAGTTGATTACAACTTCAATACTCAAACTTCTATTGGAGCTTCTTTGTACACTGGTGACGCTTCAAGTGAAGGATCTGAGGATATCGGAACGACTCTTTACGATGTTCACGCACAATACGGGTATAAAGGCCTAAGACTAAGATTTCTTTATTCTGAGATGAGCTATGACAATGTGGATGAGTTTAACGCTCTAAACTCAGAGACGCTTCAAGAGAAGATTAGAGGCGGATATGTTGAGGCCCTATACAATGTGTGGGCAGGAAAGAAAGACGCTTCCCTATCTCCATTTGTAAGGTATGAGAGAATCAACCTTAACGCTGAAGGCAGTGACGCTTTTGTGGCAGATGGCGCAAATGACTTTTACAGTTATACAGTTGGGGTTGCCTATTCACCTCTTCCGCGTTTAGTATTTAAGGCGGATTACGCCATGATCAGCAACCAAGCTGAAACAGGTGTTAACGAATTCAATCTAGGAATGGGATTTAACTTTTAATGAAGCTAGTTTTAGCCTTTTTAATATTTAACATATCCAATGCGACGGCCAATGAAACTTTTCAGGCCGTCCTTTCTAAAATGTATCCTGACTGCAAGTTGAAAAAAGAAATACTCTTTCTTACTTCCGCACAGCTAAAACAGATCAAGGGACTTTCCAAGTCTTCTGTGAAGTCAAAGCTTGCAAACCGGTTTAAAACTTGCAGCGGATCATATGTTTACGTGGACAGCCATATCGTAAGAACACTTAATCAGACTGTTGTCGCCGAAGTAACTAGCGACAACAAGGTTAAAATGTTCACTGTCAGCGCGTTTCTTGAGCCTAAAGAGTACAAAGCTCCAAAGAAGTGGCTTGGACAGCTTTTAAACAAGAAGCTTCCAGAACTAGAGCTTAACACTAAAATTGACGGATTAAGCGGGGCCACTCTTACCGCCAAGGCCAATGTTGGAGCTGCCAAGAAGATCCTTGCCATGCACCAGGTGCTAAGCGGTGAGTAAGATCTATCGCTTCACTCATCTCGCCGCCTATCTCACCATTGCTCATGGGATTATCTATTTTATTGTAAAGTACTATATGCAGGTTGAATCCCCCTATGGTTTAAGGCCTCACTGGAGTCAGGGAATTGCCCAGGGAGCGCATATACTTTTATCTCCCCTATTTATTTTTGCTTTGGGAATTCTTTGGAAAGATCATATTCTTGTTAAATTTAAGAAATCCAATAGAAAGCGCATCAGCGGAATTGGACTTGTTGCGATCTGTCTTGTCATGATCGTTTCTGGACTTGGTATACAAATCTTCTACCAAGAAGGAATTAAAGAGTTTCAAACATGGGCGCACCTAGGAAGCAGCGGCGCATTTATTCTCTTCTACATTGTTCACCACATAAAAAAATAATCAAAGCTATTTTTATCCTCAACTTTTAAACCATGGAATTTTTGGTGCTATACATGCCTCTATGGAAAGTACCCTTGGAGACGCTCCAACACATTTGCTCATAGTCTCACTAAGCGCGCTCTTTGTAATTGTGGTGCTTCGCTATGTGATCCTAAGACTCATCTACTTTATCTCAAAATCCAGCAAAGTGAACCAGCTCTCATTTGAAGCGCTGAGGGAGCACTACTTTCCATCGTTGTACGTGTTTTTAGGACTCTTTATTTATGATGTTGCGGCATTCGCCTTCGAGCTTGAAGTTTATGAGAATCTCTTTAACACTGCGGTTCTTTTATCTTTTACCTGGGTTATGGCAAAGACCGTTAAGTTTGTGTCACTGGTAATTTACACAAAGTACGACTACCAGATTGCAGGCGACAACATTAAAGAGCGAAAGATTCACACCCAAGCTCTTTTTTTAGAGAAGATACTAGTGGTGGTAGTTTGGGTGTTGGGACTTGCATTTGCTCTTCTTACCATAGAACAAGTTAAGGGCATGGGAACGAAGCTTTTGGCCTCCGCAGGGGTTTTATCGGTGGTTGTGGGTTTTGCTGCACAAAAGGGCCTTGCCAATTTGATCGCAGGGTTTCAAATAGCCTTCACTCAACCAATCAGAATAGATGATGTTGTGATAGTTGAAGGAGAATGGGGAAGAATTGAAGAGATTACCTTAACCTATGTCGTGGTAAAAACCTGGGATTGGAGAAGACTTGTTCTGCCTGTAACCTATTTTACACAACAGCCTTTTCAAAACTGGACAAGAAGCAGCTCGGATCGTTTAGGCTCCATCACGTTTTGGGCCGACTACAACCTGGATGTCTCAAAGCTTCGTGAAGTTCTAGACGATATCATAAGAGACTCTGAGCTCTTTAATGGTCACTTTTGGAACCTTCAGGTGGTTGATGCCAATGAGCGCGCCATGCAGCTTAGAATACTCGTTACCGCAGAAAGCGCTCAGGTGGACTGGGATCTAAGATGTGAAATCAGGGAAAAGGTCTTGCAGCACATTAGAGAAACTCAGCCTGAAGCTCTTCCAACCATTAGATTTGAAGCGTCTAAAGACGGTATCCAAAGTTTAGAAGAAGATCAGTTTGCTCGTAATCACCAAAATTCGCATAGTAAAACTGAGCGCCCAGAATCAAATGCTCAATAGGCAAATCATAAGCAACAGCAAGATAAGGAGTTGCAAAGAGACTGGAGCTATCGTCTTCAGTGTTGTCGGTATAATTGATGTCTTGCTTGATTCGAGTAAAGGACGCCCCCGACCCAAGCCTTAGACCCTTTAGTGGAGAATAAAAAGGTCCAACTCTTAGGGATTGATTATTGATGCTCACGTCTTCGGCCTCTTTGCTGTAGATATTAATGTCTTCAGCGGTGGTGGTGGCGTTTCCATAAACTAAGTTCCACCCATAGACATTGGTAAAATACAATTCCGTTGAAGCGTTCAGCCCAAAGCCGTCAGTTTCCTCACCGTCCACACTCAAAGAGCTGGTTCCAAACTGAATGGTAAAATTAACAAGCTTGGTGTCGGCCAACGCGTTTAAAGAAAATAAAAGTAAGGCAGCTAAGATTTTTTTCATGGGCAATCTATATTCAAGAATCGCGCACATAAAAACGGTACCCGTTTTAGTTGGTAATTTGTTTTCAGCATAAGTTTTTGAAATGTCGTAAAGCTCGATCTAAAAGGCCTGACGCAAATCACTACCCCGAGCGAGAGCTTCTTTATATAATGTTCGACATGCTAAAAGACACTAAAAAATACTCGGTCATAGATATCGAAACCACAGGTGGAAGCGCCAGAGCAAACAAAATCATAGAGATTGCCATTATAAACTTAGACGGCGATGAGATCGTGGACAGCTGGTCCACTCTTATATATCCAGAAAGAAGAATTCCTCCTCAGATCTCATACCTTACAGGCATTACTGAAGACATGGTGGCGTCGGCCCCAAAGTTTTACGAAGTTGCCAAAAAGATTGTTGAGATGACTGAAGGACGAACCTTTGTCGCCCACAATGTGCACTTTGACTACAGCTTCGTTCAAAATGAGTTTAGAGAATTGGGCTACACCTTCAAGCGAGATCTTCTTTGCACAGTTAGACTTTCTAGAAAGATTCTTCCAGGACTTGCGTCCTACTCTCTTGGAAAGCTTTGCAAAGATGTTGGGATCGAGCTTCCTGCAAAAGAGCGTCACCGGGCAATGGGTGACGCCAAGGCCACTGCTACTTTGTTTCAAATGATTCAAGATAAAAACAGTGACGAATTTAAGGCCATCTACAACAAGCTAAACGCCAAAGTGAACTTTCCTCCATTCTTTGAAGAAAATGACTATGACGAGCTTCCCAATCGTCCAGGAGTCTACTACCTCTGGGACAAGCGCGGAAAGCTTCTCTATATAGGAAAGGCCAAGGATATTAAAAAGCGAGTGCGCCAGCACTTTATGGTAAAAACATCCAAGACAAAAGAGTTTGAGTTTAAAAATGGCATGGCAAACATTAGCTTTCAGGAAACCGGGAATGAGTTGGCCGCCTTACTGCTGGAGGCCAGTGAAATTAAAAACCGCTCCCCCATGTTTAATAGAGCGCTAAGAAGAAAATATTTTCCATGGTCAGTGATTCCCTATGAAACTAAAGAGGGTGTTCTTGAGTTTCGATGCGCAAAGATTAAAGATCCTGACTACCCTATTAGATGCGGCTCAAGAAGAAGCGCGGACGCAACGATTAACAGGCTCTATAAAAAGGCCTTTGGGATTGAGTTTGATCTGCATTTTGAAAACAATATAAAACTCATGCAAAAGACTCTAGGTGTGGATAACTTCAATAAAGAGCTTAGAAAGAAGTACGAAGAGCTTACCTTTGACGAAGAATCCTTCCAGATCAAGCTTCCAGGAAGAAACAAAAAAGAATGGTGCTTTATAAGAAGGTATGAGTCTGGCGAGATGCATTTGGTTTATCAAAAGGATGGAGAGGTGGTTGAGAAGTTTGAAATTGAGGAGACCCCCGACTTAGTCCAAATAACCCTTCACTATCTTAGAAAAAAAGAGCTCAAAACCATTCCCCTGGACGAGAGCGCATAAAAAAGGGAGACATATTGTCTCCCCTTTTTAGATTTTGCTTTAAATCGATCTAGAAGAATACTTCTCCAATGATCTTGTTTACATTTTCAGGAGTTGTCTTGTTATGCTTAGCGATGTCGTTAAGCATAGTTTTAAGATCGTCGCTTTCACCTTTAAGAGACTTGGAAACCGCAACTTCCACATCTTTAAGGTTTTTACCGATAACCTCTACAGCAAACACGTTGGCGTCTTTCTCAGTCAACTCTCTAGTTCCAGCTAGTTTGTTGAACTGGTGAGCAACAACCGCGATGTCTTTAGCTCTGTCAGCGCTTAAAGCGAATCTAGCTTTAAGTTGTTGAGACATTTGATTTAGGTAGTGCTGCTCTTTAAAAGAAGCAAGCTTTTCCATATCAACTGTTCCATTGTCAGCGTGGTTCATTGCCATGCTGGCCGCAGTCTTAGAGTCAAACTTCTGAAGCTTTGAGTAGTCAATCAAATCGCCGTTAACCATTGCCGCAAGCTTAACACTTGGGTTTGTGGTTTTAACGCTTGATCCGATCGCAGCATCGTAACCATCATCCCAACCAGCGTCATAGCCATCGTTGTAACCATCAGTTTCGCCAATTCCGTAACCGTAGTCATAGCCGTCTTGGTAAGCATAGTAGCTGCCATCGTCATAACCGTCGTTGTAACCTTCAGTTGCGCCGTCAGCATATCCGTCTTCTTTGCCTTCGTAGTAGCCTGATGACTCACCATCGGCAAATCCATCGTCATAGCCGTCGTAGTAAGAGATAGCTGAAGCGTCGTCATATCCATCGTTATAGCCATCACTTGCGCCTGCAACTCTTCCGTTGTCATGGCCATCATCATAGCCATCCATGTAACCTTCGTTTACATGATCGTCGTATCCAGCAGTGTAGTTTGGATCGTAGCTTTCTTCGTATCCGTCAGCGTAGCCTTGATCATCACCTCTTGCATAACCTTGCGACCAACCGTCATTGAAGCCAGCTCCGTAGTTGTCATTTGAAGTGTAGTAAGCTTTACCTTCAGCGTAACCCTCGCCATGGCCTTGAGTTCTGCCTTCAGCGTAGCTAGTGTCATAAGCGCCTTGGTAAGTTGAAGTGTATCCAGCGTCGTAACCTTCAGAATAGCCTTGGCTCTCGCCATCGGCCGCGCCTTTGGTTTTACCGGCATTGAAACCTTCTTGATACTTGTCTTTACAACCAGTAACCAAGAAAGCAGATGCCATAAACAATACAATATAATTTTTCATGGTTCGTTCCTTTCTTAGTAGAAGATCTCAGTTAGTATTTTGTTAAATTGCTCTGGGCTTGTTTCCATGTTCTGGGAAGCTTTTTCAACCAAAGACTTAAGCTCGCTTGACTCGCCTTTAGCGGACTTTCTTACAGCGCTTTCAATTTGCGCCATATCGAATCCGATAAGGTCTTTTGAGAAAGACGATGCGTCTTCTGTAGTCAATGCTCTTGAGCCTGCCAATTTATTGAATTGGTGAGCAGTAAGGGCCACTTTTTGAGCACTTTTCTTAGAAAGGCCAAATCTTGCCTGGATCTGCTGTCCCATAGCATTTAAATAATGTTGTTCTTTAAGAGCTCCAAGTTTTTCAAGGTCAACTGTTCCACCATCAGCATGGTTGAAAACAATTGTCCCAGACTCAAGAACAGACTTAGAGTCAAACTTAGGAAGCGCGCTGTAATCAATTAGGTCAGCGTTAACTTTGCTTGCAAGAGCAACTGCAGGGTTTTTAGACTTGATAGATGATCCGTAATACCCATAATCATATCCGTCATCGTAACCATCGTCATAACCAGTGTCATAACCATAGTCGTAACCATCGTCATAACCATCAGCCTCGCCTTGAGCGAAACCATAAACTTCACCGTCGCTATAACCATAGCTGTAGTTGTCGTTGTAGCCTTCGCTGTGCCCGTGGTCATAACCACTGTCATAGCCATGAGCATGGCCATCAGCGTGTCCGTCATCGTAGCCTCTGTTGTAGCCGTCAGCAGCTCCGTCAGCGGCGCCAATGCCGTAGTTGTTTGCATATCCGTAATCGTAGCCATCAGCGTTGCCGTCAATGTAGCCTGTGTCATAACCGTAGTTGTAACCGTCTACAGAGCCGTCATTGTAGCCATCAGTAGCGCCTGCGCTGCTACCAGATGCATGGCCGTCAGAGTAGCCTTGAGCGAAACCTTGGGAGTCCCCGTCGGCAAAACCCTGTTGGTAATCTTCAGAAGCAAAGTCTACATACGCTTGCTCGTAACCTTCACCATGTCCTACAACTCTACCGTCTGCAAAACCATCAGCACTTCCGTCAGCTGTACCTTGAGCTTGCCCATCGGACTCCCCCTCGGAATAAGCGGACGAATACGTGGAATTAAATCCTTGCGTATACCCGGCGTCAAAGCCTTCGTCGTACTTGGAATTGCATCCAGCCCCTAAAAAGGCGGTGGCCGCCAATACTGCTAGATACTTGTTCATAAAATCTCCTATATGTCGTGCACAAATCTAAAATACACAGCAGCTTCAGTACCTTTAGGGGCCATTTAACACAACGCAATTGAAAATTTTTCAGAAAAAAAAAACGGCCTGAATAGGCCGTTTGGAATTTTATAAAGAAATGTTAAGCTTCACAATCTCGTAATCGCCCCGCTTTTTACACACGGCCATATAGGAATATGAGCCATCCTCATTCTCATAAGGGTTCATAGGAGCGCAGTATAGAGTTCCATAGTGATTGTCTTTTCTATACTCTCCACAGTAGCGATCCTCATAGCCACAAGTAGTGGGAAGGTTCACTGACAAAGATGCGGGAGAAACAAGCTCACCATCCAATGCGGCCATAGTGTAGATTCTGTTTCCGCTTAAAGAAGTGGTGTCCATATAGATTGCAGGATTAAGCTCGCCCGAGTTTTTAATTAGCACTGGGTAGAAGATATCCGACATGACTTTTCCCGGAAGAAAGCTAAATTTTGTGGTGTTTTGTCTACTTTCTTTCCATTGTCCATTTTTTCCAGTTAGAAGAAGGATGTCATCTATGGTTTCCAAGAAAACATAAGTTCTATCACCTTTGTCAAAACTTGCAATAAAGCTCATCAATCTATCGTATGGAGTGTCCAGCCTATAAACGTAGGTCTTTTCCTCACCCTCGTATTGGTGAGAGATGTTAAGTGTTGAGCTTGTTAAAAAGCCAACAAATGAGTCGCCTCTATCTCCATGCTTGATGTCCTTCAAAGGGTGAATAGCATTGCCCACCAATTGAGCTCCGATATAGTCTAAATGGTTAAAGCTTAGCTCTTCACCGTCAAACTCTCCTTCAACCACTGTTCTTTGGAAGCCTAATCCAAAAGAGAATACAGCTCTAACAATGCCATTTTGAAAGTCTTGATCGCTTTGCTGCTTTAGAGCAATTAGCTCAATGCCTGTGTCATCTACAGAAATTGCGGGAGCAACAGTCTTTTTAAACTGGTTTCTAACCGATTCACCAAAGTTTCTGTTCATAAAAGTTCTATAGTTGAAAGTGGCATTTTCTTCGTCCACGGACAACCAATATACTCTTCTTAAAAAACTTTTGTCTTTTGGAGACCAAGGATCATCAACTTGATCAACCTCAGGCACTGGGCCTTTGTTAATATAAACCGGTGTTGCCAGGTACTTGCCGTTTGAAAGCTCAGTCTTGACGTACTTTGTAGTCTGTGGCGTTTCATCCGGTGTGCTTCTGTCATAGGCCATGCTTATGACAGGAAGGTTTGGATGAAGAGGATTCAAATTTTGATCCAAGTATCTGTACTGGATATAAACGTTTCTATCTTCATCAGAGGCAACGGATTTGATTAAAAAATCCATTGTCCCATCGTAGTTAAAATCCATTTGCTGAACGCTCAAAACTTCATGAGTGTCGTTTAGAACAAGCTCTTTTTGAGCTTCAACCAAGCGACCATCTCTCATTTGAAAGAAGAAAACTTTGTATTGTGTCTTGTCTGATCTAAAAGTCAGATAAAAGCTTGGATCCGCAACACCTCTCACAGTCTCCACCGTTCTCAAATTTGAATGAGTAGGCCTGTCATCGGTGTTTCTTTTGTTCTCCTCTTTCTCACTGAACTCTCTTCTAAAAGAGATAAGCGAGTGGGTTCTATCTTTGAACTCGATTGGAAACACTTCTTTATCTTCAATCGCGTAAAGATCTTGAGCAAGAGTTACTTGATGAGTGTACTCTCTTTGCGCCATGCCCTCAGTTTGAACACTAACTTTAAACTTGAACATATTGGGAGCAAGCTTGTTGGTGACAATCCCTGTTACTGGAATTGATCCAACTTGACCTGGTTTCATAGGTTTTAATTTAAATTCTTTTTTCTCAATCTCAATGCCATCTGTTACAGATTCTAGAGCTATCACAACCTCGCCGGATGTCTTGCCAAAGTTCTTTAAGTTCAAAACAAATTGTCTAAACTTGCCTGTTCTTGAGTCAAACACGGCCTCTGACATTTGTTTAAACACTGGCTTCACACTTGGAGCTGCTTTTAACTTCAGCGCTTTTCCAAGCTGAACGGCGCCATGCATGGATTTAAAGTCATCAGGTCTTTCAAGAGAGCTGTCAAGAAGCCTTCTTTGAACTTCATTGATGTGCATTCTTGGGTAGACCCCTTTAATCAATGCCGCAGCCGCCGAAACAAACGGGGCCGCCTGAGAGGTTCCACTCATAATATCGTAGCCTTGGATATTAAGTTTCAGAGGAATGAAAGAAGTTGGTACTGTTGATGCAATTTGATCTCCTGGCGCCAAGATATCAACTTCCGCTCCATAGTTTGAGAACCTGGAAACTTTGCCGTCAATATCAATAGAGCCAACACACATAACTTCTCTATAAGCGCATGGGAAAATGCTCGCATTTGTGTTGTTGTTTCCTGCTGCGGCCACAACAAGAACGTTGTTTTTAACCGCATGCTTGATGGCCATATCCAGGTAGCGAGTGTTCATAGTTTTAGGCCATCCAAGACTTAGATTGATTACATCAACATTTCTGTGGACAGCGTAGAAGATGCCTTTTGCAATTCTTCTAGAAGCGGCCCTGTATTTTAGCTTGTTTCTCTCGTCGGATTCATCAACCTTTCCAGTAACCTTAATAGGCAAGATCTTAATTTTGTCACTTACACCGGAAATCCCAAGTTTATTGTTTCTCTTAGCTGCAATGATTCCTGAAACATGCGTTCCATGTCCTGTGTCGTCAAACGGATGAGCATCGTACATGTAAGAGGTGCTTGCAAAGTTCCACCCGTAACAATCTCCGCGAAGACCATTTTTGTCTCTGTCTTCCATCGTTCCGGTCTGGGGCGTGCCATTGTCACACTCCACATCATTTTTATAGATCTGGTCTTTTAGTTCAGGGTGGTCGAAGTCAATCCCCATATCGATTACTGCAACCACTGGAGCTTTCTTTAAGTTTGCTTCGATAGACCCAATGCTCTCTGCCCAGTCAATGTCTTGTCCGTCTCTTCCCTGAACCTCTTCAGGGCCGCCATTTGGCATTTGAGCGGAGGTGACCTGTCCTTGATTTCTAAGTCCCCACTGGAAAGGATACAGCATGTCATCCGCATCCATGATGGTTTTATCATTGGATTTAATTTCAAAAAGCTCAACGCTATGGTCAGCTTCAACAAGTTTTACAAGTTTATGGCCTTCTAAGGCCTTAAGTGAGGCCTTTGTTGCTTCCACTTCATATAGCCTGTCAAGATAACCATCGCCAAAAGGCAGAAAACGCTTGGCGTTTGAAACGCCATCAATCTTGTTTAAAGATTGAAGTTCGGTTTTGCTTAGCTCCCTAGTGGTCTCCACCACGTAAACATTGGCAAAGACAGAGGAGGATAAAAGGATTGTCCAAATTAAAGATTTCATTAAATTAGCCTCCCTAGCAGCCACGAAGCAAAAAACTCACCTTTGGTCATGCCTAAAAACTTTCTTATTCTTGCGATAGGGCCTTCAATGTCCTCAGTTCCCTTTCTACCAAAGGAATTGGAAATTATTTTCTTGTCACCGTTTGGATCTCCAACTCTAAACCCGTCGATACGAGCGATGGCCAACATATTGCCGCCTCCGCCAACCATTTTTCCAATCCCTTCCATAACAAGTCCTTCCTCAATGGCCTCAACCATCTCCATAGTGTATTCGGCCATCTCATTTTGGTCGCCTTCTTCCAACGCTTGAAAATACTTTCTCTTGTTGTGGGCAAACCTGTAGTATCCACTTCTTTTAAGAGAGTCCTCCCAATTGAGCCTTCTATTTCTTTGTCTTCTTCGGTTGTAGACAAAGATGTCTTCCGCTTCTTCCTCAGACATCTCAATAAAGTGCTTAATGCCGTTCTCATATATAAAGAAGTTCACATTAATATTGTAGAGAAAGAGCTCTTCTGTTTGAGCAAGAACCTCTTCCTCCATAAATCTAAAGGCATAGCGTTTTTTAATTTTTCTCAAAAGCTCAATGGCATCGTCTTTGCTCATTTTCCAGCCGTTGTAGATTCTTGAAAGCTTGGCGTAAGGATTTTCAACAAAACCACTCTCACCTTTTATGCCTTCATAGGTTAAGATTTCGTTTTCGGCCTTGCCCATATAAGTGTAGCCAGGATTTCCTCCACTAAAGCTTGCCACGTTGAATGTTTTATCCATAAGCTTTCCAGCAAGAAGCTCTATAAGATCTTTTGCATAGTTCTCATAGTCTCTTCCAAAATTGTTGCCAATAACACTTCTATACAAGTCTTTCGTGTGTCCATCTGGAGAAGTGATGGAGATGTTGTCGTACTGATCAAGCCAGTTCCACTTCCAAACAAAGATGCCAAATCTTGAATCATCCTCTTCAAAGTCATGTATTAGAACATAAGGATTCTCCACTTTCTCTAAAGACTGGGTTGAGTTGGACAGAAAAGCGCTTCTTAAAGCTTTCAGGTAGTCCAGTTGCTTAACGTTGATTTCCCCTTTATAAGCAGATTTAATTGGAACTTTGTGAAACTTGGTTCTTGCCCTTCCGCTTGTGGACTTAAATCTAAATTTCATAATGGGAATATACTTCTCCACACTTACTGAAGGCTCAATTGCCGTTACGTTTCCAAGATCTTTATAGACATGAACTTCTTCCTCACTTGCTCTAAAGATGTGAAGTCGACTTAAAACGTTTTTGCTTGCGGCGATGTTTACACCAATATTTGAAACTTCGTACAAGTTCATTCCAACGCCAATACCTCCAGAGCCGCCAAACGAATCCGTGATGATCATAGACTCACCCACGGCAATGTTTTCATCTATTGCCTGAAGCGCTTTTTCAATGGCCAACTCATCGTCTTGCTCTTTGAGTTCTGAATAATGCAGGTTGTGCAGATCGTTTAGCTCGTCCACTTTAGTCAAAAGGGCGATAGTGTCCGAGTAGTTCTCATCTATAAACTCTTCTCTCTGGGCCTGCTCTTCGCAGTCCTGGCCGCATTCAGTATCCACGATGTAGTCTAGGGAACCTTTTAGCTTTGTATGATAATCCACTAGAGACTTCCCTATAGGGTAAATCTCTGAAAGGCCGTCCTCGCGAACTATATTGATGTAGTTTTCTTTAAGATCACTATGCAAGCTCACAATCTTTTGAAGCTCAACTTCAACGTCAGAAGCTAAGAGGTTTGATGCATGAAGGTTTGTAATTTCATCCAACAACTCGTTGGCCTTTTTATACAACTTGCCGTTTCTTCTTATTCTCATGTCATCAGATAGGTTTTGATAGAATTCTTTGGCAATTGGATCAAGAGCATTGCCGTACTTATTCTTTAGGTATGGCACCATCATATTTTTAAATGGATATTTCAATGCCTTCTCAACAGATGTGATAGGCCTTACGTGAGCGTAAGTTCTGCTTAAATAAAGATTGGCCCTCACATTGAGATCCACAGGAACATACTGTCTAACCTCACCGGCAGCGCTCATCACAGTGTCGCCGGTTTTCGTGTAAATACCTGTTGCTCCGCCAAAAACACCTGCCGAGATACTTCCCCCAACAGTGTCAACAAGCTGGATAAGGTTGTCGGTACCCATATAGCTTCCGGCCACAACCTCACGCCCAACGATAAGATTGCCTCGAACGGTGGGATACATGAAAAAGTCCACAGGCAACTTGCCTGTGTCTCCAGTGGTTGCTGTCTTTGCAACTTCGTTGGCAAGGTCCTCTTTAAAGTCAACGATCTTATCTTTAATGTTGTTTCTCAAAAAGGAGTTGGCCGTCTTAACTAGAACGTCAATACCCACAGAGATTCCCTTTGACTTAAAGAAAGCTGTCATCTCTGAAGTTGAAAGTGGAGACTCAGGATCTGGAATTTTAAAACGTCTAGCGTAGCCGTCATAGAATTCTTTAGTAATTTCTCCGTCCACAAGATCGTCTTGATTGCTGATGGTTGAGTTCACTGAAAGATTCACGTTGTCGACGCCAAACAGAAATCCCAAATGATTTCTTCTGCTTTTAAGTTTTTGCAATAATAGAAGCTTTACCGACTCAGGAAGGTACGTCGCGTCCACGATATCCCTCCAGTCTTGTTCATTTAGCTTCATGATTCTTCTTATAATCCAAACTGCGTCATCTCTTGAGCAATTATAGTTTGCAGCGTGAGCAAACTTTAAGCTTACATTGTCCGAGAAGCGTCGCCCGATAGTCCAATCCATAAGATTGATAGACTCTGGTGCATCCACAAGCGCGAATGGAACCACAAGAGAATCATAAATTCTTTTACCTTGTGGAATGTCTTCAGAGAGGTAACCCTTGGCCAGATTGTGTAAGAACTCTTGATCCTCCATAACGGCAACATCTTGAACCACAACGGACAGATCTCCCTGACTTAAAATCCACCTGTCAAAAGAGCCAGCATTGTTAATGGAAATGTTTTTTATAAAAAGCTTTTTATCCTCTTTATTTGGAAACATTATTTTAAGTCTAGGCACATACTTAACTGGCGGCACCTTGTAGCCTATTTTTCTAAGAAGAGCTTTTCTTAAAAAGAAATTGTGCACAGACTTGCTTAAGAATAAAGAATACTGCTTGGGAGTCCCGTAACGATTGTCTTTTGTAACAGTGACTCTGTAGTTTCCAAGCCTTGCCCATCCCTCTGAAACATAATCGACTTTGTCTAAATCGTTTAAATCGAGCTGGTCATGATCGGAAAGGTCAATGTTTCTATAATCCTCAACAGGCCCACCACTATAGATATGTGCTGATTCATGATCAATAGCAGGCTCCAGGTCAGCTAAGGTCCACTGACATCTTGTCTCGCTATGTCTTCTTTTATAATAAGCGTCCGCTTCAGATGAAGTAAGAACATCCCCTTTGCGGATCCCCTCTCCACAGTCATTGCTGTCACAAATTAAGTCTGTTGCCGGCATGTGCCCATAGGCCAGAGGAACGGTTCCTTTAATTGGATTGTAGGCCAGAAGTTTTTCTTGCTCACAGCTGCCATGTCTGGTCACCGAAGTGCCAAACTCAGAGTCCTGAGCGTAAACATTTAGTCCTGAAAGAATAAATGCCAATAAAAGTAGCCTCATAAACGATTCCCCGTATAAAATTTCGACGATCGTAAATTTATTTTACGATCTCCACCCATGCATTTAGTGCATAAGGGCCTCAAATTGCGTCATTTTCCAATAACTCATTTAATTAGGTTGCTAAATGCGCGCCATTATTTGTTCTAGAGCAAAATTGAGTTAAGATGTCTTAAGGTATTTATTTTACAAGGGAGCATGGTTGAAAATTCTGGCCATATCAGAGAACAGCGCGGAACTGGAGCAACTCTCCAGAATTTTGAGAAATCAATTTAAAGATGTGGAAGTCATTTTAGCCAGAACCAAAGAGGAGGCCATGGACCACGCCTCGGTCAATGGGCCGTTTGGTTTTTTTGCTCTTGATGTGGAAGCTAAGGACTATGACCCAGACGAACTTGGAAAAGATCTAATTGAGTTCACTGGACAGCGGCCTTTGGTGTTCATTGGACAGCAGTCTTTTATAAACGATCGAATAACCCAAGAGTTGTACCAATCAAACGAATACAATGAATCAATCCTTAAGCCTTTTGAAAGAGAGGACTTTAAAGACGATCTTTTAAACAAGGTCGGAAGCGCTCTGAACTTTGCTAAACAAGAAGAGTTTGCTGCGTCTATTCAGGACATTCAGCCTGAAGAGTTCATTCCCATGAAAATCAAAGGTTTCTACCTTTACAAAAGTTTTCCCTATGACATTTATATGGAGATCGTTAGAGGCAAATACATAAAAATCCTTAGCGCCGACAAGCCCTACACTATCAACACATTAGTGACTTACGCCAAAAAGAATGTAAAGTGGCTTCACATCAAAAAAGATGACCAACTGGCCTACCTGGAAGAGGAAACAAAAAAATGCATCAAGGCCATAAAGAAGGCTCCGCCTAAATCTGAAGACACTATTTTGGTGGCCTTAAGATCCATTACCCTGATCCATCAAAGCCTTCTAGCTATTGGAGTCACACCTGATGTTTTAAATCTCACAGGACTCCTAGCTGAAACAATAATTGAGGTTGTAAAAAAAGAACCGGAGATAAGAAACATTTATTCAAAGTATCCAAAAATCTACTCAGGCATTGCAAGTAAAAGCTTATTAACCGCCCTAACAGCCACATCTATAGTTAATAGAATGGGATGGGATTCAGTGACAACTATGACAAAGCTCTGCGTGGCCTCCATACTTATGGACTTCACCCTCACAGAGGAAGAGATGACTCATATAAACTCTCATTTAAGCCCAGAACTAGACAAGTTCTCCGAAGAGGATATTGAGTCATTCCTGCAACATCCTTTAAAAGCGGCCGAAATCGCTCAGCAGTTTACCATCTTTCCAGATGTGGATTACCTAATAGAGAACCACCATGAGACCCCTAACAGAAAAGGGTTTCCCAATAGGCCAAACCACTCGAAACTTACCGTTCTTTCTGCAGTGTTTAATGTCTCTCAATACATTGCCGCGGAGATAGATGGAAAGCCTATAAAGAAAGATCTTTTATTAAAGTCAATGAAGTCAATTTCAAAGGATTACTACCACGGAAACTTCAGAGACACGCTAAAGACTTTGAAAGCAATGTATGAGCTTTAAAGAGCGACTTCCCTGAAGGCCTCAATTATCTTTTTATAAGTGTGGTTTTTATATCTTTCGCGAAGCCTTTCAAGGTAAGAGTCGTTGTCCGCTATTTTTTTGGCGTCTCCCGCTTTCAGTCTTGCTAGGATATCTGTTGCAATGTCTTCAGCAATAATGATTATCTTTGAAAGTGGCGAAATATCATCTTTATAATTTACCGCAAAACCTTGGCCATTGGTCATACCATGATGTTGGGTGATGATCATGTCCGCTCCCATTGGACAGCGTGGAAATGTCTTAACCAATCTTCCCGCAAGCATGGCGTGTTCAAGGACAATAGTTTTTTCTTCTTCGGAAACGTCTGATCTGAAAAGAAAGTCTTCTTCGTTGGCACAGTCTGGATACTTTTTAAATAGTGGCACAAGGTAAATATCGTGAAAAAACAATGCAAATGAGACTTTGTTCTGTTGCTCTTGAGAACCCCATGAGATGTTTTTAATAATTCCGCACGCCAGGTAGGTTGCAAGAACAGAGTGCTTGTAAGCAAAATCTCCCTTGTTCTCCAAAAGCATTTTCAAAAGGTTTTTTACACTAGGAGCTTCCTGTATAACGCTTTGTATACTCTCAATGCATGCTTGTGAAATTTGAGCAATCTCTTCAGTGACTTCATCGGACTCAAAAATTTCTTCAGCGACAATCGACATGCCTTGGCTGGTAAGCTCCACTCTTTCTTCAGCGGAAATATCCGTTCTGGTGAGTTCTTTTAAAATCACACCGCTGGTTTTGTTGATAAAGCTCAATCGATAATTCGCATCGATGTAAAGTGTTTCAACACCTTCATCTAAATACTTTTGAAGGCTATTTCCAACCTCTTTGCCTGTTTCAATGATTTTAAAATATTCGTATTCAAAATCTCCAGCTTCGGTGCGGTAGTAAATATCACAGATGCTTTGTTCTATGGATGCAAAGAGCTTTATTGGGATTGGAAAATATTTGGGAACTGATTTTTCCGCCATGTCTTTGGCGGTTATCTGAAGAATTTTGGCCATGGACTGTAAAAGTCCTTTTATATCGTACCTATTTCTTAAAGAGATGGTTTTAGGAAGTTTTCCCGCCGGCTCCCCTAAAACAATAACGGGAACCCTTAATGACTTTTCATCAAGAAAGCCCATGAGTTTTTCAATAGCGCTTTCTTTTTCATTGAGCTCTTTAAAACAAATAATCGCATCTACGTGGGGCACCTGCTCCATAAGGGCAATCGCGCCTGCAAGATTCTTCTTAATGGTTACACTGACACCAACGTAGGCCCGAAGGTTTACCTCGTAGAGATTGTTGACGACTTCATTGTTTGAAATAAGTATTGCGTGGCTCATAAAGTGCTATTGTACCATACCTCACGCGCTCTGGGGCTCGGCAGGGTTTACCCTCTTATGGAATTCAGGTACTTTTTTAGTCGGTGGATTCCCATGTTAAGGGCCTCCCTCTCGTCTTCCAACTTGTAGATCATTTCAATATGTTTATAGATTTTTCCAGATTCAGATAAAACGATATCAACTTCCGCGTCAAATTGATCCTTGTTTTTGTTGACGCTGATGCGTCCAACCAACTCTGGGGAAAGGCCTTTGAGCTCGACAAATTTCTCTTTAGGGTAATCATCTTTAAGGTTGTTGATCTGGGTCATATTAGAAAATCCAGTTAAGGTTCATTGCCAAAAAACTTTATTGATTATCATCAAAGTTGGCCAGCGTATTAGTCCTTTATATATGACAAATAACTAATATCTGTTAGAATTATTTGGTAGTTATTTCACGTATATATTGTTTGCTATTTTCTGTAAAAGGGGGAATTTACTTATGCCGTCCCACAACTATTTTACCTCCTCAATTGGTAAAAAGCAGATCACTGCCGTCACAGGTCTTGGTCTTGTTGGGTTCACCGCCACTCACTTGGCGGGTAACTTGCTAATTTTGGTTGGTGCCGACGCATTTAACGCTTACGGACACGCTCTTGTAAGCAATCCATTAATCTATTTGGCCGAAGCTATTTTGCTGGGGATGTTTGTTCTCCACATTGCCATGGCCGCAACGCTTACCGCTCAAAACATCGCAGCGCGTGGTAGACGTTATTACATCAAAAACCGCTCAGGCCGTGGTGAAACCATCGCTTCAATGACTATGCCTTACACAGGCACAATCTTGTTGGTGTTCATCATTCTTCACCTGATCAACTTCAAGTACGGAGCTCACTACGAGACTACTGTTGATGGTGTTGTGATGAGAGACCTGTTTAGACTTGTGGTTGAGTACTTTGCCAATCCGCTATACGTGGCATGGTATGTGTTTTCAATGATAGCTCTTGGCCTTCACACAGGACACGGACTTCAGTCAAGCTTGCAGACGTGGGGTCTTAACCACCCTAAATACACTCCAAAAGTGAAGATGGTTTCTGTTGCTTACGGTGTGTTGGTGGCCTTAGGTTACTCAGGGCTTGCCATTTATTGCTATTTTTTAAATTAAGAAGGAGTCATTAATGGGCTTTAAATTAGATTCTAAAATTCCAGAAGGTCCCATCCAAGAAAAATGGGAAAAACATAAGTTTAAATGTAAATTGGTCAACCCGGCCAACAAAAGAAAGTTTAACGTAATCGTTGTAGGTACTGGTCTAGCTGGTGGATCTGCCGCGGCTTCCCTAGCTGAACTTGGTTACAATGTTAAATCTTTCTGTATTCACGACTCCCCTAGAAGAGCTCACTCTATTGCAGCTCAAGGTGGGATCAACGCCGCTAAAAACTATCCAAACGATGGCGACTCTGTATGGAGACTTTTCTACGACACAGTCAAGGGTGGCGATTATAGAGCGAGAGAAGCCAATGTTTACAGACTTGCTCAAGTTTCCAACAACATTATTGACCAGTGTGTTGCTCAAGGTGTTCCATTCGCTAGAGATTACGGTGGATACCTTGCAAACAGATCATTTGGTGGTGCTCAAGTTTCTAGAACTTTTTACGCCAAAGGACAAACAGGACAACAACTTCTTTTGGGTGCCTACTCTTCAATGATGAGACAGGTAAATAAAGGAAAGATCCAGCTATACACAAGAAGAGAGATGCTTGATCTTGTTCTTGTTAATGGTAAAGCTCGTGGGATCATAGTAAGAGATGTAATCACAGGAGACATTGAAAGACACACTGCTGATGCTGTTATCTTGGCAACAGGCGGATACGGAAACGTATATTACCTTTCAACAAACGCCATGCTTTCAAATGCAACTGCAGCTTGGAAGGCGTATAAAAAGGGTGCTGGATTCGCAAACCCTTGTTTCACTCAGATCCACCCTACTTGTATTCCAGTTCACGGTGATCACCAGTCAAAACTTACACTCATGTCCGAGTCCCTAAGAAACGACGGACGTGTTTGGGTACCTAAAGACAAAGGTGACAAGAGACACCCTAATGATATTCCTGAAGAAGAAAGAGACTACTACTTAGAGAGAATCTATCCTTCTTTTGGAAACCTTGTGCCAAGAGACGTTGCTTCAAGACAAGCAAAGTTTAGAACTGACGAAGACAGAGGTGTTGGTAAAACTGGCCTTGCGGTTTATTTGGACTTCTCCGAAGCAATTAAGCGTGACGGAAAAGAGGCCATTGAAGCAAGATATGGAAACCTCTTTGAAATGTATGAAAGAATCACTGATGAGAGTCCATACAAGCAACCAATGAGAATCTACCCTGCTGTTCACTATACTATGGGTGGCCTATGGGTTGACTACAACTTGATGTCTACTATTCCAGGACTTCACGTTCTTGGAGAAGCAAACTTCTCTGATCACGGCGCCAATAGACTTGGAGCTTCCGCTCTAATGCAAGGTCTTGCTGATGGCTACTTTGTAATCCCTTACACTCTAGGTGATTACTTTAACAATCACGACCTTGAGCCAGTGGACACAAACCACGAGGAATTTGATAAGGCAGAGAAAGAGGTAAAAGAAAGAATCGACAAGCTTCTAAGTATTCAAGGTACTAGAACTGTTGATGACTTCCACCGCTCTCTTGGAAAGATAATGTGGGACAACGTTGGGATGAGCCGTAATGAAGCTCGTCTAAAGGAAGCAATCACAGAGATCCAAAAGCTAAGAGCTGAGTTCTGGAAAGATGTAAAAATCCCAGGAAAAGCTGAGGGAATCAACGACGAGCTTGAAAAGGCCGTTAAAGTTGCTGACTTCTTGGAGCTTGGAGAGCTAATGGCAAGAGACGCTCTAGAAAGAGTTGAATCTTGTGGCGGCCACTTTAGAGAAGAGTCTCAAACACCTGAGAACGAGGCCCTTAGAGATGACGAAAACTTTGCGCACTCTGCAGTGTGGGAATTCAAGGGAGAGAAAGAAGCTCCTGTGCGTCACAGAGAAGAGCTTAAGTTTGAGAACGTTCCACTAACCCAAAGAAGTTACAAGTAACGGAGTAATTATGAGCGCTAAAGAAGAAATGCTAACGCTTAATTTAAAAATATGGAGACAGGAAGACAGAAACGACAAAGGGCGTTTTGTTGACTACAAAATGGAAGGCGTCTCCACTGACTCATCCTTTCTAGAGATGATCGATATGTTGAATGACGAACTGGTTAAAGAGGGAAAAGACCCTGTATCTTTTGACCACGACTGTAGAGAAGGTATTTGTGGATCATGTGCTATGATGGTTAATGGCCAAGCACACGGGCCAAATGCATTGACTACTACTTGTCAGCTTCACATGAGATCTTTCACTGATGGCGACACGATTGTTATCGAACCATGGAGATCAAGAGCATTTCCAGTGCTTAAAGACCTTAAAACAGACCGTTCAGCTTTTGATAAAATCATTGCTGCCGGTGGTTATATTTCAGTAAATACTGGGAACGCTCAAGATGCCAACAACCTTCCAGTTTCTAAAGAAAATGCCGATTTGGCCATGGATGCTGCAAGTTGTATTGGCTGTGGTGCATGTGTTGCTGCTTGTCCAAACGCATCTGCAATGCTCTTTACATCTGCAAAGATCTCTCAGCTTGCTCAGTTCCCTCAAGGACAAGTTGAAGCAGCTGAAAGAGCTTCAAACATGGTTCGTGAAATGGATGAGCTCGGATTTGGTAACTGTACCAATCACGCAGAATGTGAGGCCGCTTGCCCTAAAGGCATTGACCTGAGAAACATCGCTCACATGAACAGAGAATTTCTTAAAGCTAAAGTTAAAGGCAAATAAAAAAAAAGGAGATCTTCGGATCTCCTTTTTTTTATATTTTTAATTCAAATACCCCAATTCCTCTTGCACTATCAAATGGTGCTCCACTCGTACCGTTTGCAGGGGCCCTAACATGGCCAAACTGTCCGGCCATATAGAAGACATAAACTTTTCCATTAAGAACTTCAACTCCGGCCACCTCTGGTTGGTCTCCAGGAAGAGACGTGAAATCTGGGGTGTCATCCCAGTTTCCAGCACCATAGATTTCACTTCCTAAATCAACAGCAACTCCCTTGCTCTCATCAAAGCTTGTTAAAGAGCTCCCTGGAATTAAAGTCCACTTATTCGTAATATTGCTAAAGGCAAACATGTAAACTTCCCCATTTTGTTTAAAAACGTGAGGACTTTTGTAGTCTTTTAAAATGTAACTAGATGGCATATTAAAGCTTATCAAGTCGGTTGAAGTTGCAATCGAAATATAATCAGTATCATTTGTGGGAGCGTTCGAGGTCGTATTGTACATATAGTATGTTCCCGAATTATAAAAGATATCTAGATCCACATGACTCGTTTTACCTTTCCAAGTATCGTCATTCTGAGAGAATAGAAAGTTTTTGTCCTCATCTACATTAAAGTCTGCACTTGAGAGGGTTTCGGGTGAGCTCGCACTAAATCCAACAGGGTAATAACCATTTGAAGAAACGACTGCAGAAGCGCTAAACATTGCCGGCACGTTAGACATATTGTACTCGGCACTTCTAAACCACTTAAGAGAAATTCCTGAAACCCCAGAGCCAGTATCTACCATAAACGTATTTTTAACACTTCCCACTGTGAATCCATTTGAGTCGGAATCATTAATATTAACAATCTCATTTTCACCAGTGGCCGCATCGCCGTCATGCCATACAACATTAGAGCCAGGACTCCAGGTTGCAAGTCCCCAATGCCAGCCACCACTGCCTGAATCATTGTATTTACACGGTATATTGAAATATACCTTATTATTGTGAACAACGGTTGTAGGTCTCCAACCTCCTTTAATGCCAATAAGGTAGTAACTGCAGTCGTCTGTATTACTCGAAGCTTCATAGATAGCACTTGTGGCAGTAAGGTTGAGAACAGAAACTTCATTTTCTAAACTCTCTGCCTCCAAAGTTGCCAAGTGCTGCCCACAAGATAAGAAGTTGAAAGAAACAAATAATAACGAAAAATAATTTTTTAACATTCTCACGTCCCTTAAAACATCAATATTCTGTAATTAATAATAAGCTACCCAATCCGCCTAACAAGAATTCAGACATTTACAACTAGCAACTTTTTAAAGTCAGCAAATCAGTGCCTCTGTTCCTTGCCAATTAACTCTTCGACAAGTGATAAATGTTGGATGACTAAACTTTGATTAAGCTATAGACTAAATGCATGAAATTAAAGGAACTTGATGAGCTTAACGAGCTCGAAAAAATATCACCGTCCCTGGTGAAGTTTAAAACCTTAGACAGCGTTGAGTACAAAGGTAAAAACTATCCCATACGCTCAGTCACCATTGGCCCAGATGATCCAAGTGTCCCCACTCTGGGGCTTTTTGGAGGAGTGCACGGTCTTGAAAAAGTTGGCTCCCAAGTTATTGTGGCCTACTTTGCCTCTTTGTTTGAGCAGTTAAAGTGGGACAAGGATCTCCTTCGAAGGTTTGAAGACTTTAGAATTGTATCCATTCCCATTGTGAATCCAGTGGGCATGGCAAGATTTTCAAGAAGTAACGGCAATGATGTTGATCTAATGAGAAACGCGCCTGTAGATGCAGATCCAAAGCACACCTTTCCCCTAGTTTCTGGGCACAGAATTAGTCGAATGCTCCCTTGGTACAGAGGAGAAGGACTTGAAAAAGAATCTCAGGTTCTTTTCCAATTTGTTAAAGAGGAGATGTTTTCTTCCAATGCCTCTATCGCTTTAGACATTCACTCAGGGTTTGGGACAAAGGACCAACTTTGGTATCCATACGCTAAAACTAAAGAGCCTTTTGCAAGAATTGCAGAAGTTAAACGCCTAATGGGGCTTCTTGACTCAACCTATCCATATCATATTTATAAAATCGAAGGCCAGGCCGAAAACTATCTAGCTAATGGTGATTTATGGGACTATTTCTTTGATATTCATCAACAAGATTATAAACAAGATGAACATCTTTTTATACCTCTAACACTTGAGCTTGGATCGTGGAACTGGATAAAAAAGAATCCAAAGCAGTTCTTTTCTAAACTTGGACTTTTTCACCCAATAAAAGAACACAGACATGCTCGAACGATGAGAAGACACCTTCTTCTATTGAACTTTCTTATGAGAGCGACTAAAAACCACACCGTCTGGCGATAGAATGGATTATAAGTTTCCGAAAGACTTTTTCTTTGGCGTATCAAATGCCGCCGCCCAAGTAGAAGATGGGCTTAGCGATCCGTGGCTAAAGCTTGCTGAGCAAGACAAAGTTAGCTGCTTTAAAAATGTGGCCCATGCAAAGGATAGACTAAGATTTTGGACCAACCCAAATATTGAAATTAAATTGGCACAAGAGCTTGGTGTGGATGTATTTAGAATGAGCTTTGAGTGGAGTCGTCTTGTTCCGGAAAAAAACACTTGGGATCAAGAGTCTGCACTACGCTACAGAGATATTTTGCTATCTTTAAAATCCAAAGACATTAAAGTCATGGCCACACTATTTCACCACAGTGTGCCTACTTGGTTTCAAGATGCTGGTGGTTGGAGTAAAAGAGAATCGGTGGATGATTTTAGCTTTTATTCTAAAAAAGCACTGGATGCTTTTTCCGATCTTGTAGACTGGTGGATAACTTTAAATGAGCCCGTACCATGGTCCTATTTAACATACAAAGAAGGGATCTTTCCTCCAGGGATTAAAGGAAGTATTCGCTCTCACAATCAATCTCTAAAAAATATGGCCAAGGCCCACAATTCTTTTTATGCATTCGCTCATCAAAGCCATCCAAGCATTAAAATTGGGCTAGCACACCATATGGGTTGGCATAGAGGAAGAGGTATTTTTAATAAACTCCTCGCAATTGTTACAGACTATCTCACTCACTGGAGTTTTATAAAGTTGATTGGAAAGAATATGGATTTTTTTGGAATCAACTACTATGGAGCAGAATGGATGACTCTCAAAGGCCCTGCTCAATATCCTGACCTCGAGTACTCCGACGCCGGTAGAGCAGTCTCCCCTCTAGGCCTTGAAGTTCAATTAAAAAGAATTCACAAACGCTACCCAGACACACCGATAATCATTAGCGAGAATGGAGTTGGTGATGATGAAGACTGGGTTCGGCCGGCCTATATTCATGAGCACCTCGCGGCAATTTATAAGTGTATAAATCAAGGCATTCAAGTGATTGGCTATATCCATTGGACTCTTAGTGATAACTTTGAGTGGTCTGATGGATACGGGCCTAAGTTTGGACTTGTTAAAGTAGAGAGAGAAAAAAACCTTAAAAGAACACCTAGAGAATCATTTGAAATTTATAAAGAAATCTGCAAACAAAAAGGCTTCACCTTTGAAGCTCGAAATCAAGCTTGGGAAAAGTATAAAAGCAAAAACGGACTTAAAAGAAACTACTGGCGCTCTGACGACAATAGATCTGGACTAAACTCACCTAAAAAACGAATCATGGGTATAAATGACTGGCGGCATAAGTAATTAAAATCTCAAGAAATTAAAGATTTTTTAAAATGAGACCGACTAGCACTATACAGTACTCGTGATGAGATAAGCTAACTTATAGGAGCTGTAAGGTGGCACGTTTTTTACTAATGCTTTGTGTTTTACTTATTGCTGGCTGTGGTGGCAGTGCCGGAGGCAAGCTTAACCTAAATGGAAATAGCAGCAATGACTCACAGTCCTTGCCCTCAAATAATTTTTCAATAATAGAAAACTACAATCAAGAACTGATCTTAAAATATCCAAACTCTTTTACAGGAACAACCTGTGAAGTTACAGATGAAGTGGGTGTAACAATAGCAAATGCATGCACCTGCAGCGTTGGAACCTGTCAAGTTGAGTTTAACCCTGCAACAGCTGGGAGTGCAAGTTTCAACTACACCATCAGTGACAATGGGGCCAATAACTACGAAGCAAAAGGAAATCTTACAGTCAAACCAGTAGTGCCTTTTCAGTCTGTTTGGCGGGTTGGAAATGTATCATATGGTGATGGAGACTTAACTGTAACACTTCCCTTGTTAAGTGGACGAGAGTATGACTTCACAGTTGATTGGGGTGATGGCAACACGGATACTATCACCGCCCATGATGATGTGGATAAAAATCATACCTATGCTTCTGCGGGAGACTACACCATCTCTATCTCAGGTTTAGTTGAAGCATGGAGTTCTGGATTCTCTGGCGACTATGATAAAATCATAGCGGTTACAGAGCTGGGAACAGTTGGTTGGAGGGAGTTTTGGGGAGCATTTTTAGGATGCACTAACCTAACAACCTTTGAGGGCGGCGATTTATCTAATGTCACAACGATAAGTGCTATGTTTAAAGGCTCACCAAACGTCACCCCTAACACTTCAGGATGGAATACACAAAATATAAAGAATATGGGTGAAGCATTTCAAAACGCCACCTCTGCAAATCCGGATACATCGAATTGGGATACTTCAAGTCTGACTAACCTACAGAATACGTTTGATGGTGCCACCTCTGCCAACCCGGACGTAAGTAATTGGGATACTTCAAGGGTTAAAACAATCTATAGTACCTTTGCCAATTCAACTATAAACCCTGATGTGAGTAACTGGGATACATCAAATGTGACAGTTATGAGTACAGCATTCTATCAAAACACTGCTGCAAACCCAGACGTTAGCAATTGGGACACCTCTAAAACCCTTGGATTTGACGCAATGTTCGAAGGAGCCACTTCAGCAAATCCAGACATGTCTGGCTGGGACTTCTCGAGCATACTTACGTTTACCCAATCAGTGAACAACATGTTCTTTGGAAATACATCTCTATCAACAGAAAATTATAATAATCTTCTTATTGGTCTAGATGCCACAGGCATAAGCAACCTAAATCTGCATGGCGGCTCTGCAACTTGTAGTGGTGCGGGCTGCACAGCTAAGGCAAATCTTCAGGCTCGATCCTGGACTATCACCGACGGTGTTTAAGAAAGCACTCAGTTTATTTAATGGGCCTGCATCAATAGTGTGTTTATCTTTATTGGAATAGGATTTCACTTAAAGGGCCACCCCCTCCAAATTTGAAACTCTAATAAGAAAACCATCATATTTGAGGTGCTGCCATACATTTTGGGCTACCAAGTAGATTCTGGGAACTTTATGCCTTTAGTGGCTTAAGTTAAAATCCAATATTTATAGCCACTTAGCACAATTTTAAAATTAACTTTTGTTAATAGTCTGTATTGTTCAATAATAAAAGTATGAAGACTTTCTTAAAAATTGCAGGCCTATTAATTTCTGCTTTTATTTTTTCAAGTTGTTTGGATGAGGTAAAAGAAGCAGCTCAAGCTTTAGAGGACAACTTCCCTCCACCGGAAGAGAGCTCGCCCACAGAGTCAAACCAAGACGAAACACCTGAACAAGCTCCAGGCCCAACTAAGTTTACTGCCTCTCTTATTGCAGGATATGAACAGACTCTACGACTAAAGTATGACAATCAGTTTGTTGGAACTTCTTGCTCTATAGTAGACCCAGTTGGCCTTACCATCAATCAAGCATGCTCGTGTCTGAATGGAGTTTGCTCAGCTGAAGTGGCAACACCTTCCACTAGTGGATATGGAAGTTTTTCTTACACTGTAACAGATGGAGTAGAACAGTATCAAAGAGAGGCCGAATTAAATATTAAAGACATAAATGCAGTCAAGATGACTTTTAGAATCGGAAACGTTTCTTATGGTGACGGAGACCTGACTCTTACACTCCCGCTCGTTCAAGATTATCGCTACGACTTCACAATTGACTGGGGAGATGGCAACTCTTCTGTAGTGACTTCCTATAACGATCCGGATATTGAACACACTTACGCCTCTGCGGGTGATTACTCTATAACAATATTAGGCCAGGTTGAGGCATGGAGCTTTGATGCCAAGGGAGACAAAGACAAACTATTATCAGTTGAGGAACTGGGCACTGTTGGATGGGTGAACCTAGACAGTGCATTTGATGGTTGCTCCAACTTAACAACAGTGTTTGGTGGAGACACTTCTAATGTGGTGAATATGGCCAGAATGTTCTACGACGCCGTACAGGCAAGGCCAGACACATCAACTTGGAACACTGGCAATGTAACTAGAATTTCTTCAATGTTTAATGGTGCAACTGTTGCGACCCCAGATACAAGCAACTGGGACACCTCTAATATGAAAAGTATTAGCTGGGCATTCAGAGATGCGATTGCGGCCAACCCAAATACATCGAACTGGGATACTTCTAATGTAACAGACATGTCGGGAGTATTTTATAATGCCGAATCTGCCACTCCTGACACAAGTGGATGGCACACCTCAAAAGTAACTAATATGGGATACATGTTTCACGGCGCAAAAATCGCCAACCCTGACACAAGCAATTGGGATACTTCCAAAGTGACCGACATGATAAACATGTTTACCAATGCGGATTTTGCCAATCCAGACACCTCTAAATGGGATGTTTCAAGTGTTACTAGAATGTCCAATTTGTTTTATGGCACTGATTCTGCAAATCCAGATGTCTCAAGCTGGAACACATTAAACGTTAAAAGGTTTAACGGGATGTTCTGGGGCTCAAAGGTTGCAGACCCCGATGTAAGGAACTGGGATCTAAGCAGCGCAAAGGTAATAAATCAGATGTTTAAAAACTCAAAAGCAAATCCAGACGTTTCTCAATGGGACACTTCAAGTGTGGAAAATATGTTTGAACTTTTTAGAGGGGCTTCCAGGGCAGACCCAGACATGTCCAATTGGGACTTTTCAAGTGTCACAAGTGTTAAGGACATGTTTTATGGTGTTACCATTTCAACTTACAATTACGACACTTACCTTATACGCCTTGACGCCACAGCGGCAAATGGACTTACAACGACAGGTGGTGGCTCAACTTACACTTCAGCTGGAGCCGGCGGCACAGCGAGAGCAAACCTAGTGAGCAAAGGATGGACGATTACCGATGGCGGTGGGATATAGAAGGTAAGACCTTGTTAATATTAGTGATTAAGATTTTGAAAGCATAGGATATTGAATCAGTCTTTTCAGTCTGCTAATCTTAAATAGCATAACCAGGTGGTGGAGTGCTGGTAACACCCCACCTAAATCATCGTTTGATTAAATCTAGAATTGAATTAAGAATATCCAAAACTAGTTTAATCAAAGTCAAAACCCTGATTATGTCTTCCATAACAAAAACCTTTGTTAGAGGCTCCCCTTCATTGGGGAGTTATGGAAAGCTGCACGCTTTTTACAGCAGTGCAGTTCAATATTCAGTAGTATTCAAACTAATGGGATGAAGTTTTTCAAATATGAATTAGAGCTTGATGGCCTTGGTGGCAATGAAGCAGTCAATATAATTATTAAGAAGCCCGTTTTCTTCCGTCCAAGAGTCCTCATAGAAACCAGTGATAGCAAAGCCTGCTCTAGTTTGACCGCCTATTTGGTCTTGAAGAGAATGTCCAAACGCCAACGGCTCACCTTTGTCAGTATATCTTTTTCTTTCTTCTTCAGTAAGGCTTGTAAGATCAGAGTACGGAACCTTGTATTTAACTTGAAGAACGCCTTCATCTTCTTTCTCAGGATCCATGATGAATGAAATAGGATTGCAAAATCCAGATAAAAGAGCGCCGCCTTTTTTTAATACACGGTACGCTTCTTTCCACACAGGATCAACATCAGGAACAAAGCAATTTGAACAGGGGTGAAAGATCAAATCAAAAGACTCATCTTCAAAGCAAGAGAGATCTTTCATGTCACCTTGAACAAGTTCCATGTTAAGACCTTCTTTTTCGGCGACCAATCGATCTTGCCCGAGTTGTCCCGGTGAATTGTCAAAGATTGTAACTTCAGCGCCTGCTGCGGCAAATATTGGACCTTGTTGTCCACCCGCAGAGGCAAGGCCTAAAACCTTTTTACCTTTCAAATCGGGAAACCATTCTTTTGGCACAGGCTTTAGAGGTGTAAGCACAACTTCCCAGTCACCCTCTTTCGCCTTTTTAATTTGTTCACTTGTTACAGGGATAGTCCACTCGCCTTCTTCAGACACCTGACGATCCCATGCCTCTCTATTGTATTTAAGTAAGTCCATTTCAAAATGTTAATCAATTATAGCTAGATAGAGAAGTGGAAACTCAGCCAAAAAAAATTGTCACCACACTTAAAATTAAAATTAGCTAACCCTTTCAACACGATAAGGAGCTTCTAATAAATAATTGAAATCATAAACCTTTAGTTTTGTTTTAGTTCACCTTTACGCCAAGAATGTCGAAACCATTCCACAAGGAATTAAAGTGAAATTATGAAAAGATTGATTGTTTTAACATTCTCAGTGTTTCTAGGTGTGTCTTGTGGAAAGGTCGACTTCGATCTCCTCAACGAGAAGCTTAACGAGCTCTCTGCTGATGAAGTGGTAACGCTCATAGAAGATCACGAACAAACAATTACCTTAAACTATGAGCAAAGCTTCACGGCCACATCATGCACCATAACCTCTCTTACTGGGGCGGCGGTTACAACACCATGTTCTTGTTCTGCTGGAGTGTGCACTGTGGGTATAACTCCAAATGGACTTGGTGATATTTCTTTATTGTACTCAGTAAGCGATGGTGGGACCAACTCAGATTCTAGCGATGTCCAAGCAACTGTAAAAGAAGTTGTCCCTTTCAAATCAACTTGGCGAGTTGGTGACCCTTCCTATGGTGATGGCGATCGCACAGTAACTCTACCACTTAGAAGCGGCTTTAATTATAACTTCACTGTGGACTGGGGTGATGGGAATGTTGGTGAAGTGACTTCTCACGATGACCCAGACATAGACCATCTATATGATGACCCGGGCGACTATCAGATAACAATCACTGGCCTTGTGGAGGCCTGGAACTTTGCCAACACTGGTGACAAAGACAAAATCTTGTCTATTGAAGAGCTAGGAACTGTTGGTTGGAGGTCCTTTTATGATGCCTTCTGGGGTTGCAATAACTTAACGGTAGTCTCAGGTGGAGACACCTCTAATGTTGTGGAAATGGATTGGATGTTTGATAGAGCTCCTTTAGCTAATCCAGACACGAGCGACTGGAATACCTCCAACGTCAGGAGCATGGCAGGTGTATTTTTTGGGGCAAGCACGGCCAACCCCGATGTGAGCAAATGGGATGTATCCAATGTGAGAAATATGATGTCATTATTTTTTGATGCCCCGAACGCGAACCCAGATGTGAGCAACTGGGACACCTCAAATGTGGAGAACATGAAGTGGATGTTTGTTAGGGCCTATGCCGCAAATCCTGACGTAAGCAAATGGGACACCTCTAGCGTTACCAATATGGCAGAAATGTTTTACGATGCGGATGCCGCAGATCCTGATGTTAGCAATTGGGACACTTCAAACGTTACTGATATGAACGGAATGTTTGAATATACAGCTATTGCCAATCCTGATGTCAGCAATTGGGACATGTCTAATGTTACAAATATTAGTGGGATGTTTTTTCAAACAAGTGCGGCAAATCCTGATGTTAGCAATTGGGATGTTTCAAGTGTCACGAATATGGATAGTGTGTTTTCAAATACTGCCGTGGCAGATCCTGATGTTAGCAACTGGAATACTGTAAGTGTAACCAACATGAGGGCCGTATTCTACAGCGCTGACGCGGCCAACCCTGATGTAAGCATGTGGAACACTTCAAATGTCACAACTATGGAATCGATGTTCTATTTCGCGGACTTTGCCAATCCAGACATGTCGAATTGGGATTTTTCATCAGTGACAAATGTTAATGGAATGTTTGAGGGCGTCACAACCCTATCCACAACAAATTACAACAACCTCTTAATAAGAATGGAGGCCACTGCTCCTGACAGCCTTAACTTCCATGGAGGTAGTGCGACTTGTAGTGGGGCCGGGTGTACAGCAAGAAACAACCTGGACACTGTGAAAAATTGGAATATCACGGACGGGGTCTAAACTTTCGCACCGCAAGATGTGAAATTTATGTTTAGGTTAATGAAGGCCTAATCTATTTAGACATTACCTTTCTATTTGCCTATACTTTTGAAATGAAATGGAATGTTGATCCCGTATTGTTGAGTCTTGGCCCACTGGCCATTCGTTATTACAGCCTAATGTTTGTTATAGGCTTTATCTCTATGGAGAAATACGTAAAAGGTATTTTTCAAAGAGCAGGCAAAGATCCAAATCTCGTATCCACTTTAACAGTCTACATTATTGCGGGAACTTTTATCGGAGCAAGGCTTGCTCACGTATTATTCTATGATCCTGTTTACTACTTCTCCAATCCATTTAGCATAATCAAAGTTTGGGAAGGCGGTCTTGCAAGTCATGGCGGTTACGCTGGTGTCATCATTTCAGTGGTTTTGTTTTTAAGAAAGCATAAGGGAATAAACTTTTTCTGGCTAATGGATGCGATTGCTGGCCCATGTCTATTTGTGGGCTCTCTAATTAGAATTGGGAACTTCTTTAACTCTGAGATTGTCGGCAAGGTAACAGATGTTCCTTGGGCCATTATCTTTGAAAGAGTCGATCCTCTTCCAAGACACCCGGCACAACTTTATGAATCAATTGGATACTTTACTATCGCTCTTATTTTAGCGTGGATGTTTAGATTTAAAGAGGAAAAGCTCAAAACAGGGACAGTCCTTGCAACAGCAATAATCTTAAGCTTCACATTCAGATTCTTTATTGAATTTGTTAAAGACAACCAGTCCACCATCTCAGCAAACCTCCCTATTAACATGGGGCAGCTTCTAAGTATTGGTTTTGTCGTGTTTGGACTCGCATTGTTGGCGAAAATACGCTCAAAAAAGGACTAGATCATTACTCTTATCCTCCTAGAAGCGCTAATATCTATGGCCATGGAGTATTAAATGAGAGTCTATTCTGAAACCATATTCAGCTATATAGAAAAATGCGAAAAGATGCTCAAGGACATCCTCAAAAACGAGACAGACTTCTCTGTCCGAAGAAAGAGATTTGAGCACAGAGGCTACCTCTACCCTATTGATGTTGTTGTATTTGAAGGACAAAATCTTGGTCAGTTCGACCCTGCTCATTACCAAATTGGCATCAATAGAAGTCTTGTTTATAAAGCAAAAGACAGTGTCGTAAAAAATATCCTTAGACACGAGCTTGCCCACTATATTACTTTTATTTTTTACGGGTCAGACATCGCTCCACACGGAAAAGAGTTCAAACACGTTTGTTCACTATTCAATTGGCCAGAAGAAATAAGCAGGGCCAGCATGAATATAGAAGCCGCAAATGAGGTTGAAGGCGACATCGCAAGTGAGAAAGTTCTAAACAAAGTAAAAAATCTTTTAAAGCTTGCCGAGAGTGACAATCCTCATGAAGCCGAACTTGCCACTATCAAGGCAAACAAACTTCTCCTAAAACACAATCTTGAGTACTCAAACATTGAGCGAGACGAAGTTTATTACGTTGAAAAGGTCATCACCCAAAAAAGAAAAGATGCCCGCCTTGGAGCAATTTACGAAATTCTTCAACACTTTATGGTTAGGCCAATATTGAGCTACGGAAAACAAGAAGTCAGCATTGAAGTCACAGGCACCAAAACAAACTTAGAACTTGCAACATATGTGGCAGGCTTCCTCGACAGAGAGCTAGACAGACTGTGGAGCGAGCATAAAAAAGAACATAGCCTCAAAGGTCTTAAGGCAAAGAACTCTTTTTATTACGGCCTTGCCAAAGGTTACAATCAAAAGATGAACCAGGTAAACAAATCTTTTAGCCACCAAGAAAGCACAGCCTTGATGGTGATATCTCAAAATTTGGATCAGCAAGTTCAAAGGATTTACAATAGACTAAGTTCTTCAACATCATCCGCCCAAAGGGACGCGGCCTCTTTCAATTTAGGAAAGAAGGCCGGAAAATCACTTAATATTAATCAAGGTATAAAATCTAAAGCGAAAGCTTTTTTATTGGAGTAACAAATGCAGAATTTTGAATTTTACAACCCTGTAAAAATTGTTTTTGGAAAAGAGCAAATAAAGCAGCTTGAAACATTGGTACCTCAAAGAAAGAAAGTCATGATGCTTTATGGTGGCGGAAGTATTAAATCAAACGGTGTTTACGATCAAGTCGTCGCCGCTCTTGGAGGTAGAGAGGTTATTGAGTTCTCTGGAATTGGCGCCAATCCACAATATGATAAAATGATGGAGGCCATTGAGCTTGCCAAGAAGGAAGATGTTGAATTTCTTCTTGCTGTAGGCGGAGGCTCTGTAATAGATGCCACTAAGTTTGTGGCGGCAAGCGTGCACTTTGAAAAAGACCCATGGACAATTTTAAGTGAGAGGCAAAGACCTTCCAAAGTTTTGCCTTTTGGCGTGGTGCTTACTTTGCCGGCCACAGGTTCTGAAATGAATTGCTTCAGCGTAATATCCAAAGGTGATGAAAAACTTGGTTTTGGAGGAGACCCTCGCCTATTTTCTAAGTTCTCAATCCTTGACCCTGAAGTGACCTACTCTTTAAACGAAAGACAACTTGGAAACGGTGTGGTGGACGCCTTTGTTCACGTCGTTGAGCAATACCTTACAAAGCCTTCAAACGCTCCCCTTCAAGACCGTTTTGCCGAAGGCATTCTTCAAACTCTTATAGAGGAAGGACCAAAGGTCATACATGTCAACGAGCACTACGAATCTCGGGCCAATGTTATGTGGTGCGCGACCATGGCGCTTAATGGGCTTATTGGATCAGGTATTCCTCACGACTGGTCAACACATATGATAGGACACGAGCTGACTGGCCTTTTTGGAATTGACCACGCAAGAACCCTTGCAGCGGTACTCCCTTCAGTTCTTAGAGTTCAAAAAGAGAACAAAAGAGAAAAGCTTTTGCAATACGCAAGAAGAGTTTGGAACGTTCAAACACCAGATGCTGACAAGTCCATTGAAGAGGCAATTCTTCTAACAGAAGACTTCTTTAATTCAATGGGACTTCCCACAAGACTTAGAGTTTATAAAGTTGAGGAGAAGGATATTGAGAGCATCATAAAGTCTTTGAGGAATCACATTCCTGTGAACCTTGGTGAAAATCAAGACATAGATGAAGCAAAAGTTGAAGAGATCCTAAGAAAAGCGCTATGAATGAAATTTTAAAGAAGTTCAACGAGACCTTTATTAAAGGCAATAAGTTTGATCGCCACATGAACATGAACTTCAAGATTGTCGATCCAGGACATATTGAATACACCATGAAAATAGGCGAAGATCATGTAAGCTTCGGCAATGTCGCCCACGGTGGCGGAATTAGCGCCTTAATGGATGCAACACTGGGACTGGCCGCTCTCTCTCAAACTGTGCCTGAAGGGCTACTTGTAAGCACAGTAGAGTTTAAGATGAATTTTTTAAGGCCTGCACACGTTGGGGACTCTTTAAAAGGCATTGGGAAGGTTGAACATAACGGAAAGAGTTTAATTATCGCAAACGCCAATATATATTTAAATGACACTGACGTATTGGTTGCAAAAGGTCTTGGAACCTTTAACAAGTACCCAATGGAAAAGAAAGGATTGAGTAATATCTATGAAAAAGAACGTTAAATTCGCACTGATTTTAGGCTCTGTGTTTATGCTTACTGCCGTAGGCCTTGGGGCCTTTGGAGCTCACGGACTTGAAGGTAAAGTCAGCGCAAAAGCTCTTAGCACATGGAAGACAGGTGTTTCATATCAAATCTACCACGCTCTTGCTCTATTGGGGCTGGCTGCGATTCACAGTCAGTACCAATCTTTGAAGCTCTCTATGACCTACAATTTATTCTTGCTTGGAACGGCGTTGTTTTCATTTAACTGTTATCTCTATGCGGTGACTGGAATTAAAGTTATTGCGATGATTATTCCTCTTGGAGGGATCTCATTTATGGTTGGGTGGTTGCTTGCTGTTAAAACTTTTATAAAGGATTTTAAATGAAGCTTTTAGCAATCCTATTTTTAGTCGTCGGGTGCGCAACTAAATATCAAGACTACCCTCACATAACTAAAAAAGACTTCGGTGTGGTTGGCGACAAAGTTGTGGACAAGTCTCCTCACAAAATGCCGAAGACTCTTCTCAAAGGAAGGGCCGAAACTGAAGAGTTCTGTGAATCTCAGATACTATTCAACAAAAACGCTCACAATATTACTATTAACAGCACGCCAGCTTTAGTTAGGCAGTCATGCCCTGGTGCAGATCACCTCTTGGACGCCACTATTACTTATAGCTGGTGGACAGTGCTAGTTTATTCGAGATCTTGTGTGAAGGTGGAAAGTTTTTGTCCTAAGGCCAGAAACTAAAAGTCACCAAAGTCAGATGTGTAAATAACCTTGTGTTGCTGAAGAATCACTCTAAACGGAGCTCCATAACTGTGATTTAGTTCCACAATGGACTGGGCCAAAGTTTTTGGAAGCTCTTCGCCAGGTTCATAGCATGGAGTAATAACCCAAGGAACATTAAACTTGTGATCAGTTTGTTCGCTTATGTTTTTAAAAGCGTCAAGTGCCGCTTCGTAGTCATGTCTAGAGGCCACAACCGCTTTTATTTGAGCTTTGTTTTGATACTGTTCCCACAACTTGATTATGAGCTTTGGATTGGTTCTTACTCCAGTTGATGGAGTTTTAAAGTCAAAACTAATGAAGTCAATCGCATCAAAGATTTCGTGGACAATTCTAGTCCCGGCAGCTTCGAGGTTGATAAAATAACCCCTTTTTTTTAATTCTTTCGCAATGGCAGTTACAGCAGGAACATGTTTAGGGTGAAGAGGATCGCCACCAGTTATGGAGACTCTTTTAACTCGCATTGGATATTCTCCAGCAAGCTCTTCAACTTTTGAGATGGCCGCATCAAAATCCATTTCAGGCTCAGTAAACTCCCAAGTGTCTTTAGAGTCACAATTTATGCAACCTATGTTGCAGCCTTGAAAGCGCACAAAGATTTGAGGGGTTCCAATGTGGATACCCTCACCTTCTGTGGCCATATAAATGGAGTTAATGCCTAGTTTTGAACTCATAGTCGACAACTTGTAGCACATTACGCACTAAGTTAGAAGCGAAGTTTTAAATATCAGGTGAAAGTTTTACAATTAGGCCCTATAAGCTCTAAAATAGCAGGAAGTATAGGAAATAAAGGGTCTTTCACTATGTATAAACAAGTACTTGGAACATTTCTCTTGGTAGCTCTGACATCAGGATGCGTGGCATTTGATGCCACAGACAACGAAGACAGAAGTGACGGGGACCCAGCTCCTGACAGAACCCGAAATACTCCCCCAGTCACAACATTAGAGCCAGCGGATGTTATTAGATCTCAAATCTTCAGAGACAAAGGCACTCAAGTTTACACTTATTCTCAGGTAGCTAACCAGGCCATTAATACTGTTCACCCTATTCCAAGAAAAACAGTGGATGTGGAAGAGTCCATAAATCGTCCTTCAAATCCAGTAGAATGTGGAATTGGCAGCACCATTGGACAAAGAATCACCGACTGTAGAAACAAGAACAACGCTTCGGCCTATACATGGGTCGGCAGAGAAAACGCCAATGCCGGTGAAGGCGATTGGGTTTTAGTAGCTCATAAAGACAATAAAAGCATTTGGATGGACATGACCACTAACCTTTTGTGGAGCTCACCTATTGGGACGGCCACCTGGGATGAGGCGAGTGGAAATGTTGCGCCAGCACAGCAGGTCTGCAATGCGCAAGACCTTGCTCCAGAAGATCAAAGGTTTCTGGGCATTGCTGCGAGTGAAGTTTCCTGGAGACTTCCTACAAGAAACGACTACCTTCAAGCGGATATTAATGGAGCGAGATACGTTCTTTCCACGGCCCCTCTAGGAGACTCCTCCATTTATTGGACCGCCAACTACATTCCGCAAACATCTGAGGCGTGGGCAATAAGGCACAGCACTGGGGAGCTATTCAAAAGAAGCGAAACAAGTACTCTTCCTGTTAGATGTGTGGGTGTCGCTCAATGATATCGCGCAAAGACGCTGAACTTTTAGAAAAGACTCTCAAGAGTGTTCAGAACATAGAAAACGCGGCAGGACTACCCCACTACAACACTCAGGCCTCCCAAGAATACAAGGTCAATATACGAGTGGACAATAGCGTCCCTCACTCTCTTTTTAAACCGGATCCAAAGCTTGAAGGTGGCTATATTTGCAGCGAACAGACCTTTAGAGCAATGAAAAAAGACATTTTTGCTCTCGATGAACAAATGTTGGATCTTGAAGACCTGGTTGAGTGCCATAGCTGCAAGAAAGAGTTGGATAGACAGTTTTGGAACCTCTGTCCTTTCTGTGGAAGCGGCATAAAAAACTAAACTTTGACTTCAATATGATGGCCTCTTAAAATAGGCCTATGATTATTTCTCAAAAATATCACAGCAGCGCCGAAATAGACCCGGAATTCATCGAGTCTTTGGAGCTATTGATGAGAGAGCAAGTCCCTAGCTTTGAATGGATAAAGCTCAAAGAGAAATCGGCTCCTAAGAACACCCACTTTTCCTATTTTTTATTTTTTGGAGAGGCATGCAACTCTCCCATTGGCTATGGACAACTTTCGATTATCAACAAAGAGTCCGAAAGCTCGCTGCTTGGTTTTTTCAAAAAGACGGAAAAGGAAAAAGAAATACACTGGATCACTCCAAGCTCCACAGGTGAAGGACTTGTGTTCAATCCAATCTATATTAAAGATGGAGCTATTAAAGCAAGATCCATTCTTTCTGAATACCTAGAAAGAAGTGAGGTCACTCAGCAAGATGTTGTGGCATCCGAAGAGCTATGCCCTGTCCTTTCAGATTATGAGCAAGTCTCCTCATCTCAACTCGTGGACGCTCTGGTTAAAAATAGGTCAAGCTATGAAGAGTACATGGACTCTCTATCAGACGCGGCCTCAAAGAAAGTCCAAGGTCTTTGGAAGGAAGTTTATAAAAATAAAGACTATAGAATTGGCGAGTACCCAAGCTTCAAAGAGTGTTTTGAATATAAGAAAAATGGTCACAAACAGTACAAAGAACTTAAAAAGGATGCAGAAATTCAGGACTGCATCAAAGTGGCAGACCTGTATTTAACATTTGAAGGCCCTGATGAAATTTTCGCTTTTGTCTTTATGTTTCACGGCAAACAAGGGCAGCTATTCTTTAAAACCCATGCTCTTGAAGAAGTGGAAGAGGAAATATTAATCCAGGCCGCCATCATGAGATTCTATGAGGAAGAGCAAAGCGACAAGCTTAGATTCCTTGAGCCTCACCAATACTCAAACAACCTGCAAGAACTTGGTTTCACCTATAAAAACCTTATTAAACTCAAGGCAAAAGATGATTGAGTTTCAGACCATTCTGGAAGTTGTAACTGACTTTTATTCCAAGGCAACATTCGACTTCTTGATCGGCTATCAGTTTAGAAAGATCGAAGACTTCGATTCCCACCTTCCTCGAATCGCATCCTTTTGGGAGTTGCAACTAAACGGAAAGATCACTAATAGAGAACATCTGCCCTTTAAGCTAATCGAAGTTCACTCTCCGTTGAAAATAAAAAGAGGCGAACTTGGTCGCTGGGTAACTTTGTTTCAGGAGACTTTGGAGAGCTCAGTAAATAAAGGTTTAATAACCAAAGATCAAAGTGAAGTGTGGATGGAGAAGATAAAGTTTTTTGAGAACAAGCTTTACCAGAGACTTATTCAACAGGGTGAGCGTTAAGGTGTTTTTTAAAAAACCTCTCTAGGATAGGCTCGCCTTTTACTTGATCAAAGGCCCAATTTCTAACGTGATACCCTCTCATTGACTTTGCAGACTTATAGGCATTCTTTTGACTTTCGTAGTATAAGCCCACAACTTCCATACCATTAATTTTTACTTTGTATCCAACCTTGCATGGAGGAAGATAGTCGGCACAAACCACCAAAGGTTCTGCCATGCTTTTTGGAACCATGATCTCTAACCCAGGGTCACCATCAAGCATCATCTGCAGCACTTCAACCTTGTTGAAGTTTGGCTTCTCATCAGAGCAAGAGCAGCCAATCAAAAATAGAAATGCAAAGTAAATAAATAGTTTCATAGGACTATTTTAGCGCATTAGGCCTTTGAGACAACATCTTTGATGGCGCGTTCAATAGTCGGATATAGGAAGTGGAAATCTTCTTGTTTTAGCCTGCTAGGAACAACTTTTGCTCCTTTAAGCATATAGTCGGCCATCTCTCCCACCGCGATTCGAAGTGCAAACCTTGGAACGTTTAGGTGTGCAGGCCTTACAACTGTGTCTGAGAGAACTTTGGTAAACTCAGCATTCTTTACAGGAAAAGGAGCAGTGCCGTTGTAGACACCCTTTTTGGAACTATCTTCAATAGCAGAAACATATATACGAGCAAGGTCTTTTACATGAATCCAGCTCATGAAAAAGTTGCCACTTCCAAGCTTGCCACCAAGTCCAAGCCTAAATAGAGGCACAAGTTTACTCATCATGCCTCCACCTTTGCCTAACACAAGGCCCACTCTTACAATGACAGATCTGTCATAGTGGGAGCTATTCTCAGTGACTACGGCCTCCCAGTCTTTGCAAAGGTTGGCCAAGAAGTCTTTTGTGGTTGCTGAGTCCTCTACAACCTCACCAGAATCATGGTGTCCATATATTCCCACAGCGGATGTTGATACAAAAACTTCAGGTTTTAAGGAATGCGCCTTTAGCATTTCAAAAATTGCTTTTGTTCCATCCACTCTCGAATTAAAAATTTCTTTCTTTTGGCCGTTTGACCATCTTTTGGAATCTAGGCCCTCACCCGCTAGATTTATAACGGCGTCGAGCTTATTGATGCTGCCAAGATCGGCAACATGTTGAGCGTTGTTCCACTGAATCCAGTTAATCTTTGGCCAGTTTTTTTGGTTTTCTTCAGCGCTTCTTGAAAGTGCGTATACTGTGTGGCCTTTTTCAAGCAAAAGCTCCACAATATGCCTTCCCACAAAACCGCTTGCACCGCTAACTAAAACATTCATTCAATTAAACTCCCAAAGAAATTAGAACAATACTATAGATTCTTTTCTTTGGGCTTTCAACCGTATCGCTTGGTTCGCTTGGTGATTTTTTTCTTTTTCTGCTTTTGCTTAGCTTTGGCCTTTGGCTTTGGTTTGCTTCTCTGGCTCTTAATGTCTTTGGCAATGAATTCCAAGTCCAGCTGGCTTTGATTTTTGATCGCGTCATTGATGTGACCAATAAGTTTTGCGTCAAAGTTGGTAACAAAGTTGTAAACAACTCCCTTCTTGCCTCCCCTGCCAACACGTCCACATCTATGCAGATAATAGACCGCTGTTTTAGGAAGACCAAAGTTTAAAACCCATGCAAGATCTTTAATATCTATCCCTCTAGCAGCAATGTCGGTGGCGATTAGCACTTGGGCCTTTCCATCCACAAAAGCTTTGTGATTTGCAGCTCTTTCTTGCTGAGTAAGATCTCCATGAAGAACTCTGTATTTAAGCTTAGGAAGTTCTTGGTCGACATACTTCTGGATCTCGTCGACTTGATTCTTTTGATTTGCAAAAACAATTCCTCTCCCAGCTGCTGTTTTGGAAAGAAATTCTTTAAGCATGTTCAGCTTCTCTTTTGGTGAAAGGAAGACATTGTATGTTTCGACCTTTTGCTGAACTTTATGTCCCTCCTTGAAGCTTACAAGTTCAAGGTTCTTTTTCTTGAACTGACCTTTAATAAACTCTTCAACCTCGACAGGAAGGGTGGCGCTGAAAAATGAAATTGTGGTGTCATCGTACTCCACGAAGCGAGTCATGCCTTCGATATCTTTTTTAAATCCCATATCGAAAAGCTGGTCGGCCTCATCAAAGACAAGCCACTTAAGATTATCAAATGTTACTTCTTTATTCTTTAACGCTTTAGCTAGTCTGTTCGGTGTTGCTATTAGGATTTCATAGCTTTGATCTTTAAGGCTTGCACTTTTACCTTTTGTGCCACCAAGCATAGCTCTGACTCTAAGTCCAACATGGTGTGATAAACCTTTAAAGACCCCTCTAATTTGGTTGGCAAGCTCTTTTGTTGGAACCACCACAACAGCGAATGGCCTTCCTACCTCTTCTTGAAGACCGTTTTCGTCTTCGTGAAGCTTAATTTTTTCACTAATTGGAAGAGCATAAGAAAGGGTTTTACCAGAACCTGTTTGCGCTAAGCAGATTATGGACTTTTCCTCCATAATTTTAGGTATTACCTTGGTTTGTACCTCATTAGGTCTTTTAATGCCTTGCTCAACATAATAAGAGTTAAAATCCTCGTCTATGCCAAGTTTCTCGAAATCGCTCATCTTCATGTTCCTTTTAGTTGAGTCTTTATATAGGAAAAACACGTAAAATTAAAGCGTTTGGGGGAAAATTATTCATTGCGCAAAAATGCCAATAAAATCTTTAAAAAAGATGAAGAAAATAGCCGAAAAACTTAATGATCGATAATCTACAGGATTTAATGAGAAAAGGAATATAATGAAAAATCTGATCTATTTAGCACTATTAATGCCCTGCCTGGGGAATGCTCTTGAATTTAATGTAAATGTCACTAATTGTGGTGGTCTTACTGGATCTGCAAATGATCCAAACTCAGAGTGTGGGCAAATGAAATCAGCAATTGAAAACTTTGAGGATCTACCTGATGTTTCAATAGATAAATATGCCGACGGTGTGGCTGACGCCAATGCATTTGCGCTTAAAGGACAGTCAAGTGACTACGCAGACAACTTCTCATATATAACGGTAAAACCTTCATTTGGCCTTGCTATTAAAGGAGACCCTGCCCTTCTATCAGAAGACCCTGAAAGTGCTGAAGGTATTGGCCTTGGCGGTGCCCTGAGCGTTGGTCTAAATATGAAACTTCTACCAGTTAGCAAAATTGGCCCGATAGACTTTAAGAAGCTAGACCTATTTGCAAGTTTTATGAGCTACAGTCTAAACCAGGATGTTGATGGCACTGAAATAGATGGTCAAATAGGGTCATTTGGTCTTTTTGCTAGATACAGACTAATCGACAGTGTGGACATTGTTCCTGGCTACCTAGTTGAATGGGGTGGTCTTCACCTTCACACAGGTATTCAGAGATCTTCAATGAATATTGACGTGAATCAAAAGCTCGACAAGGAGACAGTAACTTCTGGCGGGATAAATGCTGAGTTTCAAAATGGTTTTGCAAGATTTGGCCTTGAAACCGAAAATACTTCCATCCCAGTTGAAGTTTCAACATACATGAGACTTGGTTATGTGTTTACCCTCTACGGAGGAGCTGGATTTGACTATACTCTAGGCTCTTCAGACATAACATTTGAAGCTGATGGAGATATAACTGAAGGTTCTGGCTTTGCAGCGACAGTCGATGCATCTGAAAGTGCTGACGGTGGACCGGAAGCTACTTCTTTTAGAAGCTTTGCTGGTCTTCAATTCAATGTTCCATTTGCAAGACTATTCGCTCAAGTAAACGCTGGAATTGGCAATGACCTTTACGGCGCTAACTTTGGGGCAAAGTTCTCTTGGTAATAAAAGACATATTTTAAGCAGAAACTAGGGGCGCTTCGACGCCCCTTTTTTGTGCCTGCTTGCCGCGATTCTTCTATAGGCAGATGCTTCAGACAAACCAAACTCCCCCACACAATATTTAAGCAGTGTCTTGTACCCCAGCTCTCTAAATGTATTTGATTCTTCAATTATTTTCAGCTGATTTAAAAGTTCACTCTCTTTTGCATAGGAAAGCTTCTTACTTTTTGCCATGACCTCTCCTCTTAAGTCTTCTGTGTGCATGTGGATCCAAAAAGCCGAAGGTTCTCCATACTCCAAGACGCTTTCTTTTGGCGGAAATTTCAGCGGAGAAGTAGTCCACTTTCTGAGAAATTGTTTGGAATGTGTAGTTTCTGTAGATTAAGGCCATCCCCTCTTCGACCATTAAAAGGTTTAAGCTTCTATCCTCATGAAAGATTTCACCGAGATATCTTCCATACCGATCCTTCTGAATGATATTTACAGTGATTTGGTTGCCCAGGCAGTGCTGCTCTAAAAGCTGGGTGGACCACAATCCAATGGGGTTCGAGTCAAAGGCCATCTGAGATTTCTCTGGCGCGTCAATAAAGGCCAGACGTATTTTTAACGGCCTATATCCATAATCCACCTCGACAGTGTCTCCGTCCAAAACCCTGGAGCACTCACCTACAATTCGTTTTATTTTAGAGGGAGGCAGGAATAATAGGAGCGGAATGCACGCCACACATAAAATCTTTACCGTAACCACTTGCTTTTGTTTCACAATCGTATCCTTTGAGTTAGTATCCTGCTTCAACTCAAAGGAAATTTAAAAAGTCATAAACTATGGAAATTACAAAAGAAGTAAACAAGCACTTTAAATATAAACTCATTCATAAAGATAAAAACTGCAATGCGCGGGCAGGTGTCATCATCACTCCACACGGAGAAATCCCAACACCTGTGTTTATGCCGGTTGGAACTCACGGCGCAATTAAGGCCCTTCAGCCTAATCAGTTAAAGGATATGGATATTCCAATTATCCTATCAAACACCTATCACCTTCATTTAACTCCAGGATCAGACCTAGTTAAGAAGGCCGGTGGACTTCATAAATTTATGGGATGGGACAGACCAATCCTAACAGATAGTGGTGGGTTCCAAGTATTCTCCCTGCAAGGGAACAGCATCACCGAAGAAGGATCAAAGTTCAAAGGACCTAAGGGTAAAGACATTCTACTAACTCCAGAGACCTCAATTCAGATTCAACAAAACCTTGGATCCGATATCATGATGGCCTTCGACGAGTGTATTCCATATCCGGCCGATAAAAAGTACGTAAAAAGAAGTATTGATAGAACCCACAGATGGCTGGATCGTTGTGTTAATTCTTGGGATAACCCAAAGCAAGCTCTCTTTGGAATCATCCAAGGCTCAACCTATGACGAATTTAGAGATGAGTGTCTTGAGGAAGTTGTAAAAAGAGACCTCCCTGGGTACGCAATTGGCGGAGTGAGCGTAGGTGAAGGCCCTGAGCTTATGGAGAAGGCCGTAAAATATGTAGCTCCAAAAATGCCGGAGAACAAACCTAGATACGTTATGGGTGTTGGAATGCCTGAAGATCTATTTATGATCTGGGAAAACGGTGTTGATATGAGTGATTGCATCATACCTACAAAGTTTGCAAGAGGTGGAACTCTCTTCACAAACAGAGGCAAGATTAGAATCACTCATAAAAACTATAGAAGAGACTTCTTCCCAATCGAGCCAAACCTTAAAGACTATGTGAACTCAAACTTCACACGCGCTTATATAAAACACCTTTTTGACTCCAACGAGATCTTGGGACAAATCCTTGCTACCGCGCACAACATCGCCTTCTATAAATCGTTGGCAGACAGAGCGAGGGAGGCCATACTAGAAGATAGATTCTTAGATTTCAAAAAGGAGTTTCTAGATGGTTATTCTCGCCAGGATGGTAAAAGGTAGTTCCCTTTTAATTGGTTTATTTTTTCTCGCATCATGCGCAAATAAAGTTAGGGTTCACACCCCTGCTCCACTTTTTATGACCGCTGAGACCAAAGGCAAGTCCCTTGGTGGTGATTTCTTGTTCAGCATTTCTGGTGGAACCGAAGGTTCAATAGACCTTGATGACGATGACCTTGATGGGCCACTGGCCTTAAGAAACGATGTGGCCCCAGTTTACATGCACCTTGGAATAGGCATCGTTGAAAAAGTTGACTTCTACCTTAGAAGCTCTTCAGCTGAAAGTCCGGGCGCTTTGGGACTTAAATGGCAATTTCTTGGAAAGTCAAAGCAAGAGGCGCAAAAAGGCGACCATTCATTAGCGATGTTCCTAGGTGGCGGATCAAGCACTTCCTCTAGAAAGTCAGACGACATTTTTGACGGCGACAGCGACTCAGACTTTGAAGCTGAAGCTGACCAAAAGATAAGAGAAATTGGTGTAATCCACAGCTATAGAAGTGGCGAGGAAACTGTGACCTACTCCTCCCTAAGAATGGGAATGCATGAGCTAAATGTGGACATTACTAAAGACACTGGCTCCCCCTCATTGGCAGGTGAAGAATTTGATACTAAGACCACTTTTGTAAATGCTTCTGTGGGTGTCAAAAGATACTGGGGTAAAAAAACCGCTTCTTTGGAGCTATCCGCGCAAAACACAAAATGGTCTAACAATGAATCTACTACATTCGCATTTATAAGCGGCGCCTTTGGTTGGCATTGGGATTAATTCGCCTCAGCCTACTTTTTATTTTTACCGGATGTGGCGGGGGTCTTCTAAGAACCGTCACTCCAACTACTAATATCTTAACCTCTGAGGTTCAGGGCGAGCTGTTAAAAACATATATAGCAGGAACCATCTCAGAGGGTGTCGACACCTCAACTCCAATCAACGAAGACACCACCGAGTTAAACTTTGAGTCTAGAAAAAGTTTTACTCAAATCGCGGTTTCTGGACAAATGGGAGTATCAAGCAGGATTGATATTTTTACGAAGATTGGGACTCACGCTCCGATAATGTACGGAGTGAAATGGCAAATGCTGGGACATCCTAAAAAAGAAGCAAGAAAAGACTCCAACTCATTTTCAGTTTACATGTCCGGCGGAAGAAATCGATACCAATCCCAATGGGAATCAAATTTTCCATCAGAAGGTTTCTTTAAAGCTAACCGTATTCGAACCTTAATAGATTATGGTTTTTTATATGGATGTCGAGTTTTGGAAAACATACTCGTTTATTCGCGATATTCAATAATTATTGATGAGACCCATGGAAAGTTTGATTACGAGAAAAACGAAAACCTTGATCAAACCAGATTCGACTTGGAAGGAAAACATAGGTCTGTGGCATTAGGAGGCATGTGGCACAGTTCTAAAATAAATATCGGAGTCGAATACTCCCAACTTTCTACTGATTGGAAGAACGCTTCCAACACAGTATCAGACAGTCTCTTTCTCCTGCTTTCTAAAAATTTTTATTAGAGAATTTTGTTAAGAATTACCTTAATATTTTTTAAAAATGGGCGAATAATAATCTATGAAAAAAGAAGCATGCGCCCTCTGCGAGCTTGTTCACAACACCCTAGCTCCTGCATACAGTAGTCAACAAGTCTTTGGGCCTGGAAAGTCGGCCGAGATTCAGCTGTGTAGAAAGCATGACAAAGAATTCTTTTTGAGTGGCCAGGATTCAATTATTAGAAATTACTGGAATAGAATTGACTTTGAAAATAAGAATCATAAGAAGATATTGAGAGTTTTTGAGGACATCTACGCTTCAAGAAATAGAAACGCTGGCTAACGCCTTCCTTGAATAAGAGATCTAAAATAACTTTCTTTGGCGGGGTGATACTTGCCAGCATCTTCGGCAAGTTCAACGAGGTATTCTTTTTTACGGCCAAGCTTCACTGCCAACTCCAACATGATTTCATATACGTAAAAATCTCTTACACCTTTACTGGTGAGGTCAACGCCTTTTTGGAAAACCTTTGCAGGACTCTCACCCATTGGTACTAAGGCCCTATACAAAGGGACACTTAATGCCTCTTCGAGCTCTTGATCCTCGGCCATTTCTTCTATTAGATTGCTTACCAATTCAAACTCTTGAAGATCGCAAAGGTTTTGCATTGCCTGTTCGATGATATTATTTTTATGGCTAGCGAACTTGATCGCTCTTACATTTGCAGTGACAGCATTTTCTTTAGAGGTCTTTGCAAGAATGGGTGAACTTAATACAAGCCCGGCGGCCAGATAGTTTCCGGCCCCCTCCTCTGTTAAGTCTTCAGGCCCAAGCTTTAAGGAGTATTCTAAGATGCTATCGAAGTTCTTTGATAGAATTGCAGATTTTATAAAGCGCTGAAGGAAGTTTATGGGCAAAACAAATTCATCTATCAAACTTTTTGCCTGCTCAAACGCTTCGGCATAGCGATCAAGCTCAGTAAGTCTTTCAAAAAGCTCTTTTCTTAGGAGATAGTTGAAAAGGCAACCAGCTTTAATTTCCAACAGAGTCTCCACTCCCTGTTGAACTTCTCCAGTCTTAATTTTATGAAGACCTTTCAAAAACAGAACATCCGCCTCTTCAAGGCTGCCTTTATGCTCACAAAGATTAAAAAAGGCCTCGACTTTTTCATTGTCTTCGAGGAAGAGGTTTTCATATGCTTTATGTTTCGCCCTAAGAAACCCACCGTAGGATGCCTTTTCATCTAATACCTTTTTAATTTTAACATTGAGATCATTCGCAGTGTAAGGCTTGGTGATAAATCCATCCAGCTGATACTCATGTGTAAGGTAAGGTATAGTTTGAGTCTCCTCGTCGCAAACCAGGTAGCAAAGATCTTCAGACCTATTAAAGTTTTGCTTACGAAACGCGGATAGAAGGCCTTCAGGATTTTTGTCTTTCAACTCTGAAGTGCACAATAAAACCTTAGGTTTTAGTGCCTCCATTTGTCTTATGGCCTCATCAAATGTGTCGAAACTATGGATTCTATCAGGAAGCACCCCCAACTCATTAAAAGTTTTTTTCCAGGAGGTGCGATCCAGTTTATTGTCAGTGACAAGGAAAATAGGTTTTTTAGACAAAAAGTCTTTAGCTGTTTTTTTCATATAGTGCCGCTATGTATTCGGCACTATAAATAAAAATCTTAAGAAAACTTAACAGTTTTCAATGGCCTGTGAAATAATTTTGGTTAGCTTCTCCAGATTCTCATAACTTACGTTGTGAAATAATGAAATTCTGAACTGATTTTTTCCCAGTTTTCTGTAGCTGTCGATGTCATAAACCACTTTCTGCTCTCTCAAAGTGGCAAGGAGATCTTTAACTGGATACTTTTCATCCACGTTAACAGTGGCCACAGAAGTTGATCTAAACTTCTCATCAGCAATGTACGGTTCCAAGTAGTCTTTTGAGTTTGCCCAGTCGTAAATAAGCTTTGCCTTCTTATTGGCCATCTCTATAACTTTGTCATAGCCAAGCTCATTCATCGTTTTAACCTGCTCGTTTAGAAAAAAGATCGTAGAGACTGATGGCGTGTTGTAAGTTTGATTTTTTCTAGAGTTGTCTATTGCAAGCTTCCAACTCATGATCTCTGGAATGTATCTGTCTGTTTGTGCAATTTTTTCAGCTCTTTTAATCGCTTTTGGCGACATGATAGCAACCCAAAAACCACCTTCACTAGCGAAAATCTTTTGTGGAGAGAAAAAGAACACATCACAAAGATCAAGGTTCAAAGGAACTTGGCCTGCTCCACTTGTGCCATCCACAGCTACAAGAACATCTTTATCTCTAACGTCTGGAAGCTCAGTGATGATTACACCAGTAGAGGTTTCGTTCAAAGTAGCGCAAATCGTGTCGTAACCTTCAACCTCTTTAGGATTCACACCATTTCCAATGCCAGCGTCTTCAAGCTTTGCTTCCACACCAGGAATTTTAGCATGAGACTTTTGCCACTTGCTGGAAAACTCACCTGTTACATAATGAATAGAGGATTTCTCAACAAGTCCAAGTCCAATCATATCAAAAAGGAAGGTCGCTCCCCCATTTCCAAGAACAACTTCATAACCTTCAGGAATATTGAAATATTTTGCAATGCCCTCTTGCATTTCTTTAACCAAGTTTTTAACCGCTGGCTTTCTATGAGAAGTTCCTAAAAGCTCAGTTCCAGTTTGAGCAAGGCGCTCCATATATTCTACAGGAATCAATGACGGTCCAACGCCAAATCTTGGGTCAGAAGGCATTAATTCTTTTGGGACTTTGTAGTTTTCAAACATTTTCCACTCCATTGGTTGTTTTTGATAATTTAAAATTCGTTCATATTATAGATAAATATGGTGGGATATAAAACCAATAGTAGTTTTTTCTAAGACTTTTTAAACTGAAGGAAGAGTCGATTAATCAGGTATCTCTATTTGAAAGAAGTTTTTGATACTCACTCAAAGGATCGTCGCTGCTTTTAGCGTCTGATTTGGACTCTTCCACGGCCCTTTTAGCGACTTCTAAAAGTCCAGTGACATCAGGCTTGGTTACAAAATCAAAAGCGCCGTATTTGCTGGCCTCAATCATATTTGACCTTGAGCCAAATCCAGTGAAGAACACAAAAGGAACGTCTTCTGACAGCATTCTAATTTTTTTAATGACATCCAGCCCTCTTACCCTGGGCATGCTAATATCACAGATAACCAAATCGACATCCTTATTCTGACGAAACTTTTTCAGACCTTCCTCTCCCCCATTTGCGGTATAAACCTCAAATCCTAAACTGGAAAAATGCTCATCCAGAAGTTCGAGTAAATCTTCTTCATCATCAATAAATAAAACTTTACACTTGTCGCTCATAAAATCCTCTTACAGTTTCGTAAGTTTGTTCTTCGATTTGGGTCTTTCATTTCTCTCTATGCTTGCTTGTTCAGGAGCACTAGCTTCTTTTTCATTTTCAATAACATCCAACTCACTAGGAGGCCCCTCTGCGTTTTCAATTGTAAGAGACTCCATACTCCACTCATCAATGCCATTGTCCAATATATGATTCACGAGCTTTCTAAGGTTGTTGTATTCGTAACTTTCAAGTCCGCAGATGAGACCCATATAATGGTGTCCGTTAATGTTAGGGCTTAGGCTCTTTAAACTTGGAATAATTACCGCGTACATATCAAAAGGCTCAGAGATTTTTACAACAGAGTAATATGGCAACTCTTCGGCCGTCATAAAGGTAATCTCATTCTCTGTTAAGCTGGTAACCTGTGCGTCTAGAGGAAAGTACGCCTTTAACCTCTGATCCTTGGAATCAAAAAGGTAAATGTCCTGCCCATCTCTTACGGCCTTAAGCCTTTCCACCATTCCATGACTTATTCTTGCATCAATGTCTTGTGTGGTTGCTATGAGGTTGCTTCGGCCGTATAGCTTTCTCAAGGCCTCTGTTGAGGAAGGATGGCCAAAAACCGCGACAATGCTTGGATTCAAAACATTTTCATAGCTCATCTGAATCAGCATTCGCTCAAGATCATTAAAGGACTGCTCATTCTCTATTTGGAAGAAGACCAGATCTGGTGAAATTTTCACCATTTCTCCATTCCCCTCTTCAAACTCCTCTATTAAATGAAAGTCAATATCTGGGTAGGTGTTGGACAGGTTCAAAAGAAGAAGAGCAAGCCCTTTCCTTCTACCGTATATTAAAACAGAACCTTTTCTTTCAATGAATGAATCTTGATTCATTCCTATCCAGGATGTGAAGGTGTCCTCAAACAAAGCGTCTTCATCGGTGTCCCAACCGCTGGCAAACTCAATCCTAAGAGAGGCAGAATAGAGAGTTTGGAACCTTGACCCCATATCGAATTCATCAACAAGAGAGAACTTGGTTGCGGTAAAGTCATCAAAAAGATCCAACCGCATTTCGACTTCCTCATCAAGTGATTTAAAGTCCTTGTCCACCAAAAAAGAGTTTTGGGTAAACTCGCTAACATAGCCAATTGAGCATGGTTTAAAAGGTAGTTTGAAGCCCTTCGCAAATGCGTACTCCAAGCAGGAATCCCCTTCCTCATAGGCAATGTAGAACAAAGAGTTAAGCGCTTGAAGATCATCCCCCCCTTTGATAAAGGCGTAGTTGAGTCCAAGTCCAAACAATACCTCATTCTCTTTAATTTGCTTTTTGTTGTTAAAGATTGCTCCAACAGCAACAGAGGCCTTGGTTTTCCAGCGCTTAAAAATTGTGAGAGGCTGCATAAATTCAACAGGTCTTTCCACTTCACAGAAGTCAATAATAACAAGAGCGTCAAGCTCGTTTTCTAAAACCTCCAGACATTCCTGTCCTTTGCTAAGTTGGCGACAATCATATGTTGCAAACTTGTCATTCTTGCCTTCAAAATAATTACTAATGACAATAAAAACGTCTCTCTGCTCACCAATATAGAGGACGAGTCTAGACTTGCTCATGCAACCTCTTCCTCCTTAAAGCAACTTATAAACGCTCTGATGATGTCAGGGTCGTAGCCAAAGATTTCGGCCTTGTCCTCGACCAACTTGGAGATAATTCCGTAAGGGGAAAGACCTAATTCAATAGACAAGTCCGCCATATAGTTTGCAAACCCAACAATTTTAGCTGGAGGATAAATTTTGTTACCAGTAAGCCCTTGAGGATAACCTTCGCCATTAACCAGTTCGTGGTGTTGGTAGACGGTTTGTTTAACTCCTTGGTCTAACTCAGGCACTTGGTCCAGCAGCTCAAGGCCATATTGGGGATGCTTTTTATACTCGACCAACTCTTTATCACTAAGTTCTTTGCTCTTTTTAGACCTTAAGAGCTTGGAAAATTTCAACTTTCCCAAGTCGTGCAGCATTGCTCCCATTAAAATTTTATGGCGAGAATGATCACTAACCCATCCAAGCCTCTTTAGAATTGCGTCAGTATAAATCATTGTTAGAAAAAGGTGTCCCTCTTCAGAGTCATCGTACTTCAAGAGATCTTCAAAAAGAGTCTTAAGCTTAGGCATGGACTCAACGGTTTGGTGGACACTCTCACAAACATTAATAGTTTCTTTTAAAGTCTCTTGATCCATACCTTTTGTGTAAATTTCTTGGACCATGAAGCTAGTAAGATTTTGAGTGAAGTTTAGCTTGGTCGCTGGATTGATGTTTTTCCTGGACGCCAACTTCGAAATCAACTCGTTGAGAAAGTTAATATAAACTTTTCGATCTTGGGTTTTAAAATAAAGATGAGTCACATTTTTATTTTCTTTATAATTGTCCAATCTCTCCTGCTCAAGAGACTCGCCTCTATTAAGTATTTTGAGGTATTTATTTTTTGACAGCCTTATAAAAACATCAAATATTGCCAGGTTACCGCAAAAGAACTCCTCAATTTTCATTGAAGTGAACTGATCGTCAAATGCGGAGACCTCTTCCTCGGTGAAGTTTCCGTTGTGCTGAACATCTTTCCAGCTCTGTCGATCAAAGAAACCTTTAATCTCTTTTTCAACCTTGTCCAAAGAGAAGGGCCTAGTCATCACCGTGGCAACACCAAGCCTTGTGAGGTTCCCTTTACTCAGCAAGGATTCCTCGAAAAGCCGCGAACTCTTCGCCACTAAGATTATTTTTGTTTTTATGTTTTTAAATCTAATGAACTTTACAACTTCAAGGGCACTAAAAGAACTTAGCTCAATATCTACAACAGTAACTTTTTGTTCTGACTCAACCAAGAGGCGCTGGGCCTCTCGCCCATTATGCACAAGCGAGACTTCATAGCCTCTTTCTTCCATTCCATCTTTAAATGAACGCCCGACTTTTACATCAGGTTCACATATGAGTATTTTCATTTTGCCTCTAAATCTAATCTCTCTTCGGCGAGTCAGTTCAAATCAATTAAAACTTCTTAATCAATATATCATGACGATTAATAAAGTCTTAACCACATGCGAGGTGCGGATGAAATGGGGTTACTTTGCTTGTAATTTAGGCAAGTTAGAAAAGCAGATCGAAAAAGTGGGAAAGGCAAAGGTCTACCACCTTTGCCTTAGTACTTGGCAATTTTAGTTGGCTACTGGAAGCTTGTCCCTCTTTTTGAGCATTCGGCTTCATATTCCTCGAGCCATTTTTTCTCATCATCATTTAATAGAGTATAGTCAATAAGTTTAGGTTCAAAACCAATGTAAACTAATGGGCGGAACCTTAGGTATCCATCATGCTCTGGATGCTTTTCAACATAAGCAATGTTTTCAAGTCTAACACCCCCAAAGCCTGGAACATAAATACCTGGCTCGATAGACACAACTTGTCCCTCTTTCATAGGAACATCAGATGCCGGAGAAATTCTTGCTCCACCCTCGTGAACATGAACGCCAACTCCATGCCCAGTGCCATGACGGAAGTCGTACCCAGCTCTATAGAGTGGAAGTCTTGCAAAACCATCAATGACTTTACCAGATGTCCCCTCTGGAAAAACGGAGCTTTGACAATTTAAAGTGCCTTTTAAAACGAGTGTGTATATCTTTTTAAACTCATCATTGCCCTCTTTGTCGGATGCCATAAAGGTTCTGGTGGTGTCTGTGGCAAATCCGCCTTCAAAATATCCACCACTATCCAAGAGAACCATATCGTCTTCAGTTAAGATGACATCTTCTTTTGGCTCACTATAGTGAATGATAGAACCGTTAGGCCCTGCTCCAGCAATTGTTCCAAAGCTTTGCTCCACAGCACCCTGTTCTTGATACTTAGCTGTAGTTTGATTGTAGAGGTCCATCTCAGAGACTTTCTTCCCCTCTTTTAGGCTTTCCTTCACCCATTTTATAGTGTTGAAGATTGCCTTGTCCGCTCTTTTAAAGCCATCTTCCATATGTGCAAGCTCTTCAGGGTCCTTAATTGCGTGAAACTCTACAAGTCCTCCAGAGGACTCCACCATTCTCTCAGCGCCAAACACTCTATTGAGCATATTAAAATCAAGAACGTTAAGCATTCCCGGATCGATGTCCACGCTTTGAAGATCGTATTTCTTTTGAATCTCTTCAAGCTTGTTCTCCACCTTATCAGGAGACATTTGAAGAAACTCACAAGTTGGATTCTCTTTTAGTGAGTCATCAAGCGGAGTTGACTCATCAACAAAAACAAAAACCTTGTCATGGGTGGCCAATGCCTTTCCAAGAAAGCTTGAAAGGTTTGGGAGATGATAGCCTCTGGCGTTTGTAATCCAAGCAAGCGAGTCAATTGCGCTTACAAAGTAAGCGTGCTTTTCATTTTTAACAGCTCTTTGAAGTTTTTCTTTTGTGTCACTTCCTCTGTACTCTCTTGGGATATGTTTGATTGGGGCCAATTCGGGCATCTTTGCAAAGTCCACAAGCTCAGAAAGCTCTTGATTGAAGTACCCTTTAACAACACTTCTTTTTTCCAGTTTTTGGAAGAATTTAAGGCTGGTTCTATCCCCCTCATAACCAAGTTTATTTGGAGACAGTTTTTCCAGATCCTCTAAAAGCTCAGCACCTAGACCTTTGTTCGCCTGAACTTTAACGACTTCGACTACATTTGCGTCTACTTGAATGTCAGCTTGTTCCCAATACCTTCCATCAACGTAAAGCTTAACACGCCCCTCCAAAGGAACGAGGACCTCAGCAACAGAACCATTGAAGTTTGTGAAGTAAAATCTGTGGCAGTTCTGCATTGGCACATACTCATTTAAATAAGGATCGAAGCTTGAGATGTAAAACGCGTCAAGGCCTTCTTTTTTCATAAAACCTTTTAACTTTTCAACGTTTTGAGCTACTTCGCTTTGAGTCAATTTAAATGCAGAATTTCCCATATTTACTCCCTTTTTAAGTATTTTACTTACAACAGAATTCGACAAATTAAAAGCAAAGAGCTAGTTTACAAGCCCTAGAGACACAGAGGAAATTTATGAAATATGATCCAATCTATTATGGCGATTATTTGCGCCTAGACAAGCTCCTAGGAGCCCAAGAACCTGTAAGTGAGAAGCACAATAAACCAGCTCACGATGAAACTCTATTCATAATTATTCACCAAGCATACGAGTTGTGGTTTAAACAAATTCTTCATGAAGTTGACTCCGTTCACAAACTTTTTAGCAATGAAAAAATGGATCCTAGAGACCTGAGCGTTATAGTGCACAGATTGAACCGCGTCACAGAGATACAAAGAATTCTCAATGATCAAATAAATGTAATGGAAACTATGGGGCCTTTGGACTTTATGGAGTTTAGAGACTACCTGGTTCCGGCCAGCGGATTCCAGAGCATCCAGTTTAGAATGATTGAACTAAAGCTAGGTCTTAGACAAGAGTTTAGACTTCAAATGGCAAAAGAGTTCTTTAACTCCCGACTCAAAGAGGAAGACAAGAACAAGATGAACAAGCTTGAAGAAGAGACAACTCTTCTTGAGCTAATAGATGCCTGGCTTACCAGAATGCCTTTTGGGAAATCAGAAAACTACAACTTTTGGGAGCAATACAGACTCGCTGTTGATGAAATGATTGGCCAGGATAAGAAGATCATCGAAAGCAACAGGACACTCCACCCAAAACAAGTTGAGATGGAGCTTAGAAACCTGGACGCCACCAAACAAACATTCGACATTCTTTTTGATGATGATAGGTACAACGCTCTCAAAGAAGAAGGCAAAGTTCGTATTTCTCGCGAAGCAAAGCTCTCCGCTATTTTTATTCGGCTATACGCTGAAGAACCTATTCTTCAGCTTCCAAACAATTTGCTTGATAGCTTGATTGGAATTGACGAACTCTTCACCACCTGGAGGTACCGTCACGCAATTATGGTCCACAGAATGCTTGGCACTAAAATTGGCACAGGCGGATCAAGTGGCCATGACTACCTAAAGAAAAGCACTGAAAGAAACAGAGTATTCACAGACTTTTTTGATATGGCGACATACCTTATTCCAAGAGAGCATATGCCAAAGCTTCCTGATGAAGAAAGAAAGAAACTTGGGTTCGTTTACGGAGACTAAAATTGTTTAAAAAATATTATTCTGAATTCATAAGCGCAAACGACTATATACACATGGCCGCTCACTCCCACCACTTTTGGCCGGACGTTACTAAAAAGGCCATGCTTGACTACTGGAATGATTCTCGTGATCTTGTAGACAACAAGTGGGAGAAAATAATGACTGAAGTCGTCCCCACTTCCCAGAAATTAATATCTAAAATTTTAAACCTGAAACACCCACAGCAAATAGCGTTCGCATCAAACACCCACGAACTGTTTGCAAGACTTCTTAGCTGTTTTCCTCAAAACGATTTAAGAATTCTCACAACTGATTGCGAGTTTCACTCAGTATCTCGTCAGTTAAAGCGCTATGACGAGGAAGAAGGAGTCTCTGTAAACTTCATCAATGCTGAAGATGAAAACTTTAAAAGAGCATTTTTACAAGAATCCGCTTCAGGCAAGTATGACGTTATTTGTTTGTCTCAAGTCTTTTTCAACTCAGGCAAGTCTCTAGAGATTGAATTCGTCGAAGAACTTGTTAAGCAAAAAGATGAAAAAACTGTCTTGGTTCTTGATGGGTACCATGGCTTTTGCGCAGTACCCACAGACCTCTCCTCTGTCGAAGATCACATATTTTATATGGCCGGAGCATACAAGTATGCTCAAGGCGGAGAGGGAATGTGCTTTATGACTGTTCCTAAGGGATGTGCACTTCGTCCTTTAAACACAGGATGGTTTGCAAGCTTTGAAACTCTTGAGAAGAAAACTGACAAAGTCGAATATGCAAAAGACGCACAAAGGTTTGCTGGCTCCACTAGAGACTTCTCAGCTCATTACCGCTTTAACACGGTTTGGGAGAACTTCTTTGAGAATGGCATTACTGTGGAGTCGATTCACCAACATATTCAAAAGCTCCAAAAGCTTTTCCTAGAAGGACTTGATTGCAACTTCACCAATAGAGACCTAAGCGCTCAAGGACATTTTTTAACCATAGAATGTCCATCGGAAGAAAACACAAAAGAGCTCTACGAGCGTCTGAAGGAAGATAAGGTTCTGACAGACTTTAGAGGAAACAGACTAAGATTTGGCTTTGGGGCCTATCTTGAAGAGGAAGATGTTTTAAGTGTTAAGAAAACTTTAAAACAAAATCTTTAATAAATTTTTCCTAAATTTTTGCTCGTTCCCTTAAGTTTCTGAAGAAATTTCCGATAGAAATTATTGTCAACCAAAAATGTTTTCTATAGGAAGTTACAAAATGGGCGTTAAGATTAGTTCTGTTATTTTATTAATCCTCGGGATCTTCATCGCCAAGATTTCTTTTGAAAACTTTAATCAAGCTATAGCGAGCTCACCACAAAAGTCTCAATCAAGAACAACTGCAAGCTCCAACTAAAGCTCTCTCGCCAAAGCATTGAATCGCTTTGCTCTTTCTTCGTAATTTTTAAATAGATCAAATGATGGAAACGCTGGAGAAAAAAGCAGCACTCCTTTTAAATCACACTCGGCCAAGTCTTTAAATAATTCATCCAAATCATCGTAAGTCTGAACATTTTTATCTGGTAGTGACTCCTTGATGAAGTCTCTAGACTCACCAAAGGCGTAAACACCAGCGAACTCTCTTTTTGATAGCTCAGTAAAGTCCATGCTTTTGTCTCTAAGCTTACCACCAAGTATTAAGTGAATCTTTTTTCCTTTTACAGAATCCACAGCGGCGAGGGTCGAGGCCATATTGGTGCTCTTGCCGTCATTGTAGATTTCGAGATTGCCTTTAGTCGCTACATGCTGGATCCTATACTCCACTCCACCAAAAGAATCGATATAGGCCTGTGTTGCCTTATTTACTCTATCTTCATCTTTAATGATTTCCATTGCGCTTAGATAGGCGCAATACAAGTTCTCTTTATTGTGCTCTCCAACCATTTTAGTTTTGGAGTAGTCAAAGTTCTCTAAGGATTTAATGCTTTTCTTGCTACAAGGAAGGTTAAGGCCATAAAAGTCTCTATTTACAATTGCGGTGTCCTCTTTGGTCATACTCTGAAAGAGTTTAAGCTTTGCATCTCTGTAGAGTTCATGTGACTCGTACCTCTCAGCATGCGAATGGCTGATGTTTGTGAGAATTGCAATTCGTGGTTTGAAGCTTTTGATGTTTTCAAGCTGAAAGCTTGAAACCTCAACTACGGCCCAATCGTATCTATCCTTAGACATAAGGATCTCACTGTATGGAATTCCAATATTGCCACCAAGGAATACTTTCTGGCCTAAAGAGCTCAAAAGCTCATGAATCATTGTCGCGGTGGTGGTTTTTCCATTTGTTCCAGTGATTGCCACAACAGGAATATCCGAATATCGAAAGGCGTATTCTATTTCAGATATAATCTCAACCTTATTCTCTCTGGCCAATCTAAGTGCTGGATGAATGTAGGGAATCCCTGGTGACTTTACAATCACATCCATCTGGGCAAGAAGACTTAGCGAGTCCTCTTCCGAGAAGCAATTGGCCTCTCCAATTAAGCTCGACACCTCGTCATAGTTTTCCCAAGAAGAAGGTTCTCCTCTATTAACTGCATAACAGTCATACTCACCTAATGAGCTTTGATGTCTAAGTGCGGACATGCCCGAACGAGCTAGTCCAAAAATGGCCATTTTCATGCTTTGAATATATAACGCGCCTATGGATTTGGAAAGACGCTTAGGCGAGATTAGAAACTTTTTAAAAAGGCACATGCCCCTTGCTGAAAGCGAGGTGTTAAACCATTATCCAAATCCTCTCCCTTCGCCCTATTGGGAATGGGCCAGGGAACTATCCATGCTTTCAAGCGAAAAGCTAATAAAAATAGAAAATCTGGATGAATTTGATGGCCTAAGTGTTGATCTTAAAGAGTACTTTTTGGATTTAAAGGAACTGATTAAAGTGCCGCTTAAAACTCCTACTGGGCATACAATTCCTAAAGAGCTTCAAGTTGGGATGAGTGAGAAGAAAAGACATGAAACCTCCCAAATAAAAAGCTTCCTGGCGCCTTTTAAATTTAATTCCTTTGTAGATATTGGCTCTGGTAAAGGACATCTCTCAAAGGTTCTGCTACATGATTTGAATGGAAGATCAGTATGCATCGACAGTGATAAAACACTACAGGATTCAGGACACGCCCAAATCAAAAAGCTCACTCCAGAACTTGAGAATAAGATAACTTTTAAAAACCAACACTTCGATCTAAGCTCTGAACTTGAAGATAGGACGGCCACGATTTTGGGACTTCATTGCTGTGGAGATCTTTCCACCGCTTTAATAGAAACTCACAAAAAATCAGATGGCGCTCTTTTAAACTTTGGTTGTTGCTATCACAAATCCACTCAATTAAACCTTTGTGACAGTTCACGCAAAGACCCTATCGAGCTTAGCTTTCATGCCTTAAACCTTGCAACTAGATCCAATAGACTTATTGATCAGGAGACTTGGCGTCGCAGAGAAAGAGTAAAAATTTACAGATACATTCTTCACATGATTCAAGTCGATGAGCTGGGAGGTGAATTTGAGTCAATTGGAAATGCTCACCACACAGATTACGACAAGTCCTTTAGAGAGTACGTAGAGATTCACGCTCCAAGATTAAGCACTCTCCCGTTAGAATCTCTTTTTGAAACTTACATGGGCAGTGAAAAACTTAAACGTCTTTTGAGCCTAGAGGTGATTCGCTCTCCTCTAGGAAGAATGGTTGAGCTTTTCATTTTATTCGACAGGGCCCAAAGTCTTAATGACTCAGGAAGAAGTGTTGAAGTTTTCGAACTATTCTCCCGAGACTTAAGTCCCCGTAATGTCGCAATATTCTCTCAGTAATATAATAAGACTTTCATAAGCTTTTTCTAAGCTACTAATTTCTCGATTAGAAGTTTAAAAAAATACCAATAACTACCGATAAAAGTATGAATAATAACTGGAAGTTAAGATGAAACTACTGATGTCTTTCATTTTCGCAATTGCTCTTGGGTGCTCACAGCAGCCTGGCCAGCTAAATTTGGCGAAAACTTTCAGCAAAGCCGAAAAAGCTTGTTACAAAATTAATGCTTCCACACTGAGTACAGCAAGCCTAAAAAATGTTGTCATACCAGATGGACTTGATGTTTCAAACCTAAACACAAGTGCCCAAGATATGGAGAACGCCGACTTCTCTAAAGCAAAAGGCCTAACAGCTTTCCAGTTAAACGCCGCTAGTGACATAAGATTTATCAAACTCCCTCCAAACATGGACATGTCAGGCTTTAACGGAGCAGGAAAAGACCTTCAGGGAATCGACTTTTCGCAAACAAGAAACTTATCAGCTTCTTCACTGTCAGGCGCCACAAGCATTCAACAAATAAAGCTTCCTGATGGGTTTGATCTGACAGGCCTTGATACAACAGGCATGAATATTTATGGGGTTGATTTCACCAACACTACAGGCCTTACAACAGCTATGCTTAACTCCGCAGTGAATATCAGAGCAATCATATTTCCACCAGGCTTTGATATGACAGGCTTCTCTCCAGCTGGGAAAAACATTCTATATACAGACTTCTCACAAACAACCAACTTCACAGCACAAATGCTTAACGAGGCTGACTACAATCACGAGTCTAGCCCACCTCCTATAATTCCCCCAGGACTTGATGTTTCCACGCTAGACTTGACAGGTATAAAAACTAAAATAGACTTGTCCCAATCAACAGGACTTACAATTGAAATTTTGGACACTGCCGAAAGGTTTCTTGGAAAAATCCCACCGGGACTGGACGTTTCAAACCTAGACATTGGAAACTCATATACCGGGTCAGTTGGCAATCCATATCCCAAATATAGAAAAGTCGACTTCTCCCAGGCGATAGGCTTTGACCTTGATATCTATCTTGCATTGGCCAGGTGTAATTTTAATAGCCACAGGCCATGGGAGAGAAGTTTTTCCAACTGCAACACCCTACCCCCATTTGATGTAGGCAGTGAAACCTTCACAAGTCAAACCCTTGCAAGCATGCACCTTCCCAACCTAGTGAATTTTACCGGAGCTCACATTTCAGAGGCAGACGGAATTGAACGCGTCACTCTTCCATCGAACGTAGACTTTAGCAGTTATACAGGTGCTGCTTATTTACTAGAATCAGATTTATCAACTGTCCAAAATATGACTTCTGCAATGATTAACTCCACAGACTATTTGAATTATTCAATCTTGCCCCCTATGGATTTTACGGGTGTTAATAAAGACTTTGACCGTTTGGACGGAGCTGATCTAAGAAATGTAACAAATCTTTCCGTGGCACAAGTCAATAATTTCTCAAACAGCCTAGAGTCGATTTGGTTCCCAAATGGCTTCAACGTTAGTGGAGTTAACTTTGCCAACTCCCGTTTTGAAGATGTGGATCTGTCAAATGTGGTTGGGATGACATCATCACAGGTGTATCAGATTCTCGACACAATCCTGGTTAAAAATGTTAAATTCCCAGCAGTCGATCTTACTGGAATTACAAGTCCTACAGGTAAACCTTTAACCGATATAGATTTTTCTTTATGCACAAACTTTGAAGTAGACCTTCTTAATGGAGCCACAAGTATTTGGGGTGCCAAAATTCCAGACGGAACAGACCTTTCAGGATTAAGCTTATCAAGCTATCAATATATTGATCTTTCAAATGGAGTGAACTTTCCTCCTTCTATGGTTAACTATATTCGAAGTGACTATGTGCCAGCAGGAACAGACTTTAGTTTGTATGATCCGTCCATAGCCGACAGTGGAACCTATACAAACACAAACTATTATGGGGTGAAATATACTTGGATGCCTGATTACAGTGTCGCTCAAATCAATAGCTTCACTGACATACACAAAGTCACTTTAGACTCAGGCTTTGATTTGGCTGGGTTCGACCCAAGTGGAATGGGCAGTGTAGAGCACTTTAATATATATGACACTGTTAATTTCCCTATTAGTGCTCTTAACGCTGGAGTAGACTTCACCTACTTCACTCCTCCAAAAGATTTTGATATCTCAGGTTGGGACTCAACCGGCAAAACAATGAAAGGCTGGGATCTTCGAGAAGTGGTGGGACTAACAGGTGAACACCTTAAAAATGCCACCGATATTTCAGATATCAAGCTCCCTGCAGATTTTGATTATAGAGGTGTTGATTTTGGCGGCAAGACCATCCATGACCTATCCATTCAAAACCTTCCAGAAGTCTCATGTGATTAAATAGCGCTGACCTTTGAATTGGCCTATTTATAGAGATTCAAAACTGCTATAAGCACTTAAAATTGCGTAAAATCCTCTTCTTCCTCTTAATATTAAACAATTTTTAACCGATTAGTTAATAGCACTTCTCGGGGAATAAAATGCGTCAATTATGGCCTCTATTTATGATCTTTCTATATGGCTGTTCACAGGCATCAGGAGAACTAAACTTAAGCTCAGTATTAGACTTGAGACATGTTAAGCTTCCGGATGGATTTGATATGAGTGGTTTTGACTCTACTCGAGTCAGCCTAAGCAATATGGACTTATTCAAAACAAAGAACTTAGCGGTGCAAATGCTCGAACTTAGAGAAGTGAGAGGTCTAACAGCAGACCATATCAATAACGCTAGCAATGTAAGCATGCTCAAGTATCCTAAAGACTTTGACTTTACAGGAGTTAACTTCACCTCAAAAAGTTTATACGGAGCAGACTTCAGCAACCTTCAGCACATTGGATGCGAAAAAACATTATGAAAAACACACTAAAAGTTCCTACTCTCTTATTTCTTACTTTAGTCTATAGCTGCTCCAAAGGCACAGGAGATCTAAGTTTAAACCAGAGTTCCTCGTCTCAAAAAAGCTGCTATAGCTTAAAAGGCACCCACCTAAGTACCACAACAGACTTAAGAGCAGTTACTCTCCCTGAAGGGTTTGACTTAACCGGCCTTAATTCGACAGGGGTTAAAATTTCGAGTATTGATCTTTCAAAAACAGTGGGTCTAACGACAAAGATGTTAAATGATGCGGACTCAACCATGGGAGATCTCATACTTCCTACAGGTTTCGATATGACCGGTTTTAGCGCTTCAGGAAAAAGCTTATATAACGTAGACCTGTCAAATACAATAAATCTGCAGGCATCTTCATTAAATGGCGCTACAAAATTGGACAACATTACTCTTCCACCAAGTTTCAATCTTTCAGGTTTGGATGCCACTGGAATGACCCTCGAAGACATGAATTTTAAAAACACCACAGGGCTAACAGTTAAGATGCTGAACGACGCAACTTTAAAAGGAAAGATTGTCCTTCCTGACAATTTCAATGTCTCCACTCTTGATCTCACTGGGGCAATGATTTCAACGGACTTCACAAATACTGTGGGCCTAACCATTGGCATTCTTGACACGGCAACTAGATTCACAGGAAAGATTCCAGCAGGCCTGGACATTTCGACAATTGACTTTAATAACGCTGAAACTGGAACGTTGGATTTCCCAAATCAAAAATATATGGGTGTTGACTTTAGTCAGACTACAGGAATCAATTTTGATATATATATGGCCCTTGCGAGGTGTACAGTCCATTGGATAGGTATGACCACAACGAGGATAACTTCATCTTGCAACACACTCCCACCATTAGATGTATCAGCAGAAAACTTTTCTGCTGTTAGTCTTTATAATATGAATCTTAAGAGTTTGGTAAACTTCAATGGTGGGCACATCCAGCAATCAAACGAAGGTTTAAGAAATGTTGTTGTCCCAGACGGACTTGATTTTACAGGCTACACAGGAAAAGAGTACATAGAAAATGTCGACCTTTCCAACGCAATAAATTTTACTTCGACTATGTTTAACAATACAAACGATTTAAATAATAACACCTTTCCAGTGATGGATTTCTCTGGAGTGAACATCTGGTCAACCCGGTGGAAGAACGCTAATTTAAAGAATGTTACAGGTCTTACAGCTGCACAAATTCATACTCCGTACGTGCATCCCCTAGTATACCCAGACGGGTTTGACATCAGTGGAGTGGATTTTTCAAATGTAGGTTCAAAAGCTGATGGAGTAGATTTTACCAATACAACTGGAATGGTAGTGTCACAAATAGAAAACATTATTGCCATTCCGGCCTTACCAGGGATTATTTTTCCCGCAGTGGATGTCTCAACACTCGATACTACTGGAAAAACAGTATGGAGACATGATTTTAGCAATACGATAAATTTCGATGTTTCAATGATTAACGCAGCTTTATCCTGGATCGACAGTCCAATTCCTGATGGAACAGACCTAACAGGACTAAACAGACCAGATATGGGGAGTTCAAACTTTAGCAATGGGGTTAACTTACCAGCAACGGAAATCAATAAATTGGCTATTACCCATATACCTGCAGGTTCAGATTTTAGTCTTTACGACCCTATGACTGCAGAATCAGGAACATACAAAAATGTATTTGGCAGCACACTTTATTCCGAAATTCCAATTTTTCCTGTTGCACAGGTAAATACTTTTTCTAAGATAGACGGCCTAACACTACCATCCGGCTACAATTTAGCTAGTTTCGATCCTAGTGGAATGAGTCTAGTTAGGAAACTCAATGCAAAAGAAGCAACGAATTTTCCAATTTCAGCGCTAGACAAAGGTGTGGATTTCAAGGAATTCACACCTCCAGATGGACTTGATATTTCTTCTTGGAACTCCACTGGAAAAACAATTTCAGGTTGGGACCTAAGCCAAGTAAAGGGTTTGAGTGCTAACCACCTAAACAATGCAAGCAACATCACCGCAATTAAAGTACCAAGTGACTTTGACTTTACAGGAGTGGACTTCAGCTCAAAAAGTTTATACGGGGCAGACTTCAGCAACCTAGAGCAAATAAGTTGCGAGTGACAAGGTTTCAAATAGTTACCTACTGTTAGTTTTATAGCGATATGGAATATTTTACATTCTAAATTGTGACTTATTTAAGCTTATGATTAGCTTTATATATGAAACTTGCTTTAACCATTCTAAGCATCGCAACACTTACCTTTGGCTCTATCAATCCAGATAGAACAGTTGTTCCCTTCTTTGAGATTTATGGTGGATACACTGACCTAGGGGATGATTTATATTCTGTTGAGGCCCCTTATTATTTTGAGGGAGAAGTCAGACGTAATGGTAATTGGCAGGAGATTAAAAAGGAAACCTACCATAGAGCGAGAGAGCTCGGTAAACACGTCCTTACCGCCACACCAAGGAAGGTAAGAGGTGAATGGGCACCTTCCTTTGGCACTGCTTTTCATGTGGGAGGAAATCTTGTTCTTACAGCATGGCATGTAATCGATAAGGAGTTCAGAAAGAACAGTTGCAATAGGGTCAAAACTAGACTCTCTGACGGCCTTGATGGAAATAGAATAGGATGTTTCAAGGTGCACCACTGCAATAGAAAACTAGATTACTGCCTGGCGGAAATGTACATCCAAAAAAGAGGTCTCTCTCTTCAAGACTTAGAGCCGCCCATAATAAACGCAGAGCCTCAAAGATACTCTGAGGAAGCTGAAATTATGGCAATAGGAAACACAAGTGGACTAGGCCTACACGCTTCTGTGGGAAAGGGAATCAAGAAAATCAACGATAAGTATTGGTTCTATGCTCCAGTGTTCTTTGGCAATAGCGGAGGCCCGATCTTTAACGAAAATGATGAAATCGTTGGAATAGTCACTGCCCAGTCAAAAGAGTTCTACGGAGATAGGGCCAGAAACTATGCAACCTCCATGGCAGATATCAAATTGGATTTAGAAAAAAACTTGGGCACAGACCATCCGGCCTACAAGGCGATAAACTTTAAGTAACGCTAAAGCTTTTCATGACATAGCCCAGGCAGTCCTCTTTAATAATGTAGACATCTTGAGTGAACATGGCAGGAACAAACTCTTTCTTGGTTATGATTTTTCCTTCTCTAAATTCAAGAAGATCATCGGTAACAGCTTCACCGTCGTTATCGAGGACTTTAATCAACCCTCTATCTCGGTAAAACCCAAGCAAGGTTCCCTCGCTTATGCTTTCAAAGTTCTTAAGCTCAAGATCCTCAACAAAAGAGAAATCGGCCTTTGAGTCATTATCGTTTTTAAAATCTACAGTCGCATCTTTGTGAATTTTAATTCTGCCGTAGGTTTGAAATACTTCCGCGTTTTTAATGTCAAAGTTGTGGTTAAAAGAATCTAGGTTTAGAACCTCTTCAATAAATTGCGCAACTTTTAAAACTCCTTCTTCCTTTCCAGGAAGCCCTGCCTCAATTGTTACAGAAGGACATAGTGGAGCAAATGCCATTGATTCCACTTCGCTTGGCTCGGTAAAGTAAACAGTCTTAGGGCTAAATCTTTTAGCGAGATCAAGATATTCTTCTTTAAAGACATTCACACAACCGTAATATGGATTTTTTCCAGTGTTGTTATGCACATCTATGTTTGCGAACAGCTCGAACCCTTTAACGTATTCTAAAACTTGGGAAATAAGTTTCGCCTCTTCAGACTCCCCTCCGGCCCATATGCGGTTGTAGTCAGGTTGTCCTTCCAGGTGTCTAAGTCCATGGGCCGCGGCCTTGGTATTGCCTACAAGAACAATCACATCTCTTGGAAGTATTTTATCAGCGTAATTGGAAAGCACTTTCTTTAGCGATAGAAACCCAGTCGTTTCATTCCCATGTAAAAGGACAGACAAGAACAAAGGTTTCGACTTCTCTCCTTTAAGGTGCATAAGAAAAGGCCCAGGGAATTTTTCATGAAGACCTAAGACATCAGTTTCAAGAAAGTTGTCTGGAACGCTGTCATATATTTTTAAACTCAAACTATAAACTCCAAAGGTGAACGGGTATGTCCTTTCTCTGATTTTCCAGGTAGGACTCCATTAGCTGCTGGAACTTCTTTCCATGCATGTGGACAAAGGCCTTCTGCCAACGAGCTCCGTTGACGCCTTTTTTAAGCCGTGGATAAATTACTTCATCCATGTATTTAATTATATCACCATTGTCTATTCCTCTTTGAATAAGAGCATTCTTTACCTGTGGATACAACTCATCCACCAGAAGCTGCTGCATGTCCCAGACCTTTCCATCAATCCATCTAACTGGACAGTAAAAACTCTGCTTGGCAGCTTTATAAAAATTGTCCTGTATATCAATAAACTCCAACGAGTCCTCTGGTGGATTTTCCAAGTTTGCAAGGTAATCCACAAGGCCCAAGTAAAAAGCGGTGTTTGCAACCGAATCAATGATTGTTGGCCCAGCGCTTGGAGCTCTATGCTCTATTCTCAAGTGCGGAGTTCCGTCCCCATTCTCTCCGATAATAGGACGGTTCCATCGCCAGATTGTGCCATTGTGCATTTTTATGTGGGACATCTCACTGGGTTTAGTCTCTTTAGTTTCTGGTAAAAGAATTGGATAGTGATCAAGGTTCTGCTCAAAAAGCTCCATTAAAGAGTCTTTTACATAATCATCCCCAAGGGTCACTCTTTGAATCAGGTTGCCCCTCTTTCCTACGAAGCAGTCCATCGCAACAGCTTGTTCGAATACTGCTATTCGTGATTCATCCCAAAGCTCTCTACCAAAAAAGTATGGGGAATTCGCGCTGATTGCCACCATCAAAGGAGAGGCGATCAAAGAAGCGTTGTAATATCTTTTTGCATCTTCTTGAGATACTGAAAGGTGAACCTGAAGGCTCGTTGCCGCACACTCCACAAGAACGCTTTCAAATTCAAGATCAAGCTCGTCTTTGCCTTCAAAGTGAATGGTAGGACGCTTTCCCCCGCGCATCTTTATAATTTGATCATTAATTGCAAAATATCTATTTTGGGGAGACATATTGTCTAGCGACAACATGTTGTCCCTTAACGTGGCAAGAGTTCCCATGAGAACAGGATCTCCCTCATGCTCAGAGGTCCAGCCTTGGCAGTCCTTCCAAATACTTTTCAACTCTTCATGGAGCTTTGAAAACACATTGGAACTTAACTCATAGGGAGAAGAGTTGATTTCAAAGTTGAATTTGGATATTTCTGGAACAATCTGTGGGTTGCCAAGCTCTTTAATAAACTTAGCACCAGTTGGATTGGGCATCATATCGTTGTCCACAAGCCAGGCCTCAAGCTCGATACCTGTCATGGAGCTTTTATGCTCAAACGTTTTCTCGCTAAACCAACGGCGAAGAAGTTCAGTCTCCTCCTCTAGCTTTGCCTTAAAGGCCTGAACATCTTTTTCTGTGTAGTTTTCCTTCTTGGAAACTTCTGTGCCCATAACTCTCTTCCTGAAATTCTGGTTTTAGTAAAGATGAAATACTTCTTTCATCTCCAAATATAAGTTTTTCATTTTTTCATCAATATCCGGACGATTCACATCTTCTTGAGAGAACACAAATCTTTCAGGCCCAAAGTCTTTGGCCATAAGTTTTGTCTGCCAGATATTGTCTCTTGGTATGTTTAAGTCCGAACGATAAGTATAATCTTCTAAGATCTTTGGATCTATGAAGTCTTGAATTGAGTTAAAGTACTCATCATTGTAAATCTTTTTTCCATTTTCCAAACGCGTGTAGCCTCTTACAACATAGTCGATGTAAACAACGTCGCATTCAAAAGCTTTAAATAAATGATTAATCGCGCGAAGAGGAATAATGTCCCCGCAAGTAGCGATGTCGAAGTCCACTCTGTAAGTGCAGATGCCGTTTGGATCTGATGCGTCTGGATAAGTATGGCTTGTTAAGTGCGACTTAGTTAAGTGTGCCTTGTAGGCTGGAGTGGAACTCACCTCTTCCCATTTCCCCCCTTGAGCGTCGCTCATAAGAGTCATGGTTGAGGCCCCAACCGGATCAAAGTTCATTTTTGACTCTGAAATGACATCAGAATCAATAATTTTACAAATCTCTCTGGAGATCTCAATGATCTTGTCTGCTGAATACTTCTCATTGATCCAGTTGATATACTCTTCTTTTTGAGCGTTATCAAAGGTCAGACAAAAGTCATAAAGGTTAAAACTTAAAATCTTGGTAAGATTGTTGAAACCAGAAAGTTTAATCTTTTCTTCGGCCGAGTATTTATTTTTCATTTAAAAGTTCCTCTATAAAAAAGAAAGGCGCGGATAGCCCGCGCCCATCAGAGAAAATTATACTTCTAATCTAAATAAGTCCAAGATCTTTTACAGTGTCTCTTTCTTTTTTGAGCTCTTCCAAGGTGGCGTTGAACTTCTCTTGTCCAAAGTCATTGTGCTCAATTCCCTCAACCACAACAACTTTGCCGTTCTCAGTTCTACATGGGTAAGAGAAGATCAAACCTTCGTCCACGCCGTATTGGCCATTGCTGGCGATACACATGGAATATGTCTCACCCGCTGGAGTGTCGTGAGTAAGGTTGTATACACCTTGAACACATGCGTTAGCAGCACTTGCAGCAGAACTTGCTCCACGAGCTTTAATGATCGCAGCGCCTCTTTGCTGAACGTCTTTAATAAAGTCGCCTTTTAGCCACTCTTCGTCAGTGATAACTTCATTAGCAGGCCTTCCATCAATCTTAGCGTTAAAGAAGTCAGGATATTGAGTGGCTGAGTGGTTGCCCCAAATAGTCATGTTTTGAACTTTAGTCACATCAACGCCAGCTTTTTGAGCAAGTTGAGTCTTAGCTCTATTTTCATCAAGCATAGTCATTGCGAAGAATCTGTCTTTTGGAAGTCCTGAAGCCTCCATAGCGATCAAGCAGTTAGTGTTGCACGGGTTTCCAACAACAAATAGCTTACAGTCGTCAGCTCCAACTTCTTTGATTGCCTTACCTAATGGGCCAAAGATTCCACCGTTAACTTTAAGAAGGTCACCCCTCTCCATTCCAGCTTTTCTTGGAACCGCTCCAATGGCAAGAACCCAGTTGGCGTCCTTAAACGCAACTTCCATCTTGTCAGAGCAAACTATATTTTTAAGAAGAGGAAACGCACAGTCATCCAATTCCATTTTAACGCCTTCCAGCGCGCCAAGAGCTTGAGGAAGCTCTAGAAGTTGAAGCTCAACCTCTGTGTCAGGGCCAAACATCTGTCCTGAAGCTATTCTGAAAAGTATTGCATAACCAATCTGTCCCGCGGCGCCTGTAACCGCCACCTTTACTCGCTTATTTGCCATATGTCCTCCATATTAATTTGGCCAATGATAATGGAAGAAAGTATAGTTGATTAATAAAAAAGAGTAAAACCCCTGATAGACAAATCTTGGGTAAACTCCTAGTATCTTATGTAAAATACAAAGGAGCGAAGTGTCATGTCTGAAGAGGGCAAGAGCAAAAGCAAAAATTTTAAGGGCAAAAATAGACGTCCGCGCCGTGGGCCTAGAAAACCAGGTCCAAATAAGAATAAACAGGGACCTAGAAAAGAGGGTGGAGGTGCAAATAAAAGTAGGCGTCCAAAATCCCTAACTCCGGCCAGAATACTTCAAAAGTACGACAACCTTCTCGAGCAACATATTGTTGCACGCCGCAAGCTATATGAAATGCACGGTAGGGCCCAGGGCAGACAACTCGAGAAAATCCAAAATAACTTCCAGACAACCTTGGAAGCTATCAGAAGATTTGAAACCAATTTGAAAGATTGGCAAATAGAAGTTCTAAAAGAAAAAATTGATAGATACCCAGCTGATAGACAATTCTCAGCAACTCATGGCCTTGAGCCTAAAGGTGAAGAAGTTCCATTCGCTGGGGACTTTGAAGACCCTCACCTGCTTCCAACTCAGATCGAGGCGGATTACTCGAATGACACCGAAGAGTCCATTGGAACAATCGAAGACTACAAAAACTATAAAGGCCTCTAAGAAGAGGCCTTTTTTATTTCACTATAATTTTAATTATTCAGTTAAGAATTAGAAGACATTTTGAAATCGCCACTTGCACTTTCATTGGCGAAATCTCTTTTGGAATCAATTGTTGAGCCAGTGTGGATAGACTGAACCTCTGCCGCTTGAGAAACACGAAGGTAGTTGTCTAAAGTCTCTTCGTGGTCTTTAAGAATCGCCTTCTTCAAATCCTCAGAGTCGATGTCTAAAACCTCTGAAACTCTAACTAGCATTTTTAATGGAATATTACACAATGCTCTTTCAACGTTGCTGATGAATTGTCCGTTTTTATATCCTAACAAGTGCGACAACTCGGACTGGGAATAACCTTTTGGATGTTGTAATCTTTTAGTGCGAATAAGTTGAGCAATGTTCTTAAAACAGCGCATGAAGTCTCCTACTGAATATTGGGGTCATTATAATAACAATTTTTCTCTGAATGTCTCGAACATTCTCAAAAAAAATTATAGATTAATACTGCCCTAAAAAATAAAAAAAAAAAGAGAGAGGAAAATTTTGAAAAAGCTTGTGTCGTGGAATGTCAATGGTATTCGGGCCGTAGAGCGCAAAGGTTTTAGCGAGTGGTTGAACCAAGATTCACCAAACATCGTGTGCTTACAAGAAATCAAGGCGGCAAAAGATCAGTTTCCAAAGAATATTTTGGAACATGAAAATTATCATATTTATATAAATTCCGCTGATCGCCGCGGCTATTCCGGTGTCTGTGTAATGACGCAGGAGAAACCGAACAAAGTGATCGACCAAATAGGAATTGACAAATTTGATGTGGAAGGAAGAACTCTTATTCTCGAATTTGATGACTTTGTTTTAATAAATTGCTACTTCCCTAATGGTGGACGTGACCATTCAAGAGTGGATTTTAAACTTGAGTTTTACCACGCAATTTTAGAGATCTACAAAGAGTACAGGGAGCGTGGGCATAACGTGGTGATCACCGGTGATTTCAACACTTCCCATAAAGAAATTGATCTTGCGAACCCAAAAGCAAACAAGAAGTCCACTGGTTTTTTGGATCACGAAAGAGAGTGGATAGATATCTATCTTGACGCTGGAATGGTTGACTGTTTTAGAGAGCTCTACCCTGAAAAAGTTGGCGAATACACTTGGTGGACTTATAGAAATAACTGCCGTGAAAGAAATATTGGCTGGCGTCTAGACTACTTTATGGCAAATAAAGAATTTATGGAAAAAGTTGAAGCTTGCGCCCATAGGCCAGAAGTTTTAGGCAGCGACCACTGCCCTGTTGAAATATGCATTAAAGCTTAGTACCCCACATAGAACTTCTCGAGACCCATTTCGAGAAGTTTCTTATTAAAATCTTTTCTAAATTTTTTAAATTCTCTATAGTCTGACTTTCCAAGGAGCTTGCGAAGCTTAGTGTTGTATTCTTCGTTTATTTTACCTATTTGAACTCTTCCTTTTTTGGAAAGCATAACTTTTTCTTTATTGCGGCCGTTGATGTATTTTTTAATTTCTTCCAGCCTTTTATCTCTGAGTTCCTGATACTTGGATATATCTTCACTGCCCAATCTCAGAATATTCGTAAAGAAGTCTTGCTTGTCATTTTCATATGTGTCATGGACTTTAGATAAGGTTTTTTCAAACTTCCCCATGTCTTTTTCTTTTTGAACTCCTGCTTGAGCAACTGAGATTTGGTCTCCATGAAGTTCATCATTAACATCACTTTCTAAGACAGCATCATTCGTTGCAAGGAAGAAGTTTAAAGCGACACTTGCGCCCAAAAGAATAAAAAGAAGTTTATTCATATAGTTTCCTTATAAACGCAATGCTTCCAGAAGTGTTGAGCAGTAAGCACTACACTTTTGAGATAGGCATTAAAGCTTAGAATTGGATTAGGTATTCCATCTTGCCATCTTCAATAAGCTTCTTATTGAAATTCTCTCTAAACTTTTGATAGTCATTGAAAGAGGTTTCACCGAAAACCTCTTTCAACATGCCATCATAGTCTTTATCAATTTTTGCCATTTCAAGCATTTCATCAGTTGTTAAAGTTACAGTGGAAGCTTGGCCGTACTTGCGATTTAAGTACTCTGTGATTTCCTTAATTCTCTCTTCTTTCAGTTGGTAGTAAACGTCTATCTGATCAGAGGATAAATTCAAGGTGTATTCAAAAAACCTTTGAGAGTCTTGCTCAAACTGTTTTGTTACTTTTGAGATAGTCTCTTCATCTAGTTTTTGATTTTTTACAATATCTTTAGAACCTGTACACTTAACTTGCTTCTCACAAGGAGGACAATTGCTTTCCCCTTTTCTAATTCCCGCCTGAGCAACAGAGATTTGATCAATTGGGGCCGGCTCGTGATATTCTTCATCGAGATCGTCTTTAACAACAACATCAACTTTCACTAGGTAAAAGTTCAAAGCAACACTTGCTCCAAGTAGACTGAAAAGAAGTTTATTCATAATGATTCCTTTGCATATAATTCTACATAGCAATTGCCGCTTTTGAAAGCCTATTGCTTTTCAAACAGGCATTTCCCCTTAAAGAACACCTTATTTGGCAATTGGTCATAGGAGATTCTCTTTCTTCTTCCCCTATTTACGATCTTTTCTAATGCTTGTTCTGCGCTTTCTAACTCACCCTTAGGCGCGTTGACAGTAATAAAGCTTGCTTCCTTACCCTTTTTAAAGTTTCCTGAGACCTTGGAAACTCCCATGGCCTCCGCTCCAGCAACAGTTGATCTAAACAGGGCCTTTGTATAAGTCGCCTCAGGGTTCACACCCTTATTTTGATCAACAAACGATCTCATAACGTCAAACATGGAAAGAATTGGGCCGCCACCGATATCCGATGCAAGCGCCCAGCGTACTTTATGCTTTTCAGTTCTTTTAAAATCAAATAATCCAGAGCCCAGACCTTTTTGTCTGATCGGAGCATTAGAAGTTGGACAATGGGCAATAACTGTCTTGGTTCTTGAGAGCTTTCTAAGTTCAGCGTCTGACATGTGGATTGCATGTCCCATAATTGTTTTAGGGCCTAAAAGGTCAACCTTGTCATAGATATCGGTGTAGTTTTTAACGTTCTTAAACTCAGGAAGATCTCTGTAGATAGAAAGCACAAATTCAATCTCGCCGTGGTTTTCTGAAAGGTGGGTTTGGATAAATGATCCATGTTTCTTTGCTGCGGCAGCGGACTTTTTCATAGTCTCTGGATCAGTTGCAATCGCAAACCTAGGGGTAAGGGCGTATTTCTCTTTGTATTTCTTGGAAAGCTTCTTAGCTAGATCAATTGCTTCTTTTTTTGTTTGAGTAAGAAACTTTGGAGAATTCATAGTCATCTGAACATTTCCAATTGCAAAGTGTCCAATAGCGTTTTCTTGAGCGTGGTCAAGAGCGTGCTCATGGATTGAAGAATAGATCGCTCCACCTAGAGTTCCGGTTTCAATTAGTCTTTGGAAGAACTTTTTCGCTTTATTCTTAGAGTAAGTCTTTTTCTCAAATTTTCTTTCTGCAGGAAAAGTGTATTTTTCAAGCCATTCCAGTAGCTTTGCCTTGGGCATTTCTCTTACATCGTCTTGTACCCAGTGAAAGTGGATATCATAAAATGAAGGCATGATAAGTTGGCCTTGCATGTCAATAAGCTCAGCTTCATTGATTGCTCTTTTAGTTACTTTGGAAGCGTCTTTAACACTATCCACAATCCAGCCGTCCTTTGTTTCCACAATAGTTAACGCGCCATCCCTATAATAGTCGCACTTTGTGTCGCTGATTGGGTTGAGTATTTGTCCAAGTATAATTTTCTTTTTCATCTTTATTCCTATAGGCAATTCTCTGTACTAGAGATCATTTTTATTCTATGTTTTTCTGTATGAAAACTTGTATTAATTATCTCATTTTACTGTTGTCTTTATCATTTTCCAACGCGTTTGGACAAGCTGTAAAAGCTGAAGATTACGCGGTAAAGCGATTTAAGACGCTTGAAATTTCATCAAGCATAAATCCCGCCACCTACAGTTACCTCTCAACAGAGATTAATAAAGCAAAATCCCAGTTTGGAGACCTAGTCATCATTAAGATGAACACCCCTGGCGGACTTGTTACCACTACAAAAGATATTATTACTTTAATAGGAAAAAGTGATGTTCCTGTTGTTGTTTGGATCTCCCCCGAGGGTGCCAGCGCCACAAGCGCAGGAGCGATTATCGCATCCAGCGCGCACATTCTCACTATGAGTGAAGGAACCAATATTGGAGCTGCCACTCCTATAGGTATGGGAAAAGATATAGAGCAAAAAGATGCAAAGGCCAAGGCAGTGAATGATCTTGTGGCCCTAGTAAGCTCACTATCTGAATCTAGAGGAAGAAATTCCGAGGCGTTTGCTAAAATGATTAGTGATGCGGCAAGCTTTAGCGCGCAAGAGGCCATGGACAAGAAGATCGTTGACGCAATTACCAATACCCAAGTTGACTTGATCAAATTTATAGACGGCCAAACCGTTCGAATTAAAGGCAAAGACGTCAAACTTAGTGTTGAAAAAGGTGCCGCAGTCATTGAGGCCGACATGGATCCAGGACAGATGATCCTTGATATATTTTCAAATCCAATGACCGCTTACATCCTATTTATGATTGGCGCTGCACTTGTATACTTTGAGTTTCAAGCTCCAGGAGGATTCATTGCCGGCTCTGTGGGAGTGGTCTTTTTAATTCTTGCCGCCATAGGCTTTCAGGTACTGCCACTTAACTTTGGAGCATTAGGGCTAATAATCCTGTCATTTGTCCTGTTCATACTTGAGATTTACATAACAAGCTATGGAATTCTCGCCCTGGCCGGAACTGCTGCACTGATATTTGGTTCACTGTTTTTGTTCAGAACTGAGAATGCTTATATGGACATCCAGCTCCCACTAATTCTTTCAGTGGTTGGTGCCATTCTTCTTTATATTTTTATTGTGGGATACGTTCTGTTTGCAGGAGCAACTAAAAGAAAAGATAGAAAGAAATTCTTCACCAGCAAAGACGAATTTGCTCATATTTCAAAGTACATCCGCTTTGAAGATGAGCAGCATTACTACCAAGTGAAAATCTCAGGTGAAACCTGGAACGCTAAAAGCTCCAATCGCTATGAGATAAAAGATAAAGTGAAGGTCATAGATCAAGACAACGATAAAATGATACTTATATTAGAATAGGAGTTTCTCATGTTTAGCTACTTGCCGTTTATTGTCATTATCCTAGTGCTTCTAATGAGCACAATCAAAATCCTCAATGAATATGAAAGAGGCGTTGTTTTTCGTCTTGGTGAATTCGTTGCGGTAAGAGGTCCAGGTCTGATTCTTGTCATCCCAGGTCTTGAGAAGATGATGAAAATTGATCTTCGTGTTGTGACTATGGATGTTCCAACTCAAGACATCATCACAAAAGATAACGTTTCCATGAAACTAAATGGCGTTGTCTACTTTAGAGTTAACAATCCAGAGAAAGCTGTAATCCAAGTTGAAAACTTCTACCACGCAACTGCTCAGATTTCTCAAACAACCCTTAGAAGCGTTGCTGGCCAGTACGAGCTGGATGACCTTCTTTCAAGCCGTGAAGAGATCAATGATCGTCTTCAAATCATCCTTGATGAGCTCACAGAGCCATGGGGAGTAAAGGTTACTAACGTTGAACTAAAAGCAATCGACCTGCCTGAAGAGATGCAAAGAGCAATGGCAAAGCAAGCTCAGGCGGAAAGAGATAAAAGAGCAAAAATCATTGGCGCTGAAGGTGAATTCCAAGCAGCTAAAAAACTTGCTGAAGCGGCTGAAGTACTTGCAACTCAAAAAGACGCTCTAACTCTTAGATACTTGGATACAATGAGGGATGTATCCCAAGGCTCTGGCAAATCCAGTGTCATTTTCCCAATTCCAATCGACATCTTTGACGCCTTCAAAAAGTAATAAATACCAGGCCGAAGCTCTTTCTTCGGCCTTTTTTATCTCCAAAACATCACATTAAGAAAACTTAAGAAAATGTTATAATGGTCGATAATAAACTATGGGGAGGATACATGGTTCTGATTATTGATGATGAAATTGAAATTTGTGAGAGTATTCAAGAACTTTTGGACTTAAACCACATCAATGCTGAAATTTGCTCCTGCCCTGAACTTGCTGTTAAAAACGTTTCCACTGGCAAGTACGCTTGTGTAATCACAGATATCGCCATGCCTAAAGTTAATGGAATTGAGCTATCAAAGACACTTAAGCTTCTGAATCCCAACATAATTATCATATGCATCTCTTCTTTCGCAGAGGTAATGCAAGAAGATCTACGAAGTGCTAGAGTGGATTTTTGTTTTCCTAAGCCGTTCTCCACAAATTCGCTGGTTGCATGTGTCAAAACCTGCTTGCTAAGAGCTGGAGCCGCCGCTTAATCACCTTTTGATAAAGCTATTGAGTGCTGTCTTTAGCTCTGGAAAAAAGTCGCCTTTTCTAAATGTGATCAGAGGACAATCTTTGCTTTTAGAGTTCGCTTCCAAATAAGTTGTAAGCCTATGAATCGGTCCGGCCACCTTATGACTAATATACAATCCCCCCAGAATCCCCAATACAATGATGGCCAATGAAGTAATAATAAAATGAAAGTTTAAATCCGCCTGTTGAGTTTTTAAAAACTCCAAAAGAGCATGACCTTGCTGCAACTCTCCCATGGCCTTCTTCTCAAGTTCAATAAAGTAATATGTGATGGCGATATAAAACCCGGCACATGCGGCTAAAGACAGGCCTAGAAAATACCCAATAAATGTAAATTGAAATCTCTTGTTAATAAGAAACGTTTTTCGCATTTGAGCTATCCTCCAATAACCGACTTATCGGACGAATTAGCTATGAATATAAATAAAAAAGAAGATATGTATGACCGCCCCTTGATCAAAATCTGGGGC